>ORJL011035393.1_pt1 | contig 14207 bp, 8 predicted proteins | sample 1779941 | NCBI WGS metagenome assembly ORJL01 (sample SAMEA104232317, study PRJEB22302) | groundwater metagenome | biome: forest; feature: aquifer; material: groundwater | place: USA | collected 2011-08-07 | depth 5.8 m
CGCCTGCCCGGGGCTTCAAGGGGGGGGTCGCGCCATGGCCCGACGGCCCCCCCCCGCCGCGCGGGCCGCAGGCCACGGAGGGAAGCTGATGCCGTGCGTAACCCGCGGCCGCCGGATATCTGCAACCCTGACGGTGAGCCGCTCGTCCTTGCCGTTCTGCACTTCAAGCTGCGCTGCAGCCCCATTTCGGCGTTCGACCATCTGACACCCCGCGCTTGGGAGAGCGATGCGACGTCGCACCTGTCCGAGGCTGGCTTCGACCAGACCGGCGATGTCGACCGAACTCAGACTTCAGGATTCTCCAAGGTGTCGAGCTCGGTCGGCATCGGTCGGGCGGCGCGGTCAAGGACGACTCCATCGACCACCACAAGCTCAAGCGAGCCGATGAGCGCCAGCATCGTTGCGCGACGGATCGCAACGGTCGTATACGGCGAGGACACCCGGTATTGCCCGGGAATCGTCGGGGGTATCTAATGGACGCTCACGCTGGGCACCGCGCAGGTTGCACTGTCGGCATGGTCGCACGGCAGACGCAGGCGGACCCGAGCGGCTCCGCTGGGCCATCGTGGTCTACGGGCTCGGAGAGTGTGTCGGTCTGCTCGTGTTCCTTGGTGATCCGCCCGCGCCGCCGTGCAATCGGAAGCCTGATACGGGAGTCGCGAGGGGGCGGTTCCAGCCGCGGCTCGCTGAACTCAGGAGGCAGCATGACTCGACTGCAGCCCCGTCCGTTCGGCCGGACCGGTCTCGGCGTCACGCCGCTGACGCTTGGCGGGCTCCCGGTGCGCGCCGCCGGGCCGAGTGGCCTCAAGCTTACCGCCGACGACGTGGAGCGCGCATTCCACGACCACGGCATCAATACATTCCTGTTCCACTGGCTGCTCATGCCTGCGATGGCAGAGGGGCTGCGCCGGCTGATCCGCGCCGGTCACCGGGACGAGCTCGTGCTGGTGGCCGAGATGGGGCTTCCCACGGGCGGCTTCGTGCGCCGGGGCTGGGAGCGGCACGCTCGTGCTCTGGGCGTGGACGTCGTGGACATTTGCCTGCTCGGATGGGTCCAAGCTCGGTGGTATGTCACCGGCAAGACCTGGGTGGCGATGCGCCGGCTCAAGGAGGAGGGAAAGGTGAGGGCGATCGGCTTCTCCTGCCACAACCGGAAGCTTGCCGCCTCGCTTGCCCGCGAGCTCGACGTGGACGCGCTCATGATCCGCTACAACGCCGCCCATCGTGGCGCCGAGCAGGAGGTCTTCGCGGCCCTGGCAGACCGGAAGCCGGCCATCATCTCGTACACCGCGACGCGGTGGGGCATGCTGCTGCAGCCGCTGCCGCAGGCCGGCTTTCCGCAGGGTATGGCCGCCGGCGACTGCTATCGGTTCGCGCTCTCGCATCCCTCGGTGGACACGGTGTTTTGCGCGGCCAGGACGCCCGCCGAGTTGGCCGAGGATGTCAGTGCAGCGTTGGCGGGTCCGCTCGCTGATACCCGGCTCACCGAGGTTCGCCGCTTCGGTGACGCCGTGCATGCGGCGGCCCGCGGCGGGCGGCGGTGGATGTTCGAGTGAGGCCGCCGGCTAGCGTTTTCGGATTCTTTCGTCGGCTTTCGTTCGTTCGCTTCGGTTTTCGGGTTTTGCCAGCGCAATGACACTCGAAATGACACTCGCGGAAATCGCTCTCGCGAATCGTTTCGCAGGTCGTTTCGTTGGATGTCTGCGCGGAATCTTCGCTGGTGATCCCCGCGACCGCGAAACGCGCGCTTCGCGTCAGCCCGCCTCTGCGTTGACATTTCCAGAAATTCGCGGGTCTTGATGTCTTCACGATGATTTCGCGCGACCAACTCGACATCCGGCAGCATGCCGCGCAGCGGATGTTGGAACGGAGTATTTCGGTAGCCGACCTGCTGGTCGCCGTGAACAGCGGGGCGACCATTTTCTGATAGGTGCGATTCGGGTGCAGCGTCGCGATTACCCGGTTCAGCGGGTCGTAGAAGGTCACGCTCGAGACGCCGACGATGTTGGCGCGCTCGAACCGGTGGTGTGCGCTGAAGAATGGTTCGTACGCGCGAACCGGATTGCCCTTAGTTGTTGAAAATAGTCCAGCCGGAACCGATCCAACGCTCCGCCACGGCGCCAGCATCGTGCGACGCCAGCACCTTCGTCTGCACGAACCGGCCAAAGCCGTCGGCGTAGGCGAAGCTCTGCTGAACCTTGGAGGCGGCGCCGCCCGGAGCGGCGGCGCGCGTCTCACGGGTGAGCGTCAGCACGAGGTTCGGCTCGTCGTGGTCGCCGCCCCGCTGCTGCTTGATCCGATAGTAGCGGCCGACGTCGTAGACCGTTCTCGAGGTCGCCTTCTTCAGCGCATCCAGCGGCTGGTCCGAGTAGACATCGGTGTCGGCGGGCGGCAGGTCATCCACGAAGCCGCTCAAACTGTCGCCTTCCCCCTGTCCGGCGACGGCCGCCCCAACCACGAGGCCGAGCGTGTCGACCGCCACTTCCGTGCGATTGCCGTTCGAGTCGACGACAGCTCGCGGCTGGAGCAGCCGGTAGTCGTTTTCGGCAGTTGTCGTGTTCTGCACCGCGTCGGTCGCCGTGCGCACGAGCAGGGCGTAGCGATCGTAGACGGTCGTCGTCGTGGCGCCGAACGGATCGGTGACCACGACCGGCAGGTAGAACTGCTGCGGATCGAAGGCGTGCTGACCGGATGGCTTCCACCAGAGATCGGGCACGTCGGCCTCGAGACAGTAGCCGGCCCGCACCACCATGTCCGCCGGCACGCGCGGCAGGCCGCTGTTGTCCTGCTCGAACACCGCGCGGATCATCGCGGTGGAGAAGGCAGCGCGGTACGATTCGTACGGCAGTCCAAGACGCGCGATCGCGCCGAGCGGCAGCCGGTCGGCAAGGCTTCGCGTCGGCGGCGGGCCTGGGCGAATGTCGGGCGCGGCGGCGGCGCGCCGAAAGTAGCGGCGCGTCCAGCTGACGATGCGCTTCTCGACGCCGCTCCAGGTCAGGCTGCGCCTCCACTCGTACGGCCGGTGCTGACCTGGCGCGAGGCCTTCGACTAGGACCGATTGGAAGGCGTCCGCCTGGATCGGCGTTCGGTTCCACACCAGACCGGTCACCTCGTACAGGCGCACCTGACAGGCCACGCCCGCGTAGTAATGCGTGCGACCGGCGACACTGTTGATGAAGTCGGTGTGCGTGTACTGGACCTGCAGGCGTCCCTGTTCGGCGAAGGCGGGCACGCGGCGTGGATATGCGACGGTGGCGCGATCGATCACGTTGCCGAAGTCGTCCACCCTGAGCGTCACCTCCTGAACGACGCGCGGATCGCCGGGATATCGCTCGTATTGATACGTGAAGCTCTCGAGTGGGGATGTGGTCAGGACGGGCGGGCGCGAACCCACAGAGGGCTGCACCTGACGCACGCGGCAGCGGTTCTGAACAACGACGTAGGGGAACGCCTGACGGACGGTGCCGTCGAGCGCGTACACCTCGCTTCGAACGAACTGCCCGCGCAGCGCGCGGTGGGCGGCGCGCGGCGAGCGTCCTTCCTCGACGAGGTGCTCGCCGGGCTCGAATGCGTCGGGATCGCCCGAATAGAACTCGTCGGCGTACCGCGCGGACAGTGAGCGCCCTTCGATCCAAGCCCCCGTGTGGAACCAGCTCCTCGTGAGCGTCGCCGGTACATGGTGCGGCTTCGACGCGTTGGCGAGCGCGTCCACATCCTCGTGCAGGTTGCTGCCGGCGAAGGTTTCGAACGCCTCGGTGTCGCAGCGATCGACGCGCCCGAATCCGCGGAACTCGCGCTCTGCGCCGTCGAAGTAGCCGTGCTGGTAGCTGTAGCTCGTCACCAGCTTGGTCCGGCCGATGTGATCGACCACTTCGGTCTGGTCGACGACCTGCACGGGAAACGGCAGCGCCGTGGCCCACGACTCGCTGCGCGCGCGGGCGTCGAGGCAATGCCTGGTCGACGAGCCGTAGCGCACGCGCGTGGTGGCGCCCATGTTGTTGCTCATTGAGGTGAGGAGGTACGGCTTCACGCCGCCGCAGAGATCGAGCACCTTGTAGTTGTTCGTCCCCTGCGTGCGCGCGTCGTAGCTCCACACCAGCGCGGTCGTGCCAGCGCCGAAGAAATCGCTGAACCGGACGGCGGCGGGATCGTACGCGACCGGCGTGCCGTGGATCGTCCGCCGGTCGCTCCAGCCGTTCCCCGACTGGTTGAACCAGAAGTGCACGCGATCGACGTCCACGTAGACCAGGTCGGCGCACCCCGAGCCGTCGAGGTTCACGAAGTGAAGGCGCCGGTGATCGAACGGCTCCTCGAACCGCGGCGCCCCCTCCATGGTGATGCGCGGGCCGAAGCGGCCGTAGCCGAGGTTGGGCCAGTACTCGATGTGCCCGCTGTGGACGAGCACGATGTCGTTGAGGCCGTCGCCGGTCATGTCCGCCAGGCGGACACGGTCGTCGGGATCGTTGAAGAAGACGTCCGGGAAGCGATTAAGATCGTGGATGCGCTCGACGGCGACAGGCTTGGCGAATCCTTCTTCGCCGAGACAGCGGAACCAGAGGAAATGGTGGTCGCGCGTCTCGAGGATGTCGATGAGACCGTCGCCCGTGAGATCGAGTTGGCGGACCTGCGGGTCGGCAAGGTCCACGCTGGGGAACGTGAGAAAGGGCCTGAAAGCCGTCCACCCGGCGTTCGGCGTCATCTCCCAGAAGCCGCGCACCGATCCCGAGTGCACGAAGAGATCCGGCAGACCGTCGCCGCCGAAATCGGCCAGCGCCACGCCGGGCTGGGACAGCGTCACGCCGATCGGAATCGGACTCTCGAGCGTGCGCGGCCGGTCCAGCTTCCCGCCGCCCAGGTTGCGCCAGTAGCGGATGCCGGCCTGGCCACTGTGCACGACGTCGGGCAGGCCGTCGCCGAACAGGTCGAGCAGCGAGTACTGCGGATTCGACAGCGCCGATGGCGGCAGCTCCCCTCCTTCGACCGAGATCGACTGGTACCGCTGCTGGTCCGGCTTGAACGCCGAATACGAGAAGGTGACCGGCGGCAGGCTCGCCGTGTCGTAGCCGCCGGCGCGCCGGCGATAGCTCGTCACCGTGGCGGCGCCGAGGAACGACAGCCTCGTCTCGGAATCGGTTTCGTAGGTGAAGTCGGACGACTTCACGATCGTCCCGTGCCCGGTCTCATCGAAGTGGTGGCACATCAGGACGCGCTCGCAGCGCCTGAGCGTGCGGACCTCGAACCCGGCGCGGAACGACGAGAAGGGATCGGGACGCACCGGCCACGCGGTCGTCAGCTCCTGAACCGTCGTCGACGGCGGCGCCGGAGAAGCCCCGGGCCTGTCGCCGTAGTCGAAGACCACCTCGAAGAGATATCGCCGCGACACCACCGATTGCTGATCCTCGTGATCGAGCCCCTTTCGCGCGGGCCCGACCGGCTCGGTCGTGTTGCCGTAGAAGATCCGACGGACGTAGACCTGCGCGTACCGGCGATTGCTCTCGCGCAGATCCCCAAGGGCCAGCGCCGGATCCTCGACCGCGTACTCGTAGAGGATGTGGTTCCCCTTGGCGTCGAACGACTCCTGCAGAAGCCATTCGAAGACGTGCGTGGGTGCTTCGTGGTCGACGACACGCGCGCCGCGCGTCCGCCCGTACACGCTCATCCGGTTATCCGTCGTCGTCACACGCCAGTGCGTGTCGCCATCCGGCGCCGCGACCCACTTCTCGATGCGAGCGAAGAGCCCTTCCGTCCTCGGCCGATACCGCGTGACCGAGAAGCCGGCGCGGGTCTCCGTGTCCGGCTCGCGGGTTCCGGGGCGGAGCGCCACCACGAGATCCTCGGCGCCGGACAGGACGAAGACGTCTTCGTCCGGGCCGACGTAACGCGGGATGCCCTCCTCGGTTTTTCGGGAAATGCGTGGGATGGCGAGCGTCCAGCCGAGACCGAGGAGCCCGTTGCCGTGGCCGGTGTTGTACTCAAGGATCAGCTGCGGGCCGAAGCCGCCTCGCCCAGGGGAGACGGCAATCGGGATCGAGAAGCGTCCCGTGCCGGAGAAGGCGTTCGCCTGGAAGGTTTCGCCGATCGCTCCGACTGCCCCCCCGCCCGAGGGAACCGACAGGCTGGAGCTGTCGCTCGCTGACATCAGAGACGCCGGATCTTAATGTAATTCGCTGCGGTGAGTAACACAAACCGTGACACAACGCCCGAAAAGGGCGGCAAAAGCCCGTCAGTTGACGCAAACAGATGAAAGGCACCGAAAAGCACAACTCGTTGTCATGCTTACGCTTAACGGCTAACCCTCATCGTCGTCGGACTTTGTGGAAGTAGGTGGCTGGGAGGCAGGGAGTCTGTGCCCGCGCTTTCAGAAACCTCAATGAAGACAGGCCTTTTCAGCGGAACTCGCACGAAGCCAAGGATTTACCGTTTTCGGACTCTTTCGTCGGCTTTCGTCCGCTCGCGTCCGTTTTCGGGTTTTGCCAGCGTAATGACACTCGAAATGACACTCGCCGCGAACGACTTCCCGAGTCTGCAGGTCAGAGAATCTCCCGGAGCGCTCGAAAAGGCTTCCGACGCGAATAGCGTGGTTTTGACTTGTACGTAGTACGGCAGACGTGGTACTCCTCTCCCCGGGGAGGTGTCGATGGCGCCGTACTCGATGGATCTGCGGACGCGGGGCAGACGTGCTGTCGGTGGTCCTCGTCATATGCATCGTCGCGGGTCGCGCTCGCGCCCTGGCACGCGGCTGTGTGGGTGCTGGGCGGCTTGCTGCTCGGCGGCGTGCGCGTCAGCCCTACGTAGCTCTGACGCGCGGCATCAATCGGTCTGGGTCAGCTCGTAGTCACGTTGCGCCGCCGGAATGGCTTGAGCCGAATTTCCTCATAGCGCGCTCTAATCCGTCCAACGAGGCGTTCGAGATCGGCCATGTCGTTTTCGCTGATCCGGCTCGGAAACGCCTTCCCGGGTTTCGAGTCCGGCAGACACCGACCGCCCCATCGGAGACAGAACGAGAGGCGCTCGAGGAGTTCCTCTTCCGACGGCGACAGCTCCAGTCCAATGCGCGATCGGTACCTGGAACCGATCGCCCCGTCGGTCCCCGTCAATTCCTGTGCGATGAGCGAATCGAGTGCGCGCACCAAAAGCCGCGCATTCTCTCCCGGGCGAGATGCGAGAAACGCGAGGAAGCGGCTGACAGCGCCGCCGCGTTGGTCTCGTGCTGCACAGGCACCGGCGGCGGACACCGTCTGTGTCCGTCGCCGGCGCCCGCGCCGGCTCTCCGCGAAGGCGTGAATGTCCTTCTCACCCGAACGGAGAAAATCCAGAAAGTCCACGCTCATGTATTTGCAGGTTTGGTAGATGCTTAACAGCGTGAGGTATTCCTCCAGGCCCGCCCGAGTCGAAGTTCCTTCCATCACGTCTCGGAGTGCCGCAAAAGCCTTGATCGCGTGCTCGGCGTTATTGTTGTTCCACGGGATGCCGTCGTAATCCAGGAACGTGAACAGCTTCTGTCGATTCTTCTCAAAACGATCTTTGCACTTCAAAGCTGCCTCGCTGTGGTAGGACGCTTTTTCCAAGTCCCTGAAGAACCGCTTCGCGTCTTTGCGGTGTTTTCTGAGGAAATGTCGGTTCAGGCCACGCCGATCCACAGTCTCCACCATGGGCCGCACAAGTGATCCAAAGCGTTTGACCAAGTCTTTCAATTCCTCGTCGTACGGGTGATCCAGCACGCTATCGTTGAGGTCCCGCAATAGGTGCGTGAGACATTTCTGCTGCCGGCAGTCAAGTGAATCGTAAGCTGAGTAGAAGTCAGAGACCAGGACGCCTTTGAATCCTGCCAGCGCAGCATGAAGCACATCCGCTTCTCGACTGTCCGCGTAAAGGTAGGCAACCTCCCGAAGATTCGTAAAGACCCAGACGTACCCCAGCTTGCCCTTCACGTTAGCCTTGGTCTCGTCCGCGTGGACGAGGTCGCCATTGACCAGCCTGGTAAAAATCTCGCGTTGCGTCTCCTTGTAGAACGCGGCGGCTCTCGTCTTCAATCTGTGCGTCGTGGCGCATTTCAGGCCCAGGCCATAGAGTTGGTTCATGCTCAGCGTCACGATGCGTTGCGGGATGCAGAGTTGGACAGTTTGATAAACGAAGTAAGCCACAAGATTCCAACCGAACTTCAGTGGTTTACGGAAGCGCTTTTCTAAGCCAAAGAAAAGCTCACAGCGCGAGCAGAAATACGTCTGGAACATGTGTTTCACAACCCATCTCTTGACGCTGAAATGCCCGAAGCAAAGGTCATAGAGAATCCTCACACGCGTCGCTTTTGGCTTGGTGGAAATCCGCTTGCAGGCAGGGCATTCCGGCGAGACGTCGTGAACGACGACCTTGTTGATTCGCATCGAGGTTGTGCTGCAGCCAGCGAGCACCTTTCGCGGCCCGTGTCGTCGCCTGCCCGAAGGTCTGAAGTACAAACGGTCGCGTTGGTAATCCCAGTAGGCCGCCTTCCGCAGAAACTCAACATCGGGCGTGACAGATTCCTTCTTCCCAAAAGAGAACGGCACCTGAGGTTTCAACGATTCGACGTTCACCATGTCACTGATGTTGGATTCATTCACCCGAGCGTGCCCGCAGGTCCGCAGCAAGATCGAGGCGACACGTTCGAGCGCCTCGCAGTCGTTGGTGTTGTATCTGACCAGCCACTCCTTGGCGGTCGGCTCACGGGATTGTTCCCACCCGGAACGCACTACAACTGATCGCGTGCCAGAAGCCATTGGGTCTGACCACTGGAAGCCCAGAAACCTGGCGACATGTTTCAGGCCATTGGAATGCGTCGGGAAGTAGAACTGCGCGAAGATCACAGACACCAGATTGGTGGCACTCTCGATTGCGCTGTGACCCGAGGAGTCTTGAGGCGGCTCACCGTATTGCTGGCGCATGCGGCGCATGAATGTTGACTCGAATCCGCCGTAGTGAATCAGCATCGGCTTCTCGATGGTTTCGAGGATGCAGAGAAATTCCCGCCAAATCTTCCCTTCGTCCTCGACGGTGTCCGCCCAAAGACTGTGCTGAACAGCGGATTCACCGTTGCCGATGCGCACGCCGATGAGGTAGTAGAAATCGCGGTCGGGCAGGCCCTCGACATCCAGATAGACAGGCGTGCCTTCGATCTTGAGTTCCAGGCTGCCGACGACGTGGATTTTCTTTTCCCGAATAGCCAGCGCCTTGAGCGAGTGGTGATACTTCTCTCGTTTGTCTCGCTGCCGTTTGGGCCGCCGGCGGGGACGGAACGTGTAGGAGAGTTGGGTGACGGTGAAGATACCTTTGCTGTTGAGTCGCTGGCGCTCCTTCGCGCTCATGCCGGACAGCAGGCTGAGGTCGTCCTTTTCCAGCGCCTTCTGCCGGCAACGGGTATGGAACTCGCACTCGGCGCAGTGCCGGTTCAGGACGAGGTCGGGTGACACAGGGCTGGACAACAGCGCGGTGATTTTCTCGAGGCGCTTCCGCACTTCGCCGGTGAGGGCCGAGGTCTTCACCTTGAGTGTGGAGTGGTCATCGCCATGGACGATTTTGCCGAGGGCCACCTCGCGTCCGAGCAGTCTTGAGAGCGCCAAGGCATCGAACGCAAGCAGAAGCTTGTCGTCCTTGCCGAGTTTGTTGGTGAAGACAAAGCGAACTGGAATGAACTGAGCCGGTTTGCCCCGGCCCTCAGAGGGGACGCGCTCCACCGCGTGGAGACGAGACTTAATGGTGCATTTGGGTTGCGGCTCATCTCCATTGGCCGTAGCAGCCGAGGTGTCGTCGAGGCCGATTTCAACTTCGGCTTTCCGATTTCGGATTTTTCAGTTAGAGCCTCCTGACGTCGGCTGCTACGAGGTTCCGGTGGAGGGAATTCCTCCGTCCGCACCGGAACGTCCACCGCCAGCCGCCACTTGGACGTCTTCATCTCCCCTGCGGCAAAAGCGATGGCGCATTCATCTTGAGGGACTGCGGACAGCAACCGTTTCAAGCCGTCTGCGACGTAGGACTCGTTTTGATCCTGGATCCATTCAGCATAAGCGTTGCCCGTCGGATTCTCGCTGACGGCGCGGAGCCAGCATTTGGTGGTGCACTTGAGATAAGCTGCGAAAACGTGCGGCGTGATAGTCATGGAGCGAGCCTACTCCTGTCCCGGATCTTCGTTGAGGATGATTTTCGCGATGGGTGTGAACTCGCAGAAGCCAACACGCATCGGCAGAAAATTATTGCGCCTCTGCGGTGCCAAGCCGAGCGGTCGATGGCGGTGGTCTTGAGAACCTGAACCAAGAAAGTGGCCTCTAATTCCGCAAGTTGTGAATCCCAAAATCGGTTATGACATAGCGGTTATATTCTGGCGACCCCACACCGCGGCCACGGACCGAAGATTGGCCAAAGTTCGCGGTGTGTGGTCTGAATCGGAGTTGAAGTACCCCTTGTGGTGTCCCGGCCGTTCGCTGTATGGGCACGGCAAGCGCGCGCGGAGTCGGCATCAAGGCCTTCAGCGCCGCTATGCGCGGTCGGAGCGAAGCGGAGAGTCTTGACGTCGAGCAGCTCGCGCTGAGAATCCCTCACGGTCAGCGAACACCCGCGCCCCAGTATGTTGCCGTCGACACCTGTTCAGATTTGCGCGGTTTGAAGAGGGCGGCGACAGAAGCCGTCGACGGTGTCGTCAAGTGGTTGAAACGGTGGCAACCCAAGAACTGGGAGGACGCGTCACGGGCACGGCCTATCGCCGGCAGGTCAAGTTCTGCACGACCTGCGACGCTTGACTCGACACGATCGCCGGTCGGCAGGGGTACCAAGCCGCCGGCCACTCGTTCGACATTCGGGAACAATGACCTCGGTGGATCAAAATGTCAGGTGGGCGGCCACCCCCAGTGCGTGAGTTCCGGCAGCGAGAAGAAGGCCGACGCGAAGCGGCTGCTAAAGGCGCACGAGGGCGACGTCGAACGAGGCGTGCCGATCACGGCGCACGTCGGTCGCGTCACCTTCGAGGAGGCGGCCGCGGATCTGATCAAAAACTACACGACGAACGGGCCGGTGGGCGTCGTCACGCTCGGCCTCACGATGCACCTCACGCCCTTCTTCGGCCATCGGCGGCTGATGACGATCACGACCGCCGACGTACGGGGCCTTCACGGCGCGGCGCGAGGCGGCCGGCGCCCGCTTCCGCAGAATGATCGGCTCGGAGCGGCGGCTTCGCGTTGGCCGCCATCATCACGGAGGCCGAATCGCCTCAATGTCCTCGTAACGGGCGAAGTCCTGTGTGTTGAACGTCAGAATCCGCATAACACCGTAGACCTTCATCGCCGCAACCAACCGCGCGTCGTGCGCCTGGACGCCTGTCACGTTGTTGGTTACGACGAGACGTTTCCACTCGGTGTACACGTCGCTGGTCTCGCTCAACACCGAAAAGAACCCTTCCATCCGGATGATGGCGTCTAGTGCCTCTTGGTGCGCCCAGCCGAGTCCGTTTTGTTCCACCGGGCGCGTGGCGACGTTCCAGAATTCGGCGATGATCTGGGGCGTGATGACGAGCTGCTCGCCGTCACGAATCAGTGTGGCAACCGCACCCACGGCGGCGTCGTGCATGGGATGAGAAGGCTGCACGCTTCTCAGCAGCACGTTCGTATCGACGAAGACGCTCATCGAGCGTCGCGAACGAGGTTCTGACGTTGGACTGCGTCGTCCGGCAATGGAGGTGTGAGGGGATGACTATGCGCCCACGTTTCGAATGCGAACGCTCGTTCGGCCGCGTCAGCACCCGGCGGTGTCGGGACGCGGCTGCGCTCCTGCAGGACCTGCTCGAGATACGCCTCGAGCGACAGCCCGCGCATCCGCGCTTGCGCGACCAGCTCCGCCTCGACTTCCGGTCTGAGTTGGAGTTTGACAGTCATCAGCACTTCCCTACCGATCAGAGTCGCATCGATACCAGGTTCAGGTCAAGGTGTGCACGCGACAGGCGTTGGTCCACCCCACATGGCCGACCTCGCCGAGGGGCTGGACCACGCTGGTGATCAGAGCATAGATCAGCACGGCCGGCCGCGTGACGTAGGCGAGTCGATTCGGGACGCTCCTCGCGTCGACCCACGGGGCAGGCCCCAGCGTGATGCAGGTCCGGATGCACGACGTGCTACCCGACCACTTGGCCCATTTCACCATTGCCACGCTCCGGCAGTACGAGTCGGCGCTTCAAGCGGGGGTTCTGCTGACGGTTGATGAGGGAGACGCCCGCGTCCCTCTCCTGCCGATCACCGGCGCGTCTCGGGAGTGAACACAGGTCGCCGGCCATCGTTCACGCCGCGCAGGTGCTCTTGGAATTCCGCAGCCGGGAGTGAACGAACCGCCCGAGATATCGTCAGTGCCCTCGCTGCGGACCCGATTCGCTCGCGCGCTCTCGTCCGGTCACTTCTTCGCCGTGACGTACTCAGGAAACGGAGCGCCGGTAATCTTCGCGTACGACACGTCCGAATCCAGGTCAGCATCATTCGGCCAGCACACTGTGCCGAACTCGGTGTTGACCTTCGCGTGAGCGAAGAACGCAGGATCCTCGAGGGGTTTGAACACCCCGGCCAATCAGACCATCTTTCCAGCGTTCACCAAGCCCTCAACGCCGTCGTCGAACGTCACGCGAATTCGATGCCCGGAAAGCGGCTGCACAGAAGGAACGTCCCTCAACATGGCACTACTCGAACGGAAGCGATTCGGTTCAGCTGTTGCCGCGCAAGATTCCAGTTCTCGAGCCGTTCCTGACGATGCGCCGCAGCCCACTTCATCACGAGGCCGAGCACGATATCATCGGTCACTCGGTGGCGTCGCCTGTTCGAGACCAATGCCGAGGCGTGATATTCACTCGCATATAGGCCTTGAAGTCCGCCATGGCGTCCGCCTCGTCAGTGGTCACGCTGCCGGAAAAACCTCGGCGCCATGTCCTCGCGTCAAGTGTGCCGAGGACCAAGTACTCTCGCGTGCCGACTCGGTGACTCCGGAGGCCGTCGATCAAGTGGTCCATTTCGGCCTCGTGGGCAACCAGCATCTCGCAGACGACGCAGAGGCGGCAGGTCTTCCGGAGCAGCACCAGTCCGACGGAGTCGACGTGGATGACGAGCGCCATCTTGCGGACGCGCGTTTTCGCCTTGCAGCAAGGGCGCCGAGTGAACGCCTCGTTCCGATGCGGATTGAGCAAAAAAGAATATCGCGGCGGGAGTTCGCCCATCCGAGCCTGGCGAGGTCTTCGTACCGCCATGTTCATGTTCCGCACGGGCCGAGATCTGTCTCGACCACGGACAGGGACCTGAGCAAGATACGATGGCTCGGTCTCGATGTCCACGGCGGAAGGATAGCGGCGCGGCAACAGCGGACGTCCGCTTGCGCACGGAAATGTCACTTCAAAATGTCACTTCGCCAGATTTGGCCCGAGAACCGCCGCATTCGCTCAGGAAAAACGTCGGAAAAGCGAGAATGGGCTGAGAATTTGAGTTCTCTTGGAAACGCTGGAGCTGCGGGTTGGAAGTGGTTGAAAGATCAAGGCTCTATCGGGTTCTGTCGGGTCTCAGCGAATTGGCTGGGAGGCAGGGATTCGAACCCCGATACCATGGTTCAGAGCCATGTGTCCTACCGTTGGACGACCTCCCAGTACCAGAGGCGCGCTCTCGGGTGCGAGAACTCCCGATTATAGCCACTCCAAATCGGGACCAGCAAGCGCGTCGCTGGAACTGGGACGCCGATTGCCGCTATCGGTACTCGTTCGTATCATCGCTGCCGCTGTCGCTGTCCCGCAGCCGGTCGCTCGAACGGTCGCTTTCCAGCCGGTCGCTGGAGCGGTCGCTCTCGCGCATGCGGTCGCGTTCAGAAGCCACCATCTGTTCGGAGCCCACATTCATCTCCGAGGCGCTCTGCTGCTGCTTGCGGCGGTGGCTCGCCATCCCGCCCTTCCGGCCCGCTTCGCGCGCTTCCTCGCTGGTCCACTCGTGGGCCGTGCCCTTCTGATGCGCCGCTTTGCCGCCCTTGCTCGCGATGTCTCGCTGCTTGCTTCGATCCATGGACGCGAATCCGCGATCCTCTTTAGTCCCACGTGCCAGGTTTAATCCCACCGGCTTTCAGCCGGTCAGCTTTCAGCAGGTCCGATGGCTCGGCTGCTTCGGACCAGCCAGCACGTGGGACTAGCAAGGCGCATCAGGGGATGCGCCTCTATGAACGACTATCGC
>ORJL011350619.1_pt1 | contig 14205 bp, 12 predicted proteins | sample 1779941 | NCBI WGS metagenome assembly ORJL01 (sample SAMEA104232317, study PRJEB22302) | groundwater metagenome | biome: forest; feature: aquifer; material: groundwater | place: USA | collected 2011-08-07 | depth 5.8 m
CTCGATGATCGAGATGTCGAAGGTGCCCCCGCACAGGTCATCCACCGCGATCTTGCGGTCGACTTGCCTATCGGCTAGACCGAAGACGAGTGCTGCCGCGGTCGGCTCGTTGATGATGCGCTTGACCTCCAGCCCCGCGATCCGGCCGGCATCCTTGGTGGCCTGGCGCTGGCTGTCGTTGAAATAGGCGGGCACGGTGATCACGGCCTCGGTGACTTCCTCGCCGAGGTAGTCTTCCGCCGTCTTCTTCATCTTGCGCAGTACTTCGGCGGAGACTTGCGGCGGCGCCATCTTGTTGCCGCGGGCCTCGACCCAGGCGTCGCCGTTGTCGGCCTTGACGATGCGGAAAGGCAACATGGCGATGTCCTTCTGCACTTCCTTATCCTCGAAGCGGCGGACGATCAGGCGCTTGACCGCGAACAGCGTGTTCCTGGCGTTGGTTACCGCCTGGAGCTTGGCGGAGGCGCCGCACAGGATATCGCCATGGTCGGCGTAGGCGATGATGGACGGCGTGGTGCGCGCGCCTTCTGCGTTTTCGATGACCTTGGGCTTGCCGCCTTCCATGATGGCGACACAGCTGTTGGTGGTGCCGAGGTCGATGCCGATGATCTTGCCCATGATTTTTCCTTTAAGAATGTTGCTCGCCGGGGATGTCCCACGGCGAATCTCTATGCGTGATATGGGGGTATTGCGGCTTGCTTCAAGCCTTGGCCTTGGAAACCATCACCAAAGCGGGACGAATCACGCGCCCATGCAGGGCGTAGCCCTTCTGCAGTACGGTGAGCACGGTATTGGGCTCGGTTTTGTCGTCCGGCGCCTCGATCTGGCCGATGGCCTGGTGCTGGTGAGGGTCGAACCTCTGGCCCAGGGGGTTGATCTCGACCAGGCTGGATTTCTCGAAGGCCGATACCAGTTGCCGCAGCGTCAGTTCGACGCCTTCCTTGAGGTGTTCAGCGCTCTGGTTATCGCTGGAAAGCGCGGCTTCGAGACTGTCCTTGACCGCCAGCAACTCGCCGGAGAACTTCTCGACGGCAAACTTGCCGGCCTTGGCGATGTCCTCCTGGGCGCGGCGGCGGATGTTCTCGCCCTCGGCCTTGGCGCGCAGCCAGGCATCGTGGTGCTCGGTGGCCTTGAGTTCGGCGGCCTTGAGCAGGTCTTCGAGGCTGGGCATCATTGTTGTTTCGTGGGCCGGATCAGGTGTCTGCGTCGGCGGCACGGTGGCGGCGGTCGTTACGGATGGTTCCGGCGAGGCCTCGGCGTGTTGCTTGGGCTTGGGGGTCGAAGGGATGTCCTGCATGGGTCGGGCTCCTGAAGAAACCCGCGGCAGATGAGGGTGAATTTGCCAGCTTCAAGCCCTGCCGGAAAAATATTGCATGGGGTATGGGGCGGCGAAAAACAAGTTCCGGCAGACGACTTGTCCCACATCAATTTTTATTGTTGCGGTGCACGATAAAAGGTCGAGTCACAAAACCATATTACTTTCGTGGGATATTTTAGGTTCGAACCAAGAACAAAACCCATTGTGCAAGTTACCCCCTTTCATCGCATCAAATACCACTCGCTGTGGCTGCTGGCGGCGTTCTTCCTGGTCCTGTCCTTGTTCTCCGGGCGCAATATCCATGAAAAGATTGCCGACGAGAGCCGCGCCCGGGTAGTGCACAAGTGGGCCGAGGCCAACGCCGGCAGCAGTGTCCTGATCCATGAACTCCAGCTCGAACGCGGTTTGTCGAGCGGTTATGTCGCCTCCAACGGCAGGTTCTTTGCCGATGTCCTGGCGCACCAGGGGCAGGCCACCGAACAGGCCTTCGCGGCGACAGTGCCGGTTCTGCTCGGCGACGAACATCTTTACGCCTACCTCGAAGCGCGGCATCCGGCGGCGCTGTCCGATCTGCGGCAACTGGGCAGCCTGCGCCAGTTGGTGAGCGAACTGGTGCTCTCGCGCGAGGCGACGGTGGACCGCTATTCGGCGATGATAGAAATGCTGTTCGACGTGATGAATTCGACCCTGGTCACGGACAGCGGCACGCTGCGGCCCCAACTGGCTTTCCTGGCTTTCCTCCAGGCCAAGGAAATGGCCGGCCAGGAGCGCGCCCTGCTGACGGCGATATTGTCCTCGCGCGATTTCGGCTCGTTTTCCCGGATGGCGGCGTATCACCGTATCCGCGCCGTCGAGGACCTGGCGGTCAAGCGCTTTCTGCAATTCGCCGACGAGGATGCCAGGGCCGGTTTCGCCGCGATTGCGAAGCAGGACTTTGCCCGCGAAGGAGAGGCCATCCGGCGTCGGGTGGTCGCCGCCGGGCACAGTGCGACGGCGACGGGCGACAACCTGCCGAGCCCGGAACACTGGTTCCGCGTCTCGTCCGAGAGGATCGACGCCATGAAGGCGCTCGAGCATCTGGTCGGCCGCTCGGTCACGAAAAGCGCCGATGCCCTCAGGCAGAACGCCAACGCCGGGCTGGCGGTCAGCGCCCTGTCGGCACTGGCGTCCTTCCTCCTCGGCGGCCTGTTGCTGCTCCAGGTCAGGCGCGGCAGCCGGGTTGCGGAACAGGATTTACACCTGGCCGCCACGGTGTTCGGCAACAGCGTCGAGTCGATCATCATCACCGATGCGCAGTCGCGCATCGTCGATGTCAATCGCTCCTTCACCCGAATCACCGGCTATCAGCGCGAGGAGGTGCTCGGCCAGCCGGCACGCATGCTCAAGTCGGGGCGTAACGACAGCAGCTTCTATGCCGGCATGTGGAGCAAGCTGCTGGAATCCGGCAGTTGGGAGGGGGAAGTGTCGAACCGCCGCAAAAGCGGCGAGATCTATCCGGCGCTGCTGTCCATCGTCGCGGTCAGGGACATCCAGGGCACGACGACGAACTATGTCGCGATGATCGTCGATATCAGCAAGCGCAGGAAGGCCGAGGGCCAGCTCGAACGGCTGCGCACCTTCGATTCGCTGACCGGGGCGCTGACCCGAGAGGCCTGGCATTCGGTGATGGACCGGGCGGTCGCCAATACCCACGTCTCGCACCAGATGTTCGCCCTGCTCGAAATCGGGCTCGATCGTTTCAAGCTGATCAATGCCTCGCTCGGCCATGCCGCCGGCGACAAGGTGCTGACCGAGGCGGTCGATCGGATCGGCAATGCCCTGCGCCGCCAGGATCCGGTGGCGCGGATCGGTGGCGACCGTTTTTCCGTGCTGATCGAGGATGTCGCGTCGAGCGCGGACGTCGACGCGATCTGCGGCAAGCTGCTTGCCGCCTTCGAGCCGCCGATGCGGGTGGACGGTCGCGAACTGCAGGTGTCGATCAGCATCGGCATCGCCCTCCATCCCGACGACGGCGAGGACGCCGCGACCTTGCAAAGCAATGCCGAAGCCGCGATGTACCGCGCCAAGCTGGAAGGCCGCGGCGGCTATACTTATTTCGCCGCCGACATGAATGCCGAAGGCGCGCAGCGCCTGACCCTGGAACGGATGCTGCGCCTGGCCCTCGACCGCAAGGAATTCGTACTCAACTACCAGCCCCAGATCGCTGCCGGCAGCGGGTGCCTGGTCGGTGTCGAAGCCCTGCTGCGCTGGAACAGCAGCGATCCGGGAACGGCCTCGCCGGTGCAGTTCATTCCGGTCGCGGAAGAAACCGGACTGATCCTGCCCATCGGCGAGTGGGTGCTGCGCGCCGCCTGCGCTGATGCCCAGCGCTGGCGCGAGTGCCTGGGTCGCGACCTGCCGGTGGCGGTGAATCTGTCGGCACGGCAGTTTCGCCGCCAGGATCTGTTGGCCGCCGTGCAGGCGGTGCTTGACGAGACCGGCCTGCCCAGTCGCCTGCTGGAACTGGAAATCACCGAGGGCCTGCTGGTGGTCGATCCGGTCGGCGCGGCGGCGGTCCTCGGCGGCTTGCGCGCGATGGGCGTGCGTACCGCGCTCGACGATTTCGGCACCGGCTATTCCTCGCTGGCCTATCTCAAGACTTTCCCCATCGACCGCCTCAAGATCGACCGCGCCTTCGTTCGCGATCTGCCGGACGACCAGAGCGACAAGGCGATATCCCGCGCCGTGGTGGCGCTCGGTCTCAACCTCGACATGGAAGTTCTCGCCGAGGGCGTCGAAACCGAGGCGCAGCGCGACTTTCTCGCCGCCGAGGGTTGCCAGGTGTTCCAGGGCTTTCTCTACGGCCAGCCGATGCCGGCCGAAACCCTGCTCGACAAGATTCGCAGCGGGGCCCTGCGCCTGTGAGCGCCGGCCGCGCCTGAACTCACGCCTGACTGCGCACCCAGCGCACCAGACTGGCGGCATCCATCGCCCCGGCCTGGCGCGCTATCTCGTGCCCGTTGCGGAACAAGGCCAGGGTCGGAATCGAGCGGATGCCGAAGCGTGCGGCAAGTTGCTGTTCGTCCTCGGTATTCACCTTGGCCAGGCGGAATTCCGGTTCCAGTTGCCGCGCCGCCTCGGCGAAGGCCGGTGCCATGGCGCGGCAGGGGCCGCACCACGGGGCCCAGAAATCAACCAGCACGGGAATGCCGGAACGGCCGACATGCGTGTCGAAACTGGGGCCGCCGAGTTCCACCGGCTCCCCGACAAACAGGCGCGCACTGCATTTGCCACAGGTGCCGCCGTCGGCAAGACGTTCGGCAGGCAGGCGATTGGCCGCATGGCAATGCGGGCAGACGACGATCAAGGCTTCGGTCACGATGCGCTCCATATATCAGGTTCTGCTGATATATGGGTGCAATCGGCAAGTTCAAGTCAGGTCGTTGCGCCCAGAGACTTGGCGCGCGCCGCGGCGGCCGGGTCGGATTGGGCCGCCAGCGGCCAGCCGGCAAGGTGGGCCGACACCAGGCTGCCCAGCGCGGCGATCCAGTCGGACCGTTCATTGACGCAGGGGATGTAGTGGAATTCCCTGCCGCCCGACGAGAGAAAAGCCGCCTTGCATTCCAGCGCGATTTCTTCGAGGGTTTCCAGGCAATCGGCGACGAAACCCGGGCAGATCACATCGACCCGCGCCGTGCCGCCGGCGCCGAGTTTTTCCAGTGTTGGCTGGGTATAGGGCTGCAGCCACTCGGCCTTGCCGAAGCGCGACTGGAAGGTCAGCAGATACTCGTCCGTGGCCAGTTCCAGTGCTTCCGCCAACAGGCGGCCGGTTTTGTGGCACTGGCAATGGTAGGGATCGCCGAGGTCGAGCGAGCGACGCGGCAGGCCGTGGAAGCTCATCACCAGCTTGTCCGGCCGACCTTGGGTGGCCCAGTATTCCCTGACGCTGGCGGCCAGCGCCGAGATGTAGCCGGGGTGGTCGTGAAAATGCTTGATGAAGCGAATTTCGGGCGGGTTGCGGCTGCGCTTGATCCAGTCGGCAACATCGTCCATCACGCTGGCGGTGGAACTGGCGGCGTATTGGGGATAGGCCGGCACCACCAGCACGCGTTCGATGCCGTCGCGCTTGAGGCGATCCAGCGTGCCGGCGATCAAGGGCTGGCCGTAGCGCATGGCCCAGGCCACCTCGATGTCGGGATTGCCGGCCTCGCCCAGCCAGCCCTTGAGCAGTTTGGATTGCGACTCGGTATGGACCTTCAGCGGCGAGCCATCCTTGGTCCAGATCCTGGCGTACTTGGCCGCCGACTTGGCCGGCCGCAGATTGAGCACGAAGAGGTTGAGGATCAGCCACCAGATCGGGCGGGGGATTTCCACCACGCGCGGATCCCAGAGGAACTGCTTGAGGTAGCGGCGCAGCGCGCTCCGGGTCGGGGCTTCCGGCGTGCCGAGGTTCACCAGCAATACGGCGGTGCGACGCGGCGCCCCGTGCCGGGGCGCGGGTTCGGGAGCGTAGCGGGACATCACGGTGTCGACAGCGCCGAAGACAGCAATTTGGCCGTGATATCGACGATGGGAATCACGCGCTCATAGGCCATGCGCGTCGGTCCGATGACGCCGATGGTGCCGACCACCTGGCCGTCGACCTCGTAGGGCGCGGCGACCACGCTGCATTCGTCGAGCGGAGCGATGCCGGATTCGCCGCCGATGAACACTTGCACGCCTTCGGCGCGGCTGGACAGTTCCAGCAACTGGGCCAGGCCGGTGCGCTGCTCGAACAGGTCGAACAGGCGGCGCAGGCGGGTCATGTTGGACGACAGGTCCTCGACGCCGAGCAGGTTCTTTTCGCCGCTGATCACGTATTGCGTCGAGGTGTCGGCGATCGCCTGGTTGCCGGCATCGAGCGCGGCCGTCATCAGGTCCGACATGTCGGCGCGCAACTGGCGCAGCTCTTCCACCACGCGCGCGCGCACTTGGTCGAAATCGAGGCCGAGGCAATTCTGGTTCAGGTAGTTGGCCGCCTCGATGAGTTCGGACGGGTTGAAGTTGCGATGGGTGAACAGGATGCGGTTCTGCACGTCGCCATCGGCGGTGACGATGATCAGCAGCACGCGCTTGTCCGACAGGCTGAGAAACTCGATCTGGCGAATGCGCGGTTGCTGCCGGCGCGGCGCCACCACGACGCCGGCGAAGGCGGTGAGCTGCGACAACAATTGCGAAGCGTGGCTGATGACCAGTTGCGGCTGGTCGGGCTGGATGGCGTCCTGAATCTCCGAAAGTTCGCTGCCGTGCAGGGGCTTCACCGTCAGCAGCGAATCGACGAACAGCCGATAGCCCAGCGGGGTCGGCACGCGTCCGGCCGACGTGTGCGGGCTGGCGATGAAACCCATTTCCTCGAGATCGGACATCACGTTGCGGATCGTCGCCGGAGAGAGTTCCAGGCCCGAGTACTTCGACAGCGTGCGCGAGCCGACCGGCTGACCTTCGGCGATATAGCGTTCGATCAGGGTCTTCAGCAGGGTTTGCGCGCGGTAGTCGAGCATGGGCTGATTGTATTCATTTCGGCCGGCAGAAGACAGTTGAGGGTGGCCGGCCGGCTGTCAAGGGGCCGTGTGCCGAAAAAATCTCTCCCGCGCCGTCTGTCCTCCTTCCGTCGATATGGTTTAATCATTGAATGAACAGCGCATTTCGCACCATTGCCCTGATCGGCAAGTACCAGAGCCGGGAGATTGCCGAGTCGCTGTTGTCGCTCGCCGATTTCCTGCGCGGGCGCGGTTGCGAGGTCTTGCTGGAAGAGGCAACGGCAGCGGCGGTGGGCGCCAACGGCTATACGGTCGCCGGCTACGATGCCCTCGGCGCCCGCGCCGAACTGGCGGTCATCCTCGGCGGCGACGGCACCATGCTCAACACCGCACGGCAACTGGCGCGCTACGACGTGCCGCTGGTCGGCGTCAATCAGGGGCGGCTGGGTCTCATGACCGACATTGCCCTGGAAGGGATTATCCCAAGCATCACGGCTCTGCTCGAAGGCCGGTTTTCCCGCGAGCAGCGCTTTCTGCTCGATGCGGAAGTGCAGCGCGACGGCGTGGCGGTATTTCAGACCCTGGCACTGAATGATGTGGTGGTGAACAAGGGCGACGTCGGTCGCATGATCGAACTCGAGGTCAAGGTCGACGGCGAATTGATCCATGTCCTGCGCGCCGATGGCCTGATCGTGTCGACGCCGACCGGGTCGACAGCCTATGCCTTGTCCGCCAACGGTCCTATCCTCCACCCCGCGGTGCCCGGCATCGCCATCGTGCCGCTGTGCCCGCATGCGCTGTCGAACCGGCCGATCACCGTCAGCGACAGTTGCCGGATCGACATCGCCATGTTGCCGCCACACGATGCCCGTATTCATTTCGATGGCCAGGCGCGCTTCGACGCCCGAGCCGGCGACGTGGTGCGCATGGCGCGTTCGCGCCACGCCATCACCCTGCTGCATCCACCCGGCTACAGCTATTTCGCCATGCTGCAGGAAAAGCTGCACTGGAGCTCGACTCCGAGGCATTAACGTGAATCTGCAGAATAGGTCTCTGGTCATATCGAGCGCAGCGAGCCATTTAGGAACCCCCCGCGAGGGGGGCGAAGGGGGGCGGGCCGAGTTTGCTCGCCCAAGGCCCGACAAGGTGCGCGCGTTTCATGACCTGCGGATGGCTGTCGAAGCCATGGGCGTTAGGATCGTTGCCGAAACATGCTCCTGCGTCTGAATATCCGCGACTTCGTCATCGTCGACCGGCTCGAACTCGAATTCGGCGCCGGCTTCGGCGCGCTGACCGGCGAGACCGGTGCCGGCAAGTCGATCCTGGTCGATGCCCTGTCGCTGGCACTGGGCGAGCGAGCCGACGCGACGGTGCTCAGGCACGGCGCCGAGCGCGCGGAAATCTCGGCCGAATTCGACGTGGCGCCCGGCAGTGAACTCGAGGCCTGGCTGCGTGCCGGCGATTTCGACACCGATGCCTGCCTGCTGCGCCGCGTGGTCGATGGCGCCGGACGTTCCCGCGCCTACATCAATGGCGCCGCTGCAACCCTCGGGCAGTTGCGCGAACTCGCCGATTTTCTCGCCGACATCCACGGCCAGAATGCCCATCACTCCCTGCTGCGCAGCGAAGCCCAGCGCAACCTGCTCGACAGCCACGGCGGGACGCAGTCGCTGGCCGCCGACGTGGCCGCCGCATACGGCGCCTGGCGCAGCGCGCGCGAGGCGCGCGAGGCGGCCGAAAAAGACGTCGAGGCCGCGGCGCGCGAACGCGAATTGCTCGAATGGCAGGTCAAGGAACTCGTGGACCTGGGTTTCGATGCCGCAGGCTGGCAGGAAACCGATCAGGAGCACCGTCGCCTGGGCAACGCCAACGCGCTGCTGGAAGGCGCGGGCCTGGCGCTGACCGCGCTGGAGGAAGGCGAAACCGCTGCACTGCCGACGCTGCAGCATGCGGGGGCCAAACTGTCCGAGCTGACCGGCTTCGATCCGGCGCTGGGCGAGGCGGCTGCCTTGTTCGAGAGCGCCCTGATCCAGCTCGAAGAGTCGGCGCTGGCGCTGCGGCGCTATCAGGACCGACTCGAATTGGACCCGGCGCGACTGGCCGAACTCGACCAGCGCATCGACGCGGTGACGCAGATGGCGCGCAAGCACCGCGTGGCTCCGGAAGAACTGCCGGTTCGTCTGACGGATTTGCAGACCCGCCTGGCAGAGCTCACGCTGCGCGCCGATCCGGTGGCCCTGGCCGAGCGCGAGCGCAAGGCGGAGGCGGCGTTTCGCGAACTGGGCAGGAAGCTTTCGGCGCAGCGCGCCAAGACTGCCAAGGCGCTATCCGCCGCCGTCACGGCCGGCATGCAGGAGCTGGCCATGGCCGGCGGACGCTTCGACATCGCGCTGACGCCCTTGGCCGATGGTGCAGCCTGCGGCCTGGAGAGCATCGAGTTCCTCGTCTCCGCCAATGCCGGACAGCCCCTGCGACCGCTGGCCAAGGTGGCCTCGGGTGGCGAGCTTTCGCGCATCGGCCTGGCCCTGCAAGTCATCGCCAGCCAGGCCAATCCGGCAGGCACACTGATTTTCGACGAGGTCGATGTCGGCATCGGCGGCCGCGTCGCCGAAATCGTCGGCCGCATGCTAAAGGCGCTGGGCCGGACCCGCCAGGTGCTCTGCGTGACCCACCTGCCGCAGGTGGCGGCGCAGGCCGACTGGCAGTGGTCGATCGCCAAGGAAACGCGCAAGGGGGCGACGACCTCGACGGTCTGCGTGCTGGATCGCGACGCCCGCATCGGCGAAATCGCCCGCATGCTCGGCGGCGAGAAAATCACCGACACCACGCGCCGCCACGCCACGGAAATGCTGGGCCTGAACTAGCCCCGCCTAGCCCGGCATGGCCGGCGCGCCGATCATCGTGACCACGCCGGTGGCGATGAACACGGCGGCGGCGATCCAGCGGATAAGTTTCAGCGGCAGGCGTTGCGCCAGCTTCTCACCGATGACCACGGCCGGCACGTTGGCCAGCATCATGCCCAGCGTGGTGCCCATCACCACGGCGAACAGCGCGCCCTGGAACTGCGCTCCCAGCGCCACGGTGGCGAACTGTGTCTTGTCGCCCATTTCGGCGATGAAGAAGGCGATCGTGGTGGTGACGAAGGCGCCGGCCGGATGAATCTTCGGGTTCTCATCGAGCGAATCGGGGTGCAACGCCCAGAGACCGAAGCCGATGAACACCGCGCCGGTGATCCACGGCAGCCACTGCGGCGCGATCAGTTGCGCCAGCCAGACACCGATCGAGCCGGCCAGTGCGTGGTTGAGTATCGTCGCGACGAAGATGCCGGCGATGATGGCCAGCGGCTTCCTCAACTGCGCGGCGAGGACGAAGGACAGGAGCTGGGTCTTGTCGCCGATTTCGGCGATGGCGACCAGGACGGTCGAGGTCAGCAGGGCCTCCACGCCTCAGATGCCCGTCTTGCGGTTGGGGCAGTCCGGCTTGTTGCACTCCACGTAGAGATACAACGCGTGCTCGCGCACCGTGAAGCCGCGCTCTTCGGCGATTTTCTGCTGGCGCTTCTCGATCGCGGGATCGTAGAATTCCTCGACCCGGCCGCATTGCAGGCAGACCAGGTGGTCGTGGTGCTGGCCTTCGTTGAGTTCGAAGATGGCCTTGCCCGACTCGAAATGGTGGCGTTGCAGCAGGCCCGCCTGCTCGAACTGCGTCAGCACCCGATAGACCGTGGCCAGGCCGATGTCCAGGCCGTCCGCCAGCAGGTGGCGATAGACGTCTTCCGCCGTGACGTGGCGCGGCGAGCCTTCGTCCTGCAGCTTGTGGAACAGGTCGAGAATCTTCAGGCGCGGGTAGGTTGCCTTGAGGCCGATGCTCTTGAGATCGTCGGGATGGGTCATGGGGCAGTGTTGGCGGGCACGGTATCGATCAAGGCCGGGTGGCCGGCTATGATATAGTTTTCGCGCCCGATTGGGACAATGCAATCGGGAAATGGCGCGGCCTGCCGGAATCCGGCGGCCCTCGATGACCAGTGGTTTTTCCGGAACTCCCCGATGAAGCGATGCCTGTTGTTCCTGCCCTTGCTGGCAGCCTGTTCCAGTACGCCGCAGATCACCAGCTATCTGTCGCCTTACCGCATCGACGTGCGCCAGGGCAACATGGTGACGCAGGAGATGGTCGCGCAGTTGAAGCCGGGCCTCACCCGCGAACAGGTGCGCTTCATTCTCGGTTCGCCGCTGGTCGCCGACATGTTCCACGTTGATCGCTGGGATTACGTCTATCGCTTCCGGCCGGGCCGGGGCGAGGCGGAGCAGCGCACCCTCACGGTGTTCTTCCAGGACAACAAGCTGGTCCGCGTCGCCGGTGACGTCGTCGCCGAGGACGGCACCCGGGCGGAAGCGCCCAGGCCGGCAGCCCAGGTCATCGACATTCCGGCGCCGGCCGCGCCCGGCGCCGAAGCCGCCGAAAAGAAATAGACATGGAAAAGATCCGCTATGCCATCGCCGGCAGTTCCGGGCGCATGGGTCGCACCCTGATCGAAGCCGTGCAGCAGGAGCCTGGCGCCAGCCTGGCTGCGGCGCTGGAACATCCTTCCAGCCCCTTTCTCGGGCGCGATGCCGGCGAGCTGGTCGGCGCGCCCTGCGGCGTGAAGATCGGCGCCGATCTCGACGCGGCGCTGGCGGTGGCCGATTGCCTGATCGATTTCACGCGCCCGGAGGGCACGTTGCAGCATCTCGAGGCCTGCAAGCGCCACAAGGTGGCGCTGGTGATCGGCACCACGGGCTTTTCGGCGCAGGGCAAGGCGGCCATCGAAGCGGCGGCGCGCGAAATCCCGATCGTCTTCGCGCCGAACATGGCGGTGGGGGTCAACGCGGTGTTCCGCCTGCTCGACGTGGCGGCGCGGATCCTCAGCCAGGGCTACGACATCGAGGTGATCGAGGCGCACCATAGGCACAAGGTGGATGCGCCCTCCGGTACCGCGCTGCGCATGGGCGAGGTGGTGGCCGCAGCGCTGGATCGCGAGCTTTCGCAATGCGCCGTGTATGGCCGCGAGGGGCATACCGGCGAGCGTCCGGCGACACAGATCGGATTTTCGACCATACGCGGTGGCGACATCGTCGGCGACCACACGGTACTCTTCGCCGGGGCCGGCGAGCGCATCGAGATCACGCACAAGCCCGCCAGCCGCATGCCCTATGCGCAGGGCGCGCTGCGCGCCGGACGCTACATGCACGGACGCAAATCCGGCCTGTTCGACATGCAGGACGTACTGGGCCTCAGGTAGCCGCCTTGCCGGCCGCGCGGTTTGCCGGAAGCGCCGCGTCACGATATAATCCAAAGGTTTGCCGAACGCCATGTGAAACAGGCGGCGTCCGGTTCCTATCGACGTCGTGCCTTGTTCCGGGAGCCCCATCGTGCCTCACTTTCCGCCTGCCCTTCTCGCACTGGCCGACGGAACGGTGTTTAAGGGCAAGGGCATCGGTGCCAGCGCTAGCAGTGTCGGTGAAGTGGTGTTCAATACCGCGCTGACCGGCTACCAGGAAATCCTCACCGATCCCTCCTACGCGCGGCAGATCGTCACCCTGACCTATCCCCACATCGGCAATTACGGCGTCAATCGCGAGGACTGCGAAGCGGCGCGCATCCATGCCGCCGGCCTGATCATTCGCGACCTGCCCTTGCTGGCCTCGAATTTCCGCAGCGAACAGACGCTGGACGCCTACCTGCGTGCCGAAAATGTCGTCGGCCTGGCGGACATCGATACCCGCAAGCTGACCCGCATCCTGCGCGAGAAGGGAGCCCAGGCCGGCTGCCTGATGGCGGGCGAGCACCTCGATGCCGATGCGGCCGTGGCCCAGGCAAGGGCCTTCCCGGGTCTGGCGGGGATGGACCTGGCGCAGGTGGTGACGGTGGACAAGCCCTACGCGTGGACCGAGGGCGAATGGAAGCTCGGTAGCGGCTATGCGAACCAGGGCACGACGCGCTTTCATGTCGTCGCCTATGATTTCGGCGTCAAGCGCAACATCCTGCGCATGCTCGCTGCGCGCGGTTGCAAGCTCACCGTGGTGCCGGCAAAGACGCCGGCGGCCGAGGTGCTGGCGCTGAATCCCGACGGCGTCTTCCTCTCCAACGGCCCCGGCGATCCGGAACCCTGCGATTACGCGATTGCCGCGATCCGCAGTTTCCTCGACCGCAAGCTGCCGACCTTCGGCATCTGCCTGGGCCACCAGTTGATGGCGCTGGCGGCCGGTGGCAAGACCCTGAAGATGAAGTTCGGCCACCACGGCGCCAACCATCCGGTCAAAGACCTCGAATCCGGCCAGGTGCTGATCACCAGCCAGAACCATGGCTTTGCGGCGGATCCGGCGACGCTGCCGGCCAACGTCAAGGTGACCCACGTCTCGCTGTTCGACGGCAGCCTGCAGGGCCTGGCCTGGACCGATCGCCCGGCCTTCTGCTTCCAGGGCCACCCGGAAGCCAGCCCGGGTCCGCACGACGTCGCCTACCTGTTCGATCGTTTCATCGGAATGATGGACCATGCCAAAAAGAACTGACATCCATTCCATCCTGATCATCGGCGCCGGTCCGATCATCATCGGCCAGGCCTGCGAGTTCGACTATTCCGGCGCCCAGGCCTGCAAGGCCCTGCGCGAAGAGGGCTACCGCGTTATCCTGGTCAACTCCAATCCGGCGACGATCATGACCGACCCGGAAATGGCCGACGTGACCTACATCGAGCCGATCACCTGGCGCGTGCTGGAAAACATCATCGCCAAGGAGCGCCCGGATGCGGTTCTGCCGACCATGGGTGGCCAGACTGCGTTGAACTGTGCGCTCGACCTGGCCAAGCACGGCGTGCTGGAAAAATACGGCGTCGAGATGATCGGTGCCTCGCGCGAAGCCATCGACATGGCCGAGGACCGCGAGAAGTTCAAGCAGGCGATGACCCGCATCGGCCTTGGTTCGGCGCGCTCGGGCATCGCCCACAGCATGGAAGAGGCGCAGCAGGTGCAGGGCGCCATGGGTTTCCCCACCATCATCCGGCCATCCTTCACCATGGGCGGCTCGGGCGGCGGCATCGCCTACAACCAGGAAGAATTCGTCGAGATCTGCAAGCGCGGCCTGGAGGCCTCGCCGACCAAGGAACTGCTGATCGAGGAATCCCTGCTGGGCTGGAAAGAGTACGAGATGGAGGTGGTGCGCGACCACAAGGACAACTGCATCATCGTCTGCTCGATCGAGAACCTCGATCCGATGGGCGTGCATACCGGCGACTCGATCACCGTCGCCCCGGCGCAGACCCTGACCGATCGCGAATACCAGATCATGCGCAATGCCAGCATCGCCGTGCTGCGCGAGATCGGCGTCGATACCGGCGGCTCCAACGTGCAGTTC
>ORJL010389040.1_pt1 | contig 14204 bp, 9 predicted proteins | sample 1779941 | NCBI WGS metagenome assembly ORJL01 (sample SAMEA104232317, study PRJEB22302) | groundwater metagenome | biome: forest; feature: aquifer; material: groundwater | place: USA | collected 2011-08-07 | depth 5.8 m
GAGTTGGCGTGGGCTTGGGCCTGATCCTGCTGATGGGGTGCGTCGTGCCGTTGATCACCGTGGCATCTTTAGCCAGGGCGGAACCGTCGGCCACCGTCAGCCAGCCCACAAATTCGGGCCATCCGTTGGCTCTGGCAGCGTCCCGGGCTCGTTGAAGGTTTTCGGGATTGTTCAGGATTTCCTCGAGGTCTTCCCAGAGACCGCTGGAGAACTCGGACCCGGTGTCCCCACGATTAGGGTCATTCGGAGGGTCCCAGTCCCCATACGATGACTCCGTGGCGGAGGCCGCCGACAGAAATATCTCCACATTCGCAGTATTTATGAGGTCCACAAATCCTCCACCGTGACACCCCTGGATAACGACTTTGAAACTGGCTTTGGGGAACTTCTTAAAGATGTCCGAAAGCTGCTGAGGATGAACCGCGGTGCCCTTGAAATCCATGAATGACGTGCCGGCCGCGGTGCGGCCTCCGTGGCTGGTCCAGTAAAAGAAGACATCGTCGGCGCCCCCGTCAACAGCCCGTTTTACGGCAGCCTCGATATCGGCTAACGTGTTTCCCTGAGGCCGGTATACCGGTATCTGGGCGTCGGTCCCGAACCTGGTAGCGTTGGCCGAGTCGTTGCTGAACCCGGCATCGGTCCCGTGTCCGGGGGCCCAGCCGTTGACGACCACTATTCCCTCACCGGCGGGAGCCGGACCTTGCGGCGGCCCCCGGCGCTCAGCCGGCGAGTCAAGGTTGAAGGTAAGCCAGTTAGCCGCCAGCCACACTCCCCCTCCCAAAGACGCGGTCCTGGGTATTTCGGCTGCGGGAACGTTGGTAAATGCCTGGTTCTGCGGGTTCCAGCGGGCGGTTGTGTCCATCCACCGCATCACTTCCTGGCCGTTGATAACAGGCCACCATCCCTGGTTGGTCACCCTGGCGTAACCGCTGACAGCATCAATAAACACGAACCGGGTCGGGTGGGAGAACTGGCCAAAAGGAGCATCGTCAACCCAGAAGAACCACGTGGGGGACGTGATAAGCTCGGGGACCAGATACGGCAAGATCGTGACGTTGTCCGGCAGCGGGTCCGGAGCATACGGCGAAACCTCGCTACGGACGGGCAGAGGGCTCTCCTGGGTGAAGGCGACCAACTGGTGGTCGAGCGAAGCCGGCTTGATCACCTGGTCGAGAAGAATGCGAATAGCCTCATCTCTTGTCAGCAGCGGGCGTGGGGTTTCGTTGCCGGGAATGATGTTCGCCAGATCCGGCGGTATGCAGGCCGAAATGACCAGGAGCAGGGCGACCAACACCGCTGTGACCGCCATCCACCCGGGATCAATGCGCGGAGTTTTTATAGCTTTGACGAACGATGCCATTCTTGGGTCTCCTCACCTTTTTGCGTAATCACCCTTGATCCCCCCTTTGAAAAGAGGGGAGAACAGAGGAGACAAATATATCCCCTTTTGTCAAAAGGGTCAAGAACGGGACACAACATCTGCGATCCAGACACCGCAAGAACGCTCCCATACACGTGTATGGTGAGTGCAGCGACGCGAAGCGGTGCGGAGCCCAACCCACCATCACTCTGGCTCGGTGGGTTTCGCTCATCCGCCTCGGGCGGATTTCTCTTCACCCACCCTACGTTGCTGGTTTCGTCTTTGAGAGAACGGCTCCTTGCCGGGTCAGGAGATGATTCAATTCACGCCAGTTCGCCAACAAACTCAACACCATCGACCTTCCAGTAGGCTTCCTCGTCCTTCTTGAACCACCTTCTGAGTTTGAGGTTCTTCTTCTTCGACGGCCATTCCGGCTTGTCTTTTGATGGGTCCCTGGAAATCCCCAGTATCTTCTCCGTGTTCTGGTACATCAGTTTTTCCCAGATGCCGGGCCTGTAGTTATGCATGGCGTGCTGCCTGAAAATCTCATCCATCTGGAAAGACGGGGACTCGGCTCCAAACATATATTTGTTCTGCTGCCGGGTATTCATTTCGTGAACCATGTTCGGGTCAAAGTACTTGGGCATTCGTCCGGATATTTCCCGGTAGAAGTTACCCTTATGCATGCAAATCGCCAGCGCCAGTTCTTCAAATGGCCAGGCCGGATGGCAGCCAACTACGTTCAATCTAGGAAAATCGGCGCAGACAAAGTCTATCCAGTAGGGATTGGTAAAGTGAAGGGGATTGACGCCGAGTCCTCCCGGCGGGCCGCCGCCAACGCCGGTATAGCCGCAATGAAGTTGTATGGGACAACCCAGTTCCTGCAGAAAGTCCCACATGGGGTACCACTCCCTGTCGCTGGGAACGAACCTCTGAGCAGCTTGTTGAAACTTGACGCCTATCAAGCCCAGCTCTTTAACGTCTCTCTCCATTTCCTCCAGTGCCACCTTGCCCTTGTGGGGATCGACACAAGCCCAGCCGGTAGGAAATACATCGGGATACTTGTGGCACAACCAGGCAACGTAGTCGGCGGAAGTCGTGCCGAACCCGCTATGTTGGGTGCTGTCGTCCCAGGCGATAGGGGTGCCCCGTACGTTGTACCTTCTGAACCGGGATTCTACCCACTCATCATCGTTGGCGTCATGCTCTATCAGTTCGTCCGCCGTCTGTACCCTGCCTGTCACGTAAGTCTCAAGAGCAACTCTGAACCACATCTGGGATTTTGACCCATACGGCTTGGTCATGGTGTGCTCATGAACACTGACTGCCCTGGCCATGGTCACTTTCGGATATTTCTTGGCGCCGCCTTTTCGCCAGCGCACAACTTCCGGAGAGGTCCTGATCTCTTTGTCATGCGCCTTCAGTTCCTCTTCGGTCGCCGCCAGCAGTCTCTTTACCTCGTCAGGTACGTCTACTTGAGGCAAGTTCATCGGTATTCCTTTCAAGACAACCAGGCAATATCGGTGCTACGCGGAGCGCCAGTAACGCCCTTCTACTTCAGTGAGGCAGCGAAAATCTCGGCCGCCAGCTTCGAATATTCTGCTTTTTTTAGAGTGTAAGCTTCATTATTGCTGTCGAGGTATTTCACCCCTGGTTGACGCACCAGAAGGGGATCAAGGAAGTCGGTAGGAACATCCACCCTGGCGCTCTGGCCGCCATAGGCCTTGGACATGAACAAGATGCCCTCTTTAGTCATTATCCAGTTGGCGAACAACCTGGCGGCGTTGGGGTGGGCCGGGTTCTTCAGAATAGTAAGACCGGCGCTGGCGGTTTCTACAAAAGTGCCTTCAGCCGGTGATGCCACCTGGATGGGCGCCCCGGCCTTCCGGAAGCTTTCAACTATCTTTGCACCGAGGCCCACGGAGATGGGGTATTTGCCCCGGGCCACCCATTCCCCTGACAACTGGTCGTTCCTGCTTATGACCGGGTTCTGTTTGGCGAACTCCCGCAGGAAGTTGACATCCATAATACCTTCGGCCATGGCGCTGAACCAACTGGCGCCGCCGCCCGATTGGGTCGGGTCGACCAGCACGATGTTTCCCTTCCACTTGGGATTGAGCAGATCGCGATAGGACTTGATTTCTCCCGGCTTGACCAAGTCGGTGTTCATCAGAATGGTTCCTGCAGGCATGGCCAGCAGAGCCAGTTGGTGGTGCTCTTTGTCGATCCAGGGGATTTCGCCCTTGTACCAGGCCTTGGGGTCCATGGCTTCAGGCAGGAAGAGCTCACTATCCAGTGATTGGGTGAGGCCTCCCGGCTTCAGCTCGTTGATCATAGAATTAGTTGATAGTATAAAAACGTCTTCCAGATAGAGACCGGCCCGGCGTTCCGCCGCTAGCTTGGGGATGACCTCAGAGGCGCCTCCCCCAATAAGTTCCAGGCTCAGGCCAAACTTTTCGCTCAAAGCCTTGTCCATCCCAAAGTCGCGCAGCGCGCCACCCCCACTGCCGATAAACACCAGTTTGCCCTCTTTTCTGGCCTCCGCCACGGTGGTATCCCATCTCTGCTCCCAGGCCGCCTTGGCGACACTGGCAGCCGCAGTGGGGGCAGCCGTAGCCGGCGCATCTGCCTTTGGTGGCGGGGCCGACGGCTGGCAGCCCAAAACGAAGACGCCCAGCAACATGACAATAACCGGAACAATCAGCAATCTTTTCATCTCACTCCTTTTCTATGTTGTCTATCTTCTTCAAATGGTCTTCAATCTGCCGTTGAAGTTGTCTTTCCATTTGGCAAATACTTCTTTCCTGAGGTCCTCGCTGGCGATATTCACCGCGGCGAAATCCTGACGCCACTCATAGGGCTTCACTGCATAGATGATAGCCCTGGGGTTGGTGCTGTCGAGATGAGCCGTCTCCGGCGTGCGGTGAAACATCGGGTCGGAGTGACTGCCCCGGGGTTTCTTGATGATGTCCGTGTCGGTAGGAAGGGACCTGGTACACACTGCCCACATTACGTCCTCCAGGTCGTAGGGATCTACGTCATCATCCACGATGATGGTGTATCTACCGCTGAAGGCCCCCGAGGTGACACTGGCTGCCGCGTGTCCGACGTGGGCGGCGTGGCCGCCATACTGCTGCTTGATCGATATGACCTGAAGGTAGTAGGCGCCGCCCACCGTGGGCCGCCAGACCCCCTTGATCCCGGGGACATGGAGCAAATCGTTGTAGAGCAAAGATGAATAGATGACGCTCTTCCAGAGATCGGCATCACCGTAAGGCGGCTTGGCTGGCGGCGCTCCGGTCAAGATGGGATCGTTCCGATAGTACAGGGTAGTCGCTTTGAGGAACGGCTGCCCGGTAACGTCGCCGGCATAATATCCCTGCCACTCGCCAAACTTTCCCTCCTGAATCTTCGCCGTGGGATCGACGAAACCTTCGATAGCGATTTCAGCGTTCGCCGGTATGGGCAGCCCGGTGACTTTCCCCAGGATCACAGGGACGGATTCCCCCCTGATGGCGCCCATGTAATTCAACTCGCCGGTGTCGATGGAAATGGGACTGGCGGCAGTGGCAAAAAGCAAGGGGTCCATGCCTACCACCAGAACCGCCGGGCAGGGCTGGCCGCGGTCAAAGTACTTCTGCCGGTGCAGCCGTCCGTGATGCCCGTGGGTGATCATCATGCCGACGGTTTTGCCGTCGTGAAGCTGGGCGCGATAGGTGCCGCAGTTAACCTGCCCGGTGTCCGGGTCCCGGGTAATCCAGGCGTCCGCCGTGCCGATATAGGGCCCGCCGTCTTCTTCATGCCACAGCGGCACCGGAAACGTCTTCAGATCTATGGCTTCGCCCTCGACCAGGTTCTCCATAATCGGACCTTTGGCCACAACGGTGGGCGGGAAGTTCTCGGCCTCCCGTTTCCACCGGGTGATATCGGTCCTCATGGTCTCCACGGTCTCTTTGACCGTGTTTTCCGTAGGCATTCCAAAAGTCAGGCTGATGGTCCTGGGGTTAGACAGCATGTTGGTCATCACCCTGAAATTGGGCCGGTATCCCTTGATCTTCTGGTGCAAAACTGCGGGACCCCGGTTCTTGGCGCTTAACTGGCCAACGGCCCCCAGTTCGTACTTCGTGTCCGCACCCTCGACAACTGCCAGCTCATTCATTTGCCTGGCCTGCTCGATCCATTCCCTCAGATCTTTATATTTGACCACCAGTGGCTATTCTCCTCTATCAAGTAACGGAAGACGAATCATGTGACTGCTATTTCAATGAGGCCGCGAATACTTCCCCGGCCAGCTTGTAGTAATTCGGTTTCTTAACGACGTGCGATTCCAGGTTGTCGTTGAAGTACTTAACTCCCGGCTGCCTGACCTGCAAAGGATCGATGAAGTCGGTGGGAACGTCGACTCTGGCATGCTGACCGCCCCATGCCTTGGCAACGAATGTCGCCCCTTCCTTGGTCAGTATCCAGTTGGCAAACACCTTCGCCGCGCTGGGGTGCGGCGCATTCTTCAACAGGGTGAGCCCCGCGCTGTCGGCAGCGACATAGGTCCCTTCGGCCATCCCTACCATCTTTATAGGCGAGCCAATTCTCTGGAATTCCGCTACCAGGTCCGTCTTCAGTGCGATCATGACCGATACCCTGCCCTTGGCTATCCATTCAGCCAGTAGACGGTCGTTTCGGCTAAGTTGTGGCTCCTGCTTGGCGAGTTCGCGCAGGTAGTTCAAGTCCATGATACCCTCGGCCATCGCGGCAAACCAGGTCCCGCCCTGGCCGGATTGGGTCGGGTCCGTCATTCCGATCTTTCCCTTCCACTTCGGATCGAGAAGGTCCCTATATGACTTGATTTCTCCCGGCTTGACCAGGTCCGTGTTTATGACGACCGCTCCAATGGGCATGGCGAGCATGGCCACCTGGTGGTGTTCCTTATCAACCCAGGGCACATCCCCTGTGTACCAGGCCTTGCCATCCAGAACATCAGGCAAGAATATCGTCTTGTCCAGCGACTCTGTGATACCTGAAGGCTTCATCTGGTTGAGCATGGTGGATAGCGATATTATGAATATGTCTCCGGAATATATTCCGGCCTGGCGCTCCGATCCGATCTTAGGAAGCAGTTCCGATGCCGACCCGGCGATGTTCTCCATCGTTACGCCGAACTTATCCTCGAAGAACTTATTCACCCCTACGTCGCGCATGGCCGCGGTCCCGCTACCATAAACGACGAGTTTCCCCTCTTTCTTGGCTTCAGCCAGAGCCGAGTCCCATTGCTGTTCCCAGGCAGCCTTGGAAACGGCGGCTGTGGCTTTTGCGGTCGCCGCCGGTTGAGTTGGAGGTGCAGCCTCCTGGCGGCAGGCCGCGGCCAATATGCCGAACAGCACAACAACCAATGTTACCCATGACAATCTTTTCATCTTGATTCCTTTCCTGAAATAAACGCCGTCTTTCAAACTAAGCTCGCTCGAACAGTTTTCCCCATTTCTCCTTAGCTTTGCGCAAGTTCTCGTCGCTAATGGTTATCCGGGGGGCGGCATCCTTTATCGAGGTGTACGGCGTGCAGGCGAAGATAATGGCCATTCCTTGAGTCAGATCGCCGCTGGCTTTCTTGGCCGCGGACACGCTGGGCTTCAAACGGGACGTGCGCCCCTGCGGTATTACATGTATCCCTATTTCGGGATCGCATCTCTGGCCCATGGCCCAGAGGACCTCGGATATATTCGACGGATCGATATCGTCGTCAACAATGATTATCCACGAAATCTGATGGGAAGCCACGATGCCGGAGGCCACGGAAAGGCCCACTTGCATGGCATGCCCGGCGTAGAGCTGATGGACCGATACGATGACAATAGGCATGCCGCCGGCGTCGTCAACGTTCCAGACTCCTTTGATACCCGGCAGCTTGGCATCGAGCTCGTCCCAGATGGCGGCGGCCCGGTGGGTATCTCTGGCCAGTGTATAGTGAGAGACAAACTTGGAGGGCGGAGCCCCCATCAGGATGGGATTGTTCCGGTGAAGGATGGATTTGATCTTCATCACCGGTACCGGCGCCTTACCGCCGGCATAACATCCGGTCCATTCGCCGAATGGCCCTTCCTGCCTTGAATCGACTTCGGGCGGCGGCATTTCCCCTTCCAGGACTATTTCGGCCGAGGCCGGTATAGGCAAATCGGTGGTAACGCCCCTCGTGACCTCGATAGGGCTGCCTTTCAGAAAGCCGGCATAGTCGTACTCGGAGACGCCCCAGGGCAGAGGAGTGTAAGACGCGGCCCAGAGCATGGGCTCTTCGCCGATGACTATAGCTATGGGACAGCTCAGGCCCTTGGCCCAGTATTTTCGCCGCATGATGCCCGCATGCTTGCTGTTATTCATGTGGATGGTAACCGTGGTCTTGTCCTGGATCTGGGTCCGGTAGGCGCCGAAATTGACCCAACCTTCGTCCGGGTCCCGGGTCACTACCATGTGGGCGGTGCCGATATATCTGCCCCCGTCCAGCTCATGCCACCTGGGCGTGGGGAACTCATAAACGTCTACGTCTTTGCCGGTATGGACGTTTTCCTTGATGGGACCGGTCGCAACTTCAACCGGGGGGAGCATTTTGGAATCGCTGTCCCTGTCCCGCCATGCCTTGACAAGATCCATCCCCTCCACCGGCTTGGATAGACCCAGAGCCAGCGCGATGCGCTTGGGAGTATTGAACAAATTAGTGGCCACGCGGTAGCCCGCGGGGTAGCCCTTGATGTTGTCGAACAACAGAAGCGGCGACTTCCCGGTTTCGCCCTGCCAGGCGCTGACAGTCCCTATTTCCAGGTCCCAGTCCGCTCCCTCCACCACCCTGCACTCGCCCATCTTCTTGGTCTTTTCGATGTAGTCTCTTAGATCGCGATAGGCCAGTTCCATGGTGCTCCTTCTTTACGATAACAATTCTTATCTTATACGCTCAACCGGTTGCGGGCCAATTTTTCGCTTACCTGGTAGTATTCGCCCTGTAGAGCGAGTTTAGCTTCTTCCCTCATTTCGTCCGGCCAAAAACCCAGTTCGTATCCAAACCACGGTACCTTCGGGGTGAACTTGGGAAGCCCCACTTCTTCCCAGATTTGCCGGGCCTTTTCCATGAATTCCCTGGCGGGTAAACAGGTGGGCGGGTAAGGCCATTTCATGGTGGCATCGATCAAAAGGGCCGAGCCGGGCAGACGTTCCGTCGTGCCCTCGGGCTTGGGCGGGGCCACCGAAGGATCCGTGGCATGCATCTTGCCGGGCATGACCTTGATGTCGTGCTCGGGCTGCATGCGATAACACAGGGCCCAGAAAACAGAATCGGTATCCCTGATATCAATGTCCTTGTCCACCACGATCACAATCTTGCAGTCATTGGGCAGCAGGGAGTGAGCCGCGCTCAATGCCTGCCACGACTGGGCGGAATGGGCCTTATCCATCTTGATCAGGCAAATTTGCGCCGCTCCGCTGTTTTCGTGCATGTAAACTTCCAGCACCGTGGGGATATTGGCGTCGTGCTTCAAGAATTTGTAAATCGCCGCGCTGGTGGCGATGGTCCTTAACTTGCTGCTCTCGCTGGGCGGAAACTGACTGATAAAGGCGTTGTAGATTGGGTTCTTGCGATGGGTAATGCACGTGATGTTAAAGAAGAGATCGGGTCCCCAGCCTATGGTGTAGCCGGTATGTTCCCCAAAAGGCCCCTCCCTTTCCAGGGAATCAGTTGGAATCTCGCCTTCGATGACTATCTCAGAGTTGGCCGGGACCTCCAGGTCCACGGTCTTGCACTTGACCAGCTCGACCGGTTCGCCGGCAATGGCGCCGGCAACGGAAAATTCATCGATGCCGAAAGGAACTTTGGCGACGGAGACGAGACCTACATTCGGAGTTGAGCCGAGGACAACCGCGGCCTGAAGTGTCTTGCCGCCTTTGGCCTTGGTTCTCTGCCAGTGCAGCCTGAGGTGCTTGGGGTGGTAGCACTGCAACCCCAGCCTGGTGGGACTCTTGACCATGGCCCGGTAAACCCCCAGATTCTGGACTCCGGTCCCCGGGTCCTTGCTTACCCAGCCTGCCGCCGTCATATACGGGGCGTTGTCGAAGCCGGGGGTGCAATTGGGAACGGGGAACTCCTCCAGTCCGCCGTGCTCCAACAGGCTGCTCCCCATGTGGACTTCTTCCTGCGCGACGCCGCTTTGGACTATCTTCGGAGAGATGCGGTGAATCTGAGCCTCATCCAGCCTTTTGGCAATGTCCTCAGGCTGGCACTTCATGGCCATAGCATAGATCGCGGTCGAAGAGGCGTGAGCTCCCACCAGGACCGGGACTGTATACTTCTTGCCCTTTACATCGACTACGTTTTCAAACAGGAATGCTTTCCGCTGTTCTTCCACGTAGCCACCCCGGAACTGCCATCTCACCAGAGGTATCAACTCGGTGTCCTTGTTAATTGCCCTCTTGATCCTGACCAGTTTATCGCTGGCCTCAAGAGCACGGATATACTCCCTGAGATCCTTATAGTATGCCACCGGTTCGTCCTCCTTCAGACAGATTGGGCAACAAGTAGAGTAGTCCCAGAGCCTTGTGTTGTTGCGAAGGTTTGACAACTCTCGCGGGGAAGCGTATCATCTTACATCCGGTTTACGTAGGCTGTCAAGGCAAGTGCAATCTGGCTTAGTGGTTCCGTTCCCGGTTCCCAGTATCCCCGAAACTCCGGCCGACAACGCATCAATGACCTGGTTCAAGACGCGTAATTCTTTCTGAAACCCCTGTATGCGGCAGGCATACCCGGATTCAGCTTTGTCTTATCTCCGATAGAGAAGAGAGGCCGACAGGAAACACCAATTTCAGTGCAACCGCCCAGTATTGGCTATTGGAAGGTCCGGTTCAACCAAAGCCTGAAAGTCATTGCCACCACAATGCAGTGGTGGGGGTTCCCCGCACGATTTGCAGATAGCAGGAGGGAGGCACATTATGTATGGTCTACTTGGCCTGTTAGTCAGTTTGGTGTTGATGATACTCGCGGCATGTGCGCCGCCGGAGACCGTTACCGCTACTTCAACTCCCGTTTCCGTAGCCGGCTCGGTCACTCCTAAAGCCCAGCAGACGCTTTCTGCTGCACAAGTTACACCCGCCAAACCGGCGGCTACGCCTGAACCTGCCAAGCCCACGTCCAACGCGCCACCATACTATCAGGGGAAGACAATAGAGCTCACTGTGGCATCAGGAGTGGGGGGAGGCACGGATTCTACCGCGCGGGCCGTTGCCTTGTATCTGCCAAAATACATACCGGGGAATCCCAAAGTCGTGGTACGAAATGTGCCCGGAGGTGCAGGAGCGGTGGCGGCCAACAGTTTCTTCGCCAAGGCTAAGCCTGATGGACTATCTCTGTTGCATTGTCCTCAGGGCTTGATGAATGTCCAGTTAAGGGGTCGGGACATAGCCTATTTTGACCTTCTCAAAATGCGAGGTGTTTGGTGCATTACCGAAGGATGCACAATTATCGGTATTCGCCCGGGCGCTCTTAAGAGACTGACCGACCCCAAGGCTGAACCTGTAGTGATGGGTGTACAGGAGGCAACCGGGTCTGGAACATTTGTCCCTCTTTACGGGAGAGAGTTTCTGGGATGGAATGTGCGCTGGGTGCCTGGATATGGAGGATCCGGAGAAATCATACTGTCGGTACGACGGGGCGAGACCGACATAGTTAGCCAGGGAGGGGTTATCAGACCGCTACTCGAAGAAGGGGTGGTAGTCCCCCTGGCCCAATCGGGAAATTACAAGAACGGCCAGATAATCAGGCGCCCCGACTTCCCTCAGGTGCCCACCATGGCCGAACTGCTGGGGGACAAGAAGCCGACAGGCGTTGCGTGGCAGGCCCTGGTAGCTAATTCGGCCAGCATGACCATCGATAAGTATACCCTGGCCCCGGAAGGCACCCCGGACGATATTGTAAACACGTTGGCCAGCGCCGCTGCCAAAATGGGCAATGATCCCGATCTACAGAACTGGCTCAAGAAGACTTACTCGGAGGTTTTCTCCTTTACCACGGGCAAAGAGATCGAAACCCTGCTCAAAGAGGTTATGGGAGTCCCCCCTCAAGTAGCCGGCTACAGTGAAACGCTGCTGAGAAAATTCGGGGTTATCAAATAGTTCGCGCCAGTACCGATTCTACTGTTCCTCGGTTAAAGGGAATCCCTTTTTCCTATCAATAGGAGCTATATTCATAGTACTTGTATGGGAATACCCTCTTGGCCGTCATCTGAAAGAAATGTGACCTCGTCCCAAAATGTATTCTCAATTGTTGTGATTCTATCTTCCCGGTGTTAAAGTGCTGGTGCACCGTCTGCGGACCCTGAATCTGGAGTACCGTGCCCTTCTTCCACGGAATCTTCTCGCCATCTACTATCGAATACCCTTCCCCCTGGAGCACATATAACACCGCTTCCATATGAGCGTGCTTTCCACTGTGCATTCCGGGCTCATCGCAGAGGATTCCAGTAATTTCCACCTCTCTGGCTTTGAAATTGTTTTCGGGGGCGCCCATGAAGAATACGTTGCGAGATCGGTGTCCCGGCGCGCCCGGAGTTCTCGATTCTTTGGGTAAAGTCAGGGTGTACTCGTCATTATGCTTGGCGCGAAAGGCGCCTTTTTCCTTGGCGGTGACTGTTGGGGCGTCTTTCAGCCTCAAAACTATCCTGCCGTATTCCGGGTGAATATCTGATTCGGCTGCAGGCAACCCCTCCAGGTCCGACTTGCAGGTCTCTCCAACATCTTCGTATTGCACCACTTTTGCCAATCCGCAGAATCTCTCCAAAGGCAGAGCCATCGCTGAAAAGTACCTGACGGTATCCGGGCCTGAACTAAAGTGCTGGTGAGTTGACCCGTACGGCATGAAAAGACAACTGCCGGTTTCCCAGTTGTACTTCAACCCATCAACAACGCTAAATCCCTGGCCCTGGACGATGTAGATTGCTTCCTCGCCGTGAGAATGTTTGCCGGTATGCCAACCTTGTGGTATCTCGGCCAGCGTTGTCACTCCTGACGTGGCATATCCGCTCTCTCTGGCACAGAGGAGAGCCGTACGCCAGTCCTGCCGTGTTCTGATCCACTGCAGGTCCTCATCATGGCAGTAGGTCTTGGCTTTGCTCTTTTCTTCGAGTTCATCGTCCCAGTATCTCAGCCAACTGTCGTAGTAGTCACCCATGAGAACCCCTTTCAATGAAAAAGAATGTGGGCGCGAGGGCAAGGAAACGTACTTGACAAGCCTGTGAGCGGAATGCTAGCATTCTAAATCTCCCATATCTGGCTGTCAAGTAATCCAGGGTACCATGTGGCGCGGCGGTTCTTTGTCGGTTCTTGGCGACCGCGCACTTCGGGCAAGACGCGAACCGCTGACCTGACCCCTCATATGCAGAAAAGGAGCGACGATGAACAGATCACTATGGGTGTCAATCATTATCCTGTTGGTTGGGTTACTGTCTGGTAGCTGCAAGTCGGCAACCCCGCCTTCCCCGGCAGATGAATCGAAAGCGCCCGCGCCGACGGCGGCGACCACCGTATCCAAACTTGCATGGGAGCAGCAGTGGGATGAGACGGTGGCGGCGGCAAGGAAAGAAGGAACTATAGTCATTCTGGGCAGCGCCACCGAGGCCTTGCGCGATGTGGGGATGGACAAGCATCTGAAACAGAAATTCGGCCTGACTACCGAATGGATCGGGGGTTCGGCCTCCGAGCTACTTCCCAAGCTTCAGGCAGAGCGCAACGCCAAGCTCTATCTGGAAGATATCTTTTTGATATCACTCACTACCGGGCTTAGCGCGCTGAAACCTACCGGGGCTACCGAGCCGTTGGACAAGGTGATATTCCTGCCCGAGGTCCTGGACCCCAAGGCCTGGTACCAGGGGGACCTCCCCTGGGGGGATAAAGAACACTACCAACTGGCGCTCCTGGCCATGCCAGTAGCATCCATTGTGGTAAACACCGACATGGTCAAGCCGGAAGAAATCAAGTCATACCGCGACCTGCTTAACCCCAAGTGGAAGGGGAAGATAGCGCTCATGGACCCGACTCAGGCCGGCGGCGGCGCCAGTTGGTTCAGCGCCATGGCCGAGGGCATCATGGATGTGAACTACCTGCGTGAGTTTGGCAAGATGGAGCCGGTGATCAGCCGGAATGACCGCCTGATGGCCGAATGGATCGCCAAGGGCAAGTATCCCATTATGGTCGGCTTAAAGGCCGACCTGGTAACAGAATTCCGAAGGGCGGGAGCCCCAATGGAATTGGTAGTACCATCGGAAGGAACGTACGTTGCGGCCAGCAGCGGCGGTCTCACCATGTTGAAGAACCCGGCGCACCCCGCCGCGACAAAGCTATTCGTGAACTGGATACTGACCAAGGAAGGCATGACGTTCATGTCCAAGGCCTTCGGCGGCCAGAGCGCCAGGGTGGACGTTCCGACCGACTTCATTGATCCCAAGCAGATGCGGGAACCCGGCAAGAAGTATCTCGACGCCAACACGGAAGCCTTCGCACTGAAAAAGGTGGAGTATTTCAAGCTGGCCGAGGAAATATTCGCCGGCTCTTTGAAGTAGGCAGTTGCCTGCGTCCGGAACGACAACGATGGGGTGCTCGGCGGGGGTACCGCAGGACTCCGTGCCTGCGAACGCCCGGCTTTCCTCCAACGCTCAGCCGGTTTCGCAAGACAGGCATTTCGCCTGGATTCCTGCCTTCGCAGGAATCAACCATGAACCAAGGTTCACCACGAAAAATGAAAGGACCTCCGTAGTCGGGCTCGTCCCGGAGCCCGACCCATCTCGGGGTCAGGGACGACCCCGAGTACGGTACTTTCAGGGTA
>ORJL011123152.1_pt1 | contig 14199 bp, 13 predicted proteins | sample 1779941 | NCBI WGS metagenome assembly ORJL01 (sample SAMEA104232317, study PRJEB22302) | groundwater metagenome | biome: forest; feature: aquifer; material: groundwater | place: USA | collected 2011-08-07 | depth 5.8 m
AAAAATTATTAAAGAAAAATACGATTACGAAGTTCCGGCAGGTACGGATATTGATCCGGAAGGGGAGCGAATGGCGGGGCGGTATGCTAAGGAAGAATTTGGTTCAGATTTTATATTTCTTACGCATTACCCATGGCGCGATCGCCCGTTTTATACGATGCCAGACAGTGAAAACCCGGAAGAAACATGCAGTTACGATCTGTTAATGTGTGGCATGGAAATTGTTACCGGTAGCCAGCGTATTCATAATTACGATCAGTTGATTGAAAATATGCAAAAGAAAGGGGTGAAACCTGAAGGGCTAGAATTTTATTTGGATACATTTAAATATGCAATGCCACCGCATGGCGGATGGGGCATGGGTTCCGAGCGACTTATTCAACAAATGTTAGGATTGAAAAGTATTAAAGAGGCAGTATTATTTCCGCGCGATGTGAAGAGATTAGCACCGTAACATAATTGTGTCATCCCGCACTTGATGCGTGATCCAGTAAGTTTTTGTACTTTGAAAACAAAAAAAGAGGAGGGAAAGATGGAACAATGGATTTTGCCAAAGGGTTTTGAAAATTTTTTGTTTCTCCCTATTTTAAGTGTTCCGCTTGATAGTATTGTTGCATTTCATAAATTCCATGATAGTGAAGAAATTGCAAAACGGCGATTGTATTATTTTAAGGATAATTCTTTTTATTGTCTTGATCCGCTAGGGAGAATGATTTCTTCAACAATAGACCATTTCTTAAATAGCGAAGATTTTCCCGAGGATTCTTTTGACCTTGAATTACCGCTTCCTCGTCGAGTTGCTTGGCAAAAAGGTATCAAACACCACGCATTGTGTATTGAGGGTCCGCGTGTAAGTAAGCCATTTGCGAAGATACAAGCTGATGTGGGGCAAACAATCACCACGAATGGCTATTGTACCTGGGATATTTTTGAGAATATAAAGATTCATGATCGCGAGGAGCGAATTGGAAGAAATAGGCAAAAACAACGATTTGTTGATGAATATGTTGTCCCGCTTGATCGTGCACAATGCGTATATTATGGAGTACAGGTTTTGCGCGATACAGCAGGAAGAACGAGAACTCGGTATGAGTGTATGATTGTCCTTGATATTGAAGTGGTAAATTATGATGGTGCGATCGATGTAATCTATGTACAAGCTTGGAGAAAAATTGTGCCATTTCCACCAAGTGAATATCATTCCCAGTTGTTAAAGGCAGACCCAATCCCTGAGCTTGGTATTCATTGGCAAAAGATGCTTGAAACAGCTATCCAGCGGTACCGTTTTTGTTTTAGTCCATCCAAAACTCCTATTGCATTTTGATCTTTGTTTTGTGCCTGCGTTTTACGCGGGCTTTATCGTGCATAGTTGGCTTTGACAAAATCCCATAATCACGTATACTGATTTCGTTTTCTAGTAGTATATATGTTAGTGTACGTTGAAAATTAACAAAAAAAGAGGAGGCGGATATGCCGCAAAATAGAATTGAACAAAGCGATAATATTCTTGTTATCGGTTCAACAGGAACCGTTGGTATGCGTGTTATTGAAAAACTTCTTGCATATGGTTTTCGTGTGCATGCAGCTACGAATGACAAAAAAGGATCTGTTGAACTTGAAGAACGTTTTGTAAATGAATATCTTTCTGATGAACTTGTCTATTATCGTGGCGTTGATGCGTATAGTATCTCGGGTCTTCAAAGATTTGAACAAGAATATAATAATTCTGGTACCGAAAAATTCTGCGCACTGGTGTTTTGTTTAGCAATATGGCCACAGAACGGGTTTATGGAAGAAGTGCCTTTGCGTGGTACGAATTTTTCTGATGCAATGTGGGATGGAATGTGTGAACGCTATGTACAGTTTTTTGCACGCTCCATTTCCTATCTTATGCCGTTTTTGATTGATCGCGCTGATATTATTTTTGTTACTTCAGGAATTGCTGATCTTGCTCATCCCAATAGTCCTCCTTGGCTTACTGCACAACGATACCAGCGCGCAAAAGAAGTATTGGATTCATTCGTTGAGTGCATAAAGCAAGGCAAATTTCTTGCTGAAAACAATACTTCTATCCACCGCATTGGACTAACGGCAAAACGTTCACTGATGGGACATGAGTTTTTTTCAGCCGATATTGCGGGCGGTTTATTATTGATTCCTGAACTCTTGGAATTATTGGATGATGCATTATTGGGTGATGTACTTATTGATAATGACTTGTGTACGTGTTTTGATTCATCTTTTGTTATGGGAGGTGAACATCATGAGTAAACAAAATGGTAGGCAAACTATTTTTGTTGCAGGTGCAAGTGGAGTTGTTGGTTCGGTGATTATGGATGAACTTTTTGTCCAAAAACATCGCATCCATGCGTTGTCAAATGCATTGCCGGCTTTTTCTCGCGCACTGAGCTTCTTAGATGAAACGTACGGTACGCCGTGTGTAAATAAATTATTAACATGGTATACGCGTGTTGATTTGCGGTCATGTAATCACATGGAGTCATTCCGAAATGAATTAAGAATGCGTGGTGCCGTTCCTCTTGATGCAGCTATTTTTTGTTTTGGGCCTTGGCCGCAGCATGGGTTATTTGAGGAATTGGGAGAATCTTTTGCGAGTGCGCCGGAAGCATATTGGCAGACGGTTGAAGAACATTATATTCTCCGTATGACGCATTTATTCGGGTCTTTGTGTGAAGTGCTGCGAGAAGACGGTAAAATTATCTTTATCACTTCTTCATTTGCTAACCTTTCTCATGAGGGGTGCCCGCCATGGCTTACTGCACGTCATTACGAAAACTTGAAAAAACGAGTAGATGGAATTATTCAATCATATCAAGATGGCGTGAGACAGTTAGAAAGAAATTTCTGCGTGCATCGAATTGGTATAGCGGGTCAAAAAAAGTTTCGTGAAACAAAACTTTCAGATCCGGATACGCAATCGGGCCTTAAAGTATTGGGACATTTAAAAACTCATGTTAACAATGCTCTTAATGCAAACAAGCCAAGTGATATTGATATTATATTTCATCAAGATGGCACCATTGCTCAAGAAAGTAAATAATAAAAAGGAGTGCAAAGAATGGCGACAAGGATAACAGATACCTCAGTTGTTTTACCAAAAGAGCGAGTGCTTCGATCTTTACAACAGGACGTTGAGCGTATTTTGGAAATTCATCAAAAAATTCGTAAAAGTTGGCCGAGATTTGCTCGGGCATTGTTTCAGGGTAATCAGGTGATGAAGCGCGTGCTAAAAAGAATGAAAAAATCTGACATTGATACGATTAATATCTTGCTTTCTGATATGAGCGTGATTACGAATAGCGTGATAGCCAGACAACAGCTTGTTGCATCTGGATATCCTGATTTGGTGGATCGTGCAGATGTTGGCTTACGAGAATACTATCGGTGTATTGGAAAAATTTCATCCTATATCAAAAACCAAAAGTACTTAATTGCTTTAGGTATTGGTACGCTAGGAGCGTTTGGGATTTGTGCCTATGTGGTTTTGAGTATGTTGCAATCACAGGCTGAATTGCCTTGGTTTTTTATTCACATAAGCGTTTTGCTTCTTGGGTACTCTTTTGTGAATAGATTTTTTCTTCGCGATTCGCTAGTACAAGATGTTATGTGTGATATCATGGATCTTTCGAAAAGAAATCCGAGCGTAAGTGTGTCATTTCTTGGGTGGGTCGCGTATGATCCCTCGCGCGAAGCAGTTCTCGTTCGTTTGTTAGTTTCTTCTGTTCTTTTTTTAAGACCGTCCCGCTAAGGACGGTCTTCGTATTGACATTTTTTTATACGGGTGTAGTTTCTAAATATATTTTATTTGTGTAATGTAGTAAAGAACCTTGAAAATATACAAAAAAAGGGAGAATTCAAAATGAAGAATTCACTAAGAATCGCAATGGCAGGAACTTTGAGTATTGTTGCGGCCGCTTGTGTGAGTGTTAGTTCAGCGCCAAGTGTTTCCATTACTCCAAGGGCAAGTTTGATTGAATTTTCTGATAAGCCATTAACGGTCCAGTAGCCGTCAGAATTTGGTGGTGCAGGTCAGGCAACGTCAAGTTCTGTTGTTAAATCTCCAACGCCTGCTGTTTCACCTTCGCCTTCACCCTCACCGACACCTGTAGGGAAACCAAAGCCCTCGGGGTCGTTTGAAGTGAGTGATGCGACCGCGCCGATGATTGAAAATTTTAATTCTGATAAGAGTCAATTTGAGTATAAGGTAGAATGGAGTGGCAAAAAGGTAACGCTCAAGTTTGATGTTTACCTTATTCCTGATCGTCGTCCATTGAAAACAATTCGGATTTTTTGGGGAGTAGGGTCATTTACGAATACTGAAACAGTTTTTGCGAATAATGAAGCAACGGAAGTATTGCAAGATGTGTGGGAATATACATACACCTATTCTGCACAACAACTTCTGGGCGGAAGAACACTGTGTGTTGAAGTTACGGATAATTGGGGCGTAAAGCGTGTAGTTTGCGGTAAGTTCAAGGGTAGCAATAATAGCACGTATGTGGATCATTTCTGTTCCGATTTTGCGCACTATTATGATACTGCAAGTCAAAGCGTTTTGATCGAATCTGTTTTTAATCAGTGCCAAGTGCAACAATAATTAGTTCTTTTTTAAACCCCGTGGTTTGCAAAAACCCGGGGTTTCGTGTTTTTTGAGTTACACTCTTTGAGAGGTGAGTGAATACACAAAAGAACGATGAGCTATAATAAATATTTTTACGATATTTTTTTCAATGCGAAAAATAACTCGATAATCGCCAACTCTCAGTTTACGATAATTTTTTAAAGATTTTCTGAGCGGTTTTCCGTAGAGATCAGGATGAGTTGTAAGCCGTGTTTCAATGGCATACTTGATTCTTTGTTTTACTTCAGGTGAGAGCCGTGGGATATCATGTTTTACAACAAGTTCATGATAGGTTATTTCAAAGTTCATAACCAAGCTTTTTTATGTGAGATGAATTTTGCAGTACGAGTATCACGTTTTTGCGCAAGAGTATCCCATACTTCATCTTCATCAAACTCCAAAGCTATTTTAATAAGGTCAAGGGCTTTTGTTGCCTGGGGTACGTCATCACGAATAGCAATCTTTGTAAGTACTTTATAATAATTATCAGGCATACTGATATTGATTCGTTTTTTTGATGTAGGCATATAATTTAATAATAATGAATAATCCCCATAGTTATTAGTGTAACAAAAGTGTATCACCAAGTCAAGATTATAATGTAATTGATATTTGCATGAAGTTTTACTTACAACCCATGTTTGCCCTGCACCACGCCGGAGCCTTGGCGGAGGAGGGCGGGATCAACTCTATTATATTTAAATGTATTTTTTACTTACTACCGACTACTTACTGTTGATTACTATATTACTGATTGACAAGATGCTATACTGGATGTATACTCCCCGTGGTTCTTTTGTGTCTTATTTTAGGCATTTTTTGAGGAGAAATGTTCGTTGACAATAGAAAAAAGGAGTCAAAAAATGAAATTTCAAAACGCGAAAATAGTCGGAGTTGGATCATTTTTGCCGCCATATTACACGACAACTGAAGATGTTGCACAAGCATTACCTGGTTCTTGGCCCGCTGAGCGAGTTATTGAAAAGATTGGAGTAAAATCCAGATATTTTCTTCATGAGCTCGATATTGAAGCTGGTAAGACAAAAATCAATATGAATAGGCATAGTAATGACATGGCCTATATGGCTTGTTGTGAAGCGCTTGAGATGGCAGGACTTGAAGCAGAAGATATTGATGGATTAATACATGTAACATGTACACCGGATGAGCCCTACTTTAGTTGGCCCGCAATCGGAGTTGCAAATAAACTTGGCATGCGACATGAAAACGTTAGTTTGCAACATTTGCCTTCAGGTTGTGGGGGAATGATGGAAGCATTGCGTACAGCAAAAGAGCGTATTCTTGGCTCAAATGGTTCTATTAGAAGAATGCTTCTTACCGCATCAAATTATCCAAGTGCTTTTTTCGATAAAAATACTTACATGGCAAGAGATGGAGTTGAACACCCAATTTCATCTTGGCTTTCACTTCAGCTTTTTGGAGATGCCGCATCAGCTTTGATTTTAGAGGGTACCGAAGATCCTGATCGTGGATTTATTCACTCTATTACGCAATGGATGCCTGACGAGCTTGTTCGTAATCGTGGAGGCGGTGCAAAATACCCTGCGGATCGATGCGAGGATTGGCGCAACACGTATCTTATTGACGGGCGTTTGGTAGAACAGAAGTATCGAGAATTTATGACAACAATGATTCCAAGACTACTTTCTGAAGCAAATCTTAAAATTGAAGATATTTCGCGTTATTATTTACACCCCGCAAATCGTAAGTTAGTCGAAGATGTTATTGGTGGACTTGGTATCCCGGTCAATCGAGTTCCGATTAATGTTGATGTGATTGGCAATGTGAGTGCTGCTGCAACACCCTATTTGTTAAGTGTTGATCTTGGTGAGAAAAAGATAAAATTGGGAAATGGAAGTATTGCGCTTTTTGCAGCACTTGGTGCCGGCGTTCATGCTGGTGCACACTTGATTCGACTTTAGTTTAGTACATTTATTTCCGTCTTAAGTAACTTTAGTATCCATGATATACTAAATGTGAACAAGGCGGATTTACGTTTTATGTTAACAGATTTAACTTCTATTGCTCTCATATCTGCAATAATCCTAAATTTTATTTTAGGAGGTTTAATTATGTTTTTTGCGCAAGGAAAAAAGTCAAATATTTTTTTTGGTCTTTTTGCAATATCACTTGGTATATGGTCAATTACAATATTAGCATTTAGAACATTTCAGAATCAGGATTTTCTGCTTTTTTGGATGAAATTTGCGTATATAATAGCGATATATATTGGAGTTTTTTTCTTTTTTTTCTGTAGAATTTTTCCTGATGAGAAACAAATTAACAAAAAAAATTATTTTTTACATATTCTTGTTACCTTATTATTTTCTTTACTAATAGGAAGTACAAATTTTTTAGTTAAGTCTTTAAAAATTGAATCTTGGGGAGTATCAGTTGAAGTCGATGTATTTGGTTGGCTAATTTATGCAACATTTTTTTTAAGTTATTTTTTGTCTGCTCATTTTTTTCTTTTTAAGAAATATTTTAAAACAGATGGAATTATAAAAACTCAAATTCTTTTTACATTTCTAGGAGTATTTCTAGGAGGTGAAATTTTTGGTGTATTATTTAATCTTATTTTACCCTCACCTTTTTTTAATGAATGGAGATATATTTGGGTTGGACCGTTTCTTACTGCGATAATTGTTGTCCCAACAATTACCTACGCTATAGCTCGATATCAACTTCTTGATATTAAGCTCATTGCAACACAAATTTTAGTCGCAATCACGGTGATTTTATCATTCGTAGACGTATTCCTTTATCGGTCTCCGAGTGAATTCGTGTTGCGACTTTTTATTTTTATTGCGATAACTATTTTTGGTTTTTTTCTTATAAAAAGTATTACAAATGAAGTACATAGGGGTGAAGAAATTCAAAAACTTAACTCAGAATTACAAATTACTGTAACGCGACTTGCTGAAGTTTCGGAAAAACTCCGATTGCAAAATGAAGAACTTAAAAAACTCGACCAATTAAAAACCGAATTTATTTCAGTTGCTTCACATCAGTTGCGCACGCCTCTTACTGCCATGCGGTGGGGATTGGAATTTCTCTCAAGTGGTAAAAAAGGAAAACTTACCAAAGGTGAAAAGGAAACGATTGATGATCTTACCCAAACAAACAATCGTCTTATCAAACTAGTAAACGAACTTCTTAATATTTCCCGTATCGATGAAGGCCGCTTGCGGGTAGACCCAAAACCAACCGATCTTGTCGCGCTTATCCAATCTTGTTTCAACGACTTCAATCCTTTAATTGAACAAAAAAAATTAAAACTCATTGAACACTACGATAAGCTCCCAAAAATAAATCTTGATGAAACTGTCATTTCAAAAGCGTTTATCAATCTCTTTTCCAATGCTATTAAATACAGCCGTGATGGAAAAACTCTTACCATTCAACTCAAAGTAGAAAAGCAAAATATAATACTAAGCATTCAAGATGAAGGAATCGGCATTCCCAAAAAAGACCAGGAAAATTTGTTTAAAAAATTCTATCGCGCAGCCAATGCTGTTACCCATCAAACAGAAGGCAATGGGTTGGGGCTCTATATCGCAAAATCAGCCATTGAAATTTCCGGAGGAAAAATTTGGTTTGAGTCGCAAGAAAATATCGGAACCACTTTTTTTGTCTCCTTGCCACTCACAGGCTCGAAACCTGTTAAGGGAGAAAAAAGCTTATCGTAACAGTATAGATTTGATATACTAGTGAAATACCATACTATGCCAGTGCAAAAGAAAAAAATCGTGATTGTGGAAGATGACTCCATGTTACTCAAATATATTTCCGCTGCATTCAGGACAGACGGCGGTTTTGACGTATATACCGGAAGCGATGGGGAACAAGGGGAGCAGGTAATTAAAGAACAAAAGCCAGATATTGTGCTACTTGATATTATCATGCCGCGAAAAAACGGATTTGAAGTGTTAAAATCGCTAAAAAAAGACAAAGCAACAGCCGCTATTCCAGTTATCGTACTTACAAATTTAGGCCAGCAAAAAGATTTAGATCAGGCAAAAAAATTAGGCGCTGCCGATTATTTAGTAAAGGTGGATATGCAAGTGGGCGACATCGTCGGCAAAGTAAAAAAATTCTTTAAAACCATTAAACGCTAATCGCTTTTTTAATGTGTTTATTACAAATGAAAAATTAAAAAAAATTCTCATCACGGCGGGAATTATTGATGAACAAACATGGGAAGATGCTGTAAAAAATGCTCAGCGTCTCGAAATGCCGATTGAAGATATCTTGAAAGAACGGGATATTATCGCCGGTCATTATTTGTATGAATTGGTTTCACAAGCAATTGGTTTGCCGTATGTAAATTTAAAACGCATTGATGTTGATGAAAAAGCTCTTGTAATGATTGATACCGAAACGGTTGGAAAACACAAAGCAATTCCTTACAAAATCGATCAAAAGAAAAAACTGCTTCACGTTGCATTTTTAGACCCGACCGATACGCAAAGCATCAAGGTATTAGAGAAAAAAACAAAGTATAAGATCATCCCTGCATTCATGGGGCAGAGCAGTTACAAGTTTGCTTCGCGTTCGTATCAAAAAGGCGTTGCGGATTCCATTAAAAAACTCATCGAGCGCTTGGCAAAAGGAACCGGCGCAAAAAAGAATGGCTGGTTTTTAACATCGCTTTTTGAAAAACTGTTTGAATTCGTGTATTACACGCAGCCCTCTGATATTCACATTGAACATCTTGAACATAACGGGGTTATAAAATTTCGCATTGACGGATTTTTACGCGATGAGTTTTTTATTCCCAACACCATTATTACGGCAATCGGGCACCTCATTAAACAAGAGGCGCGAATGAAGACTGATCATTTGCACCAAGCGCGGGATGGCAGATTTTCAAAAATGGTTTTTAATGAATTACTTTCCTTTCGTGTTTCCACCTTGCCAACCTATTACGGAGAAAAAATTTGTCTTCGGGTACTTGATGAGTCGCGCCAGAAAACGAGTTTGCGTGATTTAGGGTTCCGTGAACAGGATATTGAAACCGTAAAGCAAGAAACAAAGCGTCCCTTTGGCCTTATCTTGGTTACCGGCCCAACGGGTTCGGGAAAATCTTCAACATTGTATACGTTATTAAAATCACTCAATGTGGAGGGTATTAGTATTGCTACCATTGAAGACCCAATCGAGTATAGCGTGAAACATATCAACCAAACGCAAGTGAATTTGGAAACAGGGTTTACCTTTGCGCAAGGGTTACGCGCTATTTTGCGGCAAGACCCCAATATTATCATGGTGGGTGAAATCCGCGATATGGAAACGGGTGTTATTACTATTCAATCGGCTTTAACGGGACATATCGTGCTTTCTACGCTTCACTCAAATACCGCTGCGGGTGCCATCACGCGCCTTCGCAATATGGATGTACGTTCATATCTCTTGGCATCCACCTTGAATCTCATCGTTTCCCAGCGACTGGTAAAAGGCATCTGTCCGTACTGCCGGGAAAGCTATCCGCTTGATGCACAGCTTTTGGAAACTATGAGCAAAGACGCAGGGTTAGATGTGCAAGCACTTTTGGCAAAATTAAAAAACCGCGGACACTTGAGCTTTGAAACACTTGAAGACATTCGTTTTTATCGCGGAAAAGGGTGTGGGCGTTGCAAGGGAAAGGGGCTTTTAGGTCGTGTAGGAATTTTTGAAATTTTAAATGTAAGCGATGAAATAAAGCAGATGATTTTAGCGGAAAAGGGCGAGCTACAAATCCAAAAGGCAGTTGTAGATAAGGGAATGCTCACGCTTTTTGAAGACGGGCTCCTCAAAGTATTCCAAGGCGAAACAACTATCGAAGAAATCATGCGAATCCTCAACTAGGTAAATCCTTGACAGAAAGAGCTTTTATTGGTAGTCTCACTATGGATTTTATAAGTCCGCCCAAAGCGGATTTTTATTATTAATAATAAACTTACTACCACCGCCTTTGGCGGGGCAAGCTGACTACTGATTCTATGAACATCCGTAATGTTGCAATTATCGCGCACGTAGACCACGGCAAGACAACCCTTGTCGATGCTTTGCTGCGCCAATCAAAGATTAAGCTGGAAAAAGATGTACCTCAGGAATTGATTATGGATTCCAATGAGCTTGAGCGCGAGCGCGGCATTACTATTTTTTCAAAAAATGCATCCGTGATTCATGGGGATATCAAAGTAAATATTATTGATACTCCCGGGCACGCGGATTTCGGCGGGGAAGTGGAGCGGGTATTAAAAATGGCAGATGGCGCATTGTTATTGGTGGACGCGCAAGAAGGGCCTATGCCACAAACACGGTTTGTATTAAAAAAGGCGCTTGAGATCGGGCTTAAAATTATCGTCGTGATTAACAAGATTGACAAAGCAAATGCGCGCGTTACGTATGCCATCGAAAAAACATTCGAGCTTTTTATTGATCTTGGCGCAACGGATGAACAGGTGGATTTTCCTATTATTTATGCGTCAGCTCGCGAAGGAAAAGCAGGGCTTACTCCTGATTTAGCATCAATGGTTGATATTGATCCGGTGTTTGATTCACTTATTAAATATATCCCCGAGCCAAAAGCAAATACTGCCGAACCGTTTCAACTGCTTATCACATCCTTAGCCGCAGATGCATACAAAGGCAAAATTGGTATTGGAAAAGTTGCGCGGGGGGTTCTTACTTCTACGTCGCCGGTTTGCCGCATTGCACGGGATGGAACGCAGACACGCGAGAAAATTTCAGCACTTATGACATTTGCCGGTTTGGGGCGTGTAGATACTACAGAAGTGCAAGCAGGTGATATTGTTGCTATTGCAGGCATTGAAAAAATAACGATCGGCGATACCTTGGCAGATGTGAATAATCCAGAACAGCTCGAGGTTATTGCGATTGAACAACCAACCGTAAAAATGACCTTTGCCGTAAACACGTCTCCCTTTGCGGGAAAAGAAGGAATATATGGTACCTCGAGAAATATCCGCGAGCGGTTATATAAAGAATTGGAAACAGATGTTGCCCTGCGCGTTGCCGATGGTAAGGGCACGGATGAATTTATTGTGAGTGGAAGGGGAGAACTGCACTTGGCTATTTTGATCGAACGCATGCGCCGCGAAGGATATGAACTGCAAGTATCGCGGCCCGAAGTTATTTTTCAAACTGATGAGCATGGGAAAACCCTTGAACCAATCGAAGACGTATGGATTGATGTGCCAGAAACCTATGTAGGGGTAGTGATTGAGAAAATGGGAAGGCGAAAAGGAGAATTAAAAAACATGCATGTGGATAGCGGTACAGCGAATTTTCATTTTCGCATCCCTACGCGTGGACTGATCGGTTATCGTACGGAATTTCTTACCGATACCCGCGGGTTTGGCATTATCAATACGTTGTTTGCAGGGTTTGAACCGTTTGCGGGTGAGCTTGATTCAAATCCGCACGGCTCATTGATCGCATTTGAGCCGGGGGTAAGCAACACGTATGGCATGCTCAATGCTCAAGAGCGCGGAACTCTTTTTATTGAACCAGGGCAAGAATTATATGAAGGGCAAATTGTCGGCTCAAGCCCGAAGGGGGATGACTTGGAAGTAAATGTATGTAAAGAAAAACGCCTTTCAAATATGCGATCAAAAGGCGATGGAGTTGCAGAAAGCTTGGAAACGCCAAAAATCATGACACTCGAAGAGGCGTTAGAATATATCGGCGATGATGAGTTAGTGGAAGTAACGCCAAAAAGCATTCGCTTGCGCAAAAAGATCTTAGCAAAACATGAACGCAAAAAAAGTAGCAAGTAGTAAGCTTGCCCCGCCAAAGGCGGTGGTAGTCAGCTTGCTATCTGAATTTGCGCATCATTTCAAGATAGTAGTGCACATTATGAATCGTTGCGAGGCGTAATCCCAAAAGTTCGTTGATACTAAATAGATGTCGAAGGTACGAACGAGAATAATTTTTACAGGTAAAGCAGGTACATGAAGTATCAGGTGGGCGGATGTCAAGGGCATACCGCTCATTTTTTATTTTCATAACGCCTTTCGTGGTGTATAGTTGCCCATGCCGTGCTTCGCGAGTCGGGATCACGCAGTCAAACATATCAACACCAAAAGAAACTGCCATTTTGATATCTTCAGGTTTTCCCACGCCCATTAAATAACGTGGTTTATCTTTTGGAAGCAGAGCAGTACACATTTTAGTGATTCGTTTCATCTCGTTTTTTGGTTCGCCAACCGCAACGCCGCCGATTGCATATCCATCGAATCCTATTTTTACCAGTCCCGCGATTGATTCTTTTCGTAAATCTTCATGCGTGCCGCCTTGCACGATTCCAAAAAGAAGCGGACGCTTTGCGGTGGTTAGTTTTTTTTGTTTTATGCGTTTTTCAAAATGTATTTTTGATCGCTGCGCCCAATCAAGTGTTGTGGCAAGAGATTTTTTTGCGTACTCCCAGTCGCACGGCCAGGGCGGGCACTCGTCAAGCACCATCATAATATCAGAGCCGATCACAAATTGCGTATCAATCACACTCTCGGGGGTAAGCGTGATTTTTTTTCCATCAATTTCAGAATTAAATGTGACACCTTCCGGGGTGATTTTCCGTAACTTGGTGAGGGAGAAAACTTGAAACCCGCCGCTATCAGTCAAGATAGGGCCATGCCAATTCATAAACGCATGCAATCCTTTATGTTTTTTAAGAATGTCTAAACCAGGCCGCTGAAAAAGATGATAGGTGTTTGAAAGAATAATATCCGCGCCAAGCGTCTTCATTTCTTGAGTTGTGAGCGTTTTTACTGCCCCACGCGTGGCAATGGGCATAAATGCAGGGGTCGGCACGGTGCCATGCGGAGTTTTTAAAAGCCCCTTGCGAGGTTTTTGTGAAATTAGGTTAAAGGTTGACATACTAGTTTGTGCACTTGTAAAATTACGTCTTTTTGTATAAAGTGAAAAAACGTTTTTATAATTGTTCTTTACATCATACACAAAAACAAAAGGAGCACCAAGTCCAATGGACTACAAAGATATTCCAATTGTTGAAGTTCCAGAACCGCGATTTAGGATACATAGATCAACGGAGTCTCCTCCAAGCCTTCTTGATCCTGGTAGGTTATGCATGAAAATAGAGACAAAGAAGTTATTTCAGGGTATTTAAATAGATATCCTAAAATAATCGTTGTGTCGTGCATTGGTATGTTGGGGTGTGTTATGCGTTTGTGTCAGTCCCTAAATCACGCATTATTTCATCTTTGGCTTGAGGATCTCGCAATTCATTCTACGGAGATTTTTTCTTATCATCATGACTTACGCCCCGTGAATGTCGGAATTCTTTTTAAAAGTATCTCGAGTAATGGGTTTATTCTCAAGGAATCATTTGCGCGGCATGCGGGTTCTAAAATTATCAATGCCTGTTCTTTTTCTTTTGAGTAAGAAAGGGATGAAGATAGAGAATTAACAGAGCTTCCTCCACAAATGATAGATGCATTTGAAAAAAATAGTTTTACACGAGCGAATATTACCTGTAGTTTGCATCAATCAAAAGAGGGAGAATTGTTTCG
>ORJL010036233.1_pt1 | contig 14190 bp, 19 predicted proteins | sample 1779941 | NCBI WGS metagenome assembly ORJL01 (sample SAMEA104232317, study PRJEB22302) | groundwater metagenome | biome: forest; feature: aquifer; material: groundwater | place: USA | collected 2011-08-07 | depth 5.8 m
ATTATCTATGTAAAAAAATTCCAAAAGGAAAAGTAAGTACTTACAAAGAAATTGCCAAGGCTATGAAAACAAAAGCTTATAGGGCAGTTGGAAATGCTCTAAATAAAAATCCTTACAAAGAAGTCCCATGTCACAGGGTTATAAATTCAAAAGGGCATCTTCATGGATTTGCTCGTGGAATAAGAAAAAAAGAGAAAATGCTGGTTAAAGAAGGTGTAATGGTTAAGAATGATATGGTTGATTTAAGGAAATATTTATATAAATTTTGAAAATAAATTTATTATGAATCCACTACATTATTTGTTCAGGCCTTTTTATAATTATGAATTCAAGAAATTTTTAAAGAGATATGCATGGTGTGATGCTTCTATGGCTTTAGAACTTTCATTAACGCCATTTTTGGAAATAACTGGCCAAGCTGAATGGACCGAACATCATTATTCTGAACTGGAATCATTGCTGGATAAATATGATTCAAAAGGAACATGTAAAAATGAAGATTATTCTTTTGTTTCAAAAAAGCTGAAATCCGAGTATGATGTGATTCACAGCCTGATAAGGGCATTAATAGGGGATGATCAACTGCATGATTATGTTGTGCATATTAAAAATAATCCTTCTAATAATAAAGAAGATTAAAAAGCTCACTTAGATTTATTTCAAATCCAGAAACAGGCATTTCAAGATTAAAATTATTTATTACTTTAGGATTTATCTCACCGATATACCCTAATTTTTTTCCATTGCACGTTATTTCCCCAGATCTTCCTTCAATGAATGATTCATGCTTGACTTCATCAAGACTAAATTTAACATTAAGAGAATTAAAAATATAATCAATGATTTGCTTCATATCCGTAAAGTTTGCGCTTGAACTACAATTTAATAATCCAAGACTTTCATTTTCATCATTCAGAAATATTGTTCCAGCCTCAAATATTTTCTGTGGATATTCGTAGTGTTTGTTTTCGCTTAGAATCTTCATCAGCCCAGGAATTATCCAGTTTCTAAGTGAATTATAATCAATATTTACAGGGTTTGAAACCTTTACATGATTTCTTGTGAATTCCATTTTTTTCAGTGTTTCTTCTGACGTCAAGTTGTATGAATTGCATTCTATGTAATTGAATCCGATAATAATGTCCTTTATTTTTCTCTTGAAAACTTCAAATTCATCCTCATGGCCTATTGTGCTTACATTTGGAATTTCTTCTTTGAAATTCTCATATCCATATGCAATTGCTATATCTTCAACAAGATCAATTTCGTGCATGACATCAGTTCTATAACATGGAATAAGAACTTTCTTGTTATTATATGAGAACCCCATCATTTCAAGATAATTCTTTATTTCTTTTTCATTTAAATTCAACCCAAGAATTTTGTTAACATATTTAAGACTAATATTCATTGATTCTGGATTTAGGTTTGGACTTGGTATCTTCTTGGTGCCATAATTTAATTCTATTTCATATATTTCTCCTTTTATATCAGCCAGGGCGCATACTATTATATTCAGGCATTTGCTCAATGTTTCATAATCAAAACCAGAAACCTCTATGAAAACTTCTTTTGTATTATTAGTTATTTTTCCTGTGTCATGAGAATTAATTATAGGGGGCATGCTTAAAATTTTGTTGTTTGCATCAATGAAAACTGGAAATTTTTTCTTGTCATTCAGTAAATATCCATATTCTTTTCCTGTTGGATGTCTTTCAATAATCTCTATTGCATTTGCTTCCTTATCAAACTCCAAGGGTCTAAACATTATCTTTTCAGGTTCAACTGCCTTGTAATAGATTGGGAATTTTATTTTTTCAAGAGGATAAATTCCTATTGCGCATTTCTTCCTGTTTCTTCCATATCCTATGTGAAGTTTCTCCTGTATCTGTATTATTTGTTTTATTTTTTCATCATCAAATTTCAGGTTCTTTACAACAGCGCATGCAGTATAAGGCCTTATATCCTTGACAGAATTATCAACTATTAATTTATATCCAGATTTCTTTGCACTGTATTTTCTTAATCCTTTTTTAATTCCAATGAAACTTGAGAATGCCCTTGCAAATCCCTGCTCAGAAAGCATGTCAGGCCTGTTTGGAAAAACCTCAACTATAATCTCATTGCCTTCTATCTTTTCCAGATCTGTACCAAGCATTGAAATCCTATCTTTTAATTTATCTAAAGGAAGATTTTTTCCAACTAATTTTTCAAATTCTTTCTTGTTTAAATTGATTGTTGGCATTAAATATTAAACCAATTAATTATTTAATAAGTCTTTCTGTTAAGAATTTTGATAAAGAAAGATTAAACTTTATATTAACATTAATCTTGAACGATTTAAACTACGTTTAATAAGAATTTCTCTATTCAAATTAATGCAAAAGTCAACTAAATTTTTTTGTTTTTTGTCAGATAAATTTTCAAAATCTTTTAATTCTTTAGTTACTAAATTAATTTGTAAAACCAGCTCATCAACATGCTTGCCTTTAAGATTTTCTTCATCTCTGCCATAAATAATATAAGCCAAGGGCATAAATAAATCTGAATATCTTATCTCGGGATCTTGCCCTTTAGTTGAATCATCAAGCAATTTTGATAAATGCATTACTCCCTTACCATCAAACGGTTGTCCTGGAGTATAGCCATCCATATCTATTGCAGCTTCTGAACAAAGAAGAGATAAGTCTGGATATCTGCTAGAAATCCTTGGAATGTTATATTCATAATCAGAGCCCATAGCATTAAGAACAAATACTTTATTTATATAATTATCCTAAAATAAATACTTCCTAGAAAACTATTCTAAAGCTTCAAGAATTTCTGGAGTTTCATTCATTATCCTCTGCATTATTTCTTTGTCAGAAGATCTTGGATTTTGCTCCTTGTATTTTATTGCTCTGTCTGCAGCTGCAATTGCACCTATTTTTGCAGATCCTTCAGCTTCAACACCATTGACAACAAACTGCATTATCTCATTAGAACTAGCACTAGGATTTATTTTCCTGTAATCAAGTGCTTTTCCTGCAGCCACCATCATGAACACTTTTGGGTTTTCGCTTGTTGCCATGCTTTTGATAGAAGTCGTTTTTTTAAAAAGATTACTGTTGTAAATAATATATGATTTCTCATAAGTTTGCTACTTTAGGATAAAAATTATTTCAACCAAGTCTTGCTTTCTCTTAACTGTTTTAGATCATTCTTGTACAATTCTCTTATGTCTTTTATTTTGTAAGCATCAGTTATTATTCTATCAATTCCAGGACCCCAGGCTAATACCGGAATATCCTTTCCCAATAATGGTTTAACAACTTCTGGTCTGAATATTCCTGCTCCGCCTAGTTCAATCCATTTTTTATGAATTGGATGATAAACATCTATTTCGACGGATATTTCAGTGTATGGAAAGTATGCCGGCCTGAATCTTGCTTTTGGAAATCCCATTTTCTTGAAGAATTCTTTTAAATATCCGAGTAAATTCCTGAAGTTTGCATTTTCATCAACTACAATCCCTTCTGTCTGATTGAATTCAAACAAATGCGAAAAATCAAGAGTTTCATTCCTGAAGCATTTTCCAACTGCAAAATATTTCACAGGAAGATCTTCTTTTTTTAATGATGCCAATAATTGTGCGCTTAGCACTGTTGTATGAGTTCTTAGAACTAATTTTTTAGCTTCTTCAGGATTCCATTTGTATTTCCATCCCTTGCTTCCAGTATCTCCTCCATTTTCATGGGCATTTTTAACTCTTTGAACAATTTCTTTGTTAGGCAGTTCAGATTTCCCATTTAAGTAGAACGTATCCTGCATTTCCCTTACAGAATGATCTTGTGAAGTATAAAGAGCATCAAAATTCCAGAATGAACTTTGAACCATGTTTCCTTTCATTTCCTTGAATCCCATATCAAGCCATATTCTTTTTGCATATTCAAGTGCTTCATTCACGAAATGTTTTTTTCCCGGATAAATTTTTGGAACATCTGATTTTATATCATATCTCCTGAACTTCTTGTTAATCCAAGTTTTATTCTTAAGAATATTTGAATTAAGGCTTTCAATTAATTCTTCATTAAGTTTTGACTTCTGTAGTTCTATTCCTAAACTTGTTAGATTGCATGTCATGTCTTTTATGGAATCATCCTTTATCATGGATCTTCTGTTCTTTAATTCATTGTAAATTTTTAAGTCAGATTCTTTTCTATCCATTGGAAGTGCAGATAAAAACTGTTCAATATAATTATTGTCAAGGTATTTTTTTCCTGAATCTGTTATTTTTATTTTATTTCCAAGCAGTATGCATGAATTCCTTTTTAATATTCCCAAAGAAACATTGACTTCTTCATCGTTAAGATTTGCTTTTTCTTTTATCTCACTTAAGCTTAATTCTTTGTTTAGTATTGCCTTTAGAAATCTCTTTTCAGGCAGTCCTCTTTCAAGAATATTCATTCCATTGATATCAAGATTTATTATATCTTTTGATTCTTTTTTAACACTTATTATTCCTTTGTTCTCAAGCCATTGCACAGCTCTTATGACTTCAACTTCCTTCAGGTTGCTTTTTTTTATCAGTTCAAGCGAAGAAATATTGTTTTTTATCAAGGGAAGTATCTTTCTTTCTAAAGGAGTAAGACTTTCTGCAATATTATCCATGAAATTAATTGGAATAAGATGTTTTTAAATTTTTGTAATATTTTAAGTTCTATACAATTTGGGTTTTCTTGATATTTTAGGATAAATGCCATATTTGAATCTTGGGTGAAACTCTCTTGGAATGTATTTTCCATCTTCAATAACAATTTCTATTTTTTCAGAATAAATCATTTCTTCTTCAGAATTAAAAAATCTTATTCTTCCATAAATGAATGAATAATCAGAATCTTTAACTGTATTTTCCTTTCCAGGAATAATTTCTGCTTCAGGAAATTGGCAGATGCATCCATTAACCCTTCTTTCTAAAGGCTTGCTTAAAATTATCTTTTTAGAATCATTTCCCCTTGTTCCATTAGGATTTTTATGACCTGGAAATCCGAACTTAGGCCTTTTTATCGTTGGGATATCTATTGACATTTTGTTTTAATATTAATTTAAAGGTTTTATCATTATTTAAATTTTGGATGTTTATATGACCCTATAGTTATTTCTAAATTAATAGTGCTATCATCATCATTATAATCTGTTTTATACACTCCAGACCACCATTTATTCTTATCATACATATCAATATCTTTTAATTGGCCAATGTTCTTTCCTATCAATAATTTGTTCATAAAATCAGGCTCCATTCCATTATATTCTATTCTAATTTCTCTTCCTTTATCATCATAAAACCATTTAATAACAGAAAATGTGTTTTGTGTATCTTGTTTGGTTTGATATGTAATTTCATTTATTTTTAATCCTTTTCTAAAACCTGTTTCTAAAATGTAAGGGCTATTTGAAGAATCAACAGCAATAGAATCTGGTTTTGGATCATGTAAAGATATAATCTTTTGATCATTACATCCAATTGATCCTAAACCAACAGCCACACTTAATACAATATCTCTTAGTTTCATTTCAAATTCTTCCAATTCAGATCAAACAAGTTCTCTAAACTTTTAACGAAGTAAGGACTCTTTACCCATATTCCTGTGTCATAAGCTTCATGAACTTTTGTGTCATCTTGTATCATGAAAAGTAAATCTTTTCCATCAACCAAGCAAAATCTTGAGTTTATGCTGCTGCTGAATCTAACTTCAACATTTTTAAGCTCTTTTGCAACTTCCCTGACTTTCTCATCTTCAGGAACTAGTATCTTTATATTAACGTCTTTTAATTTCTTGCTCAGGGCTTTTATTATTTCAGCTTTTCTCATGAATCCATCTTTTGTAGTGCTTATAAGAACTCTATCTTTTGCATTCCTCAATAAAGTCTCTATCTGATCATTCAAGTTTCTTCTTCCTTTTATTGCGCCTGATAATGAAACAGGATCTATGTTTTCTATTCCTGTTTTATGAAGCAATTCCAATTCCTTGTATGTAGTGGAATCTCTTACTTTTTCAAGAACCTCAACTTTTTCATCTCCATCCAATCTTATATTTTTCTTTACTCTTTCAAGAACTTCTCTTGGATCTACTGCTATGTATTTTATAGGCTTGCCCAATTTCATAATTACAAAACCTTTTTTTTCCAGTGATTCAAGAATGTCATATGATCTTGATCTTGGAACATTAGAAATATCTGATAATTCTCCTGCGCTTGAAACACCCTTGCTCAATAAAGCAGTCCATATTTTTACTTCATATATATTTAAGTCAAATGCATTTTTCAGCTTTTTTATGAAATCATCTTTTACTATCATTTTATTCTCCTATCACCATGTTAAGTTTTTGAAGAAATAAGTATTTATAAACCTTTCTATATGTAACAACTAAAGAGTGGCATTTAATTTCTTTTAAATCCAAGCATATCGAGAAAATCATCAATCAAGCTATTTTTCTTCTCTTCTTCTTGATAAAATTCTCCTGATAAATAATGTGCAAGTTTATTGTAAGCTTTTCCAGAATCAGAATTTGGATAGAGATTAAATACACTATCTTCTCTGACTAATGCCTTTTTCATGTGCTCATCTTCAGGAATAACTCCTACTATTGGATATCCCATCAATGATTCAATCGCGCTCATCTTCATTTCTAATTTTCCTCTTTTTCTTGAAACAACTACGCCTATGATTTCTTTATTGAGTTCTTCAGCCAATTTTATAAGTTTCAATGCATCTGCAACAGAAGGCATTTCAGGATTAACCAAAACCAGGACTTCATCACATGCTTCCAATGAAGCAAGAGCTTCTTTTCCAAGTCCTGCAGCACTATCCAATATAAGGAAATCAGCATTTAGATTGTTCAGTTTTTGTTTTAGAAATTCAGGCCTTACTCTTTTCAGGCTTTCAACAGAGATGCTTCCTGGAATTATCTTTGCTCCAGTCTTGTGAAGATATATAGAATTATTTATGTTTCCTTTTTTATTCAGGATGTCATGTATTGTCGTTTCAACACTTGCAATTCCATAATATAAACCAACATTTGGGGTGGTAAAATTACAGTCAACAAGAATAACATCTTTTCCCATCTCATTCAATGCAGCGCTGAGATTTATTGCCGTGCTCGTCTTACCGACTCCACCTTTGGCGGAGCATACAAGAATTTTTCTCATAGTAATTCCTTGATCTTTAATTATATAAACTTATTTCTCAGATAATCTTCCTATCCATAGGATTGCAATCACAGCTATCACAGTTACAATTATGGCATAAATCAACATAGCAATTATTGTTTCGGCAGTTCCAAACAAATTCTTAAAGATTTCTTGTATTGCGCTGTTCCATGCAAGTGCTACAACCAAACCAAGAGTAGCAGTAATCAAAGTTGTTAGTTTGTCTAGAACTTCTTTCTTCATATTCTCACTTTCTTAGTTTTTTTTACTTTTTGCAAAAGCTTTATTTATAATTCTCTTCCACATACTTCATGAATTCCTTTGTCTTCTCAAAGAATTCATATAATTTCTCGATATTTATCTCAAAAGTTTCATCATTTTCATCTAGGACTACAAGTCTTACATTCTTCTTGAATTCCTCTTTTTTTGTGAATTCAGCACGGTCGATTTTTTTTAGAAGAAGATAGAAGTTGATGAAGTCTACGAGCTCGGGCTTCTTGAGGTATTTTTTGACTTCCTCCGCCCTTGTTATTGGCATCAGTGAAATTTCTTTTATCTTTTTTTTCTCTTTCAGGTATTCAAGAACGTCAAGAATAGAGTAATCACAGGCATTTATCAGCCTTCTTATCGTATTTTTTATCACATCTATATTTTTTGTGTATTTTAGTGTGACATATAAAAGGTGATCCGCTCTCTTTAATTCTTCCCTTGCGTCAGAGTCATGTTCCAGCATTTGATATTAGTCCCTCAATGCCATTTAAGAATACTTTACTTATATTTAAATTTTGCTTTAATTTCTCTATTCCAAGGCTTCTTAACTGTTGTTTTTGGTTAAAAAGAACATATTTATCGTTTTTTGCAAATTCTACTCTGCTGTTTTTTCTTTCATCAAGGAACATCTTAAGATCCTGAATCATTAGTATTGCTTCCTTGTTTATCTTGCATCTTTCAGATATTTTTCTTAATACTTCGATCTTCGAACTTAAATTATCCTGATATATTGAAATTCTTTTGTACATTCTTTCATGCATCAGCAGGGCATCCATTGAGAAAATCATGGAATTATAGATATTTTCTGCTATTGAGATTATAAGTTTGTTCTCCTTCAGCACAGGATAAGTCATGTAAAGCAGATGATCTCCTATATTTATTTGTTCTTTTGCTTTTTGTAGGAGAAATAAGATTTCATGCATTGTATTATAGGAAAAAGAAAACTTATATATATTATTGTTTAGAAATAAATATAAATGCCCTTCTATCAATTAAAATATGGGAGATAGTGCTGAAATAATCATAGGTCATGTTTTCGAAAGAGAGGATTTGGTTAGTTCTTCAAAATTAAAAATATTAACTATAAAAAGTCTAGACGATTTTCTAAGGAGAAATACTGAACATTTGGCCCTAGAATGGTATGGTGATGGAGTGATTAATGGAGGCTATACTCAGATGGAGGAAATTAACTTTAGAAGCGGCTATCATATAGGGAGAGGAAGAAGAATAAAATCAAATATGAATGAAAATAAATATAGATTTCTTGTTGGATCATGTATAGCAGAACTTGATAACCATCCTTCAATCTTGGAAGTTGGAAGCATAACTCAAATGGATGGAAATTTAGTAAGAACTCTTGTTGAAGAATTTCAAAAATCATTTCCAAACAGGGAATGGAAAGATGATGATATGAAAGAAGTTCTTGTTAACCCTTCATATCCAAGAGATATAGGAAATAGAAGACTAGATTACCCTATAAATATATTAAGAATTAGACCTTAATTATAATTCTAATTAATTCATTCTCTCAAGTTAAAAAAAATAATAAATATTCTTAAACAAAAAACTTATATATAAGATTAATCTTAATAATAAGATAATACTTATTGGAGGTTAAAATGTCAGAAATAATTGAAATAGGAAAAGTAAGCTCAAGAGGGCAGATATGTATACCAAATAATATTAGAGAAGAGATGGAATTAGAAGAAGGTAATAAGATCCTTTTTGTGCTACAGGATAAATCATTATTAATGAAAAAAGTAACTTCTGAAACTTTTGCAAGCATAACTAAACCTCTAAAAGAAGAAGCAAAAAAATCTGGTCTTAAAGAATCTGAAGTAAGCGATATTATTCATAAATTCAGAAAAGAAAAAAGATGAAGGTAATTTTAGATACAAATGTTTTGATTTCTGCTACCTTTTGGAATGGAGATTCAAATAAGATAATAGAAAAAGTAGAAAGAAAAGAAATTGAAATGATTATTTCAAGAGAGATTATAGAAGAATTTGCAAATGTATTGGATTATAAAGATATAAAGGAAAAGATTAAAGACAAAAATCTTGAAATGAATAGGACAATAGAGAAGATTGTTTCTTTATCTAATATAGTTGATCCAAATGAAAAATTAGATATTGTTAAGGATGATCCTGATGATAATAAAATTCTTGAATGTGCAAAAGCTGGGAATGTTGATTTTATTATAACCAATGATAATCATTTATTAAAATTAAAAGACTTTGAAGGCATAAAAATAATCACGCCAAAAGATTTTATGGAAAGAATTTAACCTATTGTTTCAGACTCAATATTGCTTCTGCCAGATCCCCATTGTTTTCATTTAATGCTTTGACAGCTTTCTCTCTTGAGCATTTTCCTTGTTCCATTACAGTTTTTATATCATCTTCATTGAATTCCTCGCTAACTTCCCCAGAAATCTGAAAGCTCAAGCTTCCATGCATGTTGACTTTTACAACACTTGGATTTCTTATCACAATATTCTTGCCTGAACTTTTTATTATTACTTCATCAGCATCTACATTATCCTGTTTTATTCCCATTCGCTTCATTACGCTTTCAATTTGTTTTTGATTTATTCCGGGAAGCATTTTATATCAAGTTATGAAGAACATATTCTAACACTATGACAGTAACTATCAAACCAACAACTAAGTTTGGACTTATTTCTACTTTTGTCTTTAAATCATCAAAGTAATTTATCAATCCACCCGATCCAGAAGGTAATCTTATTTGGTCTGCCATGTTAATAATAAAAAACAAGGATATAAAAATGTTACGCTCCCGATGGGATTTGAACCCACAACCCCTTCCTTAGGACGGAACTGAGCAGATGTTATCTTATGCTCTATCCAAGTTGAGCTACGGGAGCATAAATTATAGAATAAATATTGACTTTTAAAACTAACTTTTAGATCTTTAAAGTAATCTTTTCATTTCTGCTGAGCATCTTCATCAGCCTGTCAGACATTTTGCTTTTTTTATTTATCTTTATTTCACCTTTGTTGCCAACTCTTGCACTAAATAAAAATCCATCTTTTCCATGAAAGTCAACTTCTTTTCCAGATAACGAACTATTTACATAAAAAAACAAAGCATTTCCTTTATCGCTTAGATTGTATTTAATATCCTGCTTGCTCTCATCAAGACTTTGTACATCTATGCTTATTCCAATTCTTTTTTCTATCTCCATTATTCTTTCACCATTCTTTCCAATGACTTTTCCAATATCATTTTCAGGAACATAAATAACAGCCCTATTGTCAGAAACTAATTCAGCCTTAATTCCAGGAATTTCTCTCTGCAGTTCATGTTCAATATGCCTTGAAGCAAGCTCTTTTATTGGAGCTTTTTTCTCATCCTGCACTGGAATTACAACAGTTTCTTCACCATAAGAATAAACTTCATATTCTAATTTATTGGTTTCAAAATCTCTTATTTCAACAATTGGTCTTGCTAAATCAGCCTCAACCATTCCTGAAGGAACTTTAACCATTATAGTCAAGCTTAAGACTTTTCCAACTTTTCCATTTTTTATGAATACAACAGTATCAACAACTTGAGGAATAACTCCAAGCTCCATTTTTCCAATGAACCTTTGTATTGAATCAACAGGATTTGTTGCATGAATTACTCCCGCTAATCCTATTCCACTTAATCTTAAATCAGCAAATAATCTAAAATCATTTATATTTCTCATTTCATCAAAGATTACATAATCAGGTCTTGATAATAAAAGAACATCATGAATTTCTTCAGAGCTTGCATGTGATATTGCATATTGTGTTATGCTGTCATTTAATTGCAGGTCTCTTGGTGCTTCTATTGTCTTAACTGTTTTTCCTGTAGAAGCATAGAATTCTGCCAAGGCACTTGCACATGTACTTTTTCCTTGTCCAGGACTTCCAGCAATTAATATTCCTTCAGCTTGCCCTTCAATTCTTCTTCTTAGTTTATCACTTAATCCATAATCCTCTAGGTTTAATTTTTTTATTGGCCTTACTGCAGTGATTTCATAAGCATCTGAAAATGGTGGCCTAGTAATTACAATCCTGAAATTTTCTATCTGTACAATGGAACTTCCTCTTCTTTCTATTTCTATAAAACCCTCTTTTCTTACTTTTGCTTCTTCAATTATATTTCTGCTATAATCAATTATTTCTTCCTGTTCTAAATTTTTATCACTTAAAAAAACAGTTTCCCAATTTCCTGGCATTCCTCTTTTTGCATAAGGTTTGTAATTCTCTCTTAGATGAACACTCATAGTTTTTTCATCAAAGAATTTCTCAATCTTCAGTTTCTTTGCCTTAATTATGGGCTCTATGTATACTACCTTGATTCCTTTTGCTTCTGCAACCTTGCTCTGGACTTTATCTCCTGTCAAAAGCATTGCATCTTCATTATATGCTAATTCTCTTATCAATGCATCAATCTCTCCAGAAGAAGCGCCTCTTATCTCAGAAAAATTTGGTCTTCTCCCTGTATACTTTATTTCAAAATTAAGCTTCTTTGAAAGCTCCCTGAGATTTTTTAATTCATCCAACCCAAATCTTCCTATTTCTTTTCCTAAGTTTGCCTGATGCTCCAATTCTGCCAGAACTGCTTCATGAATTATTAATTCCTTTATCTTGAATTCTTTCTTTTCTAGTTTTTGTGAAACTAGGTTTTCTATTATAATACTTGTATCCGGCACTAATTTTTCTATCTCTTGCATAAGTTATTTTAGGATTAGGGTTTTTTAAAGGTTATTGTGAAGAGATAGAGTCTAAATCTTCTTATTTATTTTTTGATACATTCTATATAATCCAAAAGAAAGTGAACCAAGTCCTATAATTCAATAGAATAGATTTTTATCCAGTCTAGGACTGATAGTCAAAAGTTTTTTCAGATAGATATGTTCTTAGCTCAGCTGATAATTTTTTTATTGGCTTGCGTGATCTTATGTAAGATACAATTAAATGTGTACATACTGCTATAAATGGAATAGCTGAATATAAACACATTGATAAGTATTTATCCGCATCAGCAGCAGGATCAGAAAATATTCCGGTGCGAGGAGGATTAACTACAGCTGACGCTGCAATAATCAAACTGAATGTTAGACTTGGAAGAAGATAAACAGGCTCACTTTCTAAATCACTTAATCTTGTTATCAACTTTTCAAGTTTTGGATCGTTGCATCTCGGATTAATACGATCTTCAATAGAATTTGAAGGACGGTGTATTTCGCAGACAGTCCCATCTATTTTAGCAGAATCAATTATATGATCATACACTATTTCTTCACGAAGCATGTAATCTACAAGAGCTTTATTACCTGTCCATTTTAAATGATATATATGAGAATTGTCTTTAAACTCAAAGTAAGATGAACTTTTACCATAAAATAAATTTTCATGATTCCAGGGCTCTGAACGTATTCTGCCACTTATTTTTCTTGTTTTTTCTACTACCATAAAGTAAAAATGCTCATCTGGTATAAATACTTTTTATAGATATATATCTATTATTTTAATTTATCATAAGAAAAAGACATTATTTTCTTTTCAGCTTTTCTCAGATGAAAATGATATGTTGCATATGAAACATTCATTAGTTTAGCCAATTTTTTTAGTTCAATCTTTCTTGGATATTCATAATAATCATTTTTTATTGCTAGTTCCAAGGCTAACTTTTGTTTATCAGTTAAATTTGGCATTACAGTCATTAAGGAAATATTGTTTATCTTAGACTGCTTTATATAATACAGTTTAATATTGAATTGATCCATTGATTTGATGATTTTCGTTAAAGGTTCTTTGTTAAAGCATCCTAATTCAACTATACTATCTCCATTGCTGTTTATGATTATTGGATTGACACATATAACTCCATCATGAAATAACAATTCTGATGAGGGATGCTGAAAAACTTCAAATATTACAAAATCTTTATTTCTTTCAATGTTTATTGTTCTTTTGTCTTGTTTTAATAATCTCAAGAAATTTCTTATGTTATCTTCTGTTCCCAGAATTTGGGCTGAAAAAATTACAGCAATTTTATTATTTTTTTTGTAATAAGATATTGGATATCCAAAAATATTGCAGTTGCTTTTTGATACATTGTCTCCAAAGAGCATTCCTTCTTTGTTAATCTTAAATTTAGTCACCCACATATCACAATTTAATGCAATCATCTTTATAAACATTGATATTAAATAAACAAAATGGAAAGAACACCAGAACACAAAATAAATGAAATATTCATTAAAAGATGGTCCCCAAGGGCAATGTCAGGTGAAGAAATAAAAAAAGAAGAATTAATGAAATTGTTTGAGGCTGCCAAGTGGGCTCCATCATCTTATAATAATCAGCCATGGCGCTTTATTTATGCTTTGAGAGATACAGAACATTGGGATTTATTGTTTAATCTTCTTGGAGATTTTAACAAGCAGTGGTGCAAGAATGCCTCTGCTCTTGTTGTTGTAATATCAAAGAATAAGTTTGACCATAATAATGAACCTTCAATAACGCATTCATTTGATTCAGGAGCTGCATGGGAAAATCTTGCATTGCAGGCTAATATGAATGATTTAGTTGCTCATGGAATGCAGGGTTTTGATTATGAAAAGGCAAGAAAAGATTTGGAAATACCAGAAGATTATGATGTTGAGATGATGTTTGCAATAGGTCTTCCTGGAAAGAAAGAAGATCTTCCAAAAGAGATTCAGGAAAG
>ORJL011258602.1_pt1 | contig 14190 bp, 9 predicted proteins | sample 1779941 | NCBI WGS metagenome assembly ORJL01 (sample SAMEA104232317, study PRJEB22302) | groundwater metagenome | biome: forest; feature: aquifer; material: groundwater | place: USA | collected 2011-08-07 | depth 5.8 m
CGGGCGGGCGCAGCCGCGCGGCCGGGGCCCCCGCGAGGCGGGCGGCCGCGAGCCGACCATGGCGCACGGCCGTTTCGACGAAGGATGGGTCCTCGGCAACGTTCATGAGGGCGACCTCGAATGTGGATACGCCTAGCACGCCTCGACCGACAAGTCAACCGAGTCCATCAGAACATCAGAACATCGGGTCCACCCGGGTGGCGCCCGCGCGGACCGGAGCACCGGAGCGGGGTCGTGACGCTCCCCGGTCGCCCCTCGGTCCCGCGCCGGAACCCGGATCGGATCGGCAAGTGATTGCGTTTCGGGCGCAACGCCGGTATCATGCGACGTTTGCCGCAGGATGTTCCCGAGCCGCAGGTGCCTCATGTCGGACAAGCGCGTCCTCTTCGAAACCTACGGTTGCCAGATGAACAAGCTCGACAGCGAGCTGATTCTCGGTGACCTGATGCGCGAGGGGTATCGCGCGACGGAGATCGAGGAGGAAGCCGACCTCATCCTCATCAACACCTGCAGCGTCCGCGAACACGCCGAGGACCGCGTCTTCTCGCGCCTGGGATACCTCCGCCGCCTGAAGAAAACAAATCCGGGCGTGGTGATCGGCGTGATCGGCTGCATGGCGCAGAAGGAAGGGGAGGAGATCCGGCGGCGCATGCCGCACATCGACCTGGTCTGCGGCACCCATCAGTATCCGCAGGTCCCGCGCATGGTGCGGTCGATCGAGGAAGGCGGACTGCCGGTCGTAGCGGTGGACGTCGTCGACGGCGAGGACCTGGACTGGAAGCGCAATCCCGGCGCCCGACCGACCCCGTACCACGCCTTCGTCCTGGCCATGAAGGGTTGCGACTGCCGCTGCACCTTCTGCGTGGTCCCGAATACCCGGGGCACCGAGCTCAGCCGGCCGGTCGCGGACGTGGTCGAGGAGGTGGAGCGGCTCGCCGGGGACGGCGTGGTCGAGATCACGCTCCTGGGGCAGAACATCACCTCCTATGGCAAGAACCTCAGCCCCTCGGCGCCGCAGCATCCCCTTCTCGACGCCCGGCCCGAGCGGCGGCCGTCCGGCTGGGAGGTCAACCTGGCGGGGCTTCTGCGCGCGGTCCACGAGGTCGCCGGCCTCCACCGCATCCGCTTCATCACCGGGCACCCGTCGTTCGTCGATCGCGAATTCTTCGAGACCCTGCGCGACTGCCCGAAAATCTGCCCCTACCTCCATGTCCCGGCGCAGTCCGGCTCCGACGCCGTCCTTCGGCGCATGAAGCGGGGGTACCGGCGCGCGGAGTACCTGGAAATGGTGGGCATGGGCCGCGAGATCGTTCCCGAGGTGCAGTTCGCCAGCGATTTCATCGTGGGGTTCCCGGGCGAAACCGACGCGGACTTCCGTTCCACGATGGACCTGATGGAGCAGGTCCGGTTCCACACCAGCTTCGTCTTCAAGTACAGCCCGCGACCGAACACGCCTGCGGTGCGGCTGCCCGACGACGTGCCCGGAGCGGTCAAGCGCGAGCGCAACCAGGTCCTGCTCGGACTCCAGGAGCGACACGGCCGGGAGCTCGCGCAGGGATGGGTCGGGCGCGAGGTCGAGGTGCTCTTCGAAGGGCCGAGCAAGACCCATCCGGAGCGGCAGGCCGGTCGAACGCCCGGGAACCACATCGTCGTGATCGACGACTCCCGCGACCTGACCGGCCGATTCGCGCGAGTGTGCATCGAGCGCGCCACGGCGCTGACGCTCTTCGGCCGCCGGGTCACGGAGCCCGCGGTCGCCGGCGTAGGGGAGGCCGTGCATGCTCGCTAAGCTCACCTGCATGAACCGGGACGGCCGCGAGCGGGTCCATGCCATCGTCCAGGACCGCGTCTACGTGCTCGGCCGGGGGGACCGTGTCGACATCCGCGTCCCCGACAACAGCGTGTCCCGCAGCCACTGCATCCTCGAGAAGAAAGGCGAGGCTTTCACGATCCTCGACCTCACCAGCTCGAACGGCACGCTCCTGAACGGCAAGAGGCTGGGGGACCATAACAACCTCAAGGACGGCGACGAGATCCTGATCGGCGAGACCCGATTCTTTTTCAAGATCGTCCCCGAAGCGGAGCGGTGGGCGCTGCTCACCGAAGTGCCGGACGAGAACGAGTACGATCCTTCCCGGCCCGGTCAACGCTTCCACGTCTGGCAGGATCCCGAGGAGCCGGTCCGGGATTCCTCCGTGATCCCGACCGAGACCGGGTCCTTCGAGACGCGAATGATCGAGCTCTCGCCCGAGGTGAAGAGCAGGCTCCAGGCCGCCCGCGAGAGCGGAAAAGCGGCGGAGGCGGCGACGGTGGGCGGATCCCCGGCGGAGGAGGACCTCGGCGGGTCCTTCGGGCAGGAGGATGCGGCCCCGACGGCCGGCGGCGAGCGGACGGCGGCGGACGTGGAGCGGGAGCTGGCGTCGGGCGACGAGGATGCCGAGGGCGTGGGTTCGTTCGAGATGGACGAGGTGCCTGCGAAGTCCGGCATCGGGCGAACGGCGGCGGACGTGGAGCGGGAATTGGCGGCAGGGGGCGAGGCGGACGAGAAGGAGGAGGAGTCGGATGAGCCGGTGCCTGCGCCCGGCGCGCGGACCGCGGAGGACATGATGCTGGCGCTGGCGACCGACGGGGATGAGGGCCCGGCCCCCGATGTGGCGCCGCCCGCGAAAGAGCCGGCCAAGCCCGGGGCGAAGGCGGCGGTCCCACCGTCCCCGGCCAGGCCGCCCGCCGCGGCGCCGAAGCCGGCCGGAGACGAGGATGAATTCGGGGCGGCCCCGGCGGGGGATCCCGAGGAGGAGGCGCTGTCGCGCCACTGCGTCGAACTCGGGTACCTGGACGAGGACAAGGTATCGCTGGCCCGGATGCAGCGCGAGATGGACGCGGCCGACAAGCCGCTGGGGATGTACCTGGTGGACCGGAAGCTGATTTCGTGGGAACAGCTGAAGGAGCTGCTGCGGCTCCAGGAGGGCGGCGCTTCGCAGGCTACTCAGGACGAAGAGGCCGAGAAGCGGTGGACCAAGCGCGAGAGCGTCCTGTTCGGGAAGTTCGCCGTGAAGAAGGAGTTCATCGCCCCGGAGCAGCTGGAGGAATGCCTGGCCGAGCAGTCCACCGCGATGCCGCGCAGGAACATCGGCGAGATCCTGATCGCCAAGGGACACATGACCAAGAGCCAGGTGGACGCGGTCCTGAAGGCCCAGCAGCGCGAGGTGCTTCGCTGCTCTTCGTGCGACGCCGCCTATCTCATCCGCAACCTCGAGCCCGGTCGCCGACTGAAGTGCAAGACCTGCGGGACCATCCTCACCGTCCCGCCCCTGCCCCTGGACCGGAAAAAGCTCGACGACCTGAAGCTGCCCGAGTAGCGGGCATCCCCTGCGGTCCATCGTTCCCGGGCCGCCGGTCGGGTCGGGCGGGGTCGGCGCCGTCAGCGGCTCTTTTCGGCCTCTTCGAGCGATCCGATCGAGGTGCCGTACTTCTGCACCAGTCCGTCGAGCCACTTCTTCTCCAGGCGCTCGGCGACCTGCTCGGGCGGGACCGCGAAGACCTGGCCGAGGCCGGCGATGGCGGTGAACCCGCGCTTCACGTCGTCGACGAATTCGAAGAAGCGTTCGCGCGGCAGATTCGCCAGGAGGAACCGGGTGAAGCTGGCGCTCTCCCGGTAGAAGAGGAACTTCGGGCCGCTGCCCTCGGGATACTTGGGAAGGCCGACGAGCGCCGGGATCGGGACGTAGAACCTCTTCCCCGAGTTGAGGTCGGCCACCACCACCTTGTCGTAGTAGTCGGGGTCCACCGACTCCATGAGCTGGGCGAGGCCCTCGGTGAGCCAGAGCGGCACGGCGTGCTCCCCGAAGTGCTCGCTGAGAACGAGGTGGGTCAGCTCGTGGGGGAGGGTGTTGGGTAGCAGCTCCGGGTCGAGCTTCCCCTCTGCGCCGAGCTGGAAGAGGTCGATCGAGCGCTTGATCTTCCAGTCGAGCGCGCCCTTTTCCTCGAAGCGGAACGCGGTGCCGCCGCCGCTCCACGCCGGGTTGCCCGCGCCGACGTACTCGGCGTGGTCCCGGTAGATGGTGATCGGAATCTCGTGCGCCCAGGCGCGGTCGCCGAGGAACGTGCGGCAGAGCGAGGTCAGATACTCTTCGGCGCGATCGGCGACCAGGCGCGTGAGTTGCGCATTGCGCGACTTGACCACGAAGTGGGCCGAGCGGGCGGTGGTGAAGGACGCATCGACCGATCCCAGGGCCACCGGGTCGATCGATGCTCCCCCGGCCGCCGCGGGCGTCTCCCCCTTCCGGCGCGCCCGGCACCAGGCGAGGTGTTCGGCGGCGGCCGCCCGGTTGATCCGGCTCCGGGTGATCGCGGCGTAGGCCACCCACGTCTCCTCGGCCTCGTCCCATCGCTCGAGTCGCTCGCAGGCGAGGGCGAGCCAGCGCCAGCAGATCGTTTCGTCGGGTGCCCGTTCGACCCGGGCGCGCGCGGCATTGCGCGCTTCGGCCGCCTGGCCCGCGTCGAGCAGCTCTTTGACCCGGGTCGCGCCGTCGTCGCCGAACGCGGCTGCGGTCCCGACGAGGAGCGCGCAGACGGCGAGGGCGAGCCGGAGCGGGACGGCGCCGGCGGCAGGCTCGTTCGGCGCGGTCTGGTTCACCCGGACCTCACTTGATCGCGGCACGGAAAGCCTCGATCTCGCGGCGCATTTTGGGGAGTTCTTCGTTCAGGTAGCGCTGGTACCCGCGCAGGGTGTCCAGGCGCTCCTGCATTTCCGCGGGGTAGCGCCCGGCGAGGCGGACCGACTTGTCGACGACCGCCTTGCAGCGCTCGGTCTGCGTGTTCCACTCGCGCTGGTGGGCGATGAACTCCTTCACCGAATCGGGAGTCATCCTCTTGGTGGTCTTGTCGTAGGCGTACTTGAACTTGGTCGGGTAGCACTCGTTGGCCTTCTTGATGTGGAGTTCGGCCTTGCGGAACAGGAGCGGGATCTGCTGGCGCACGGACTCGAGCTGGTATCCCTTGGCGAAGCCCGGGTAGAGCTCGTTGGCGTCGTCGCACATCGCCTCGGCGTTCTCGTAGCGCTGGAGCGCGTCGTCCGGGTCGCCGCTGGCGCATCGGGCTCCCTGCTCCATCAGGTCCTTGACCCGGGCGACCACGGCGGAAGCCTCGCGCCGCACCACGATGTCGAGCACGCGGGCGTCCCAGAGGGGCTGCGGGCCGGCCTGGAGTGCGAGTGCGGAGACCGCGTCGTCGAGCATGTCGACGGCAACCTCGTCGCTGCGCACCTCGACGGTGCCGTCAGGCGAGCAGGTGCGCAGGGCGTTCTCGAGCACCTTGACCCGGGAGCGCTGGCTGCCGGTCGCCCAGTCGTTCATGCGGGTGCAGGTCTGGCGCGCCTCGGCGATCCGGCGGGTACGGAGCTGGCAGCGGAGCAGGAGTTCGGCGGCCTGGAACTTGATCTCGCGCGGGGCGATCGGCGCATCCTGGGTCGCCGGATCCTCGGCCGCCCGCAGCAGCGCGGCGAGCGCGTCCCCGGCCTCCTCGATCCGCCCGGCAGCGAAGAGCACCTGGGCGAAGCGGACCATTCCTTCGGCGCGGCGCCAGCGACCGCCCGACTCGAATCGCCCGAGCGCACGCTGCGCGCCCGCGTGCCCGGGGTCTGCCTGGACCGCGAGCAGAAGCTCGCGCCGCGCCCACTTGGCCTTGCCTTCCGCGCGCAGGCGCTGGGCGAACTCGAAGTGCCCGGTCGCCCCCTGCTCCGCGACCGCGCGCGCCGCGTCGACGTACTCCTGGTCGGGGCTGGTCACCACCTGGGCAACCTCGGCGGCGGGGACCCGCATCGTGCCCATCTTGACCCGGATCTCGTAGATGTCGCCGGTGCGAGTCACCTGGCCCGACATCTCGCGTCCGTCTTTCAGCTGCACCAGCTTGAGGTCGTCCAACTCGGGGAGCGCCGGCAGCTCTTCGGGCAGCTCCTCCGGTGGCTCCGCCTCGAAGCCCCCCGCGGGCGGCTGGGGTCCGGGCTTGGGGACCTTCGGCGTCGGGCCCACGGCGGTGCCGTTCGCCGGGGCCGGGCCGGTGCCGGGGGTGTTCGCGGGGTTCTGGACGTGGGCAGGAGTGTTGGCCGGCGGGGCGGTGTTCCCGGGCTGCGGCGGTTTCTGCGCGTCGTTCGACGGGCCCGGAGCGGAATCGATCCCCTGCCGCAGTTCCTTGATCCGGGTGCGCAGGAACCAATGCTTGCCCCACTTGGTGGTGATCTGGACCTTGTCGCGGTATTCCTGGATCCGGCCCGTGTGTACGCCGCCGTCGGAGGCGACCAGCGTACCGTCGTAGCATTCGGGCAGCTGGAAGTCCCGGTCGTCGCCGGTCGCCGCGGGGAGGTTGGCCGTCGGATCATTGGGCGCGCGGTTCGCCGACGTCTTGGGATCTTTGCTGGTGCGCATGTCCTGGTAGAAGGGGTCGTCCTGGTGCGGCGGCGGGGGCGGATTGCCCACGACCAGGATCAGTCCTGCGACCGCGACGCACAGGGCGCCGCCCAGGACGTAGACGTAGGGGGGCTGAAGCCATAGCTGGACCGACCCCGGGATCACCGGGTCCAGGACCGGCGCAAAGGCATGGCCGCAGCCGACGCACGCCGCCGAGCGCGCGGGGGAGGCGCCGCCGCACTGCGGGCAGAACGGGGCCCCGCAGGTCGGGCAGAGCGAAAGGCCGGAGAGGACAAGGGTCTTGCACAGGGGGCAAGCCTTGCGCGGTGCGCCGCGAGGTCCCGGCAGGGCGACTTTCTGGGTGCCCGGCGCGGGAGCGCGCATCTCGGTCGGGTCGCCGGTCGGCGGAGCGCCGCCCGGCGGCGGGGGTGCGGGAACCTGGTCCGGCTCGTCGGGGATCGAGTCGAGGACCGCGGCGGGTATGAGGTCGCCGACGGGTGCGGAAGGCGCGGGGGGCGTCGCCGCCGCGGGCATCGCGCTCGCGCCGCCCGAGCCGAACATCGCGACGACCTTCTCCTGGATCTCGGGCGCGAGCATTCCCTTCTGGACCAGGATCTCGCCCAGGCTGCGGATCTTCTTTTTCTTGAGGAAAATCTTGCGCTGGATCTCGAGGGCGGAGTCGAGCTGTTGCAGGGAGATCCAGCCCTGCTTCACGCATTGCTTGCCGAAGGCGCGATCCTGGTCGCGCAACTCGATGAAGCGGACGCGCAGCTGGACCGCTTCGATTTGCACGTCGGTGCAGTGCTTGCGCTCCACCAGAATGTCCGCAAGCGCCATCGGGGCGTCGTCGGCGATCGACTTCGTCCGCAGCGCGAGGCATTCCTCCAGCTGCTCCGGGGTGACGAAGTCCAGCTCGAGGGCCTGCTGGCCGAAGAAGCGGTCCGCTTCGGAGGCGGTGCCCATGGGAGTCTTCCTAGGCCTCGGGGTCCGGCTGCCGTCGCGTCGTCCGCGGGTTGCAGGGTCGGACGGGCGACGAACCGGAACCGGGCCAGGATAGCACGGTGCCGGCGAGATTTCACCCAGGATCGTACCCAGTCGGGCAACGAGAGAAGCCTGGAGCGCGTGGGAAAGAGGAATCCGGGGGCGGGGTTTCGTAGAATCGGTGCGAAAAGCGTCCGGCCAATCCCATAGGCACTTGTGAAATGGAGCACTGGGCATGGCGATCCTGTACGTGTCCGAGATGGGATTCGAGCGACGGGTGACGCTGGGGGACGGGCGGACGACGATCGGGCGGGACGAGGGGAACCCGGTCTTTCTCAAGCACCACGAGGTCTCGAAGAAGCACGCCGAGATTTCGCGGGACGGGGAGCGCTGGAAGCTGCGCGACCTGGGCAGCCGCAACGGGACGTGGGTGAACAGCGCGCGCGTCCAGGACTGCTTGCTCGCCGACGGCGACGTGATCCGCATCGGCACGGCCGCGCTCGTGTTCCTCGAGGGCCCGAGCGCGTCGCACTTCGGCAAGCGGCCCGGGACCAAGCGGCTCGGCGAGATGTGCGCCGAGCGCGGCATCATCAAGGAGGAGGAACTGCGCAAGGCCCTGGAGATCCAGAAGCAGACCAAGCAGAAGCTGGGGGAGGTGCTGATCGAGCAGGGGATGGCCGATCCCGACGCGGTGATGGAGACGCTCGGGGCGCAGCTCGACGTGCCCTGGATCGACCTGAACCGCTACGAGCTGAACGCGAAGGCGGTGGGGCTCTTCCCGCGCGAGCGCGCGCTGCAGTGGTGTGCGATCCCGGTGATCCACTTCGAGGAGACCCGCCGGTTGGTGGTCGCGATGGCGGACGTGGAGAATCTGCAGACGATCGAGGAGATGGAATTCCTCACCTACTGCAACATCGAGCCGATGCTGGCGAAGAAGGCGGACGTCGAGGCGGCGATCGAGAAGCACTACGGGGCGGGCCATGCGCTGAGCGCCTGGGCCCAGCAGGTGCGGGAGCAGCGCACGGTGGTGCGGGCGCAGGCGGCCGAGGCGGCCGAGGGGGACGCGAAGGGGGTGGCCAAGCTGGTGTCGGGGATGGTCGAGGAGGCGGTGCGCATGCTCGCGAGCGACATTCACGTCGAGCCGCGGCGCGACAAATTGCTCGTGCGCTTCCGCATCGACGGCATCCTGCACGAGAAGAAGGTGCTCCCCAAGGAGCTCCAGGGGGCGCTCACCAACCGGATCAAGATCCTCAGCTGCATGGACATCAGCGAGAAGCGCAAGCCGCAGGACGGCCACTACCGCGCGGAGGTGCTCGGACGCGAGATCGACCTCCGGGTGGCGACTTTTCCCACGATCCAGGGGGAGAAGATCGTCCTGCGGATCCACAACCGCGCGCTCGCCAAGGCGGACATCGAGTCGCTGGGGATGCCGCCGGACATCCGCGAGGCCTTCCTGCAGATCATCATCAAGCCGGAGGGCCTGCTGGTGGTGACCGGCCCGACCGGGAGCGGCAAGACCACCACGCTCTACGGGGCGCTCAACCACGTGAAGTCGTCGCAGAAAAACCTGGTGACGCTCGAGGACCCGGTCGAGCTGGACCTCGAAGGGGTGAACCAGGGGCAGGTGTACGACCATCCCGATTTCACCTTTGCCGCGGGGCTGCGGGCGATCCTGCGCCAGGATCCGAACATCATCCTGGTGGGGGAGGTGCGCGACGTGGAAACCGCGCAGATCGCGATCCAGGCCGCGCTGACCGGGCACCTCGTGCTGACCACGCTCCACACCAATTCGGCCGCGGGGGCGATCGCCCGCCTGATCGACATGGGGATCGAACCGTACCTGATCACGGCCTCGCTGCTCGGCGTGCAGTCGCAGCGTCTGGTCCGGCGGATCTGCGCGAAGTGCAAGGAGCCTTTTCGGCCGGCGGCCGAGCTGCTGCGCACCTGCTTCGAGGAACGCGAGCCGGCCGGAGCGACCTTTTACCGGGGTAAGGGGTGCGCCGCGTGTCCCGACGGGTACAGCGGCCGCACCGGGGGGTTCGAGCTCCTGCGCTGCACCGAGGGTCTGCGCCGGCTGATCGTGGCCAAGGCCTCCACCATGGAGCTGCGCGCCAAGGCGCGCGAGGAGGGGATGATCACCCTGCGCGAGGACGCCCTGCGACGCGCGGCCGAGGGGGTCACCACGCTCGACGAGGTCGTGCGGGTGACGTATGCGGAGTTCTAGACCGGAGACACATGAATTCGCCCGCGGCCTCCTGGATGCGTCCGCAGCCGGGCCGCCGGCCGACGGGCGCGCGACACCCTGATTCGCGCGCCGGGCGGGGCGTTTCCAGCTGCGCTTGGCCTGCGAGACCGGTTCCTGGTCGTTTGCGACGGTACAGCCGTTCGTCGATCATCCGAGTGGTCGAGGATTCACTCTTCCGCGAACCAGACCCGCACCGGCATGCCGAGCGGGATCCGCTCCGAGGCCGGCTCGTCGAGGGCGACGAGTACCTCGAGCACTTTGGCGTCCTTGCGCTCGGTGGCGTGGTCGGTGCGGAAGTTCTTCCGCCCCATCGTCCGCTCCACGAGCACGACCCGCCCGGGGAAGCGGGCGTCGCCGAATGCCGGCGCCGTGACCCATGCGGCCTGCCCCGCGCGCACGCGAGCCACGTCGAATTCGTCCACGTCCGCGCGCACCAGGAGCGGCCGCGTCGCCGCCACCTCGAGCAGGGGCCGCGGATCGGCCGGCCCGGCCTGCTCGCCCGGGTGGGCGTGGCGGTAGACCACCACGCCGCTGAGCGGCGCGCGCACGAAAGAATCTTCCCGCTCCGCCCGGGCAGACGCCAGCGTCGCGCACGCGGCGTCCCGGCGCGCCCGCGCCTCGGCGATCTCCTCGGGCCGGGCCCCGGCTTCGAGCAGCGCGAGCTGGGCCGCGGCCTGGTCCCGCCTCGCTCCGGCCGCGCGCGCCTCCTCCCGCGCCGCATCCCGCCGCTCTCGCCGCGCGCCCGCCTCGAGCAGCGCCAGGTCCGCGCGAGCGAGCCGATCCCGCGCTTCCGCGGCCTCGAGCGCCGTCTGCGCCTCGTCCACCTGCGCCGCTCCGATGGCCCCCGAAGGCACCAGCCCGCGCCGCCGCTCCACCGTGCGCGCCGCGTCCCGCCGCAGCGCATCGGCTTCCGCCAACCGCGCGCGCGCCGCTTCCACCTCCTCCGCGCGCGCCCCGGCCTCGAGCTCGCGCACGCGCACCCCGGCTTCCGCTTCCCCGGCCCCAGCGGCCGCGAGCGCGGCCCGCGCCGCATCCACCTCCTCGCGCCGCGCACCCGCTTCGAGCCACGCCAGCCGCGCTTCCGCTCCGGCCAGCTCCGCTTCCCGCAGGGCCACCCGCGCATCGACCTCGTCGTGGTCGAGTACCGCCAGCACGTCCCCCGCCGTGACCGCCGCGCCGGACGCGACCCGCACCTCCGTCAGCCGTCCCGGGCGCGACGCGCGCAGCTCCACCACCTGACCCGCGGGCTCGGTCAGCCCCGGAGCGCACGCCACCGCGCCCCTCCCGTCGGCTCCGGTCCAGGGCTCGAGGCGCGCGGGCCCCGGCGAGGGCCCGACGGAAGGGCGCCCGGCGTCGAGCACCGACCAGCCCGTCATCGTCGCGCCCGCCACCGCCGCCGCCACCCAGCTCCAGCCGCAACGGCTACCCTGCAACGGCCACATGGGTCCTCCTCTCTTCCCGCTCGATGCGTCCATCTGCGATGTGAAGCACGCGGTCGGCGTGGCCCGCCCAGCGTGCGTCATGGGTGACCGTGACCACCGCCCGCCCCTCGCGCCGCGCGAGGTCGGAGAGGATCCCCATCACCGCCTCGCCGCTCGTCGAGTCGAGCGCGGCCGTGGGCTCGTCCGCCAGCACTAGGCCCCCGGGCAGGGCCAGCGCGCGCGCGATTCCCACCCGCTGCTTCTGGCCCCCGGATAGGTCCCGAGGCAGCGCGTGCGCCCGCGCCCCCATCCCCAGGCGCTCCAATAGCTCCAGCGCGCGCCGCCGCGCCGCCGGGCCGCGCAGCCCGCCCAGGTCGAGCCCGATCATCACGTTCTCCAGAGCCGAGAGCGACTCGAGCAGGTTGAATTGCTGGAACACGAAGGCCACGTGCCGGCGCCGGAGCACAGACCGCGCGGCCTCCGACTTTCCCGTGAGCTCCTCGCCCGCGAGGAACTGCCTCCCCTCGTCCGGGGCGAGGACCAGGCCGAGAATCGAGAGCAGCGTGGTCTTGCCGCTCCCCGATGGGCCCATGACGAGGGCGAGCTCGCCGGCGCGCACCCGCAGGTCGGTCGGGCGCAGCACCTGCGCACGGTTGGCGCCCTCACCGTACGAACGCGCCACCTGCTCGAGCACCACCAGATCGTTCATCGCGCGCTTCTCCTCCGCATCGATCTCACCTCGGGGTCGCAGCCGCTCCGGCGGCCGGACGACGAAGCCGGCCGTCGTCGAAATGGGCCCGCGGGTCGGGCGAATCGTCGCACCGGCCCGCATCCTCCTCAAGTCCGGAATACCTCCGCAGGTTCCATCCGCGCCAGGCGCGCGATCGCCGAAAGCGACGCGGCCGAGGCCAGGAGCGCAGTCAGACCCAGGACCGCGAGCGCGAGCTCGACCGAGAGATGGATCGCGACCCCCCGGAGCGTGACCGAGCGCACGAGCAGCACCGAGATCGCCAGCCCGATCGCATAGCCCGAAGCACCGAGCGCGCCTGCCTGGACCAACACCGCCTGGACCAGGTCCCGCGTTCCGTACCCGAGCGCGCGCAGCGTGCCGTACTCCCGGCGCTTCTCTTCGGTCATGGTGTAGATGGTCTGTCCGACGATCACGATGCCGACCACCAGCGCGAGTACCGCGGTCACAACGATGCCGAGCCCGAGGCCGGTGCCAAAGATCCAGTAACGGCGAGTGCTCGCGCTGAACTCCGCGCGGGTCAGCACCTGCACGTCCGGGATCCGGCGGAGCTGCTCCGCCAACTCTTCCGGCGCGACGCCCACGGCCGCGCGCACGAGCACGTAGTTCACGTAGTTCGGGCCGAACTCCGAGATCCGCCACGCCGTGCGCAGCCCGGTGAATACGAAGGGGATCGTCGTGAACGTGCCCACCCCCCGGCTGAAACCCACCACCTCGGCCATGACGGCGTTGATCTCGATCCGCTCGCCGAGCGCCAGCGGCCGCCCGGCGCTCCCGAAGCGCACCTTCTCCTGCTCGTCGATCACCACCGCGTCGTCCCGGCGGTAGGGACGAGCGTCGCCCGCGGCCATTCCCCACGGCCCCGAGAGCCGGGCATCCGGCTCCAGTCCGATCGCCAGCACGTTCTGCTGGCGGCCGTCCCCGGACCTCCACTTGCCGAAGGCCAGTACCATGCGCTCGGCGCGCGCGACACCCGGGGTGCGCAGAACCTGATAGAGCCGGCGCTCGAGAATCGATTCGCCGAAGTCGAACGTCCCCGTGTTCGGCGCCACCACCCACAAGTCCGCGGGAGAGTGGTCGATCGGCCCGGAGGCGTTGCGGCTCGACCCGTCGAGCAGCCCGATCTGCAGAGTCAACAGCATCACCGCGACGACCACCCCGGCGACCGCGGTTGCGGCTCGCACCCGGTCGTGCACCAGGTTCTTCCAGCCCAAGGTGGCGATCATCGTCTATTTCCTACGTGTACGCGAATCTGACCGACCGGTCAGTCACTCTTCTCCAAGCACACCGATGCTACGGAGCCGCACCGGCCAGGATGATCTCCAGTGACGCAGGCCCGAGTTTGGGCAACTGATCCAGTGCCCCTTCCACGATGCACTGCAGGAGCAGTCCGTCGAACAACGCCGAAACCGCTCGCGCGAGTACCTCCGGCGAGCCCCCTGCGCGGAGCCGACCTGCCAGTCGCAGGGCTTCAAAGTCCCGGCGGACCTCGCGCAGCACGCGTTGGCACGACGCGAGGTAGCAACGCCGGACTTCATCGTGCTCGCCCGGTTGGCAACAGCTGTTGGCCCAGATATCGACCATGACCTTGGCGTCTTCCCCGAAGGCAGCGAACGTGTCACACCAGAAGCGAAAACACATCCGGATCCGATCGAGCGGCTCGGGGATCTCCGCCTTGATCCGCTCGAGCCCCGCCCAGAGCGGGACTTCGACCTCGTTGTAGAGTTGCGTAAAGAGGTCCGACTTGCTCTTGAAATAGTTATAAATCGTTCCCTTTGCGACCTTTGCTTCAGAGGCAACGTCGTCGACCGTGGCGCCGTGGTAACCTTTCCGGGCGAAGACCCGGAGGGCGGCTTCGAAGATCGGGCCGCGCTTCCCCTCGGCTCCCGGAAGTCGGATCATTGGCCATCGCCTCAACCTGGATCTGACTGACTGGTCAGTCAAGATTATTGCCCCTCAGGCTGAGGATGTCAAGCGAATTCCGTGTCGATCTCCCTGAAATCGATCGCGGGGAGCGAATCCCGGCGCGGCGGCTGCCGGGCCATCCCGGATCGACGGGGTCAATCCCGTTGACTCGCTCCGGCCACCGCGCTACGCTCTCCCCGTCCTTTTCGAGGATCTCGCCATGCCCGCCCACCCCTCCTTGCGTGCCGCCCTGCTGGTCGCCCTCGTGGCGCTCGCCGCGCTTGCGCCCCGCTTCGGCGACGCCGCCTGCTGCTACTTCGCCGCCCAGGAGAAGGACATCCACCAGCCCGGCCAAAAGGCGTTCATCACCTGGCGGCCCGACGAGGGCATCGAAGCCTTCACCGTCCAGCCCAGGTTCGAGGGGAACGCGCTCGACTTCGGCATGGTGATCCCCACTCCGGCTCAACCCAAGCTCGACGAGATGCC
>ORJL010595158.1_pt1 | contig 14189 bp, 10 predicted proteins | sample 1779941 | NCBI WGS metagenome assembly ORJL01 (sample SAMEA104232317, study PRJEB22302) | groundwater metagenome | biome: forest; feature: aquifer; material: groundwater | place: USA | collected 2011-08-07 | depth 5.8 m
CCCTAATGGAGTGAATTTCTTGGACACTACTTCCTCCTTCTGATGAGTTCTGGGCCCCAAAACGGAGCCTTAGCACTCGCGGCCCGCGAGTGCTAAGGCCAACCACTATCTTAGTGGCCCGGAGGCTGCAGTCGCAAGCGAGCACAGGCCGACATGCACCATAATAGCTGAATGCACAGCAGATTATCGAAGTCGCCACTAAGGATTAGTTGATGGATACTGCATATAATAGTGTATTTGTCGTTGCTACTTCAGTCGTACCTGCTAGTCGGTCTGCATATTCCAGAGAGGGGTTCCGCCAGAGTACGCATTTGGGTCGGCATGCCGTTGAAGGTTACACGGAAACGTGTATAATGGTGGCATGGAGAAGGAAGGAAGCGCCAGGAAAACAAGACCCGGGTGGAACGCCTACCGGGTCCGCGCTCTGAGGCAGCACCTTGGCCTCACGCAGCAGGAGATGGCCAGCGAGCTCGGCACCCGCCAGCAGACCATCAGCGAGTGGGAGGTCGGGATGTACCAGCCGAGGGGCGCCTCGGCCACGCTCCTGAGCATGGTCGCTGAGAGGGCGGGGTTCAGCTACGAGGCCAAATCTCCTGAGGAATAGAAGATTGGATAGAGGGGAAGCATCCTCGCCAGGGGCCGGAATAGGAGTCAGGTTGGGCCTCAGAGGAGAGGAAGAGTGATCGGCGGCGTGGACATGTACCTGAAGGCTGGGCTTCCGTCGGAGAAGCTTCTCGTGCAGGTCTGGAAGGGCCGGCACTTGCGGCAGGGCGGGCTGATCACGGACGATGGCCGGGTGGTCGAGGTGGTGTTCCCGGGGTGGCAGAACACCGACCGCGGGCCCGACTTCCGGGGAGCCATCGTAGCTACCGGGGCGGGAAAGCTCCTCAAAGGCGATGTCGAGATGCACGTGCTGTCGAGCGACTGGGTCGCCCATGGCCACGACCGCGACCCCTTGTACGACGCCGTCGCCGCCCATGTGGTGTGGCGAATAGACAACCCGGGCCCCACCAGAGTTGCAAAGGGTGCTCTTGTGCCAACATTGGCCCTCGAAGGGTCGGCGGACCTGGAGGCTGCGATGCTAGGCAAGCCGGCACAGGGCGCCAACGCAAGCCTGTGCCTCCGGCGCGAGGCACTATCGAGCCGAGAGAAGGCCGCAGTTCTGGACGAAGCTGGCGAACAGCGCTTCGAGGAGAAGGCCGCGGCCCTGGAGTCGAATATAGCGGTGAAGGGCGCCGAGCAGGCCCTTTACGAGGGCCTTATGGAGGCGCTGGGCTACAGCAAGAATAAAGGGCCGTTCGTCGAGCTCTCACAGATCATGCCGTTGGCCATCCTTGAGGGGTTGGTGGCAGGGAAGCCGCCCCAAAGAAGGGTGCTTACTCTGCAGGCCGTTCTCTTCGGCTCGGCGGGACTGCTACCTTCCCAGCGCGGTATTGCCCACGTGTCTGAGCCTGATGTCCACGCATTGGAAGAGATATGGGCCTCCGCTGGACCGGGCAGGCACATGCCCGAAGGCTCCTGGCAGCTTTTCCGGGTCAGGCCCCAAAACATGCCCACCAGGCGCATCGCTGCTGCCAGCCATCTGCTCGAGCGGTACGCCGGCGCTGGCGTGATCGAAGGGCTGGCAGCGCCATTGATGCAGGGGCCCCCGAGGTTGGCCGCAAGGGAAGTGCGTCGAGCGCTGACCGTGAAGGCGCAGGGCTTTTGGGCTGACAATGCCGACTTTGGCGCACCGTGCCGGAGAGACCCCACCCTCGTGGGTGACGGACGTGCGGGCGAGATGGCCGTTAACGTGGTGCTGCCCTTCTTCCGCGCTTACGGGTGCTACATGGGGATTGAACGGTTGGCAAGGCGTGCGCTGGAAGTCCACATGGCCTTCCCGAAACTCCCGGAGAACCACATCACCCTACAGATGAAGGCCCAGCTTTTTCTGGACGGAAGCAGGTTGGTGAATTCTGCAATGAGGCAGCAGGGGCTCATTCACGTCTACAAATCTATGTGCCAGCAGCTACAATGCGGCGGGTGCGTTCTTGGCTGAAGGCGCTGGCTGCTATTTGGGTGCAGCGAGGTAGATGCGGTCGACGTACTCCTTGAGCATCCTGCGAGTGCAGAACTGGGGCACGATGGTTCGGATCACCTCTTTGACCAGCCGGATCCAACCCCGGGGAACCCCGGTCCTGTCCCTGTCGTAATAGAGGGGGACTACCTGCTCTTCGAGCAGGCGGTACAGCGACTCAGCGTCCGCCGTGTCCTGGTCCTGAGGACCGCCATTCTGGACTCCGCCGTCGATGGCCCAGCCGTTGGAGCCGTTGTAAGCCTCTTGCCACCAGCCATCGAGGACGCTGAGGTGGGGAGCGCCGTTTATGGAGGCTTTCATGCCGCTGGTGCCGCATGCTTCCCAGAGCCGCCGCGGGGTGTTCAGCCAGACGTCGACGCCCTGCACGAGGTAGTGCGCCAGGTGCATATCGTAGTCTTCGACGAAAGCTATCCGGCCCCGGTACTGCCGCTCGCTGGCCGTCGCGAAGGCCTGGTGGAGCAGGAACTTGGAAGGCAGGTCGGCCGGGTGGGACTTCCCCGCGAACACTATCTGGACGGGGCGCCAGTCGTTCTTGATGATGCGCTTCAGGCGCTCGATGTCTTGCAGGATCAGCGCTGGCCTCTTGTACTCTGCGAACCGCCGCACGAAGCCGATGGTCAAGACGTCCTGGTCGAGCAGCGCGCCCAGGGCGAGAACCTGCTCTGCTGAGGTCTTCCCCTCAGCCCACCGCTCCTGGCACCGCTCCAGAATGATGTGGACCAGCTTGCGTTTCATGGCCTGCCGTGCGTCCCAGAGCTTGTCGTCAGGTATCCTTTTTACGCGTTCCCATATGGCCGGGTCGTCATGCTTCATGAGCCAGTCGGCGCCGATGTACTCCGAGTAGAGCCTGGCCATCTCCGGCGCCACCCACGTCGGCACGTGGACGCCGTTGGTGACGTGGGAGATGGGGACCTTATCCTCTGGAACTCCAGGCCAGAGCACACCCCAGGTCCTCCGCGTGACCTGCCCGTGTAACTGGCTCACAGCGTTGCGCCGGTCGGCGGTTTTCAAAGCCTGAACTGTCATGTTGAAGGCGCGGGTATCGCCGCTGTGCCGTCCCATCTCCAGGAAAGTCTCGCGCCCGATGTCCATGGATGTCCAATAGTCTCGGAAATATTTCTCCATAGTCTCGGTCGGGAAGACGTCGTGCCCGGCGGGGACCGGGGTGTGAGTCGTGAAGACGGTGGTGGCCCTCACTTGCTGGACAGCCTCGCCGAAGCCTATTCCCTTATCGAGTTTCTCCTTGATGCGCTCGAGTGTGGAGAAAGCCGCGTGGCCTTCGTTGATGTGCCAGACCGCAGGCTCGATCCCGAGAGCCCGCAGGGCGCGGACGCCACCGATGCCCAGTACAGTCTCCTGCTCGACGCGCAAGTCGCGGTCTGCGATGTAGAGACGCTCGGCCAACCGCCGGTCCTGTGGAGTGTTCTCCTCGACGTTGGTATCCAGCAAATAGATGGTGGTCGAGCCCACGTTGACCTGCCAGGCGCTTAGGGAGACGGACCTGCCGGCCACTTGGACCTTGGCGAGAGTTTTTCCATGTCGGGCGGGGACTGGGACAAGGGGCGCTTCGCCATAGAAGTCGAGCTGCCGGTAGATCTCTTCCTGCCAACCGTCGGCCGAAATTCGCTGTTGAAAGTAACCTTGGGGGTACATCAGCCCGACGCCGATCATCGGGACACCGAGGTCGGAGGCCTCCTTGAAAAAGTCACCAGCCAGGATGCCGAGGCCGCCTGCGTATATGGGTAGGGAAGCGTGGAGGGCGAACTCGGCGGAAAAGAAGGCGATGGGCCCGGGTAGTCTGTCTGGGTACTTCTCGGCATACCAGGCACCTTTGCGTGACTTGACCGCATCGAAGGCTGCAATGACGGAGTCGTAGAGAGCCAGGAAGCCCGGCTCTTTCGCAACTGCCTGGAGTCTTTCGGGTGAGACACGGTGAAGCTGTTTGACAGGATTGTGTGTGGTCATTCTCCAGAGGGAGTAGTCGAGCGCACGGAACATACTCCTGGCCGGGGGATACCAGCTCCACCACAGGTTGTGAGCTAGCTCATCGAGCCTGGCTATGCGCTCTGGCAGCTTGGGGGGTTGGGCTTGCGAGATTTGGGTGTACATCTTCTCACCGCCCGTTCAGCCGAGTTGTTCCCAAGTTGCCCTATATTCTACCTTATTCGTGGCCTCGCGTCCTGCGTGGACGCACCAAATAGGGTGGGGGCAGGCCCCATGCCGGGGTTGCTTCAAGCCACGATCCCCCAGCTTGTTTGGGTGATCTTGTCTGGCGGCTCGCTCGGTTGCCAGGCGCCATTTAGGTCGATCGGACCTTGCTCGTCGTCGTCCACTTCGAGGAGGGCCAGCGGCGGCGGTTTCGCGTGGCCGACCACCAACTCCTGGACCCTGGCCTGGTTCTCGATCTTGCAGATGAGGTTGCGGGTCACTGATTCCCAGGTGAAGAAACGAGCGGTGAGCCTCCCCGCCCTTCTGATCCTGCGGTCCTCGTCCGGATTTGCCCTGAGGTTGATGACCTGGGCGACTATCTCTGTCGGGTCGCCGGTCTCCAGAACAACCGAGTTTACGTGGGGAATGGCGTAGTCCTCGCCGCTCCCACCAGTAAATGCTACGCCTCCGGCGGCCATGGTCTCCAACCCTACGAGACCGAAAGGCTCGTGGCCCGAGTTTGCCAGCACCCCGTCTGAAGCTCTGTAAAGGACTTTCAGGAAGTCGAGAGGAAGGTGGGTCCGAACATCGATGATGTCGGCTGGGGCGGCCTTGACCAGCGCTGGGATGTAGCCGTCTGGAGAGCCTTGCCCGGTCTTGGCCTCCCTCACCTTGAGGCCGAGGTCGCGGGCTTTCTGGATGACTTCGTCGCCGTAGGGCTCCGCCCCGCCTCTCGCGACAAGTACGGTCTTCACGCCCATATCCTTCAGTCGGGCAGCTGCTTCGACGGCCTGATTCCATCGCTTGTCCGGGTCCCAGCGCGCCACTTTGCAAAGCATCAAATCAGCACCCAGGGCCTGCTTGAGGCCATCGGCGACACGGTCGTCGACCTTGCGCAAGGAGCTTCTAGGGATGCCGTTGGGAATGACGAGAGGGTTGAGCCCGAGTTGCCACATCACATGCTTCATATAGCGGCTGACGGTGGTGATGGTCGCGACGGAGCTGAGCCGTTGCCAATCGATGCGGTTGAAGCCGAAGGTGTTGTTGGCGTTCCAGAACATGAGGACTCTGTCGCGGGTACCCTGAGTCCCCAGCAACTCTCCCAGCCTGCACATGGCCTCCGCGGTCTGCCATTCCTCCCCCATTACGACGACCATCTTGCCCTCGGCGATGGCGGGCCTCACGATGCGGTCGGCGACGAACCGCGGAACGGAGTCATTGAAGTCATTGACCTTACCTTCTTCGCCGTCGTAAACTCCACCAGGGTGGTACCTGCTTATCCACTGGCACCAGCGGTGGAGGGTGACCCTGCCCTTGTCCAGCACCTCTTCGCCCGGCCGCGCTGCGTCGCCGATGAAGAACAGGTGGGTGACAAACCCCATTTTGGCGAGGGTTGTGGACAGATTCTCGATTCTGACTGCCAGGCCCCCGGCGAATGAATAGGGGTCAGGACCTTCGAAGGATAGAATAACAAATTCAGTGTTCTGCGGGGTCAGGTTCTTCCAGGTCATCGCTCCTCCCCTCCTTTCACTTACCAGACCACGAGTACGGTCAACTGCGACGTTCTAAGCTCGCAAAGATTGCGTGAAAGGCACACCATCCTTCTGCCCCACGAGGAAACTATGAAGGCCAGCTTGAGGGCTGCTCGCCACAAGAAAGTCGCGGTTTGGGGGTCGAAAAACTCGGCGGTTTGCCACTTCCGCTGAGGTGTTTAGCGCCCTGCCAAAATCCAGTCTAACTCAACATGCACGGGTGGTCAAGCCGCTTTGATTTGGGAATTTATCGGGATTATTGACGGAAGTCGGAATCAGGCAAGCGGTAGGCCGACCCAACGGCCCTGGGCTGCCGAAAGCCGAGCGGCATCAATGACCTCCTGGCTCCGGAGGCCGTCCTCGAAGTTGGGTGCGAGGGTGTTGCCTTCCCTGACAGCGTCGACGACCTTTTTTGCCCAGAGGCTGAACGGCCCATAGTGGGGGTCGACGACGCCCGGCTCCAGCTTGAGCGGCGGCACAGGCATGGCTTTGAGCTCCCCAGCACCTCGCTTTGCGGCCTTCAGAGTCTCGCCCTCGAGGACGAGGGTGCCTTCGGCGCCGTAGGCCTCGAAGAGGGCCCGCCCACCGGCTGCGATACCGGCGCTGGAAGCCAATACGCCCGAGGCGCCACTGGCAAAGCGCATGAGCAAGAAGAAAGCGTCGTCGGCATTGCCTTCTTGAAGGCCGTTGGCATCAGGCACCTTGTGTTCGCGGACAACGGTGTCGAGCTGGGCGGATACGCCGGATATCTCTCCAAACCAGCAGCGAATGGCATCGATGGTATGGGAACCGGAGGCCCCGAGCCAGCCACCTCCCGATTCAGTGCGGAACCACCACCGCCTTGAGCGCGTCTCCTGTTGCCCCCAAAAGCTGGAGAACTGGGCGACATGGACGTGGAGCAGCTTTCCCAGGAATCCTTCCTCGATGAGCCTCTTCATCTCAACTCGAGCGGGGTCCTGGCGGAACTCGAAGTTGACAAGATTGACGAGATTGCGCTCCTGGGCCTTTGCCAGCATCTTGCGGGCCTCACGAACATCCATAGCGAAGGGTTTCTCGCAGAGGACGTGCTTCCCAGCCTCCAAAGCGGCCATGGTTACAGGGTAATGCAATGTGGGTGGCGTTATGACCGACACGAGGTCGACTTCAGGCAGCTCGACCAGCTTTCGGTAGTCGTCGAGGGCCTTTGGCACGCCGAACTTGCTGGCGGCCTGCTGGGCCCTGTCGAGGCGGGCGCCGCAAACTGCCACCACTTTAGCGCCTGGCGTATTCAGGAAGACCGGAATTTGCACTCGCACGCCAAAACCAGTGCCCACCACGCCGATGCCGACAGTTTCCCTGGTCATGCCGCACCTCCAGTCGAAGATAGACTCGCCTGGTTACACAAGTGGCCGCGCTATAATTGACTCGGTGGGTGTCAGTGTAAACAAAAGGAGGGGGCAATGCAACTGGTGAAGTACCTGGCAGACAACAAGTACGAATCGGTCCACTTCTTCGTAGACACTCGAAGCGGCCTCCGTTGTATCGTTGCCGTCCACGACACCACCCTTGGTCCGGCTCTTGGCGGAACCAGGATGTGGCCCTATCCGACAGAGGAAGATGCCCTGGTGGACGTCCTGCGACTGGGCAAAGCCATGACGTACAAGGCCTCCGCTGCGGGGCTGCACTTCGGAGGTGGGAAGGCCGTCATCATTGGAGACCCCCACAAGGACAAGAGCGAAGCGCTTTTCAGGGCCTACGGATGCTCGGTCAACACCATGGGAGGTAAGTACATAACGGCGGAGGATGTCGGCATCGAGCCAAAGGACCTGGAGATCGTTGCACAGGAGACCAGGTGGTGCTACGGCAAGCCTGTAGATAAGGGCGGCAGCGGTGATTCCGCCCCAGCCACCGGCTTCGGCGTGTACCGGGGGATGAAGGCCTGCGCCAAAGAGGTGTACGGCGACGAGTCGCTCAAGGGCAGAGTGGTCGCACTGCAGGGCTTCGGGAAGGTGGCCTCGAATCTCGCACCGTACCTGGTCGAGGAGGGGGCCAGGCTGGTGGTCACCGATGTTTACGCAGGCGCCAAGGAGGTAGCATTCAAGTCGTTTGGTGCTAGGATTGTCGAGACTGAAGAGATATACGATGTCGAGTGCGACATTTTCTCCCCGTGCGCCCTCGGTGGAGTCCTGAACAGCAGGACTATCCCCAGGCTAAAGGCAAAGATAGTCGCAGGGTGCGCGAACAACCAGCTCTTGGAAGATATCGACGGCGACAGGCTACAGTGGCGTGGAATCCTGTATGCGCCGGACTTCGTAATTAACGCCGGCGGCCTGATAAACCTCTCGTTCGAGGCCAAGAGGTATGACCGGGAGGTGGCGATGGAGAAAGTCGGCAAGATTCATGAGACGATACAGAAGGTTATATCTATCGCCAAGTCGGAGGGTATCACAACGGCCAAAGCTGCTGACTGGTTAGCCGAGCACCGGCTCGAGACGGCGCGCCGTCCTAGGGCACGGGAGCTGGCGCGATAGGGTAGGGGCAAACCCCAGCAGGGTTGACGGGCATCGGATAATAGTATCGGATGAATCTGGGTTCCCTGTTTGACAGGAGACCGTAGGATTACTCAACTCGTCAACATAACGCGCTGGGTGGCCACGATTATTCTGGGCCTGATATTCTTCGCCGCCCTGATGCTGAACATCTCCATCTCGACCGGCAACGCCAAGCTCCTCAGCGCCGATTTCTACAAGAAACACCTCGTCGATACCAACGTGTACGCCCGAGTCCACAACGAGATACTTCCCGAGGTTGCCTCCTCCGCTGAATTCTACGGCTCCCTCCGCCTGCCGAAGCAAGATGCCCAGGAACTGCTCGGTCAAGTTTTCCCGGTCGGCTACATTCAGCGGCAGACCGAGAACTCCATCACACGTTTCGTTTCGTGGTTCAGGTCGGAGGCGGACTCGCTCGACATAACGATAGACCTTACCGATCCCAAGACGAGGGCGAAGACCGTCGTGGCCCAGTACATCGCGATCAAAGTGGACGCCCTGCCTCAGTGCAGTCCTGGCCAGGACCCTGGGACAGGGAGGGCGCAAGCAGGGGAGCTACCGAGCTGCATTCCGGTTGGCATGGACCGGTCGGCGGTGAAGACGCTGGCCATCTCGCAGGTAACGCCGCTCCTGGACCAGGCGCGGGGTAAGTGGGACGTCGTCCAGCAAGCAGCCGACGGCCGGGGCGAAAGCAAGCGGGAGTTCCTCGCCCACTTTGACGACTCGCGGAGGCTTGCGAAGTTTGCGATCGGGCCAGGGTACATTCTGACTTTCCTTGCGATGGTCCTTGCGGTGCTCATGATCGCGCTGCTGCACGTCTACAGCCGCAAGGCGATGGTGCGCTCGGTCGGCTATACAGTCCTTATATGCGGGCTTGTCGTGCTGGTGATCGCTCTGGCGGCGCAGTCGGTCTGGCCTGACAGGATCCATGCTGCAATCCTGGCCATCGATGGGAAAACTCCGGTGGCTGCCCTCAAGCTGATCGCCGACTTCGCGTCATCGGCCTCTAGGGATGTGGCCGGCAGCTTCGTACGCCCTGGAGTCATCGTGAGCGGGCTGGGTGTCTTTATGGTGATCGTCTCGTGGGTGGTCTCAGAAGGCAAGGAGCAAGCATCTTCACCAGCGCCGAAGCGGGGCAAGGCAGCACGCTAAGAGGAGCGCCCGGTGATATAATGGGCGCCTAAGGACTCGGTGCGGTGAGACATGCCTGCTTCCCCTACTCCACTAGTTCAACAGCTCTCCAGGGTTTTTGTGCCCTCGAGGGCGTTTGAGGCCCTGATCGACCGTCCGTACCCGTTCTTCCTTGATAGCGGCGTCGCCAATGGCGACCATCAGTCCTTCTCGTTTCTCGGGTGCGATCCGTTCCTTGTGCTGAGAAGCACAGGTAATGAGATAACTTTGAGCCAAGCTGGGACAGTCCAGCGCCTGAAGGGGGACCCCATAGCGGTGCTGGGACGGCTGATCGAGTCATACCATGTACCGAGGCACGAGTACCCGGCGCCGCTTATCGGAGGGGCGGTCGGGTACCTGGGGTACGACCTCGGACGGTTTGTCGAGAAGCTGCCGTGCACGACCGTCGACGACGTTGCCACCCCCGAGATGTTCGTCTGCTTCTACGACACCATTGCGGCATACGACCACACAGCCAAGGCTACGTATGTTGTCTCGACAGGTTGGCCCGAGAAGACCGAGAGTGCCCGATGGAGAAGGGCCCGAGATCGCGCTCGGGAGATGGAGGCGATGTTGGGACGGTCTCGTGGAGTGAGACCGTGCAAGGTCGGTAGGACTCCTGGGGATTTGGCCATCAACTCGAACTTTAGCCACGAGGGGTACCTCGAGGCGGTGGAGAAGGCGAGGGCGTACATCGAGGCGGGGGACATATACCAGGTGAACCTTTCACAGAGGCTCGAGGCCCGTTGCGAATTTGCCCCCTACGAGCTCTACCGGCGGCTGCGCAGGATAAGTCCTGCGCCGTATGCGTGCTATCAGGACTTCGGCGAGCTGGCGGTGGTCAGCGCGTCGCCGGAGCGGTTCCTGAGGGTTACGGGAGATCTAGTGGAGACGCGCCCGATAAAGGGCACCAGGCCTCGAGGAAGGACACCTTCGGAGGACAGGGTGCTGGCAGACGAGCTCGAGGCTAGTGTGAAAGATATGGCAGAGCACATCATGATCGTCGACCTGGAGCGGAATGACCTGGGTAGGGTGTGCAGGCACGGGACGGTGAGTGTCGACCAACTAATGGCGCTGGAGCGATACGCGACGGTCTTCCACCTCACCTCCACAATTCGGGGGAAGATGGCTCCCGAGAAGACTGCCACCGACCTGCTACGGGCGTGCTTCCCCGGAGGCTCGATCACGGGCGCGCCGAAGATTCGTGCGATGGAGATCATCGACGAGCTTGAGCCGACTCGTCGAGGCGTTTATACAGGCTCCATAGGTTACTTCAGCTTCACAGGCGACATCGACCTGAACATCGCCATACGCACAATGGTGGTCAAGGGAGACAGGGCCTATTTCCAGGTGGGGGGTGCTGTCGTATTCGACTCGACGGCGGAGGGAGAGTACCAGGAGACCCTGGACAAAGCAAGGGCGATGTCGATGGCGCTGGGCATCGATGGCCTGAAGGTGGAGTCCTGATGGAAGAGATGGTCTGCCTCAACGGAACGCTGGTGCCCAAAAGTGAAGCCAGGATTCTGCCCTCGGACCAGGGCTTTCTACATGCTTACGGTCTGTTTGAAACTATGAGGGCGTACGGAGGCAAGGTCTTCAGGCTGGCCCGTCACTTGGACAGGCTGGAACAAGGGGTCCAGGCGCTGGACATGCCAGCGCCGCCAAAGGGAACCCTCGAGACGGCAGTGCAAGAAACCTTGAGAGCCAACCGGCTCACAAATGCTCGCATACGACTGACGGTCACCGCCGGCGAAGACGACATGAGATCGGGTGCAACCTGTGAGCACCCCACGGTCCTTGTCACTGCCTTGCATCTAGAGCCTCCCGCCCAAGACACCTACCAGAACGGCTACCGGACAATTATTTCCAACATTAGACGAAACAGCCAGTCACCGCTAGCCCGTGTCAAATCGCTCAGCCATTTGGATAACGTCCTCGCGCGGCGAGAGGCCCTGGCGAAAGGCGCTGACGAGGCCGTCATGCTCAATGAGAAGCTTTGCGTAGCCGAGGGAAGCTCATCGAACCTGTTCTTTGTGGCGCATGGAGGTGTTTTCACACCTTCGCTCGACTGCGGGGTGCTCCCTGGGATAACCAGGGAAACGGTCATTGAAATAGCTGCCCATATTCCTCTTCCGGTCGAGGAGCGGTGGATAGCTATGGAGGAGGTGTGGGATGCGGAGGAGGCGTTCTTGACCGGCAGTGTTGTCCAGGTTATGCCGCTCACTTCAGTCAATGGGAGGCATATCGGGGGTGGGGCGCCGGGTCCGGTGACGCAGCGACTAATGGCGGGGTATGCGGAACTGGTGAGAAAAGAGTTGGGGCTGGAGTAGCAGCTCCAGCCCCAATCCGTGTTTCTTGTATTCGCGCCTCTGGCTATCTCGATGCCGGTACGGCGGCCCTGCGGCGGAAGGGGAGGCGCAGCTTGGGCAACTCGCCTTTAGACCAGGCAACGAGCAGAGCCGTCGCCACGAGAATCGAGCTGTAGGTCCCTGCGACGATACCTATAAGCAGCACGAGCATAAAGTCGCGGATGGTGCTGCCGCCCAGGAGCAGCACAGTCATGATGGCAAGCACGGTCGTCAAGCTCGTTGCCAGGTTTCTGGTCAGGGTCTCGTTCACGCTGATGTTCGCGATTACATCGAAGGGCTTGCCCGCGGAGCGGGCGGTGTTCTCACGGATTCGGTCAAAGACCACCACAGTGTTGTTGACGCTTATTCCTATGATGGCCAGGATGCCCGTGATCAGAAGGCTGTCTATCTGCATTGGCGTGAATTTCGCGATGATGGCAAAGGTGCCCAGGACCATCATGATGTCGTGCAATATCGCGACAATGGAGCTGACTCCGTACCTGATTCCATCCGGCACCTTCCGGAAGGCCCACCAGACGTAGAGCAGGATGCCGACTGAAGCGGCGATAACCGCCCAGAAGGTATTCACGATGCTGCGTCTTGCGACCAGCGGGTCGACGAAGTCAAACTCGAAGTTCGCCTGGTCGATGGGGCTGACAAGCGCGGCCTCGGCCCCCTTGGTGTCGCCGAGGCGTTGGACAAGGGAGGCGAGAAGGCTGTTCTGTTCGTCTGAGGTAAGCGCCTGAGTCTTGATCACGAACGAGTTGTCCACCCCGGGAGCAGTGTCAACCGTCGCAGTGGGATATAGTTTCTCGACCTCGGCCTTGAGGTCGACCTGCGTGACGGGGTTGTTGAAGGCGATGGTGAGGGCTGTGGAGCCATACCTCTGGTTGAGAGCGCCGACAAGCGCGGTCCTCTGGTCCTCGGTCATGGAACGAGTCCTGACGAGGTAGGTGTTGCCCTCGGAGCCGACTTTCTGAATGACGCTATCCGCAAAGCCAGCCTTCGTGAGCTCGTTCCGCAAGTCTGTCTGGTCGACGGGGACCGTGAAGGGGATAGTCATGGAGGTGCCGCTGGAAAACTCGAGCCCCCAGTGTATTCGAGGCGGTACGACGAGTGCGATTATGCCAATGATGGCCAGAATGACCGTGCCGGTCAGGTACCATCGTCTAGCTTTTACGAAATCAATCACTTACCTTCTCCTTGTTCAGGCGCTCACCGCTGGGCGCTCAGAGGGCCGGGGATGAACAGGCGCGAATAGCCCGATCTTCTTGGCGACGGGGGTTCCTACGAACAGCCGGAGGAACATCCGCGTGATGGTGATGGCTGTGAACATGCTTGCGGCCACGCCAACGAACAGCGTCAGGGCGAACCCCTGCACCCTGGGTTCGCCAAGGGTGTTCCCGAACCAGAACAGGATGGCGCAACTTATGAACGTGGTCACGTTGCTATCTCGAATTGCGGGCCATGCCCTGTCGAACCCGACCTCGATGGCGGCGCCGAGGCTCCGGCCGGCGCGCAACTCCTCCTTCATACGTTCGAAGATGAGGACGCTGGCGTCAACGGCCATACCCATTGACACAATGAAAGCCGCGATACCTGCCAGGGTGAGCGTCACCGGCAACAACTTGAAGATGGCCAGTACCAGGAGCACGTAAATAAGCAGAGAAGCACTGGCTACGACACCGGGGAGCCTGTAGTACAGCATCATGAAGGCTATGACGAGGCCTAGACCGATAATGCCCGCCAGGTAACTTCTTTGCAGCGAGTCTTTGCCCAGCGTGGCGGAGACATCCTGCTCCTTTATCGGCGTGATCGAGACGGGCAGGGCGCCAGCGTTTAGCTGTATGGCCAGTAGCTGAGCGTCTTTTATGCCGATGTTGGTGATGACGCCGTTCTGGCCGATAACAGACCTCACGGTTGGGGCGGAGACGAGCTGGTCATCCAGGAAGATGCCCAGGGGTTGCCCGACAAGGCGCTTGGTTATCTGCTCGAAGAGGCTGGCGCCTTCGCCATTGAACTCGAAAGCAACTTCGGGCAGCCCCGTCTGAGGGTCGGTAACAACTGCCGAGGTTGGCTTCATGTATGCGCCGGTAAGTGGCTTCTGGACGCCGTCGTTGCCTTCGCCTGTGGCTTGTACCCATTGCTGCTTGCCATCGGATGTAGTCTGCAACTCGCGGAAGTCGAGCTTGGCGGTGCCACCTATGAGCTTCCTTGCGTCGTCGATGTTCTTGACGCCCGGCAACTGGATTACGATTTCATCCTTGCCCTTAAGCTGGATCTCGGGCTCGGAGACGCCGAAAGCGTTGATGCGCCGCTGAATAACGTTGAGGACGCCCTTCATCTGGTCAGGGGTAACGTTGGGATCCTGCGCCTTGTAGACCAA
>ORJL011012521.1_pt1 | contig 14189 bp, 15 predicted proteins | sample 1779941 | NCBI WGS metagenome assembly ORJL01 (sample SAMEA104232317, study PRJEB22302) | groundwater metagenome | biome: forest; feature: aquifer; material: groundwater | place: USA | collected 2011-08-07 | depth 5.8 m
AACCACGGGTGGGTGTCGGCGGTGCACGTCGACGCGGAGGTCGAGCAGACGGTGGGTGCCTATGCCCGCGCGTTCGCCGCGATGGCGGCCGAGAAGGTGTTCGACGCCCGATGAGACGGCGCGCGGCGCCGGCCGCGCTGTTGATCGCGCTCCTGCTCGCCGGCTGCGTGTACTACCCGACGGTCCCGGACACGCCCGGCGTGCGGATCGTGCCGAAGAACGGGCGCGCGGTGCGCCAGTCGACCGGGCTCGCGGTGTACATGGATCTCGAGAGCACCGCGCGTGACGGCGACGCGCTCATCTCCGCCACGGCCGAGGTGGCGCGCGTCGCGCTCATCGTGGCACCCGGCGTGGAGCCCGCGCGCATCGACGTCCCCGGCATCTCGTTGGTCCGCCTGCACGCGGCCGGCCCCTACATCGCGCTCAGCGACCTGACCCGCGCCGTCGCGCCGGGCGAGAGCATCCTCGTGCAGGTCCTCTTCGAGAAATCCGGGATGATGGGGGTCGTCACCCGCGTGGAGTAGATGCTATTCTGTGGCCCTTGCGCGGGCAGGTAGCTCAGTTGGTAGAGCACAGGACTGAAAATCCTGGTGTCGGCGGTTCAATCCCGTCCCTGCCCACCATCGAAAACGGCGGGTAACTCAGAAAATCAGCGAGTTACCCGCCGTTGCCCTTTCGGGGTTGTCAAGACAATATCGGGCTCTTTCAGGCCCTGTTGTGCCACGTTTGGCACAACGGTGGCACAAGAGAACGGCCCCGGAAGGGAGCCGGGGCGAGGCTCCGCGGCCGAAGAGGTGCTGGCCGACAGCTCCGTAGAGGGCCCTCAGCCCGCCCGGGGCGAGCATCTTCCGGGGCTCGGCATCGTGCCCCGTTCACCCTTCCAAACCGCCCTCCAAACGCCTCCGGAAACCGTTTCCGAGCCGATCTCCGCGTTACATCACGCAACTGGCGCAACTTCGCCCCCCCGACTTCGACAGACGCCGTACCGTCGTCGCCTTCCTCGATTCACCCGCGCGAAGCGCTCGCACCGTCCGCCGATCGCCCTTCAAGACCGAGATCTCGAACTCCTTCGAACGGTCTTGGAGTACCGCCTCATCTCAACTCCTCAATTCCTCCGTCTCCTCGAAGACGAGAGCAATGACGGCATCTACCGAAGGCTTCAGCGGCTCTTCCATCACGGCTATCTCAACCGACTCGGCACGAACCCCAACGCGCCGCTTGTCTACGCGCTGGCGCGGCGGGGCGCCGAGGTGCTCGACGTCCCGCCCCCCAAGGACGTCGGCGAGCGGTACGTGCTGCACCAGCTCATGGTGAGCGACTTCCGGATCGGACTGACGCGGGCGGCGCGCCCTCGGGGGATCGCGGTGACCTGGCGATCCGTGCCGACCGAGTCGCCGGTGAAGCCGGACGGCTTCTTCGGTGTTCAGTTTCCCGGTCTTCCCGACGGGCAGAACCGCGCGTTCTTCTTCCTCGAAGCTGACCGGTCGACCATGCCCGGCGAGCGCTTCCGCGCGAAACTCGCCGCCTACGTCGACTGGCGCCGGCGGGGCGGGCATACGGCGCTTCTCGGCATCAGGAACTTCCGGGTCCTCACGGTGACGCGGTCCGAGGCGCGGCTCGAGAACTTGGCCCGGGTCGCCCACGCGGTTGACCCCGGTGTGCCGATCTTCTGGTTCGCGGCAGAGCCGCGACTCGCGACGGAGGAGGCGATCTTCGCGCCGGTGTGGACCGTGCCGGGACGCGACGACACCGAGGCGCTGTGCCCCGCCGGGTGGACGCCGGTAACCGCCGCGCGCCCTCAGTAACCTAAAGGCTCCACATCGGCGGTCGTCTCGGATAGAATGCGGCCCGCCTCAGGCGCTGTCCCGCGCCCTGGGTAGGAAGGAGGCGGTCCATGGGCGCCCGATCGCTGCTCGCCGTGTTCCTCATCCTCGTCACCGCCGGCACCGAATGGGCAGAGTACTGCCGGCAGCCCGGCACCCCGGTGCCGCGGGCAGAAGCGGCAAAATACGACAAGGCCGTCCTGCTCTCACCCTCCGAGGTGGTCGCAGCCGAAGAGCGCCATCTCCGCTGGGGGAAGCCCGCGTGCGGCCGCTATCTCTACCACCGGGAATTCGTCCTTTGCTACGACACCGAGCGGCGCGTTGCCCTCTGGGCGATGTACGAGCTCACCAAGGCGGAGATCAAGCAGCTCGCGCGCCGGAACGCTTTCCGCACCGATCCGCGGCTGCTTCCCGACGAATCGGCGACCTGCCGCGACTACGTCAATACGACGAAGTCCGTCACGTTCGACCGCGGACACACCGTGCCGAACGCGGACATGAACCGGAGCAAGGCGACCCAGGCGAACACCTACTTTCTTTCCAACATGACGCCGCAATACTCCCGCTTCAACCAGGGCGTGTGGGCCAGCTTCGAGGGGAAGGTCCGGGTGTGGACCAAGTCGTACGTACGGATCTCCATCATCAGCGGGAGCGTCTTCGATACTGACGACGACGGAAAGCCGGACGCCCCCGCCGACGCGGTGTTCAAGCGGCCGACGAAGCGGACCGCGATCCCCTCGCATTACTACAAGATCCTGGTCCGGGAACGTGCCGATGGCGAAATTGAGACGCTCGCCGTGCTCGTGCCGCACGTGAAGAAGGATCCAGCCAACTTCGAGAAGTTCCTCGAGAGGAACCTGGTGAGTATCGGGGAGATCAAGGCACGGACCGGGATGGACTTCTTCCCGGCGCTGCCGACGGCGACGCGCGAGGCACTGGAAACAGCAGTCGCCTCGAAGCTCTGGCCAAAGAACTGATCGGGAGGCGGCGATGGTCACGTTGAAAGAAGAGCGCGTGGTGGACCGGTGGTTCGTGCTTCTGGAGGAGTGCACCGGCGAAGAGGAAGGCATCCTCCGCGCGGTCGAGCATCACCTCGACCGCCTCAAGCCGCCCGAGGTGACGTGGGCCCGGGACTCCGTCGCGACCGGGGTCTGGGACGGTCTCGTCGTCGGAAAGACGCGCGACTTCCTCGTCGTCCGGCATGCGCGCTTCTTCGACCACATTTTTTGCGTCGGCGCCCGCGACTACGGCGGCGCCCTGGAAGTCTCGTGGTACCTGACCGGGTCGACGCAAGGGACGATCCTGAGGCTCCTCTCCCGCATCCCGATCCTCGGCTTCTTCGTTGCACTGTACGCGATGATCCGGGGGCGCGACCTCGACACCTTCGACGAGCAGGAACTCGCCTCCTACGTTGCCACGGCACGCCGGGCCGTCCGGCACGCCGTCGAGCGTCTGGTCGAGGACCGGAAGCTCGACGTGGCGATCGACTGGAAGTCGAAGGGCGTCTTCGCGGTGGCGTAGCCGGTGCCTGACGGGGCGGCACTGTTCTGGCTCGTGGTCCTTGCCGGCGGTATTGCTATCTTCGTCGCGCTCGTCATGCGGCGGAAGAGCGCCGACGAGGCGCGCCGCGAAGAGAAGGCCGTCGCGTACGAGGAGCATCTGCGCAAAAACGACGAGGACCGCAGCCTGCGCGACCTCGATCGCTACTTCCCCGCGCTGGCACCGCGCTGGAAGCAACTCGTCGAGGAGGGGGCCGATGTCGCAGAGGCGTTTCATCAAGCCGTGGACGAGACGCCAGGGGTCGTCGTCGGCAGGGCCTTCGGCGTCCCGGCCCTCCTGGTCAACGAAGAGCGCCGCAAGCACCTCTACGTGACCGGGCGCACGGGCAGCGGGAAGACGACCCTGCTCCTCAATCTCATCAATGCCGACTTGAAGGCGGGCCACGGGGTCGGGGTGATCGCGCCCGAGGGCGACCTTTTCCGCGACTGGCTCCTGCCGCTCGTGCCCGACGAGCGAATCGACGACGTGATCTACTTCGCACCCGGCGATCCGAAGAGCCGCATCACCTTCAACCCGTTATCGGTCGAGGATGGCGACGATAAGCCCCACGCGGCCGAGGAACTACTCTCGATCTTCAAACGGTCCGTCGGGGAGGACGAGATCGGCGCGCGGATGGCGCCGATTCTCGGCAACGCCTTCGCGCTCCTCACCGGCCGGCCCGGGGCGACGCTCTGGGACGTCAAGCGGCTCGTGGAAGACGTGAAGTATCGGGAAGAGGTCGCGGCCACGGCGGAGGACGAGTACGTCCGCGAGTTTTGGCTGAAGACCTATTCGAGCTTCCCCAAGGGATCGCACGTGCCCATCGTGAACCGTCTCGACCGGTTCCTGCGCCCGCCTGCTGTCAGAGCCGCTGTCTGTCACCCGATGACGAGCTTCTCCTTGCGCCGCGTCCTCGCCGAGGGCCAGATCCTCCTCGTCGATCTCTCACGCCTCCCGCCGGACAGCATGATGCTCCTCGGTGAGATGCTGCTTTCGAAGTTCCAGGTAGAGCTGATGCGGCGCGAAGCGCTTCAAGAAGAGGATCGGACCCCCTTCTACCTGTACGTCGACGAGTTCGGCGATGTCGGCCACCTATCGGAGGACACATGGCGGGCGCTGCTCTCCCGCGGGCGCCGGCGCGGCCTCGCGCTCACGCTCGCACACCAGCACCCGACCCAGATCGCTGAAGCCCTCCACCGCGAGATCGTCGGGAACGCTGCGTCGCTGATTGCCTTCGCATCGAGCGCGAAGGACGCCGAGAGCCTGCGCAAGGAGTTCCTCGAGTGTACCTTCGGCGGCGATGTGCGGCCGGTCGGGCCGGAAGCGTTTGTCACGCTCAAACAAGGGAAGGCGATCGCTCGACTCGGGACGGGGGCGTTTGCGATTCCGCTCAAGACGGACGGCCCATTCGACAAGCCGCCGGCGTGGCACGGTGAGAAGGTGAAAGAGGCGTCGTGGCACCAGTTTGGTGCTTCACCGTTCGACAAGCCTCTACTAGAAGGACCCGATCGGCGAAGCCTTGCCGCCGAGGGAGGCGAAGAAGATTATCTCGAATGAGACCGCTCCGAATCCCAGCCGGGGGTTGATGCGGCGCGAGTCGCCCCTTCTGTATTCAATTCACGAGAGTAGATCCGAGCCGCCTCTCTCGAGGCCAACGGAACCCGGAGCGATTCTGCGACGCAGGCTGACGGAACTGCCAATCAAATGGCTTTACCTCCACCACGTAACCGGGCAAGGTAATGCCTAACGCGGGAAAGAGAGGCGAACATGGCCGACGCATCCAATGCCGCCAGCGGATATACGGCTGAAACACCACGGCAACTGCGGGCCGTCTTCGACCTGCTAAGTATCACCGAGCAGAGGGCTCTGGATCCTGGAACGCCGGAGAAGATCGTTCACTGGCTTTATCGAATCCTCGACACTCTTGACAGCAAGACGTCTCACCTTCTGCGGTTCGCCTCAATTGTCTTGGCTGCTCAGATCTTCTTGGCGTCTACGATGATTCGGACCGAGACAGCTCCACGGTGGGCGAAAGTGATCCTGCTAGTTCTTCCACTAATTACCTTAGGTGGAACGTTCCGATCGCTACAGATTTTCCGCGTGAAATGGCCGTTCCTCGGATGGCAGCCGCATGACAGTTTGATTGTCGACCCAGCGGATTTAGCGAATGCTATGAGGCGTGAGTTCGCCGCTTTGGCAAAGGTGTGCGACAAGAGGCATCGTGCACATAATGGTGTGCTGAACGTCACTCAACTCTCAGTGGTGTTGCTGGGGCTCTCGGTATGCTTGACGATCTGGGTGCTGGTCACATGATGGAGGTGCAACATGCCAAAGATATTTGGATCTAACGAGTCTGCGATCTCGATGAGCGCACTCGATAAGCTCCCAGAGCTAGATCGCGAGCTGCTGCTGAAAGCCCGCGAGGTCGCTCGCCGCGCGTACGCCCCGTACTCCCGCTTTGGAGTCGGCGCCGCAGTGCGCACAACATCAGGGCAGGTCTATGCAGGGCCGAACATGGAGAACGCATCTTACGGGGTGACTCTCTGCGCTGAGGCGTCGGCGCTACTGCAAAGCCTCGCCGCGGACGATTTTCGCGTCGAAAGCATCGCGGTCGTTGGCGGTCCCCTAGACGAAACGGAAGGGAGTGATCAAGTCGTAACACCCTGCGGACGGTGCCGCCAACTGATCCTTGAGGCAGCGCACGTGTCGGGCGTCGATACACGCGTCCTGTGCGCGAACTCCGACATGACTGACATACTTGTGCTTCCGGTCTCCGAACTCCTTCCACACGGATTTGGTCCGGCAAATCTCAAACCCGGGGCGTAGCCTCGCGGCGTGAAGCGCCGCAACGGTCTGTGCGCGATCGGCTGAATCGCCGGGTATCTCAACTTGCTCCGAAGCTGCCTCTGAGCTGCTTGACTGTACCTTCAGCGTCGTTGCGCGCTGCATTGGAATACTTAACCGGTCGAAGCTGTATCCTACGCACTATGTCGAAGCGCTGGTTTGCGATTGAGTCGACCGCAGATGGAGCTGTCGCCCATGATCCGTGTAGCGGCTTGACGCATAGGCTTCAGATCGACGAAGGAGTGCGCGGACGACTGTGTCTCGACGATCGCCGAATCATCGAGTTGCCTCTGGCGGATGTCACAGAACTGCGTCGCAACGTACCCGTCTCGATCTGTTGGAGTCCGATCGTTACGTGCAACTTACATTGTCCACATTGCCTCGACGACAAAACCTTACATGAGGGAGACTTCGCACTCCGGAGTCGAGTAGCGCGGATCTTGGGCGAGACTGGTGTAATGGGGATCGATATTTCGGGTGGCGAACCCCTTCTCATTCCGGAGTTGCCGCGTCTAATCGCCCATTTGGTTCGTTCCGGCATCGTGATGAGCGTTACCACAAACGGATGGGCGCTTCAGTCTCGGGCACGGGAGTTGGTGCGGATTGTAGATGCCATTCGGGTAAGCCTCGATGGGTCGGATGCTGCAAGTCATGACCGTTGGCGTGGCCCGGGAAGTTTTGTTCGCGCCATTGCGGGAATGCGCGCGGCGATTAATCTTGGAATCCCGATCCAAATCCAGACTGTAGCGATGCGCTCAACGATAGGAGCTCTACAGGCCATCGTGGACGTAGCCGCCTCGGAGGGTGCCCAAGGCGTGACGATCCTCCAGATGCTTCCAATCGGCGACGGTGTCGCGCTCGCGGCAAGCGAGTTGATCCCCGACGACGACGCTGAAGACGCTGTCGCGCGACTGACTATTCCCTCGCGGCTAAGCATCCGCTTGCGCAGACGCAAAAGTGCTTCGGGATTCGTCGTTGTCAGGGCCGATGGGTCGATCTGGAGGAATGAGCCGGGAGCGCTATCGATTAGTTGTAAAGCCCTTCTTTCGCGGCCTCACGACCTCTCACTTGGCCTTGTCCCTGACGGGTCGGCCTAGTTGCGGATTTTCGATCGAAAACGAGTCTGGCGCCTTGACCGCACTGTGTTTGATCAGGCAATTGGCCTTCTCGCGACGGAGCTCAGGACGAACTGGGTGGTCGATGTAGTGATCGCGATCGCTCGCGGCGGCCGCGAGACTAGTTCACGTCTCGCGCGAGCTCTGGGAGTTCCCAACTACGAGATCGTTGCGCGCCACAATACTTCGGATGATCCCTGGAGCGGAACGTTCAAGTCTGTCGATGTCGAGTCACCTACCATTCCTGCGACGGATATTAAAGGACATATTCTGCTTGTGGACGACATCTGTGGCAGCGGCCAGACGCTCCGCGCGGTTCGCGAAGTACTCGCGGGAGTAGGCGCTCGCTATATGACTTCTGTCACCCTGTGTCGCAATGAAGGAAGTGACTTGTGTCCCGATCTGTGGCTCTGGACTGTACGAGACTGGGTAGTCTTCCCATGGGAGCCACTGCCGCCTGGCCTGACCACTGAGACTTTGCGCTGTCCTATAGTTGTCTCCTTCCGCGACGGAACGACATCGACGCAGTCGCAGGTAGAGCCTTGGTCATAGTCGGCGCGCCGAGCATTCATAATCCGGCATGGACGGTAGTTTCTGATGGTCGTCCGACGGCAAACATCGAGGAAGATCGCCTTCACCGAGTGAAGAACCGATTCGGTTTGATTGGGCGCGATGGTGACGTAAACGTGCTCGCCGGATGGGACTATGTCTTAGATGCCGCGGGTATATCTCAACGAGATGTCGATGCCGTAGCCTTTGGCTTCAATCCAAGCGCGATCTATCAAGATGGGGCGTTCGATGTCCGGCACGAGCAGCACCATCAGGAGCGCGTATTCGTCCAACAGGCACTGCTTCTCCATGCATTGCGTCGGCGCGGCTGGCGAGGGAAAACCTACTATGTTCGGCATCACCTCGCCCATGCGGCCAGTGTTTACCTCTGCTCCCCTTACGAAGCAGCCGCGATTATTACTGTTGACGGTTGGGGGGAAAGTGAAACGATTTCGGTGTGCCGCGGGAGCGGTAATCAGATAAGAACTATCGCAGCCGTGCCACTCCCGAACTCTATTGGCGAGATCTATACGCGCCTCACAACGAAACTCGGCTGGGGCATGGACGATGCGGGCAAGACGATGGCGCTCGCCGCGTATGGCACACGTCCCGCAAATAGCCCGCGTCTCGTTGTTTCATCAATGACGGACGACCTCCATATCGATAGCTCACGGGCGCTTGAATTTGTGGAGTCGCTTCCAATACGCACCGCAGCGGAGCCACTCGGGAAGATCCATATCGATGCAGCCGCCTACATACAAAACGAACTTGAGACAGTGATGCTCTCTTTGGCCGAGTGGGCGTATCGCAAGACTGGTTGCGCGGACTTGTGTCTGAGCGGAGGCGTTGCGTTGAACTGTGTTGCAAACGGCAGATTGCAGAAGGAGTCGAAATTCCGGTCTGTCTTCGCACAGCCCGCGTGCGGTGATTCAGGGATTCCGATGGGCGCAGCACTGACGATCCATTACCACCTCAATCCGACCGCGCCCAGATATGTCTTGCGTGAACCCTACCTAGGGAAACCGTACAGCCGCGAAGACTACGCATGTGCCCTCAGCGGCCACACATCCAGAGAGTACTCGGACAGTCATTCGCTCAACGCTGTGGTCGCCAATCTTCTTGCTGCGGGAAAGGTGGTTGCGCGCTTTTCGGATAAGTCTGAACTCGGTCCACGAGCGTTGGGCAATCGAAGTATCCTAGCGGATCCACGACGGAAAGAAATGCGAGATCGGTTGAATCTCGTGGTGAAACGGCGAGAATCTTTTCGGCCATTCGCGCCAAGCGTGCTTGCAGAATACGCGACCAAGTACTTTGATATCGAAGGCGCGAGCCCGTTTATGCTCATGGCAAGCCGCATTCGCGCCGACCGATACGACGCCATACCCGCGGTTGCTCATGTCGACGGAACCGCCAGAATACAGACCGTAGCTCGCGAGAACAACGCGTCGTTCTATGACCTGATCGACGAATTCCGGCTAGCTACTGGAGTGCCGTTGTTGATCAATACGTCGTTCAATGTCGCCGGAGAACCGATGGTCGAATCGCCGGACCAGGCGGTCCAGTGCTTTGACGCCGCTGATCTCGATGCCTTGGCTCTCGGATTATTTCTCGTAGAGAGGCGTGACGCCCGGCGACGCGATTCTGCACGTGGGATTTCGGGGCCGTACAATGGGCGTTGACGCGCAGCTGGTACGCTCGTGTCGGCTTCGCTGCAAGTCGCTACCCTGCACCAGCGACTAGACGCCGATGCGAAAGACGACCGCTGCGCGTCCGTTTACCGCGATGCCGACGTTACCGCGATGCAGACGCATTCCTTGATGCCGCTCGTGACGTCATTTAGGCGCTTGAGGAAAGCTGCGCGTCAATGTATGCGGCGAGCGTCGAGTCCCGGTTACGACACTGTGACTTGGCGGCAGTATCGCGACGACCTCACCGGAAACCTAATGCGATTGAGTCAGCGTCTCGACGCTGGAGTCTGGCAACCAAGCCCCGTCAGAACTGTGTCTTGCCGGTTCATAACAGGCAAGGAACTCCGTATCTCAATCCCGACGGTAGAGGATCGCATAGTGCACAAAGCCATTTGCAATGCGCTCGTGCCGATTCTCGAAGCGACGGTCTTGGCCAATTGGGTTTCGGGTTTTTTGCGAGGGCGTAGTCGCCTGACCGCGGTTAGACAAGCAATGGCCTATATGGAGGGCGGTCTCGTCTATGTCGCCGATGTAGACGTGGCTGACGTATCGGGAAGGATAACCGCTGCCGAAGTATGCGACTTGGTGGCTGCATGCGTGTCCGATGGCTCCTTACTCTGTCTAGTTCATCGCATTGTTGATCAACTGCCCACTCCAATGGTTGTTGGAAGTGGCCTCTCGCCGCTGCTCATTCATCTTCGGCTCGCACCAATAGACCGCGCGCTAGCGCCATTAAGCGTTGTGCGCTTTGCCGACAACTATGCCGTGTTTTGCAGTTCGCTAGAGGAAGCAGCCGCAGCGTACCGAGTTATCGAACAGACACTAGCTGAGTATGGGTTGTGGCCGGCGCCGGCAAAGAGCTCAGTCCGAAGCGGCGTGAACCCCGAGGACCTCTTCTTGGTAGGCGCCTGACGGAATGACATGCGCGGTTGATTGGATCTTCATTAGTGGCGGGATCTGCTCTTACGGTGATGAGCGCAAGCCACGGCATGTCCTGGATCTATGGTGGAGCAAGACACCCGTCACCCTGGAGCAAGCTTCATGTCCGTGCTCTGAGGACAATGCCGATCATCCTGTTACACGGATCACATTTGATGAAGCTGTCGGCCTCGCGGCGTATCTCGGTGGACGCTTGCCAATGTCGTTCGAATGGGAGTGGGCGGCGACGGGCGGTACAGAACGCAAGTTTCCTTGGGGCGATAGCCCATGGAATGAACGACTAGCGAATCTGAGAACCAGCCGGCTTGGCGCGCCTACGCCCGTTCGGAGGTACGCCTATGGCTCGACTCCCGAAGGACTGTTGGATATGGCCGGCAACGTATGGGGGGGGACAGCAACGACGCTTCCGCAACGGGGCGCAATCATACGCGGGGGGTCGTATAACTCAACACCTCTTCACGCGACCACCAAATTTGTAAACGCAGCTCCAATCGAGCTTCGATCGTGCGGTATCGGTTTGCGAATCGTGCGCTTAGCGTGAACCTTGTCTTGTTCGTCGGCTGTTCACGCCGGAAACTCATTAGTTCAGTGCCCGAGCCGGCCCTTGAGCTATATCGCGGCGGAGGCGTTCCAGAAATCCGGGACTGTGTGGATCGTTATCCTTTGCTTCGCGAACGCGTGTTCATACTCTCTGCTAAATACGGGTTACTGTCCGCTAACGAGCGTATCGCGTCATACGATCTGATTCTCACTCTAGAAATGGCGCTGGCAATGAGGCGAACGGTCTGGGCGGACGTTCAACGACGTGTGCTTCAGCGATTCGAACCCGAGGTCGTCATGGTCCTCGCCGAACCTCTCTACTTCACATTAGTAAGCGGCCTCTTGGAGCATGAACCCGCAGCCCGTGTGATCTGGGAACCAGATATACGACGCGGCAAGCACCGCATTCTGGGACTACTCGAAGCGTGGGGCTCAGAACTCGCGGAGAGAAACCAGAGAAGACCATGATTGGCGGGTCCTTGACAGCCCCGGCGCTAAGGGAAGACTGAATCATATGGATGCTGGACCGGACACGGAATCGCCCCACGAATGTACGGTGTTATTTGATGGTCACAACATGCTTTTTCGATATTTCTGGGGAATGCCGCGAACGATTACGTCGACTGATGGCCAAGCAATTCACGGCGCGTACGGCTTTGTGGCCGCTGTCATCCAACATCTTCACCGCTTCACTCCCGGTAAGGCGATCGTCTGCCTAGATTCGGAAGGGCCGCCGATGCGGACTGGTGAGCTAGGGAGTTACAAGGGAAATCGGCAGTGGGCCTATACGGGGGTCGACGAGAATCCGTTTTCACAACTTCGGTTCATTGAAGAGGCGTTGTCCGTGCTTGGGGTTGGGGTGCTAGCTGTTCCTGGTGTGGAGGCCGATGATCTGATTGCAACCTGCACCCGACGTCTGCGTGGAGAAGGCCACGTGTATATCGCTTCAATGGACCAAGATCTCCTTCAGCTAGTTGATGGCAGCGTTTCCGTATATCAGAGGCGTGGGAAACGCGAGTGGCTCTACTCGCCAACGGATATCGAAGCGAAGTACGGTGTTCACGTCAATCAGTTTATAGCATGGAAGGCATTGGTCGGTGACGCATCAGACAACTTGCGCGGCGTTCCCATGGTTGGACCGGCAACCGCGACGATGCTTCTGCAACGCTTCGGTACGCTAGAGGCAATCTACTCCAACCTCGATAGCTTGCGCCCCAGACTCGCTTCTTCCTTGCGTGACGGGCGCGACCTCGCCTGGCGCAACATCAAGCTCCTGACCTTGAGGGACGAGATTGAAGTGGAGGACGTTCGACTCACTCTTTGCCCGCCACCAGTCCTCACTCTGAAAGTGCGGGATGTCTTCAAGCAATTGGGCTACCTCTGATTAGATGCTCACGAGGTGAACGTCTTAATCACCTTTCTGTCGTTCGCCGAAGACGTGTTCGGCGGTATCGAGAATTCGATCTTCAACCTTGCTGTTGGTTTGCAACGGAGTGGCGCCGGCGTCGCCGTCTATACCAGTTCGCTGGGATCTCGCGATGAAAGCGTCTCCGGCGTCGCCGCAATTCGTAACGATCTGCTCTTGCCTGCGGCCCTGCCGGTCAGTAACGCAGACCGAGATCGAGCGATCACGCGCCATCTACGATCGCAGGGTATCGAGATTGCGGAGGATCTCGCTCGTGTCGTTGAGGCGAACCGCATCGATGTTGTCCTTGCCTGCGATCCATTGTGGGGTATTGTTCAGATCTGCGAGGCGTGGAACGTTTATCGCAGACCAACCGTGCTTTCGTTCCACGTCTTAAACGACGACCGTCTGCTCGAAGCAACGGTGCGAAGCCCGTATCTCTTTTATCGCGCTGTAAGTCATGACCTCGCGCGCAAACTGAACGATCGGGTTCGACTTCCGGATGTCGAAGTAATTCCGAATTCAATTGACCTCCGCAGGTTTTCGCCGAGGGCAGCCTGGGACCCGGCGTCGAAGATCTTGTTCTGCAACAGTCGCATCGACCCTGGGAAGGGGATTCCGTACTTACTGCGTGCATTCGCGCGGTTCTCGGCGCGAATCGGAGGCTTCGAGTTGTGGCTGTGTGCCGGGCACTCTCCGTTCGGTGATCGCTCAGTAGCCATCGATGTCGTAGAGAAAGAGATACGAGAGCTCGGTATCGGGCGGTCCGTCCGGATGCTCGACAACCTGCGATGGCGGGATGTTCCCGATTACATTCGGCGTGCGTTTGCCGTGGTCCTTCCCAGTCTCTATGAAAGCTTTGGACGGGGTGCGCTTGAGGCGCTTGCCTGCGGAGTTCCCATAATCGCGTCGCGCGTCGGGAATCTCCCATCTCTAATCGGAGATGCCGGAATCTTGGTGGAGCCCGCTTCCGATGACGCGATTTACGAGGCGCTCCTTCGACTCTACGAGAAACCGAAGCTCGGAATGGGATTTCACGTTCAAGGCCCTGCTCAAGCAATCGAATATGACAGCGGTGCGGTCGCCGCGACATTGCTTGCGGCGATTGAAAGGCGCCTCTAGCGCATGTGTGGCATCGCAGGGCAATTTGGCGCGGCATATGAACCGAGAGTTAGGGATCTAATTCGGGCGGTGGCTCACCGTGGGCCGGATCAATCGCCCGAGCTTGTAACGATAGGACGCTACATCGGCGCTGCGTGTCGGCTGAGTATCACCGAGCGTGGGAGCGGCTCACAACCGTGGAAGAGTTCATCCGGAGCGACCTGCGTTTCGTTCAATGGAGAGATCTACAACTATCAAACCCTTCAGAAACGTCTCCTCGCTGAGGGAGTGATACCGCGTAATGCAAGTGAATGCGAGACGGTCGTTAACGGTTACGAGCGCTACGGTGTAGACGTCTTCGGAATGCTCGAGGGGATGTTCGCCATTGCGCTCTACGACGATAGCCAAGAGCGTCTCTATCTCGTGAGAGATCAGTTTGGAATTAAGCCGCTCTATTACATGAGCCTGAATGGATCTGTAGCGTACAGTTCCGAAATCAAATCGTTCTTCGTTGCTGGTATGGCGTCGACTGATCTTGACGATGTTTACACGGCGCACCGCTACGTATTTGACTGTGGCCCACTAGGCAGAACATTGTTCGCAGATGTCTTGGCGGTGACACCAGGCACCTATGTCGCCGTCGGAA
>ORJL010055139.1_pt1 | contig 14188 bp, 9 predicted proteins | sample 1779941 | NCBI WGS metagenome assembly ORJL01 (sample SAMEA104232317, study PRJEB22302) | groundwater metagenome | biome: forest; feature: aquifer; material: groundwater | place: USA | collected 2011-08-07 | depth 5.8 m
CACCGCCTTACTGGCTGCACGGCAAGCGGATGTGGACCAGTTGACCAAACTGGCCGCGTAGAAATCTTCTCGAAAATGCGTGATTCAGAGACATTGCACTGCAGAGACGCAAGGGAAGATGAATTCCCTGATTTCTTTGCGCCTTGGCATCCTTGCGTTGCGCTAACAAGAATCGCACCATCACCGGGAGAATTGTCTTTCTGGGAGATGGAGCCCGCCGTCATTGAGGCGCGATTCAAGGCGGTGCTCGGCCAGCGGCTCAAGGAGTCAGGCGTGTTCTGGGCCAAGCGCGGCCCTTCGAGCGTGTTGACCCTGCGTTGCGCCCTGAAGGGAAATTGCCGGGATGAGCGCTGGGATCGCCTAAACGATCCCGATCGTCTCAAGATCAATGTCGCCGCCTGATTACAGGGTTACTTTGGCGTCACACACGCCATGCAACCCCCGCCCGATGCCCTTTCCGTTTACTCCTGCACCGTGCGGTAAAACCGCTTGTGCGCGTGGCTTGAGTTCAAGTCCACGATGACCTGAGGACTGATGGACGAGTCAGGTCGTGAGCACAGTCCACGTGTTCGTAGCCATCGCGTCGCTCCAATCTACACGGTATCGCGTGTCCACGCGAAAGGGTCGGTCCGACAATCGTCAATACGAGGAAGGAGAGCATAGGGCCTTGGGCGGAGCGGGTCGTAGTCACAGCGATGCCTTCATGCGGTAGAAGCGCCTGGGTTGCCCCGCCCCGTTCATGTCGATGATCTCGATGACGCCATCGATGCCAGGAATATTGGTGATCGCAGACACCCAATTGCCGGCTGCAAGATCATTCGCCCGGTGGAGTTCGTATTGATTGCCGGCCACGGCGGAGAAGTCGAGGAAGCAGTCGTTACCGATCAGCCGCAGCGAGGTCAGTTCGGGCACACGGTATTCATAGGCTCCAAGATCCAACTGGCCGTCGGCGCGACGTGCGCGGTTTTGGAGATGGTTCACGTACTCGAACGCGGGGATCCCGGAATGGGGAAGGCCCGTGCCATCCAAATAGGAGAGGACACTCGATCCTTGGTTCCGGCAGGCCGATGCTGCCGTCAGGTGCAGGTTGAGCCCGGCGCGGTTGATAAACCCGGGGTCACTCCCGCGAACCGTTCCGGAGAAGGTGGCTGGCACGTTCGCGGTCGCTTGCGCCCAATTGTTCGAGCCGCTGATCCCGCCACCGAGAGTGCCAACGATATTGCCACTGCCGTAGAAGATGTTGTTTACCGCCACGACCGTCGAACCGGTGGAGTTGGCGCTGAGAAACTGAACGCGCCCGTCGCCGGCAATGAAGGTATTGTTGAACGCGAAAAGAGTGCCACGGTGCTGGAGGCCGGAATCCTGGCCGAACTGGATGAACCGCCCCGAGTTATACCCGCTAAGGCGCGGCTTGCTGATCACGATGTTGCCTATCATCACCGCATGGCTGTTCACAGCGGTCGTCTCACTCGCATCAACAAGGCCGATCTCTCCGTCCTGCGAATCGGCAATGTAGTTGTAGAGGAGTTCGGTGTAGTGCGCACGCGACTTGAAATTCTGCCCATTCTGCGAGTCGTGAATGTAACAGAACCTGAGGGTGGAGTTGTTGCCGCCGAGGTAAAGGTTATGGCTGTAACCATCGTACAATGGCGTGCCGTTGAACGCGATTTCCGAGGCTTCGATCAGAAGATTGCTGTTATTGTCGCACATGATCCCCATGTCGCAGGCGGTGATCTTGCAGTTGCGGATCGCAACGTTGTCGCCAGCGGTGACTCGAATGCCAGCACCGTTGTCTCCATTCCGGGCGTTCTTGAACTCGATGTTCTCCACCGTGATGTAGTTCGCCTCGATCTGGAACACCGCGCGCGGGTTCGGGAGAGCCCCACTCACGCCCAGGCCAGCGGCATCAAACACCGGACGAGAAGCCCCCACGCCGCGCACGATGATGTTGCTGACAGCCGTCCCCGACCTCGTCCATCGTTTGACTTCGTTGTAAGTCGCGGGATCGATCTCCACCACGTCACCCGGGTTCAGGGCGGGCAAGCTGGCGACGGTATGAGAGGCGCGGGTCGGTCCGACCTGGAACGTGGCGGCCCGGGTGCGACCAAGCGAGGCGAGGCAGCCGGCGAGCAGCACAAGGGCAATGCAGTTCCGGGGAACCTGTTGACGGTGGGTTGCTCCCTTCGGCCTGGCCTCTCGCCTCGTGCGAGAGGCCGGGAAACGGGCTGGCGGGTTGAAGCGAGCCCCGCGATAGCGCGCAGTGCTCATGTTTTGGCCGCCGAAAGAAACCACGGGGTGATGTCTGGTGAAAGTGATGACGCGATGGCTGTGGCCATGACAGCCGTTCGTCTGAGGAAGCCGCGTCGTTTCATAACGGGTAGAAGGTCATATCACGAAATCCAGGTCGCTCAGCGGTTCGACTCGCAGATGGACCGCCCTCTCGCACAATTCCGCCACCGTAACCGTTTCGAGGATCGTGACAATGGAGTCGCGCACCTCCTTCATCACACTCCGAATAGCGCACTGTCGCTCGTTCGGACAGGAACATTTTCGGTAGAAATGCTGGCTAACGCATCCCACCGGCGCCAGCGCCCCCTCCACATGGCGAATCACCCTCGCGAGCGTGATTTCCTTCGGTGCGCGCGCCAAGCGATAGCCGCCCGCCACACCTCGTCGGCTCTCGACGAAGCCGGCGGATTTCAAGTCGTTGAGTATCTGCTCGAGAAACCGCCGCGGGATGTTCTGCTGTTTGGAAATCGCCTGGATCTGGACCACCCCGCTGTGGTCGTAGTTCTCACCAAGCACCTGGAGCGCCCTCAGAGCGTATTCTCCGCGAAGAGATAATTTCATGACGGAGCGAGCTTACAAATGCCTACCGAACTTATCAAGTATTGTTCGAGCGCGCGGGGGCGGTCCGGATGACACATGAGTGCACCAAGATTTGAAACAACTACACTATATCGATTGACTTAATGAAGATATCGTTTATTCTCTGTCGCGTTGAAGGCACTTTTTTGAATAATGCATGGTGATGAAAACGCATCTCAGACAACTCGGCAGATTCGCCCTCGCCGCCGTCGTCCTCGGAACTCCGGCACCCAACTCCCCCTTGCTGGCCGACGAAACCGCCGATCAGATCGCCGCCCTCCGGCACCAGATCGAAGCCTTGACCGAGAAGGTGATCGCCCTGGAAAAACAGGCGAAGGCAGGAACCTCCTCGCAACTCCCTGCCATTTCCTCGGGCACGAATGGCGTTCCCCTCGCCCCTGCCGAGCCGAGGATGGAAGAACTCCACCAGAAAGTGCGCATCCTGGAGCGCAACCGGGAACTCGATCGTGAAGCCGCAGCGGAAAAGAGCAAACAGGCCGCACGCGTCTCCCTTGGCGGGAACGGTCTTATGGTCACGTCAGCCGATTCCAATTTTGTCTTCAAAGTGCGCGGGTACGTGCAAGCCGATTCACGACTCTTCGCGGACGACTACGCTGGGGGCACTATCAACGACACCTTCCTCATCCGCCGCGCCCGGCCCATTCTTGAGGGTACCCTTTACGAGAAGTACGACTTCCGCGTGATGACCGACTTCGCGACAGGGCTCGCCAGTTCCACCTCGAACAACGGTCTCCTGCAGGACGCTTATGTCAATGCGCGCTTCCTGCCGGAGTTCCAAGTGCAGGCGGGCAAATTCAAGGAGCCGGTCGGTTTGGAACGGTTGCAGTCCGGGGCCAACCTGCTCTTCGTCGAGCGCGGCTACCCGACGCAACTAGTGCCCAACCGCGATGTGGGTCTGCAAATCCAAGGCGACCTCTTCGATGACAGACTGCGCTATGAAGCGGGCGTGTTCAACGGCGTGGCGGACGGCGCCAGCGGCGACACAGACGCCTCCGACGACGAGAAAGATGTAGTCGGACGGCTTTTCGCACGCCCGTTCAACGAGAGCGGCGCCGACGCGTTGCGCGGATTGGGCTTCGGCGTGGCGGGCACTTACGGCAACCAGGAGGGTTCGGGGCTCATCAGCAAGTACAAGTCGCCGGGCCAGCAGCAATTCTTCGCCTACCGCACCGGAGATGGCACGGCCGCCAAGCCAAACGTTGTGGCCGACGGAGCCCACTGGCGCGTCACGCCGCAAGGGTATTACTATTGGGGGCCATTCGGCCTCTTTGGCGAATACGTCATTTCCAACCAACGCTTGCGGCGTGACGCCGGCGGTCCGACCTTCGCGCGCATCCAAAACAGCGCCTGGCAGGTAGCCTTCTCCTACACCCTGACCGGGGAGGAAAACTCCTGGAAAAGCCTCACGCCCAAGAAGCCATTCAACCCAACGCAGGGCGGATGGGGCGCCTGGCAGGCGGCGGTCCGCTTCGGGCAGTTCGATGTGGACGACCAGATCTTCTCTCCCGGGCTGAACCTGGCTGATTCGGCCACTTCGGCCAGCGGCGCGACCTCCTGGGCGGTGGGCCTCAACTGGTTTCTGAACAAAAACGTAAAAGTCAACTTCGACTACGAGCAGACCGACTTTCAAGGCGGCTCTAGCCCCTTCCTAAACAAAGGCGAGAAGGTCTTCTTCACCCGCGCCCAAGTCTCCTTCTAGCCCATTCGAGATGATCCTCGAAACGCCCAAAGCGCCGCCCGAACACCTGAAGGCGGCCGCCTTCGTCTTGGCGCTCCAAACCATTCTGACTCGGTACCGCGAGTTCATCACCGGTCATTGAGTCCATTGCCTGAGAGCCTGATCAGGCAAAAGGGGGCCGGGAATAACTCCCGGCCCCGTGGGACATGCCCTATCTCAGGGCGAGAACGAGCGTATCAGGGTTTGAGGCGGTAAAACCTCTGTGCCGACTCGGAGGGCGACACCGTGTAAGGCGAGCCTGCGCCCGTGACATCGGCGTACGGACCTTGAACGGTATCGGCAGACTGAAGTGTTCCCGCGGTCCAACTCAGTTTCACCAGCTTGTTGGTCGTGGTTTCGATCGTGAGCGTAAGCGTGGTGGGACCGCCGACATAGCTCAACTTGTTTCTGGCGGCGGCGACGTAGATGGAGGCCGCCTCCAGGGGCGTGAGCGCCCTGCGCCAAACCCCCAGGTCATCGATATCGGCGGAGCCCTTCTCGCCGTATTGGCCTAAAGGGTCTTGACCGATGGTTGCCGCCGCGCCGGTGTTGATATCGCCGGCGGCGGAGAGGACAGTGCTCGTCGTTCCTTCCCGAGTGAACGGAGATACCACGCCATCCAGGTAGGTCACATTGCCGGCCCTGCGGTCCATAACGTAAACCAAGTGATGCCAGGCCCCGTCGTTGATCGAGCCAACGGGTCCGTGGCCAGCAGTTCCGGCGCTGCTTCCATCAAACACCGAGAACTCCCAAGCGCCATCGGTGGTGCCGGAGGCCGCGGTTCCAAAGAAGCCATAGCTCGGTGCGAACACAAACCCTTTGCCAAACGTCGAGTTCACGGTATCCGTGAAGAATGGCAGGTCGCCTCCCTGATAGTTTTCCGGCAAACGAATCCAGAACGACACCGAGAAACTGACATTGGAACCGAAGCTTAAGTCGGGTCGCACGCCCAAGGTCACGTAGTTGGTGCCGGAATCATCCGTGGAGTAGTGCAGACCGCCGCCTAAAGGTCCATCAGTCACGAAGGTGGGGCGGCCGACCGCGGTCCCGTTATTGCCACGCCCCGTGGCATCCGTCAGGTTGTTGTCGAATGGCAGATGCAACACCAGGCCCGGAATCGCCGGGGGAGTGCTCGGCGGGGCGGGGACCGTGATAATGACCCCGGTACTGTTAGTCGCACCATTCGCGTTGGAGATGGTGACGGTGTAGGTTCCCGCGTCGCTAAACGCCAGACCAGGTAAAATGAGGGAACTGCCGGTAGCCCCCGGAATAACCACGCCATCCTTGCGCCATTGGTACGAAAGAGGCATTGAACCCGCCGCTCCCACCCTGAGAGTTACCGGAAGGCCCGGGTAGTTGGTCGCGGACGTCGGTTGGACCGCAATGAACGGCGCCAGGCTCGAGCCGTAAGCGGCGCCATAGTGAGCGCGGACTTGCTCCAGGTTGAGGGCGGTCCCGTAAATAGCCACCTCGTCGATGATGCCGTCGAAGGTCAGGTCGTAATCCGGCGCCACTCCCGACCGCTTGGAGCCGATGCTCACCGCAAAAGAGGAGGCGTGCACGCCGGTCGCCGGAGCGCCTGTACTGCCCGCAAGTTCGCCATCCACGTAGAGAGCGAGCTGCCCGCCGGGACCGTCATAGACTCCGACGAGATGGTGCCACGAGCCATCAGGACCTGTCGCGGCATTCGCCTCGAAAATCGTGCCCGCGGGATTCCGCACGAAGAAGCGAAACGCCCCGGAGCTGACATCGAGAGCAAACTGCTCGTTGGCCGAACCACCGGTGGTGCCCGTCCCCTTGGCAAGGATCGTGGCCCCCTCCTGCTGATCGGATGAACCATAAACCCAGGCCTCGACGCTGAAGGCCGGGGTAGTGGAACCCTGGAAGTTGACAGCGGTACCGCTGATGTCGCCGACATAGCTGCCCGAGCCGGCAAAGGCGGCGGCCTTGTCCGAATCGACCACCGAGTATCCGGCCTGGTCGAGGGTGACACTGTGGTACCGGCCATCGTTACCGCCCGCGTAGTCGTGGGCGATCGTCGAGCCATTGGTTTCATCCAACCGATAATAAGCAATTGGGCTGTCACCCAGGATGGTGCCCGCATAGCCGGCGGGGACCGGCAGTACAGTGAGAGTAGCGACCGCACTGTTGGTCGTGCCCAACGGGTTGGTCAGAGTCGCCGTATAGTTTCCGGCAACGCTCGCCGAGGCGATGTTCGAGTAAGTCGTCAGTGTGGCCGAAGGAATCGGCACTTCTCCCAGACTCCATTGGTAAGAGATGGGTTGGGTGCCGATGGCGGCGACTGAAAATGCGAAAGGCTGTCCGGCCCAGCGCGTGACTGACCCCGGCTGCGAGGTGAAGATCGGCTTGCTGGCCTGCACTGTCAGCGCGACCGACCTGGTCACTGAGCCGTAGTCGTTAGTAACCACCACCGCATAGGCGCCGCTGCTCACAACCGTGACTCCAGTGAGTGAAAGGTTCGTGCTGGTCTGTCCCGGCAACGCGGACCCGTCCTTGGTCCATTGGTATTTCAGGGTCGGATTGCCTTCCGCCCAAACCGACAAAACCAGGGATGACCCCTCATACACCTGGCTCGCCGGCGCCTGCGGGGCGCGAGTGATGACCGGTGGAACATTCGCCGAGTAGTAGAGCGACTGGATAATCGAGTCCGAAAGGGCGGTGTTGAAGATCGCCGGCTCGTCAATCCAACCGCCGAAGTTCAGGCCCGCGCCTGGATTGGGCGCGCTGTCCGCTCCGATTGACCAATTCAAATCGGCCACCGATACGGCGCCAACCGTGTCCGCCTGCTGGGCCACCAGTTGCCCGTTTCGATACAGATTCCAGTTGGCCCCATCGAACGTGCCCACCAGATGAACCCAGTTGCCAATGTCGCCGTCGGGGATCGGGAAGTAGGCTTTCACGTCCGCGTTTACGCCGTCGCTTTGGCCGACCTCGTAGAAACCTGTATTCACGGAACCATCGCCGGTCCCGATGCGCAGGAAAGTGGCGGCTGCGGTCGCCCAATTACCGTGCTCGAGGATGTTCCGGTACCAATCCCGCTGTGTCGGCTTGATCCAGGCTGAGAGCGTGATCTGTCCCTGGATGTCGAGAGCTGGCGGAACGTTCGTCAGTTCACCCACCGCGAAGTTCCCATTACCGCCGCTGAACAGCACCGATTCGTTATTGGCCGGAAAGCCCGTGTAGGGCACCCCGGGTTGTCCAGCCAGAACACCGTAATTATTCGTGCCGTTGCCGGCCGCGCCGACAGAGCCGAGGTTGGCAGCCTGGGGATAGGCACCGGGGCTTGGGTAGGAATACGCTGGCTCATCCAGGCCCCAGTAACCAATCGGGTTATCAGCCAGGATCTGGTTGTGATATCCGGCGTTGTTGGTGCTGGCAGCGTCATGGTGCGCGGCGATCTGGTCAGCCGTGAGCGCCCTGCCGTAGATGGCCACCTCATCGACCCACCCGTCAAACTGACGATTCCCGTAAGGGTGGTTCCAAGTGGTGACGCTATCGTTGCCGGCCAGCGCGGTGCTGCCGATGCGCACCCCCACCCATTCATTCGCTTTGAACGGCGCCGAGCCGCTCGCGTTAGCGCTGGCAGCCAGCGCGCCGTTGAGGTAGAGGCTGGCTGTCGCGCCATCAAAAACACCCACCACATGATACCAGACCCCGGCTACCGCCGTGCCGTTGGCACTCTTCGGCGAGGCCGTATAGCTATTCTCGCCCCCAACTCGGAATTGCCAGGTACCACCACCCGGACCATTGGCATAGAAAATCCAGCCCGAACGGTTGGCGCCTGTAAAGTACGAATTCAGGTTCGCCAGGGGCGAGAATGAATCTGCCCCGAGGTTATTTGCCTTGGCCCAGAATTCGACGGTGAACGGCGGGTTGGGGTTGAGGGCGGCGGTGTAAGGCACGTCAATTTTTGACCCGGAATACCCGACGACATTGCCGTCGTTGTAAAACCGCACTGAGTTGCCCACGATGCCCGGTTCGCCCTTGGAGGCATCAATGCCATCCAGGCTCCTGATGAAATAACCCGTGCCGGCCGCTCCCAACGCAGTCGCATTGGTTGCCGTGTTGAGGGCCGGCGATGCCGTCGTCTCGTCAAATGGCCAATAGCCAACAGGATTTTGGGCCAGGACGCTTGCCGGGTAGTCTGCGTTGGCCGGCAGCGCTGCCGAAAGCCCCAACCACAGCGCTCCGACGAGGAGGGGACTGAGTTTTTGGTCTGTTCGTTTCATTACTGGTTCTTTCCGTTGCAGTCGGTGTCATGGTTTCTGATCGCTCGGCCCACCGGTTTCGACTGCCAACAGAGAGGGACTGCAACAACGTCCCCTTGACAGGCCGAACCGGATAGTTTCGGCGTCCGCGCCCGCGAATGGGCAGTTCCCGGGTGGACACAAACGTCCCGTCGCTAATCAATGAGAATGGCGGCAAGCAGCCAAAGGTACGGCGGCGGCGCGCGGCCCTGTTACCAGAGCCGTACCGCATTGTCCTGCAACCAGGCTACGTCGGGATTCCTGGGAGATGGGTAAGTGTCGCGCACCGCTCCACCGCTCACCAGTGGAGGTGTCGTGCGGCTATCCCGCCATTTCTTGGTCTGGGAGTGGCCATCCGCATAGGAAAATCCTCCGCTCCGGCCATGGTAGAAACCGGGCAAATCAAGGAATTCATAAACGGCGGGCTTGTCCGGGTAACCAGCCGTCGAGGTGGCGAAATTTCCAACGTCCACGCTGTCTTCACGCATGTCCAGCAGGACAAACATCCGAACCGGATCAGGTATCGAGGACAGCGTGAAAAAGAACCGGCCCTTGGTTATGGCGGTGACTCCGCCGTCTGTGCCCGCGAACCCCCCGAGATAAATGTTCATCGACATGCTCCGGATTCTGGGTTTTGCCACGCCATTCACCATGACACTGGAATGATCGGACGGGCACTTAAAGACGCCAGCCGATTTCCCCGTGTAGTTCCACAAGGGGCTATGGTAAATGTCCACGCTCGGATCCCAGTTCGAAGGATTGCTGCCTTTGAAATCCAGCAAGCCACAAACCCAGGTTGCATTGTCGGCTGCCGAGCCGTTCCATCGCCCGTTGTGATCTGTGCTCGCAAAAGGGATGCGGTCGCGGTTGTCATCCGCGTACATCCGCCAAGCCAGCGTCAATTGTTTGTGGTTGCTCAAGCATTGAATACCTTGGGCCTTCTGCTTGGCTTTGGAGAGGGCCGGCAGGAGCATGCCGGCGAGGATTGCGATAATCGCGATGACGACAAGCAACTCGATTAACGTAAATCCTCGCTCCGCGCGCGGGAGGTGGGTGTGTGCATGGCTCCGAGTGGTTTTCATGATGGATAATTGAGTTCTTTGCTTGAGAGCCTGGTTTTCGCTCTTGCTCTCAGGGGAACTTCCCGTGGTTCGGTTAGTCTGCCATAACTGATTCAAGCCGATGCTCAGCCACTTGGTCCGCCCAGGGCCAGATTCACTGCCGGCATCAAGTTTTCGCTTTTCGGCAGTCTCCCGCCGCGACGCGAGAAGTCAAGAGATTTGATCTTATAATTGCAACCGATTCGGCGCTTCGCGACAATCTCCCACTGCGACACCGCGTCCAAAATCAAACACCATGCGCTCCACGAAGAACGAACTCTTGCCCCACATGCGTTGTCTGCGTCAAACGCCCGCGTGCCGCGTTGGTGGAGCGAATTGTTCTCGTCTCGGACTAGGCTGTCCGGGAACTCAGAGTGCTTTATTTCTCCGACACGAAGGCCTTTCGGGCGCGGTCGGTGATGGGGAACATCGAGATGCGGAACTTGGTGCGGCCGCAGGGAATCAGGATGATGCTCTCGAGATCGCTGCCCCCGGTGACCGGCTCCGCCGGCAAGAGAGTCAGTCGAACCAGTATCCGCCACCCTCGTAGGGCCACGCTCACTTGTCCCAGTAGGAGAGCTGATCACCGGTCATCCTGTAATCGGCGGCCCAAGCCTTGCGAAAGTCCGGATGAACGTCATCCATGTGACCGGTGTATCCCTCCCGCGCGGTCATGCACCAGTCGCGCAACCAGCGCTGGGGCTCGATTTCGCCCGGTGGCGGCGGAATGAAAGCAGGACGTGTGAGCGGCTCGAAAGGCCTTCCGTAGTTGACCACCTTCGGTCCTCTCTTTGGTTCCGCCGCCGCCAGAAGGTTGGTGGCGATGCCAGGCAAGGCCAGGCCAAGGGAGAATGCCATGACGGCACAAAACATGACGTTGTTCGAAGAGATCTTCCTTCCTCGCTATGGCGGCGTCCTCCCTGCGGCGGCAGCGACCCGATACTCCACGATGACCGATCCTGGGCACTCACCTATCTCCAGCCGTAACGGTCTAAGCGTGGAGCCTTTCAGCGTGACGGGTTTCTCGGGCTCGTAACCGCGATAAATGAGGACTTCGTAGTCTTTCGTCGGGTCGATCTCGCGGAGCCTGCTTTCGCAAGCCGCGTCGGGGGACTGGTCGCGGCGGAATGCGATAACCATCCCATCGTTTTCCGTCGGGCGATGATACTGCATGACCAGCCACCCGCGCGGATCAGCGCCGGCATCGACCAGCGGATAGAAGTCGCCTTGGAAGTACTTTCGGATCCGTTTCCCCTCCGCAACGCCCTGCTTCAGAAGATCGCGCGGATAGTTCTTGGGCCGCACATCCTCGGCAAAGGCAATGCCGGCGTTGAAACCGCTCCGGAAGAGGTACGGGGTCGCACCCATTTGGCCCACGGTGCTGAAGGGGACATAGCGGTTCAGTCCGAGGCTCATCAGTTGGTTCTTCCGCGCGGCCGCCAGCACGGTGGCCGGTTTCAGGTCCAGCATGTCGCAGGTGTTGTCGCTACGCCAGAGCGGGAGGGATCGCGACATGGTCTCAAGGTCGATTCGGCGGCCGCCGCTTGCGCAATTGTCGATGAACAGGCCAGGGTTCGCCTTGAGAAGGTCGTCCCACATCTGGTAAAGCCCTTCGATGTAGCGGATTTCCGTCAGGCCGGCCCGATTCGTATCCTTGGCGTCCATGAACCGCCAGAACGCCAGAGGATCGATGTTGTAGTCGATGCGCGGGCACGAGAGCTTGTAGGCTTTGATCGCGGCGTTGAGGTAGCCGGTCATGTATCGGCGGGCTTCGGGAATCCCAAGGTTGTAAAGTCCGCCGCCGTCGCCGGAGGGTGAGATGACCCACTCGGGGTGTTCCTTCGCGAGGAAGGTGCCCGCCACGACGCGCTCCGGCTCGAACCACATCAGGAACCCCAGGCCCTCCTTCCGCACCGCATCGCCAATGGCCCGGAGCCCATGAGGGAATCGGTCCTTCGGTTCCACGCGCTCGATTGGGAAACCATAGTTGCCCATCGAGTTCGGGAATCCGCTTGGGCCGGTCCAATACGCATCGAGCCAGAACATCTCGAATCCCAGCCCGCGGAGCGACTCCAGGTGCGAAAGCACGTTCTGCTCGTTGGAGTCGTTCAATTCGTAAAAGGCCGTGCTGAGGTGGACGATCGGGGGCCACACGAGCTGGCCGTTGATTCTCGGCAGGACGTGCGCGAACATCGTGCGCCGAAAAAGGTTGTAGGCCCGAAAAGGATCGCCTCCCTCCCAGCGAAGCTGGAGGATGCGCGGGCTGCGCAGGCTCTCGCCCGGATGAAGCACAGTGTGCAGGTGTTGCATCCCAACCTGCGTATGCACCCGGTTGCCGTCGAACTCCACCGCCGCGCTCCACTGTCCGGACCACCCGATGGCGGTGATCACACCACCGCCGCCCCAGTCGGCGTTGAACCAGGGCGAGACGTTGGAGGATCGTCCGTTCGTTGCGGCAAACTCAATCCGTTGTCCCTTGGCCACCGGCTGGTCGAAGGGCATCCAGTCGTCCGCCTGACACGGGGCGCCGTTCAACCGATGAAGCACGAGGCTATCCGCCGTGCCGACCCCGATAGCCGCGTCCAATGCCTTCACCTGTTCGATAACGGGACTGTCCTTCTCACCCTTGTTCGTGAAATGGAGGGTCCAATCGACGCCCGCCGTATCGTGGTAAACCAAGCACACGGCCCTGACCTCGAGCCGGGTTGCCAGGTCGCTCAGCGTCAACGTCCGCCGGCTCCTCGTGTCACTGATCTTCTCGTCCTTCATCTCACGGGTGCAATGCTGGAGGAACTCTGAAAAGGGCTTCCCACCATAGACGAACGAGAACGGAAGACGTTCTGCCGGCGCGGATGCGAACATCTCCTCGGCCCACTTGCTGTTCAGGGCCACCGTGGGATCTGCCAGGGCGGCCGGCACCGCTCCTGTGGCGGCCAAGAGGTTAATCCCCACCGCCACTACTGCAGCGCTCCGTTTGATCAGTTGATTCGGTTTCAGGTTCGTATTTCGATCCCTCTTTTGCCCAGGGCCGGTCATTCGCTCTTCACCCAGATGTAGTCGAGGCCGACCGGGCCGGGCTCGATGCACTCCAGCACGAACTCCCGCGTCCCGGCCTTGAGTTCGACCGGCTTGAAGTTCACGTTGAGCAAGCGGGGCGTGTAAGCCGACTGGAGGCGGACTTCTTCCGTGCCATTGCCAGTGGCGAGCGGCTTGCCATCGAGAAGCACCCGGACGGCGGCCCCGTCCGGACGATGGAGCGCTACAAAATGGATCGCAGCGCGACTGTCTTTCTCAATCGGCAAGGCGAACTTCAGTTTCGCCCCCTTCTCGGCCTGCCATTGGACGATCTGGAGTTGTGTGGCGAGGGGGAAGGGCACTGTCTCGACGCGGCCCGCGGTCGCCTCCGGGCGCAGCGGGGCAACGTAGAAGAACTTGGCGCCGGTAGCGCCGCCGACCGCCGCGGGTTCCCGCTTGGGCAACGGCACAATCCTCAAGTCCGACGGCATGAGCCCGCGATGGTCGTCTATCGCTCCGGGGCGGGCATAATGATAGACAATCCGCGCATAGCTTAAGCCTGGAGTACGGTTGTGCGACCAGAGTTCCAGGAAGACCCCCAGCGATTTCTCAAAAGGGATCGCGTCCAACACCTGGAATCGATGGTTCGACACGTAGCCCGCCGTGTCCGGCCCGGAGTCCAACGGTTGTCCGCAATACGGATGACCAAAAAGATCCGGCCGGCTCCACGAGTAGTTGAAGTAGTCTTCCGAGCCCGTGCCGAACGTCGAAGGCGCAAGTTCGCCGTCCACCAGGATCTTCTCGTCACCTTCGCCCCACCAGTTGCCGGACGCCATCGGGGCGCCGGTCGGATTCATGATGATGGCCGCGCAGCCCGCGAAGACGCCCTTCCCAATCGCAACGAGGTAAGGGAGGTCAATGACACCGGCGCCGGCCAGCAGGTCGTGGTCCGCCCGCCATTTGGCCCGGAAGTACAGCGAACGATCATTCCAGGTCCACGGCGAAAGCTGGATCGAGCCTGCCAACCGCACCGGCCCTTTTGTGTGATTGACCACCTCCACCCGAAGCGATTTCTCGTAAGGCATGACCCATCGGCAAACGAGCGTGCCGTCGGCATCCACCGACAGAGGGAGGCTCGAGAAAGGATTCACGCCGGGGCCTGAGGCGAAGAAATCTCCTACCGGCGCCTCGACTTGTGG
>ORJL011689148.1_pt1 | contig 14188 bp, 16 predicted proteins | sample 1779941 | NCBI WGS metagenome assembly ORJL01 (sample SAMEA104232317, study PRJEB22302) | groundwater metagenome | biome: forest; feature: aquifer; material: groundwater | place: USA | collected 2011-08-07 | depth 5.8 m
AGCTGGATACGCCCCGCCCAGCGCGCGACACACAGTGTCGCGCGCCGGTCGGCCCGCGGCCTGGCTGCATACGCAGCCAGAAGGCCGCGGGCGGACTATTCATGAATCCGCTGATGCGGCTTCATGAATAATCCGGGCTAGACGCCCCGCGCCAGGCGATCGCCGAGGATGCGCGGGAGGCCGCTCGTGGCGTAGATCTTGTCCCGCGTGACCTCGAAGTCGTACTCGAGCCGGCGGAACTCGAGCTCCAGGCCGTCCACCGTCACGTAGCACGCCCGGTTGTCGCCGTCGCGGGGCTGCCCTACCGACCCGACGTTCACCAGCGCCTTCTCCACGCCCAGGAGATAGCGGTAGTCCGTTTCGCTCAGGGAGATGAACCGGTAGTGGGGAGTGAAAATTCCCGGCACGTGGGTGTGCCCGCCGAAGCAGTACGCGGAGAAATGGGCGAACACCTCGTCCATCAGCTCCGTGTTCATCGCGTCGTTCGGCAGCAGGTATTGGGTGGTCGGCTCCAGCGGCGAGGCATGCACGTAGAGGTTCTTGGCCTCCTCGATGTGGGTCGGGAAGCCGGAGATGTACTTCCAGAATTTTTCGTTCTCTTCCGCGGGGTGCTTGGGGTCCTTGAGCTGGTCGCGCGTCCAGAGGACCGCTTGCATCGCCTTGGGATTGAAACCGACGGGCTCGCCGACCACCGCCTGCTCGTGGTTCCCGAGCAAGGTGAAGCGGAAATTGTCGATCGCGATCTTGAGGCACTCGCGCGGGTTGGGCCCGTACCCGATCACGTCCCCCAGGCAGACAATCTCCCGGATCCCTTGATCGACGATGTCGTTCATCACGGTCTGGAGGGCTTCCAGGTTGCCGTGGATGTCGGAGATGATTGCGTACACTTGGCCTCCTCCGTCCCGGGTCCGCGGCATTGTAGCAAACCCCCTTTTGGGGGCAATGCAAACCGCACCCGCGGGTCAGCCCGGTTGCGGCCGGCATCGGCGCACCGGGGGGGCTGATTCAACGGCCTGCGGGGAGCGATTCGATCTGCTTGCGGACCTCCTCCGGGTCGGGCCGGTCCTGCACTGACCGGGCGACGTGGCGGAAGACGATCCGGCCGTCGCGGTCGACGAGCAGGTGAGCGGGCAAGGCGATGTCGCCGCCGCCCGGAGCCCCACTGGCGTGCAACAGCCCGTACGCGCGGATCGTCCGCCGGTCTGCGTCGGAAAGGATCGCGAACGGGAGCGCGTTGCGCTCGACCACCTCGCGCGATTTCTCGGGCGGGTCGACCGAGATCGCGAACAGCCGCCCACCTTTGGCGGTCAGCGCCTGGGCCACGGCTCCGAGCCCCCGGAGCTCCGTGACGCAGTAGAGTCACCAGTGCCCGCGGTAGAAGACGAGCAGCACCGGTCCGCGCGTCCGCTCGGCGGCGAGGGAGACCGGCGTGCCGAGATGGTCGGGCAGCGTGAAGTCCGGCGCCGAATCGAGGGCGCGCGCCGGCTCCGACTCGGGGAGCCGGAACAGCACGAAGAAGCACAGCGAGAAGAGGAGGGCGAGGAGCACGGTGCCTGCCATTGCCGCGCGCACGCGGCGCCGGCGATCCCGGCGCGCCGCGAGCAGGGCCATGGCCGCCCCCGCCGCCAGCAGGACGAACGCGGGCAGCGCGGTGGCCCGCTGCCAGGGATGCGCGAGCAGAAGGAAATGGGACACCGGCCCCGCGAGCGCGAGGAGCAGCCCGGCCAACGCCAGGCCCCCGGCGCGGCTCGATGCGCCGCTTTTCCCGCTGGCCGCAGCGCCAGAGCCCGCTCCCGGGGCAGATGCCGTTGCGGGAACGGAACCCGGCGCGGGAACGGAACCCGGCGCGGGAGCGGAAGCCGGCGCGGGACCGGAACCCGTCGCGGGAGCGGAAGCCGGCGCGGGACCGGAACCCGCAGCGGGCGAGGTCGATTCGGTCATGACGTCGCGGTCCTCATTCCGGCCCAGAGCCGGCGCGCCTCGTCGGGTCCCCCGGCGGACCCCTCGCTGCGGCCTCGTGTGGCCTAGCGTACCCTACCCCTGCGGCTGGTTGTCGATCTGCGCGCGCTGCAGCTTCCCGCTGTAGTCCACGTACACCGTCTTCCACTCGTTGAAGAAGTCGTACACGGTCTGGCTCGCCTCGCGGTGACCGTTGCCCGTGTCCTTCACCCCGCCGAACGGCAGATGGCTCTCCGCCCCGATCGTCGGGCCGTTGACGTACACGATCCCGGCCTCGATGCGCTCCATCGCCTTGAAAGCGAGGCTCACGTCGCGGGTGTAGATCGAGGAGGAGAGCCCGTACACGGAGTCGTTGAGCGTCTCGATCGCCTCGTCGAACGACTCCACGATGACCACGGCGAGCACGGGGCCGAAGATCTCCTCCTGGAAAATGCGCATCTTGCGGGTGACGCCGTCGAAGATGGTGGGCTGGAAGAAGTGACCCTTGCGGCAGTCTCCCTCCATATGGCGCGCGCCGCCGAGGACAAGTCGCGCTCCGTCCTTCTGGCCGATTTCGACGTATTCCGCGACCTGCTTGACGCGCCCCTCGTTGATCAGGGGCCCGACCTGGACCGATTCGTCGAGGCCATAGCCGAGCTTGAGCTTTTTCGCCTGTTCGATCAGGCGGGCGAGGAACTCGTCATGGATCGACTTGTGGAGGATGAGCCGGCTGGTGGCGGTGCAGCGCTGGCCGCCGGTGGCGAAGGCGCCCCAGAGCGCCCCCTCGAGGGCGAGCTTGAGGTCGGCGTCCGCCATCACGATCTGGGCGTTCTTGCCGCCGAGTTCGAGGGAGAGGCGCTTGAGCCGCCGTCCGCAGCGCTCGGCGATGTCGCGGCCGACCTCGGTGGAACCGGTGAAGGAGATCGCCCGGACGTCCGGGTGTTCGACCAGGGGGATGCCGACCTCGCCGCCGGTGCCGTGGACGAGATTGACCACGCCGGGAGGCAGGCCGGCCTCAACGAACACTTCCTGGAGCTTGTGGGCGCAGTGCGGGGTGTCGCTGGCGGGCTTGAAGACGCAGGTGTTGCCGCTGACGAGGGCGGGGAACATCTTCCAGGTCGGGATCGCGACCGGGAAGTTCCACGGAGAGATGATCCCGCACACGCCGATCGGGCAGCGCACGGCCATGGCGAACTTTTGCCGGAGCTCGGACGGGGTGGTGAAGCCGAACAGGCGGCGGCCTTCGCCGGCCGCGTAGTAGGCGGTGTCGATCGCCTCCTGGACGTCGCCGCGCGCCTCGGTGAGCACCTTGCCCATCTCGCGGGTCATCGCGCGGGCGAGTTCCTCCTTGCGGCGGTGCATGACTTCACCCACTCGGTACAGCAACTCGCCGCGCGCCGCAGCAGGGGTGTCGCGCCAGGCGGGAAAGGCCCGCTTCGCGGCCTCGACCGCGCGCTGCACGTCGGCGGCGTCCGACTTGGGGAACTCGCCGATCACGTCTTCGGAGTTTGCGGGGTTGCGGTCGGGAAACCAGCGGCCGGTGCCCGAAGGCGCCCATTGGCCGTCGATGTGGTTTTGGAAGCGTTCCATGGGAAGACTCCACTTGGGACAACAGGCCGGTAGGCCTCGCGGTCGCCGTCGGACTCGGCGAGGAGCACTCCGGTCTCGACCCAATCGACCGCCACCGGCCCGCCCACGTAGTTCCGGTAGCTCGACCAGCGATAGCGTTCCGCTGGCCGCGTGATCTTCATACGGGGTCGGATCCGGCTATTAGCTCCCCGTCAAGATCGGCGGGTACATGGGCATCTCCGCCGCCGGCGAATCGGCCCGCTTGGCCTGCGGACTGAACGGAAGCCCCTTGGGCGTCTTGCCGGTCGCGGTGATGAAGTCCACGTACATGTCGTTCTTGTCGATCGAACTGCAGTCGTACGCCTGGCCCATCCAGATGCACTTCGTCGGACAAGGCTCGCAGCACAGGTTGCAGAACAGGCACTTGTTGTAGTCGATCTCGAAGCGCGTCACGGTCAGCTTCTTGTTTTCGCGCTTGAGGCTGATGTAGATGCAGTCGACCGGACAGGCTTTCGCGCACAGATAACAGCCGATGCACTTGTCGACGTCGAACTCGTGCCAGCCGCGGTACCCGGGCGGGACCCGCCAGACCTCCTCGGGGTACTGCATGGTCACCGGCTGCGTCAGCAGGTACCGGCAGGTGAGGATCAGGCCCTTGAGCGTGGTCCAAAAGCCCTGGATGACGGTCGACAGGTCGGACTTCATGCGATCTCCTAGCGATCGACTTCGCCGAGGACGATGTCGATCGAGCCGAGGATGGCGACGAGGTCGGCGATCATGACATTGTGGGTGATTTCCGGGAGCACGCTCAGGTTGCAGAACGACGGGGCGCGCACCTTGACCCGGTAGGGCTTGTCGGTGCCGTTGCTCACCACGTAGAAGCCCAGCTCGCCGCGCGGGTTTTCGATGCGCAGGTACTTTTCGCCCTTCTTGGTCTTGATCACCTTCTTGAGCTGCTTGGACACCACTTCGCCCTTGGTCAGCCCGCCCGCCGCCTGCTCCACGATTTTGAGACTCTGCAGGCACTCCTGGACCCGCACCCAATAGCGGTCCCAGCAGTCGCCGACGGCGCCCATGCGCCCGGTGCCGACGGGGATGTCGAAGGTGTACTTCTGGTAGCCGGAGTAGGGCTCGAGCTTGCGCACGTCGTGGGCGACGCCGGAGCCGCGCAGGATCGGTCCGCTGAGGGCGTAGCCGAGGGCGAGGTCCTTGGGGATGACCCCGATGTTCGCGGTGCGGCTGATGAAGATCTGGTTGAAGGTGAGAAGCTCGTTGTACTCCGCGACCCGCTTGGGGAACGACTCGAGGAACTCGTCGAGCTTGGCCATGAATTCGCCGCCGACGTCGCGCATGACGCCGCCGACGCGGATGTAGTTGTACGTGAGCCGCGCGCCCGAGGCCATCTCGAAGAGGTTGAGGATCGCCTCGCGCTCGCGGAAGCACCAGAAGAACGGCGTGTAGGCCCCGATGTCGATGCCGAAGGTGCCGATCGCGAGCAGGTGGCTGGCGATGCGGTTGAGCTCGGCCATGATCACGCGCAGCGCCTGGGCCCGCGGCGGGATCTCGATGTCCATCAGCGCCTCGGTCGCCAGGGCGAAGCCCAGGTTGTCGCTCATCGAGGACAGGTAGTCCATGCGGTCGGTGTAGGGCACGAACTGCACGTAGGTGACGTTCTCGCCGATTTTCTCGGCGCAGCGGTGGAGGTAGCCGATCACCGGGACGACCTCGGTGACGATCTCGCCGTCGGTGCGGATCATGAGGCGCAGCACCCCGTGCGTCGACGGGTGTTGCGGACCCATGTTGACGTACATCTCCTCGGAATCGAGGAGCGTCTTCGCCGGACTAGCCATGCGTGGCGACCCTCTCGCTGGCGAGCACGGACCGGACGTTGGCCTCCTTCACGGTGTCCACGCCGCCGGTCTTCGCGCGGATCTTTTCCATCAGGCGCAGGACGCCCTCCATCAGCGCCTCGGGACGGGGCGGGCAGCCGGGGACGTACACGTCCACCGGCACGATCTTGTCGACGCCCTTCACCACGTGGTAGCCGAACTGGTAGTAGGGGCCGCCGCCGACCGTGCAGGCGCCCATCGCGATGACGTAGCGCGGCTCCGCCATCTGCTCGTAGAGCCGCTGGACGACGCCGGCCATCTTGGCGGTGACGGTACCGGCGACGATCATGAGGTCCGACTGGCGCGGCGTGCCGCGGAAGGCCGCGCCGCCGAAGCGGTCGAGGTCGTAGCGTGGCCCCGCGGTGGCCATCATCTCGATCGCGCAGCAGGCGATGCCGAACGTCATCGGCCAGATCGACCAGCTCTTGGCCCAGTTGATGTTGTCGGCGAGGATCGGGATCTTGGTCAAGATCACGTCGCCGAACTTGAGGTCGGGTTTCATGGCGGGACCCTTCCCATCACGGTTCCGTGGAGTTTTCCGCGGGAAGTATCTTACGTCCCCGCGCGTGAAGGTTCAACTCTTACGGCGCCCGATTCGCCGGCCTCCGGCCGGCTACCCCTTGCTGCCTCAGCCCCCGTCGCCGCACCCGCCGCCCGCGTCCTTGAGGGCGATCTGACGGAATTCCACCCGGGCGCCGAACCGCTCGCTCAGGCTGTGGAACAGCGGCGTGAGGTTCATCAGGCCGAGCTTGACGAAGGATATGTCCATGCGGTCGCCGCCCCAGGTGATCTCGACCTCGCGGATCTCGATCTGCAGGCGCAGCCTCTCGGCCTCCGCGCGCGCGTAGACCGTCGCCGCGACCCGGCGGCTCTCCATCTCTTCGGCGCGCAGGAGGTCGTCGAAGGCGGCGCGCCGGACCAGATTCGGGAAGATCTCCGGGGAAAGCCCTTCGGGCAGCGGATCGGGGGTCGAGACCACCTCGCCGAGCTCGAGCCCGCGGTCGGTGCGGACGACGCACTTCTCCTCATCGCGGAGGTCGGCCAGGTCGGTCACGAAATTCTCGACCGAGGCCTCCTGGCCGAAGCGTACGGAGACGAGATGGAGCATGGCCATCCTCACGCGCCGGCGGCGCGGCGCTTCTCGAAGTCCTTCAGGGCGGCGTCCAGCGCGTCCTCGGCGAGCACCGAGCAGTGGATCTTGCGCTCGGGAAGCCCCCCCAGGGCCTCCGTGATGAACTCCTTGGTCAGCTCGCGCGCGCCCCCGAGCGTCCGCCCGATCAGCAGGGTGGTGGCCATCGAAGAAGCCGCGATCGCGGCGCCGCAGCCGTAGGTCTTGAAGCGGGCGGCCCGAATCGTTCCGTCCTCGATCCGCAGGTAGAGCTTCATCATGTCGCCGCAGACCGGGTTGGTGACCGTGCCCACGGCATTGGCCCCGGGCAGGTCCCCAACGTTGCGTGGATTGGCGAAGTGGTCCATGACCACCTCGTTGTAGTCCGCGGTCTCGGTGCTCACGCGGCGACTCCTCTCCAGCGGGCCAGCATAGCACGGCGCGGCGTCGCCGGCTACCGAATGACCCGAAACGCCGAAACGAGAAGCCCCCCGCCGGGGCGAGGGGCCGGTGAATTCCGTCCCGCGATCGGGCTTGATTCCGCATGAGGCGGAAGATCCACACCGCACGCCGCAGTGCGTCAAGATTTGGCCGGCCCCGATCCCGGGGTCAGACGGGGGAGATGGGATTCCTCGGAAGTTCAAGTGCCCGAATGAACGCCCCTCCGTGTCGCGGAACCACTCCAGCCCGACGTGCGCGACTTGCATCGACGCGATCCCCATCACGGCTGTTCCGTCACGATATGTATGGATCATCTTACGCCTGTCGGTGGGAATGCGGTAGGGCGAGGCTCCCAGATGCGGAGTCGGTCGGGCCCATGGCGCTCTGTGTACGGGCTACCTCGCGGGGATCGAGAACCGCAGTTCGGCCGGCTCGAGGCGCTCGACGAACGTGACCCGCGAGACCAGGTCCGTCCAGGCCTTCGACCGTTGTTCTGCGGCTTTCACTTGCTCTTCGTCGGCCTTCTTCCCTTCCTCTCCCAGACTCGCGCGGTCAACGGGCGATCCTCTTTCGGCGAACGCCATCGCCTCTGGGATCGCTTGCTTCGGATTCGCGGAGTAGGAGAGGGTCACGCGATATTCCCCCGGAGTGTCCTTCAGCAAGGCATGTTGCCCCGACTCGCTCATGCGTTGCGCGTCGTCCAGGGGGTAGGTCCAGGAGGCAGAGGCCCCGTCCTCCACGATCGTGAACTGCTCGGGCGCCAACCGGAAGGCCGGGTGGGACGGGGGATTTCGGCGCGGATCGACGAACATCCCTCCCGGTCCCTCAATGTTCAGGATCCACCCGTGCTGGATGTCGCCCCTGTCGGGCAGGAAGGCAATCGGCGGCGCCTTCTCGCGCTTCCCTTCGTCCTGGTTCTTGGGCGACGCGTGCGTGACCTGGACCTGGATCACCGGAGGGTCGGTCAAGACGACCGTGAGTTGCAACGTGACCCCCTCCGCGATACGCACCCCTTCCGGCTTCTGCTCCGTATCCAGCTTCGGCGAACGGCGGGTATCCACGCCATCTCGTTTGTGCCGCTCGGTATAGCCACAGACGATCGTCTGCTGTTCGGGCGTCAGCCCCCAGACGTAGGCCCCGTCCTTCCGATACTCTACGATGCGCTCATACCAGTCGTCGAAGGTGCGCTCTCCCCAGGAGTAGGTGCCTCGGCTGGGACTGGGCGGGTGGATCCAGCCGGGGTCAAGCCGCGCCTCCTCATCCACGCCGTGACGAAAGCAGGCGGCGGTCTCCTCGTCGAGTTGGATCTGACCGAAGGGCGGGCCCTGCCCTGCCCAATAGACGGACTGGTCCTGCTCGGCGGGGCAGAGGGACGAGAGCACCCCAATGGCCAGGATAACTAACACGATGACCCGGTGCGACATTGCCTTACTCCTTGTTCCAACGGTGGCGACGAGGTCCCCATTGAAGGCGGTTCGCCCGAGTGCGGACGGATCGTCTACCGTACCCGCTCGTAGGACCAAGCAAAGCCGTCGGGGTGATTCTCGGATAAACCCAGTCCATCGGCGCCATGGAGGCTGATGACCTCGGTATCCGACCCGCCCCGGAAGATCAGCCAATCATCCCCGCCTGAGAAGATAGAGTGCCCGCGCCCAATGCGGAACGGGACAGTCGAGACGAGGGTCCCCGCCTTGTAGGTCTCAATCTGGTTTGCCTTCGTGATCACGATCATCTCGTCCACTGGCTTGCCATCTCCCATCCCATTCATGCCCCCGCCCGAACCCGTACTGCGCCACTTCCCGTAGAACTCCTCTGGCAACGAAGCCACCTGTTTGAGACCCTCCATCGGGTCGTGGAAATCCCTCACAGCCACTATGTCGGGGCGCGCCTCCTTCTTCGCTGTGTCGGTTGGTCCGTTCGTCTCTGACGGGGGATTCTCGGCCGGCACCGGCACCATTCCCCACTTCCCGTCCTTCTCTTCCCAGCTGTAGCGGGGCTTGCCGCTGACCTTGTGGACCTTGAGCTTGCTGAATTCGAAGCCCTTGCCGCCGGTCCACTTCATCCAGAAGTCGACGTCGTAAATCGTGCCGTCGTCGGTCTTGAAGTCGTTGCACGCGAAGAACAAGCCGGGCTCGACCTCGGACAGCCGTTCCTTGTGGACCTTGACGAAGGTCGTCAGCAGGTCCTTCTTCTCGACGTCGTCTTCGATCTTGATCTTCCCGTCCTTGTCCTTCCTCTTGTCGACCGCATCGATGATCCACTTCTCCAGCCCGTCCAGGCTCGGCTTGTCGTCCTGCGCGGCAGCTTTGGGGTGTTCCGGATGCTCCGGTTTGCAGCCCTGCAGGAACAGCCCGAGGGACAGGATCGCTGCGGCCGCCAAGCCGAGCACCAAGGGATTCCGCGTGTTCATCGTGTGCGACTCCTCTAGATCATGGCTTCTTGATTCCGCATGAGGCGGGAATTCTACCTCGCACGCCGCAGTGCGCCAAGAATCGGTTGGCTCCGTTCCGCCGGGTCAGACGGGGGAGATGACGGGCAGGGGGATCAGCCGCTCGTTGAGGCTGCCGCGCCGGTAGCCGGCGAGGTCCACGGTCACGAAGCGGAACCCCGCGGCCTTGACCGCCGCGAGCGCGCGCTCGCGCAACGGGTCCGCCGCGAGCTCGGAGACGCGCTCGCGCGGAACCTCGATGCGGGCCAGGTCGCCGTGGTGCCGCACCCGCACGTCGGGGAAGCCGAGCCGGTGCAGGGCGGCTTCCGCGCGCTCCACCTGGCCGAGCAGTTCGGGGGTGATCGCGGTGCCGTAGGGGACGCGGGAGGAAAGGCAGGCCATCGCGGGCTTGTCCGCGGTGGGCAACCCGCGCCGACGCGAGAGCTCGCGCACCTCCGCCTTGGTGAGCCCGGCATCGGCCAGCGGGGCGCGCACGCCGAACTCACGCGCGGCCTTCGACCCGGGTCGGAAGTCGCCGACGTCATCGGCCAGCTCCCCGTACGCCAGCACGGTCCCGGGCTCCGCCTCCGCGCGCCGGCTCAGGCGGGTGAAGAGCTCGGTCTTGCAGAAGTAGCAGCGGTCGGGGGCGTTGGCCGAGTACCGCGGGTCGGCGAGCTCGGCGGTGTCGATCGTCTCGTGGCGGGCTCCGATCGACTGCGCCAGCTCGACCGCGTCGCGGTATTCCTCCGCGGGCAGGCTCGCGCTGCGGGCCGTGACCCCCACCGCGCGCTCGCCGAGCACGTCGTGGGCTTCGGCGAGGAGGAAGGCGCTGTCGACGCCGCCGGAGTAGGCGACCAGGCAGCGGCCGAACCCCGCGAGCAGCTCGCGGAGCCGCGCATGCTTGGCTTCCAGGGTCACTGGCATGCCGCGGCCGCGTCCTTGAGGGGGTCGAGCTTGGTGACCCCGGTCCAGCGCTTGGCGATCTCGCCCTTGTGGAAGAGGATCAGGGTCGGGACCGAGAGGACGCGGAACTTCTGGGCGGTGGCGGGCGACTCCTCGATGTCCATCTTGACGATCGCGAGCTTCTCGCCCAACTCCCCCTCGAGCTTCTCGAGGATGGGGATCTGGCTCTTGCACGGGCCGCACCAGGTTGCCGAAAAATCCACCAGCACGGTCTTGCCGCTCTCGAGGACGTCGGCTTCGAAATCCTTGTCGGTCAGCACTTTCATGGGGCACTCCTTACATGGGTCAGGAAGCCATCCTACCAAGACGCCGGGACCGATTTGGAGTTAAACCGGCGCTTCACGGGTGCGTCCCGACTCAAGTGTTGTCCCGCGGTCGGTCGAAGTAGATATCACGGTCCCCGCCGGGAAGGCGGGCCGTGGCGGAGGAATCCCCGGTGCGACGGCTTCGGGGATGTGGAGGGTGTGGCATGAACGCAATCGAAGGGCGCAGGACCACGAGCACGGGACCATCATTCCTGGACAAGTACTTCACCGGGACCGGGGTGGTCGCGCTCTGCTGCGCGACTCCGGTGGGGATCATGCTCCTGCACATGTTCAAGATCCCGATCAATGCCTCGATGCTGATCGCGGCCGGAGTGGCGGCGGTGGTAGGCCTGGCGCTCGCGCTCGCCGACCAGCAGGAAGAGCAGCAGGGGCCCGAGGGGGGGGCGCCGGAGGACGATTTCTAGACCGTATCGCCCCTGGACAGGCTCGATCCGATCCCGGCTCCACCGGCACGATGCCCGCTCTCCGGCAGCCGCCGGGGCCGGCCTGTGGAGTCGGCTCGTACCCCCAAGTCTCGCGGGCGAAATCGGTTGACACGCCCGGGACGTCCTGATATACAGCGCTTCCCGTTTCGGCGGTTTCGGCGATTCGCGCACGAGGATCTCCCACCATGAAGACGCTGCTCGGCAAGAAGCTGGGGATGACCCAGATATTTCTCGAGGACGGCCGGGTGATGCCGGTGACCGTCCTGCAGATGGGGCCCTGCCCGGTCCTGCAGATCAAGACGCAGGACAAGGACGGCTACCACGCCCTCCAGATCGGCTTCGGCGACCGCCGTGAGAAGAGCGTCAACAAGCCCGACGCGGCGCACGCGAAAAAGGCCGGCGCCAAGGCGCAGTCCTTCATCCAGGAGGTTCGGCTCGAAAAGGCCGAGGAATTCAAGCTCGGCCAGAGCCTGACGGTCGGCGTCTTCGAGGGCGTCAAGCGGGTCGACGTGACCGGCGAGACCAAGGGCCGCGGCTTCGCGGGCGTGGTCAAGCGGCACGGCTTCGGCGGCGGTCCCAAGACCCACGGCGCGTCCGACCGTCAGCGCGCCCCAGGATCCATCGGCCGCGCGCATTCGATCTCCCAGGGCGTGTGCAAGGGCAAGAAGATGTGCGGTCACTACGGCACCGACCGGCGCACCGTGAAGAACATCGAGGTGGTGAAGCTCGACCCGGCGCAAAACCTGCTCTTCATCCACGGAGCCACTCCGGGCCCGACCGGCAGCTTCGTCCGCGTCACGCAGGCCAAGAGCGAAGTCTGCCTGATCCAGCAAGGCAAGTTCGACCGCAAGCCGCCGGAAGACAAGAAGAAGAAGAAGAAGTAGCGCGGGCGCGGACGGACGCCCGCCGCCCCGCCTACCGCGTCAACACCCGCCGCGTCGCCTTCTTCAGGAACAGCAGCGCGAAGGCCGTGTCGGTCACCGGGTGCCGGTCATCCCCCACCCAATGGCCGTCCTTTTCCTGCGTCTCGAGCAGCCCCTGGGCGCCCTCCAGGTACCAGTCGTGGCCGCCGATGCGCTTGATCCCGTACAGCACCCCGACCCGCTCCAGGCTGTATAGGTAGTAGTGGAAGAACGTGGTCCAGTATCCGCTCGCCGGCCCGCTGCAGCGGGGACTCACCTGCAATTGCAGATACGCCAATCCCTCCCGCTTGCTTCGCGCGATGTCGTCGCGCAACCCCGCATCGAGCCGGTCCTGCGCGAACAGCTCGGACTCGGCGATGATCAGCGAGGTGAGACCGGCGCAGGTCATCGAGGCGTAGCCCTTCTCCATCGGCCTGAGCGAGGTGACCGCGTAGCCCCACGGCTTGGGGGAGACCGCACCGGCCTTGGCCACGATTTCGCCGGCGGCCGCGGCTTCCTCCTCGCCTTCGAACTCGACGTCGAGATCGACCTGGGGATCGCCGAGGATGATCTGGTTCTCCAGGAAGTGCTTCACCGTCTTCTTCCACACGTCCGCTTCCACCGGCACGCCGCAGCGCGCGGCGGACTTCAAGCCGAGGAGCGCGTACTGCGTGTTCGAATTGTCGAAGCCCGTGTCGTTGCATTCCGGGTACCCCCAAGTCCCCGTGCGCCCCATCTTGGCGAGCAGCCATTCGGTCGCCTCTTCGAGGAGCTTGCGATCGTCGGGCGAGATCCGCTCCTGAAGCGCCTTGCGGGCCTCGGCCTCGTTGAAATTCTTCACGTCCTCGAGCTTCTCGAATGGCAGGTACTTCGCTTCGATCGCCTGCAGGAGCAGGGCGGCATCGTACGTGTGCTGCTTGTACGAGGCCTTGCGAATGAAGGCGAAGCCCGCCTCCACCGCCGGGTGGTCGGGCTTCACCCCCGAGTGCAGGAGCGCCATCAGGACCAGCGCGGTGGAACCGACCGGGAACTCCTCCGAGTAGGCCTGATCCTCCTTGTAGGAGCCGTTGGGCCTGGCTTGCGTGAGCAGCCACGCCAGGCCGCGCTCGATCGCCTGGTTGATCCCCTGGGAAAGGGCCTCGTGGGTCAGCTCGCGGTCGGCCGATTCCAGGTCGAGCTGCTCGCCCGTGTCGAGCTTGACCGTCGTGCGCATGAAGCCGTGCCGGATGTCCTGGATCTCTTCCCCCTTGACCTGCAGCTCCCAGCGCGCGCGCACCAGCGTCGGACCGTCGAGCGCGAGGTGCTGGAGGGTCCGCACGGTCCCGAGGGGCTTGCCGGCTTCGCCGCGCTTCACGGCGGAGATGGTGAAGGCACCCTCCAGGGTGGCGACTTCGCGACCGTCGATCTTCTCCATTCCCTTGAAGCGATACTGGCCTTTGACGATCACCGGGTCGAGCCGGTCGCCCCAGAGCAGGGAAAGTCCGGTGGGGAACGAATTCACGCCGCCCTCGAAAAAGACCTTCTCGTAGTTCCAGCGCTGGCCGGGCTTGACCGGCTGGTCGGGCAGGACGAAGAGGAAGTGGTAGGGCAGGTCGCGGTGATTGCGCACGCGGAAAGTGTGCTCCTTGCGATCCTTCGCGGGGAGGAGCTCGGACCCGAACACGGTGAGTACGCGCTCGCTCGCCTGGGGCTTTCCGCCCTTGAGCGGGGCGACCCGGAAGCGGAGCATGCGCTCGCGCGGGAGGCTCCACGCCAGCGGGCCGATCTCGTCGGCTGCGCGCAGGGCGGGCGCGACCAGCGCGAGCAGGAGGGCCGCGAGGAGCGGCCGGGCGGCACGACGGTACATGGCTATTCTTCCTTTCGAACGGTGGCCGCGGCCCGCTCGAGGACGGGCAGCCGGCGGGCGAAGTCCGATTCGGCGGTCTCGATGGCGAGGATGGCGAGTCGTGCGGCGATCACGGCGAGCAGGACCCGCCCGCGCTCCCCGCGGGACAGGCGGTAGTCGAGGGCGGTCCACGTGGTCTCGCCGGTGCGCACGAAGCCCGCCTCCTCGATGCGGGTGGCGCCGCGGCGGACCAGCCGGTCGCGCTCGCGCGCGACGCCGGCGTCGAGGTCGAAACCGGCCTGCCAGCCCATCGGCTCGCTCTCGGAGGCGAGCCCCAGCCCCCCGCCGCGCCCGCCGGTCTCGTCCCGCGCGCG
>ORJL010428521.1_pt1 | contig 14186 bp, 15 predicted proteins | sample 1779941 | NCBI WGS metagenome assembly ORJL01 (sample SAMEA104232317, study PRJEB22302) | groundwater metagenome | biome: forest; feature: aquifer; material: groundwater | place: USA | collected 2011-08-07 | depth 5.8 m
CGAACCCAGGGCATCTCCTTCTAAGTTCGTATGGCTGGTGATTAAGAATTTTTCATTATTTTTTATTCCGGCGACTGCTTTTTTTAGGCTCACCTCGGGCTTCCTCTCTTATTTTTACCCCCACCCCTCTATCAAAGGAAGGGTGAGGCTCATTTAATTCCTTAATCTCATCTAATGCTTCTTGTATTCTTATGGAATATTCGGCAGACTTATCCTCTTTAAAACTGATTTCAGGAACAAGCCTTAGCCTGATCCTCTGGGCAATTAATCTACGGATAAATCCCGATGCTGAGTCCAAAGCCTCTTTGGTTTTTTTATGCTCTTCCTCTTTGCCCAAAACGCTGAAGAATACCTTTGCGTTCCTTAAATCCTGCGTTAATTCAACCCGCGTAACAGTAATAAATCCTAAGCGGGGGTCTTTCAATTCAGCGTGAATTATATTGCTGATTTCTTGTTTTAATGCTTCACTGACCTTATCGTGTCTGGGCATCTAAACCGGCTCCTTTTCATAATTTATACATTCGCGGGAATCTCGAAAACCAAAGCCTTTCTGGCTATATAGGACCGCCATTCGGCCATTTAATTCTTTTCGCTATCTTATCAATTAATTCCAGTTCCTCCTTTTTTGTTTTAACCAGGCCGTTGAGTTTTGCGTTTAATACCCGATGAAAGATTTTCTTATAATATGGCCCAGGCGCCAAGCCCAATTTATGCAGATCCATCCCGGATATATAAAGATGGGTGCCGTTATAAACTTCGAAAAATCCTTCGATATGTTTCTGGATATTGAAACCCTTTCCCGCATTTTGCGGGTTCCCGCTTCGGCGGGAAAACTTTGCTTTGATTAAAATAATAACTTCGTAACTCAAGGGCTCAAGAAGACGAAAAACTCCCGAGGGCTTGATTTTATCCCGGCTTAATTCTTTAATAATTTTAGCACTAAGTTTTTTATAGGCGAGTATTCTTTTCTCTTCCCCCCTGCGAAAAGCAAATTTCTTACAGATTAATTTAACATTATTTATGTTTATCGGGTCTATAAGTACTATAAAATATATAAGCCAGGCATCGAGCTGACGACGCTTAGGATATTTCATTTTAAACCAATTTATTTGCTTTTCAACGGATTTTAGGAATTCCGAGCTCTTTTTTGATAAAGATAATCCGGATTTTATAAAATCGAACCCGATTAATCCTTTGATGCGATTTAACGGTTTTAAGGGACGCACTTCTTTCAATATAAGAATCAATTCATCGCGTAACCTCTCTCGGCTGACCTTCTCTAACATTTTCAATTCATTTGCTTCTCTTAAAAGCTTGAGTGTTTCTTGCTCAATCTTAAAATTATATCTTTGTTCAAATCTTACGGCTCTTAATATTCGCGTAGGATCGTCGATAAAACTTAGCTTATGCAATATGCGTATCTTTTTATCGGCCAGATCCTGCTTCCCGCCAAAACAATCTATGAACCTGCCGAAATCTTGACGATTTATGCTTATAGCCATGGCATTTATAGTAAAATCCCGCCTCATCAGGTCATCTTTTAAAACACCGCAGATAACCTCAGGAAGATGGGCGGCTTCAGGATAGTATTCTCTGCGGGCAGTAGCGACATCAACTTTTAAATGTTTCTTAAGCATGATTGTGGCAGTCCCAAATCTCCTATGCCTAATTAAATCAGCATTTAGCTTTCCAGAAAGAATTTCTGCAAACTTTATGCCCTCCCCTTCCACTGCAATATCCAAATCTAAATTCTTAACTCTTAAAATTAAATCCCGCACAAACCCGCCCACTAAATAGACGGACATATTGTTGGAATAAGCCAGCTCACTGGCTAAGGATATCAAATCCTTAATTCCCTGCGGCAGTTTATCTAAACATTCTTTCATCTCTAATAATTTCTCCCTAACCCCTACCTACTACATACTACCTACTATTATTATGGCCGCGGATGGAACATTTTATGAATTGCCTTAAGCCGTTCCTTGCTTATGTGAGTATAAATCTGCGTGGTAGAAATATTAGCGTGTCCGAGCATCTCTTGGACTGAACGCAGATCTGCCCCCCTTTCTAATAAATGAGTGGCAAAAGAATGCCTTAGGATGTGCGGGCTCATAGGTTTTTTTATCCGCGCCTCTCTCGCATATCTTTTAATGAGCTTCCAGAGGGACTGCCGGGAAATCTTTTTGCCAAATCGGTTCAGGAATAAAAAATCATTCTCTTTATTTTTTAACTGTTGCGGCCGGCTTATCTGGAGATATCTTTTAATGCTGCTTATCGCCTTCTTTCCCAAGGGTATAATCCGCTCTTTGTTGCCTTTGCCGATACAACGCAAGAATCCCACGTCTAAATTAATATTGCCTGTCTTCAGATTTACCGCTTCCGATACGCGCATACCTGTAGCATAAAGAGTTTCCAGGATCGACTTGTCTCTTATTCCCTGCCTATTCCTGATATTGGGCCGGCTGAGTAATGCATCTACTTCGTTTGCGGAAAGAGTCTCGGGAATTTTTTTCCATAACTTAGGCGAATCTATTAAGTTGCTGGGGTCTACTTTCGATATTCTCTCTCTTACTAAAAATTTATAGAATGCTTTTATTGCTGCTAATCTGCGGGCGATTGAATTTGAGGCCAGGCCTTTATCTTTTTGAGAGAGCATAAAATCAGTTATATCGTTCTTTTTAGTTAATGAGAAGCTATCAATATGTGCCCTTTTTAGGAAATCTATATAAGCATTAATATCTTCCCGGTAAGAAATAATGGTATTGCGGGATAAGCCGCGTTCAACCGATAAATAATTTATAAAAGCATCCACTAATTCATTCATTTCAATTCAGAAAGGGATTATTATTTTTCTCTTCCCCAATCGTAGAGGACGGCCCGTGGCCGGGGTAAACAACCGTATCATCGTTTAACTTAAATAGCCTCATCTTTATAGATTTTATGAGTAAAATTTCGCTTGCGCCCGGAAAGTCAGTCCTGCCGATGCCATGGTAAAATAAGGTATCACCGGTAAATAATATTTTATCTTTCGGTTTTTTCATGAGCAGCGAAATCCCTCCCGGGGTATGCCCGGGCACGTGAATCACCTCCAATTGTATCTGGCCTAATTCAATACTATCTTTGTCCTCCAAAATTTTTATATTGGATTTTATACTAAAAGGGGATGTTAATAAAACTGACAAATTAAGTTCAGGATTTTCTAAGAGAGATAAATCTTGCCGGTGTATATACACGGGCACACCAAGCTTATCATCACAACCGATATGGTCAATATGGCCGTGGGTATTAATAATAAATTCGGGTTTTAGATTATATTTCTTTAAAACTCGTTCTATTTTTTGCTTTTCTTCGCCAGGATCGATAATTATTGCCTTGCTATCAGGGCTAGAAGCAAGGATATAACAATTCACTTGCATCGGGCCTACGCAAACAGTTTCTAAAATCATGTTAAATAATCCTTTATCTTATTATAAGAGAAATCGCGCAGGATGCCTCTCCTGATGCGTTCAGCAGTTAAGCGATTTAGCGATATATCATTTCCGTATAAATCTTCCGAGATTTCCTTATTCAAATCTTTTAACTGATTAATATAGACATCCAATTTCTTCTGCCCGGCTGCCTGCAAAATCGCCCTTAGTTCACCCAGATTCTTTATAGCTTCATTTACGCAGTCTATCTGCTTCTTATTACTGGCGCCGCCAGACAATGAATTTATAAGTTCATCGTGCCAGCTTTTCCAGTATAAAAAATATTGGCGATACACATCTTCTTTTGTCATCATAGGAGGTTTATATTCTTCCGGTGTAAAAACCATTTCTTGCTTAGGCAGATTTTCTTTTTTCTGTTTACGCGTAAACTTACGCACAAAGGCATCGCAACCCATTAGAGTAACTAGTAAACAGTAACTGGTAACTAGTAAAATAATTCGGAATTTATGATTCGGCATTTGGGATTTCATTTTATCATCTCCGCGAATTCTCTTTCACCAATAATCTTTACACCTAGTTTTTTTGCCGTATCGTATTTTGAACCGGGGTTATCTCCCGCGACTACCAAATCAGTATTCTTGTTTACGCCAGAAGAAGTGTTACCGCCGAATTGGCGCACCAGCCTTCTGGCCTCGCTTCTCGCAAAATTTTTAAGCTCACCGGTAAAAACAACTGTCTTGCCGGTTAAAGGAGATTTCTTTATAGGTGTTAACTTCTCCTCTAAATTTAAACCCGCCGCTTTTAATTTCCTGATTAAAAGCTGGGTGCTCTCCTGCGTAAAGAAAGCAACCATAGATTCTGCCATAACAGAACCTACTTCATATATAGCGTCGAAATCTTCCTGTTTTGCTTTTATGATATTGTCTAAAGTCGTAAACTTATGCGCTAATACATACGCTGCCTTTTCGCCTACGTGCCTTACGCCCAGGCCATATATCAAGCGGGATAGGGGCTGTTTTTTACTATTATCTATCCCATCTAAAAGATTTTGCGCCTTTTTATCCTTGAATAATTCTAATTTTAAGAGATCTTCTTTTTTTAAATAATAGATGTCCGCAAAATCATTTACCAGCCTTTTCCGGACTAGCTGCTCTACCACTGCCTCACCCATTCCTTCGATATCCATTGCTGCTCTGGAAGCAAAGTGGATTAAACCGCGTTCGATCTGTGCCGAACAGGAGGGATTGATACAGCGGTAAGCCACATCCTGTTCCTTTTCTTTAATCACCCTACCTTTACATACAGTGCAGGTTTTAGGGATTATAAAAGCGTGCCTGCCCTTACTCTGCACAACTTTGATTATTTTAGGAATAACTTCTCCTGCCCGTTCAATCAATACGCGGTCACCCTCTTTTACATTAAGGCGTTTGATCTCATCAAAATTATGGAGCGTGGCGTGCCTGATTATTACCCCGGCACATTCAACGGGCCTAAGCTCTGCCACAGGAGTAATTACTCCTGTCCTGCCTACCTGAAGATTAATGTTTAACACTTCGCTGGTGGCCTGACGCGCAGGAAACTTATACGCTACTGCCCAGCGGGGGCTCTTCAGGGTAAAGCCTAATTTTCTCTGTTGGGATAGGCTATTTACCTTTATCACCATACCGTCTATATCATAGGTCAATTTTTCTCTTTTTTCCTGCCAGATTTTACAGTAATCAATGATTTCTTCCAGATTACTGCAAAATTTAGAATGCGGATTAGTACGCATACTCAATTCTTTCAATCTATTTAGAAATTCCCATTGAGTTAAAACATCTAATCCCCTGTATGCTCCTAAAGAATGAGCAAAGAAATTAAGCCTCCTCTTGGCTACCAAACCCCTATCCAAAAGTTTTAAGGAACCGCTGGTGGCATTTCGCGGATTGGCAAATAATGTTTCTCCGGCCTTTTCCCTTTCTTTATTTAAGGCATCAAAATCTTCCTTTTCCATATAAACCTCGCCGCGTATCTCAAGAAAAGCAGGTATGTTTTTGCCTAATAAAACTAAAGGTATGGCGCGGATAGTCTTTATATTTTGCGTGACATCCTCACCGGCCTCTCCGTCACCGCGAGTAGCGCCAATAGATAATTCCCCATTTTTATAAGTAATATTGGCGCTTACACCATCAATCTTCAGTTCTACTACATATTCAACTTTTTCGCTCCTGCCTAACCCTTTATGCACACGCTCATCCCAATCCCGTAATTCCTCAATGGAATAAGTATTGTCTAAAGAACGCATCTTCTGTTTATGTTTGACGGTTTTCAATGCCTCGAGAATTCCGCCGCTTATTCTTACTGCAGGAGAATTATCAGTTTTAAATTGAGGGTATTTATCCTCTAAGCCTTTAAGCCTCCTCATTAAATCATCATATTCTTTATCCGAGACCTCGGGATGGGAAAGGGCATAGTATAAATAATCGTGGTGGCGGATTTGCTCTCTTAGCTTTCCTATCTCTTGCTTTATTTCTGTTTGCATATTTTATCTGCCTGCGAGGAGTCTCTCACCCAAGAAGCAGGGAAGGCCTCTATCGATAATCTTCTTTCTGGCAGTTTGGATATCGTAACTTACCCTTTTAATCTGTATATTTTTCTTATCAGTATCATATACGCAGTATGCGGCATGGGGATTGCCGTCGCGCGGTTGTCCTACGCTGCCTACATTTATAATATATTTGCTATTTCCCTTGATATAGATGTTAACTTCTTCTTGGTATTGCATGCGGCCGTCTTTACATTTAATAAATACGCAGGGGAGATGCGTATGTCCTACAAAACAAATTTTAGTTTCTAGTAATCCGAAAGTTCCGCAGGCAATATACCCATCAGCCATATAGTTAAAATCTCCGGGTTCATCTAAGGTGCCGTGTACCATAGTTAAGTCTTCGTTCTTATAAATAAGAGTTAGCTGTTCTAAGAAATACTCGCCTTGTTCATCTAGATTGCGCTGTGTCCAGGATATTGCTTCTTTGGCGAATGGATTAAAATAATCTGAGGAAAATAAATTGACAGCCGCCCAGTCATGATTACTGGCAACTGTAATCATCGTAAGTGCCTTTATTTTCTCAATGCATTCATTAGGGTTTGCAGCATACCCAACCACATCGCCTACGCACAGATATTTATCTATCTTTTCTTTTCTATAAGCTTCGATAACTGCATCCAGCGCTTCTAAGTTAGAATGTATATCGGAAAATATACCGTAACGCAATTTAAGTTAACCGTTATAACTATCAGTTAAAAATCTATGCCAAAGTCCATGAACTCACTGGTTGCCGGATGCCAATCTATTTCAACATCCTGGATATAATGCGCAAAATATTGGTTAATCCTTTTTAGAAAATCTTTCAATACATCTTCTTCTGCTTCGCCTACCAGCTCAACCCTGCCATCGCGTAAGTTTTTTACCCAGCCCGTAACTTCCAAATCGCGGGCTATATCCTCGGCGGCGAAGCGAAACCCCACACCCTGAACCCGGCCGCTATAATATGCGTGCATTTGTTTTTTCATAGGTTTTGTCGGGAGGGGGCGGACTTGCTAAAGTCGCCTCCGGTTCACATTATCGCGGCGAAATCCCGCCTGCTATTAATGAGCTTGGCGAGAAACCTGTAACCATTTTATAACTTATCGGGGCGGACAGATTTGAACTGTCGACCTCTTGGTCCCGAACCAAGCGCTCTAGCCAAACTGAGCCACGCCCCGTTAATCTTTTTGTTTCCGTGGCGAAATCCTCCAATGCTTTGGTGGAGGATGAGCCACGCCCCGTCATTTTTCAATCCATTGCTTATCGGAAAAATGATACCGCCCGCTATATACTTCTCGAGCGGTATTTATGGCGAAATCCTCCAATGCTTTGGTGGAGATAGAATTAGTATAACAAAAATTAATAAAATTGGCAATAATTAGAAGTTAACCTCATTACAAACTACTGGGCAGCAATTTTGTTATTCGGGTGTTTGTAACGGGGTTAACATAATCTGGGTGGCTGTATTGTTTAAATGATAACGTTGGCTCTTTTGGCGAGGATATCAAACTCAATGTTAACTTTATCGGAAGGGCCTTTAAAGCCTAAGGTGGTATTCTTAAGGGTGTGGGGGATAATATAGACGGTGAATGTACTTGCTCTTTTGTCTACAATAGTTAAACTGATACCATCAATAGCTATAGAGCCGCGCGGTAAACAATAGTTCATAAATTTAGCGGGGACAGCTATTTCAAAACACAAATTATCATTTATATAATTTTTGCGCCGAATTATGCCGGTTGAGTCAATATGGCCGGTAACAAAATGCCCGGAGAGCCTGTCTCCTATCTTTAAGGCGCGTTCCAGATTTACCTTATCCTTTATCTTTAAGGTCATCAGATTAGTGACGTTAAAGGTCTCGGCCATAACCTCGAAACTTAAAACCCCTGATTCTTTTCTTATCATGGTAAGGCAAGCACCATTTACAGAAATGCTTTCACCTATATTGACATCCTCCAGCATCTTTTTTGCCTGGATTTCAAATAAAGTAACATTGCCCCGTTTAGATACCTTCTTTAATTCACCTAATTCTTCGACAATACCGCTAAACATAAGTGAGTGCACAATTTATGGAACGATAGTGAACGTAAATTGTATGCACGAACTTATCCCCCCTTCTTGCATTCTGCAAGAATCAGGGGGGATTAATTCGCAGACGCTTCGCTACGGCTTACGTTTCCGCCATAATGCTTTGGCGGACCCGCCAAGATTTATGGCGGGCGCTTCGCTCCGTAAGCCGTCTGCTCATTAACATATCCTTCTATTAAAAAGTCTTCGCCTATTCTTCTTAATCTAACTTCCCTTAATTTAACTGCCTTATCTATACGGGCGATACCCCTACCCATAACCGAGCTAATCGCTTCATTACCCCCGATAATCTTTGGGCTAATAAAGAATAATACTTTATCTACAAGCCCTTCGTCGAAGAGCCCGCCGATTAACGTTCCGCCGCCCTCAACAAGAATATTAGTTATTTCCAGTTGCGCTAATTTCTTCATCATATCTTTCAGATTTATCTGGCCGGATTTTTCCTTTACTTCTAAAATCTTTGCTTTTTGAGATAATATTTTTCTGTTTTCAGTCTCCTGGCCCGATTTTACCGGCAAGGTAACAATTATCACAGAGCTTTCCCGGTAAAATATATTTGCTTCCTGGTGGATACTTAATTGGCTGTCTGCTACGATTTTGATGAGTTGTTTCTTGGAAAACCAGGCATCGAGCTTTGGGTTATCTCTTAATATCGTATTCACGCCGACCATAATCGCATCGTAGTTTGAGCGCAGGCGGTGCGCATAAGCGCGCGACCTGTCGGAAGTTATCCATTTAGAATCACAGGTTCTAGTAGCAATCTTGCCATCCAGAGACTGCCCTACTTTAACCGTAACAAAGGGAATTTTACGGGTGATATATTTTATAAAAACTTCGTTTAATTTTCTTAATCTATCTTCCAAGAACCCTACCTCAACTTTTATCTTCTGATGCCTAAGTATCCCGATACCTTTACCGTTATTAAGAGGGTTTGGATCAATCATGCCCACAATAACTTTTTTTATCCCGCTTTTAATTATTTTATCTGTGCAAGGAGGGGTTCTACCGAAATGAATACAAGGTTCAAGGGTTACATATAAAGTTGCACCCTTTGCTTTTACGCCTGCGTCATCCAAAGCTATGGCTTCTGCATGCGGCAAGCCCGCTTTTTCGTGATATCCACGGCCTATAATTCGGCTGTCTTTGACTACCAAAGCCCCTACTACAGGATTAGGCGAAGTCATGCCTTTTCCTTTTAAGGATAGCCTAAAGGCTAAATCCATAAAATATTCGTGGTTTCTTATCATATATTTAAACCTTCAGTTGTGCTTCTTTTAACTTCTCAACAAACTCATACGGGATCTTAACTGAACCTATCTTAACTTCAGGTTTGGCCTTACCGTGACAATCCGAACCTCCGGTAACCAATAAATTGTGCTTTTTGGCTAAACCCAGATAAAAATTAACCATCGCCTGAGTATGTTCAGAATAATATACCTCTAAACCCATAAGGCCGAAATCCACAAATTTAGGGATTAATTCATCATTCTTAAGGCTGCGGGGATGGGCCAATACAGGAATACCGCTTACTTCTTTGATTAACTTTATGGCCTCAATCGGTGAGAATCTAGAATTGCAGACATAGGCAGGGCATTTATCGCCGATGTATTTGCGGAAAGCCTCTGCTATGGAACTAACCAAACCTGCGTTTACCATTGCCCTGGCAGCGTGCAGTCTTCCTACTGTGCCTCCCCTGGCAATATCAAATACAGATTCGGCCTCAAGCATCACACCCATATTTTTCAGTTTATCCACTATTTTATAGATACGCTCAATACGATTTTTCTTCAAAAATTCTAATTTATCTATTAAGTTCTTATTTTTATAATCAATTAAATATCCCAGGATATGCACTTCCAAGCCGTCATATTCGGCAGTGAGCTCTATGCCTGCTAAGACTTCGATATTTCTTACTTTAGCTATTTTTATCGCGGGCGCTATCCCGTCGACTGTATCATGGTCGACAACCGCAATCGCGGATAGGCCGCTCCTTATACTCTCCGAAATAAGCTCTTGGGGTGTATATGTACCATCTGAGAATATAGTATGTAAATGCAGGTCTGCAAATCTCATTTGTCCTTTTCCAAGTTTATCTTATCCAGTATGCCATTGACAAATTTACTCGCTTCTAAGCTCGAATATTTCTTGGCTAATTCCACTGCTTCATTAATAGACACTTTAAAAGGAATATCGCCGCGAAACATAAGTTCAAAACATCCCATCCGTAAAATATTTCTATCCACCACTGCCATGCGCTTGAGTTGCCAGTTAGCCGCATATTGAGCAATCTTTGCATCGATTGCTTCTATTCTTTCAGTTACGCCCCTAACTAATTCATCGGTGAATTCTTTTATTTCCTCTTCTATATTCTCTTCGCTATGCGCCTGCCAAAAATTATTCAGCGAAACATCATAACTATCATGTGTAATATCTATCTGATAAAGCACTTGTATAGCAAACTCTCGTGCCAGAGTACGTTTTCTCATTTGGTTAATTTGTTAATTAGTTTCAGCCAAAGGCTGACCCGCCTACGGCGGGAATTGGTTAACTAGGCTATATTTCAACTCACCAATTAACCACTCACCAATTAACTATTTTATTTGCGCTAACAAATTTGCCATCTCAATAGCAGACAAGGCAGCGTCTCTGCCCTTATTGCCTTCTTTTGTGCCGGCGCGCTCTATTGCCTGTTCAATAGTATCCGCAGTAATAACACCGAAGATTACAGGCAGTCCTGTATCTAATGAAACTTTGGCGATACCCTTGGCTACTTCTGAGACAATATAATCAAAGTGCGGAGTTGAACCCCGGATAACCGTCCCTAAACAAATCAATGCATCATATGATTTTGATTTTGCTAATCTTTGCGCCAGAAGCGGAACTTCAAATGCTCCGGGAACCCAGGTAATTAACAAATCTTCGTTATTGGCTCCATGCCTGGTTAATGTATCCAAACAGCCGCTAACTAATTCTTTGGTAATAAAATCGTTAAAACGCGAGGCAATGATACCAAACTTCTTTCCCTTGGCAATTAAATTTCCTTCTCTTGTCTTTACCATCTTTCTCCTCCCTGCCCAGAAAGGGCGCACCAAACAATCCTTTATGTTTGGGTGTTTATGTTATGTTTAAATTATGGCCCAGTTTTTCTTTTTTGGTCTTGAGATACTTGTAATTCAAAGGATTAGGCGCAATCTCTAAAGGAACGCGTTCAATAACCACAAGTCCATAGCCCTCTAAACCTACAATCTTACGAGGGTTATTTGTTAGGAGCCTGATGTTCGTAAGGCCTAAGTCTGCCAGAATTTGTGCGCCTATCCCGTAATCTCTAAGGTCTGCTTTATGCCCTAATGCCTCATTCGCCTCTACTGTATCAAGGCCATTATCTTGCAAATTATAGGCCTTGATTTTATCTACAAGCCCGATACCACGGCCCTCTTGGCTCATATAAAGAATAACGCCTTTCTTTTCCTTACCGATAATCTCGATCGCTTTCTTCAATTGCTTTCCGCAATCACAGCGCAGAGACCCAAATACATCTCCGGTCAGGCACTGAGAATGTACCCGCACAAGCGTTGCCGTATTATCCAACTCGCCCCTAGTAAGTGCAATATGAAAATGGTTATTAATCATGTCCCGATACAATATTAACTTGTAAGTTCCGTATTCTGTAGGAATAATAGTTTGTGAAACCCGCTCAATTAATTTTTCAAAACGCCTGCGATATTGAATAAGGTCGGCGATAGAACAGATATTCAGGTTATATTGTTTGGCAAATTCCAGTAATTGAGGCAGCCTTGCCATCGTACCATTGTCATTCATAATTTCACATATTACACCTGCGGGATAAAGGCCGGATAATTTCATAAGGTCTATGGTTGCCTCGGTATGGCCTGCCCTGAATAAAACTCCGCCCTTAAGCGCCTTCAAAGGAAAGATATGTCCAGGCCTCATTAAATCTTCAGGCCGAGCTTGGGGATTTATGATAACTTCGATGGTGCGAGCGCGGTCATAAGCAGAAATGCCGGTGGTTATACCTTTGGCAGCATCTACCGAAATCATCCAGGCAGTAGAAAAAGGGTCTTTTTTGTTATATAACTCTTTACCTTCCAGCATTGGCTGTAAAGCTAATTCTTTTAATCTCTCTTCTTCCATAGGTACACAGATGAGCCCGCGGCCGTTCTTTGCCATAAAATTTATATCATCCGGCTTAACAAAAGACGCAGCCATTACCAAGTCTCCTTCATTCTCGCGGTCTTCGTCATCCACGACAATGACCATCCTGCCGTTTTTTAAGTCATCCAATATCTCTGGGATTGCATTAAACATAATCACCTCATACACCAAGCATATCGGCACCCCAACATAAAGGATTGTTGGGTGTGGCCTTGCTGGCCAAAAAAAACCCGAAAATAGTCTTCGGGTAATAGTCAAACTTATTAACCTTCTCTCATCTGGACTTTGCGCAACAGCGCACACCAAATCATCCCATAGATTTGGGTGTGCTATTTGCGTTCCTTTTACTCTGGAACGCCCGATGCAAACTGATGCATCGGCGCGCCACTTTCTGCGGCGCCATCGGCTCTGGAATTTCGCCAGATCTGTCCGCCAATGCTTTGTGGCGGACTCGCGGGCTTTAACACCCGGCGCTAAAGGAAGCGCCGGTGTGCGCTTTCTGCGCTAACACCCAAACCAATTTGATGGTTTGGTGTGCGCTTTCTGCGCAACCGCCGGTCGGGAATTCCACCCTGCCCCGAAGATTAATTGTAGATATTATAACAAAAAAACTTATCTTGTCAATATAATTAAAAAGATTTATAATAAGGTTCAGTCCGTATTAAACTTCAGGTACGAAATCCCGACACGCCTTCATCAGTCCGCTAGCTGCAGGGCGGTTTTATGAGGGGGAGGATAATATTTTATGCAACCCGATATAAATCAAATACATAAACTCCTGGTAAAAAACAATAAAACTGTTGCCGTAGCGGAATCCTGCACCGGCGGACTCCTCTCTAACTTTCTTACCCAGCTGCCCGGCAGTTCTAAATACTTTATCTTAGGAGTGGTTGTTTATAGCAACAGGGCAAAAGGAAATATCTTAACAATACCCGAAAATGTAATTGCCAAAAAAGGCGCAGTCTCAAAAAATGTGGCCGAATTACTGGCAAAATCAGTGAGATTGATAGTTAAGGCGGATTTTGGCATTGGAGTAACAGGGATTGCCGGGCCCGGAGGCGGCTCAAAAGAAAAACCTGTAGGAACTGTATTTATCGCTATTGATACAAAAAATAATAAAATCTGCAAGAAGTTTAAATTTAGCGGCAGCCGATCCACCGTAAGAAAGAAAGCAGCCTTGAAGGCGTTGGAATTACTAAAAGGATTAGTATAATTTTAAGGTTCTTGTCGGAGCGCGCATAAGAAAATTTTCGGCAAAAGTGCACAAGGATTTACGACGAGGGAGTGCAGGAACTGACATGCCCTATGGGAAGTGCTTGGAATTCCTGCAAACGAACGAGTAGTAAGCCGTAGTGCACGGCGAAAATTTTCAGCGCGCGGAAGCAAAACCTTAAAATCAAAGTATAATCCTGTAGAGAAACCATGAGAACATTTATTGCTATTGAATTACCAAGCGAAATAAAAAATTCTCTGAGCCGCCTGCAAGATGATCTAAAAGCAACGCAGGCAGATGTTAAATGGGTCGCCCCTGAGAATATACATTTGACCTTAAAATTTCTGGGTGAAGCTGATGATAAGAAATTGGAGAAGATTAATAAGATTATCGATGATGCTGCAAAAGAAAAGAACAGATTTCAGATGCGCATTTCTTCTCTGGGGGCATTCCCGAAAATAGATTTTCCCCGCGTAATCTGGGTGGGAGTTGATATGGGAGATAAAGAGGTTAAGGCCATAGCCGAAGAATTAGAAGAGAAAATTGCCCAAATCGGCATTCCTGAAGAAAACAGGCCCTTTTCTTCGCATATAACTATCGGCAGGACAAGGACTTCTTTAAACCGGGAAAGATTGGTTCAGGATTTGAAGAATAAAGCTGAATTAGGCGCAAGAAAGTTAGAATTTTATGTTACCAAGATTACTTTATTTAAAAGCAC
>ORJL011856706.1_pt1 | contig 14185 bp, 15 predicted proteins | sample 1779941 | NCBI WGS metagenome assembly ORJL01 (sample SAMEA104232317, study PRJEB22302) | groundwater metagenome | biome: forest; feature: aquifer; material: groundwater | place: USA | collected 2011-08-07 | depth 5.8 m
AATAATATTTCTTGAGAGTAGTAACAAACCAAAAAATTTATAAACTCAAGTTCTAATTATGAAATAAAATGAAATACAATCCAAATCTTGCAGATGAACTTAACAGGAAATTTGAGTTAGAAGAAAAAAGAAAACCAAAAGTGATTATTGAAGAAAAACAAATTGATAGTAATATCCCTCAAAACCAGTACATTCTTCTTGATAAAAATACAAGCTCAATAATCTCAATAGATAAATTCCATTATAATAATACCTGGACTAAAATGCATGAACTATTGCATAAAGAAAATGCATTCATGCCAAATGTAAGCGATTTCAGGTTATTGCTATACTTGTTAAAAGAAAACAAGGCAAGATATGCAGATGGCTCTTTAATAAAACCAGAAGAACAAGTAAGAATATACAAGGATATAACAGAAGTAAGAGATCCTTGGAGATCAGAATATCTTGATGCTGATTTCAAAGTAATAAACAAAGTACTTCATATTAATTACAATCATAGAACTATAAAGGGTGTTTTAACACCTCAAAATTCAGAAAAGCTGGAAGATTGTCTTATGAAAGACAAGACTCCTGGAATAGACATAGCTTCATGGCTTGATAACCCTACATCTCAAGGTCTTCCAAGAAAAGATGTAAAGAAAGGAGATCTTTATTATTATGCTCCAATGTCAGACAATAATAGTGTGGTTAGGTTCTTTGCCTATTCCGATGGGTCTTGGTTGAATTGCGATGGGAATCCATCTTATTCGGTTTCCGCACTCGGGGTACGTCGCAAAAAATTTTTCAGTGGAAATAAATGATAGAAAAATTAAGTTTTTATTTATTATTTCATAAAATCTCGCTAACGCCTTCTTTTTTATTCAGTCTTATTACATTCTCAACAAAGCTTTCTATCTTTGATTCATGGCTTACTATTATAACTTGTTTTATGTCAATTTCATCAAGGACTAATCTTAATCTGTCTAATTGATCTTCTGAAAATCCATCAGTCGGTTCATCAAGAATCAACAAATCCTTTGTTTTCACGTTTGATATAAGATTATTTATTACCTGATTCAATGCCAATCTATAAGCCAGAGCTCCTGCAGTTTTTTCTCCACCAGACAAGTAGACATAATCTATGTTGTATCCGCTTTGTTCTATTGAAGGTGAAAATTCCTCATCCAATTTTACGTTTATGTTTTCATCATCAACAAGAATATTGAACCATTTAACAAATAATTCATTGAAGTCATTATGAACTCTTAGCATGACTTTTCTTTCTATTGTCTCAACAATATTTATGAAATCATTGTCAATGAAATTCCTGAAATTCTTGGTCTTGAAAATCTCATCTCTTGTTTTTTCTTTTTTCAATATATCTTCAGAGATTCTTGATATTTCTTTTTCAATATTTTTTATTTCATTGTCATAGGAATTCTTTGCAAGAAGTATCTCTTTCTCCTTGCTCCTGAACAAGTCAAGCTCTTTCTTTATGCTTTCATGTTCAAGATTATTGAATTCATTTATTCTTGTGTTTAATTCAGCCTTTCTTGTTTCAATTATTTTTATTGATTCCTCTGCATCATTTTTTTCATTGCTTAATCTCTTGTGCATTTCTTTTTTCTCTGAAAGATTTCTTAGTTTTATTTTTATAATATCATTCCTGTTTCTAAGAATATTTAGCTTTTCAATTTCTTCCTTTATTATATCAATTTCAATTATTATATCATTCTCTTTTTTTGTGTATAATTTTATATTCTCCTTAAAGTCATTTAGCTTAATATTTTCATTGTTTATTATTTTCTCTTTATACTCATCATTTACATTCTGGAAGCATGTTGGACATTCCGTAAGATCTTTTATGTCCCTTATGAGCTTTTCAGATTTCAGATGATCATGTTTGCATTCATTGAGATTTTTTCTTGTTGATAGAAGTTCTTCTTCAATTTTCAGCATTCTTGACTTGAATCCTGCAATGTTTGAATTTATTTTCTCAAGATCATTTTCAGAAAGGTCTTCCTTCTCAAGCAAAGTTATATCATTTGCTAATTTTTGAATCATCTCATTGCTGTCATATATTTTTCTGAGATTGTTCTTCAGGTTAATTTCATTGATTTCAAAATCTTTCTTGTATTCATTTAGAAGCTTTATTTTTTCTTCAATTAGAGATATTTCTTCTTTCTTAGATTGAATTTTTCTCTGAATCTCTGAAAGCTCTTCATTTTTTTTCAGGGCCATTAAATTAATGTCTTCCTTATTTTTCTTCTTGCCATCAAATGCTTTCTTTAAATCTTCAAGGTCAGAAATCATAGTTTCTTTTTCTTTTATCTTTAGCCTTAAGTCTGAGCTGAATGTTTTTGCATTTTCCTGTATTCTCTTGTATTTGTCAATGTTGAATATTCTTCTTAATGTATCAAGCCTTGATTCTTTGTCTCCCAATAAAATAGATTTCATCTCTTCCTGAGGAGTATATACAGTATACCTGTAGATTAATGATTTTTTTGTAAGAGTTTCCTGCGGATAATTAAGGATTTCCAGTACTCTTTGTTTTAACTCCACTGGACTTAGATTTTCAAGAGTATCATTTATTTTTAAGTATCCTGAATCCTGGCTTATTGAATTTCCTGATTTTTTCAATACTCTTCTTATGGTTATGTCATTGTTTTCTATTGAAAAATTCAGTTCAACGCTTCCTTCTTTTTGCCCATGTCTTAACAAAGCTTCTCCAGTTATTATTCCCTTGCTCAGTCCAAATAATGCAAAATCAATTGCCAATAATACAGTTGATTTTCCACTTCCTATATCTCCTGACAATAAAGTGCTTCCTAGATTGAATTGTATCTCCTTCTCATTGTAGCTTCTTATGTTGTTTAGCTTAATTTTTTTTATTATCATTTTCAATGAATTTCTCCAAGTCTTTCAACAGTCTTCTTTCAAAATCAGCATTTCTCTCACCTTCATTTTTTTCATTGTCAAGGGCATTCATGAGCTCAGTAATTAATCCTTCATCATAATTAAGATTGAATTCTTTTATTATTTCACTCTCAACATCTGATATTTCTCCTTCCTTGACTTCAAGATTGGAAAATTCCTTGCTTGTGAGCTTAGTTGTATTTTTTAAAAATGAGTAAGCATCCCTGAATTTCTCTGATATTGCCTTGAAATTTATATCAGAACTTTTCCCTTCTTTTAATTCTCCCTGAATTCTTAAAAGTAATATTTTATCATCAAAATCTTTTATGTCAAGAATTTCATCTTCAACATCTCTTGAAGTTTTTCCGTTTGCATTTATCTCAATATAAATAGTATTTTTTAATTTTATAGGAATATATCTTAAATTCTCATTATCATAAATATAAAATCCGCCATGCTTTAATTCCTCAAGCTCCTTAAAATTATTCGGAAATAAAGGCCCCGGATAAACAAGTTTTCCTTTTAAGAAATCAGTTTCTTTTATGAAATGGACATGCCCTGCTGCATAATAATCAAAATTCTTTGGCAGTAAGCTAAGATTCATTCCATCAACTTTTTCCATGTCTTTTGGCTTTAGTTCATTTATAGTATTGTGAAGCATGAATATTTTGAATCCATTTTCATTTTCGAGATTGCTGAAGTCCAGGCTCTCATAATAATATTTATCCAAACCGCTCCTTAATCCAACTAAACCAGTGATTTTCACTCCAGTCTTGTCATGAGTAAAAATTAATTGATTGTCTTTTATCTTCATCACATTATTAACCAATCCTGAATTATCAAGGACATCAATCATCGTTTTTCCCGAAGGAGAAAAATCATGGCTTCCAGGAATTATGTAAACTTCTATGTCATGCTCTTTTAGCCTGCTCAAGATTCTTGTAGTTCTTTTTATCAAGTCTATGTTTGGCAGTGAAGTATTGAACAAGTCTCCCGCAATCAAGACAAATGCAACATTTTCTTTTATGCATATATCTATTGCACTCTCAAAAGATTTTATGCTCAGCTCTTTCAGGTTTATATCCTTCCATCCACCTATATGACAGTCTGCTATGTGCGCAAATTTCATGTTCTTATTGCAATTAAAAACTTAAAAAGAATTTATGTAAGAAAAAGTATATAATGATAGAAGTAATAAAATTTATAAGTCAATCCAATTGATAATTAGCATGTCACTAATAGACAAGTTGCCGGATTCAATTGCCGTGAGGTTCTCAAAGGATGAAAGAACAATTGATCTATTGAAAGTTGTCAAAAGAACCAGAAAGTGCATAAGAAGTTCTGAAGGATTATCCAGAAATGGCGAAATCTTTGATTATAACATAAGAGAAATTAAAAAACTGCTTTCAGGTTATGAATATAGTAGATTCGGTCCATATTTCAGGAAAAGTTTAGAAGAATTGCAACTTGAAGAGAAATTTGCGCTGGGTTATAATCTTAACCAATCTCTTTAAGCTTCTCTCTTAAAATAAATAATTCCTTCTCAAGTCTCTCAAATTCATTGCTGTCCTTTGAATATCCTTCAAATTCCATATCAATTTTTTCAGCTTCTTTTTTTAACTCTTCCTCTTCATTGTATTCAAGATGTGGAAATCTTGATCTTAATCTTGTTATTGAAGAATGAATTTCCTTTATGTAAGCCTTCATGAAAAGAAAAGTGTTGTGCTTGTTTGCCCTCAACTCTTTTATTCCCTCTAATTCTTCCATTAATTCTATGACTTCTATGTTAGCTTTCAATAAATCTTTTCTCAGTTCAACCGGACTTCTTAAGGTAGTGTAAATCTTGCTAGTCATGTTCTATCTCATACAAAACTTGATCCATCCTGCTTAATCTTTCTTTTATTCCGTCAAGATTTTTGTGCCATTTATCAAGATGCTCATCTTCCTTCTGCTTCATATTTCTCAAGTCATTAAGAACAACATCAGCTTCCTTTATTTTTTCTCTTATTTTTTCAATGGTGTCAAGAGCTTCCTTGTAATGTTCCATCTTAACAAAAACCTGTTTCCTTGCTTTTGGCTCTTCCTTTATTTCAAATGAAGAATTTATTTGCGATACACTACTGCTAACCTCTTCCTCAATCTCAGGAAGGCTTATGCTTTTCACGCTTCCAAACTGAAAAGAAGATGGCGTAGGCAAGTCCTGAAGACTTTTCTTTGATGTAAAAAAACCCATGATAATAACCTCCTTTATGCTATTTAACAAAACTTTTATCTTTATTAAATTATTCCTTTTCACTTATAAATAATAAAAAGAAAAATAAAAACATTTTTATACACTACATTCTATAAAAATACATGGTACTTATATTTGGAAATGATTATTCATTGACAATTATCATGCCCTTCATTTTAATCATTTTAGGCATCGCTTTTTTTCTTACAACTTACATAAAGGACAACATAGGAAAATTAAAATTAAAAGTAAAAAAGAAGGAAAAGCATGAGAAGGAAGCAATAGATTTTAATCATGAATTTATTCACTTAAAAAAAGAAATTCCAAACATGAATGCAACGGATTCACTTGATGCAATAACATCCATCACAAAACAATTTCTCGGCCATAAGCTGAATATTCAGAATGAATTCACATTTGAAGAGCTTCCAAGAAACAAGCTTGATTGGCAGGTCATAGAGTTCACAAAAAGATTGACAGATTTGAGATATTCAGGAAGAGAGATAACAAGGGATGAAATTAATCATCTTGTTATTTATTTGTCAAAAATATTAAAATTCAAAGATATTGATTATGGAAAGAAAGAAGATGCAAAGCCAGGAATATTTCCAAGAATCATATTTCCAAAGTTTCCAAAGATTATTTTCAAATTTCCTCAGAGAAAGAAGCCTCATGAGAGAATACCACATCCTCATAAGGAATTAAAGCCAATAAAGATAAATCTTAAGCTTCCCTCAAGGATTGTAATAAATCCTTTTATGTGGTTTAAAACAAAGAAGAAAATAGAGGTTCCTATTCCAAAGAGAGAAGCAATAAAGAAATCAATTATTGAATTAAGAAAACAGGCAGTTTCTCATATCAGCAAGACAGAGCACAAGAAAACAAAGTCAAAATTATACAAATTCGTTCAATTCATACATAGAGAAGAGAATAACATTTCAAATCTTGAATCAAGATCATTGAGAAAATTCCTGAAGAATTCTCACAAATTGTCAAAGGATCTCTCAAAATCTTATGATGAGGAAAGCCATAAGACAATAGTTTCAATGAAGAACGTTCTTTCTCATGCAAATCTTGAGCATAAAATTCCAGAAGCTCCAATGCCTGTTAAGATTGAGCATGCAAAGAAAATACACCACAAGCACAAGATTGGGTTCTTTGAAAAATTGAGAATGAGCAGGCAATCATCAAGGATACTAAAATTAATCAAGAAGGCAGAATCAATATCATTTAAGCATCCTCTTGTTTCAAAAAAACTTTATGATGAGGCATTAATGATGTATTACAGACTGCCAATGGACAAGGAAGAGGACATAGCAATAAAACTTGACAAATTTTATGGAAAAATAAATGGCAATCATGAAAGAGATTTAATGGATATAAAGCATAATGACAAGAAAGCAACAAGAGAAGCTATTTCAAAATTAAAAGAATTCAGAAATCATTCAGTTGCAGAAAATAATTCTCTCTCAATCAGTCTTAGAAGTTCAGTTTCAGAATTAAAGAAAAAACTTTTAGAAAACATAATTAAAACAAAGGATAATAAAATAAAAAGCAGGTTCTCAAAATTCCTTAAGATTGTTTCAAATAAAGAATCAGAAATTCTTGCACTTGATGAAGGAGCAATAAATAATATCATGTCAGAGTCAGTATCCTTATTTTCAAGAGTTGAATCAGAAGGTTATGACGTTTATTTTGCATTGAAGAACTTGTTCTCAAATCTGAGAATGGAGCTTCCATCTAATCTCAAAATGCCAGTTCCAGAAATTAATGTTCCAAAGGAAATTCCAAGATTCATAGAACCTGAAATAAAGAAGGTAAAAATAAAGGCTCCTGAAATTAGAGTTATTCCAAAACAGAAGCTTGAGATTCAGCCTCCAAGATATCCTGAAAAGAAAATTTCTGACAGGATGAAGAAATTAATCGAGGAAAAAGAAAGTGTATATAAAAAATTGAAGGAAGTTGAAGGTCAGGAACTGGAAAGATTCAAGAATGTAAAAAGAATGACAATTCATGAAGATATTGGATATCATGATTTCATAAGAAATCTTAAGCCAAGAACAGAGCATCATGAAGAACATAAGCTGAAAAAGATTCTTGAGGCAAAATAAAAAAGCTTAAAAGCCAGATTTTTTCTTAATAACATATTGCCCTAGTGGTGTAGTGGTTATCATACGGCCCTGTCGAGGCCGTGACCCGGGTTCAACTCCCGGCTGGGGCGTTCCACAACTTATACAATAGTAAGGCTTAAATATTAATTCTGCCCTCTATAAAAGGGGTTAAGAATGGTTACGTCATATATTCATAATTATAAAGCAAGGTTTGATCACTACATTGAGAATATAAAAAAAGACAAATCCATATCTGCAAAAAACAAGGAATTAATCTTTAATTTTGAAAAATCATGCTATTTAATCCAGAAATTAGAAATTCCCACGAGAGTGAAATATTTTGAAGTTCTTGGAAAGATAGCAAGGGATTATATAAAAAAGGATTTTGACAAGCTCACAAGAAAAGATTTTGAACACATAGTTATCCAGATAGAATCAAGGGAAGATTGGAGTGTATCAACTAAGCACAAATTCCTGGTTCTCTTGAAAAAATTTGGAAAATGGTTAAAATATAAGGACAAGGCATTTAATGAAAAAAAGAATCTTTATCCTGAAACAGTTTATTGGATTAATGCAAATATAAAAAGAAAAGATATGCCTAAAGTTATGGCCTCTGAAATTCTTACGGAAGAAGAAGTAGAAACTATGATTAAGAATGCAGAGCATTCAAGAGACAAGGCATTCATAGCCATGTTGTATGATTTAGGTTCAAGAATAGGGGAGATAGGAACTTTAAAGATAAAAGATATTACAAGGGATGAGCATAGTTATCTGGTTGATTTAAACGGAAAAACAGGAAGAAGAACTCCCAGGATTGTCATGAGTGATCCTTACATTACATCATGGCTTAACCAGCATCCTTTGAAGGATGATCCAGAATCCCCTGTTTGGGTGACTGTTGGAAATAGAACTGTAAAAAGACTTGGATATAATTCATTAACTCAGATAATAAAAAGAGTAAAAAGTAAATCAGGAATAAAAAAGAGGGTTTATGCTCATCTGTTCAGGCATACAAGAGTGACTCATCTGTTGAATAAGAAGCAAATAAACGAATCACAAGCCAAAGTTTATTTTGGATGGGTTCCAAGCAGTAAGGTTTTATCAGAATATTCTCATTTAGTCAGCAATGACGTTAATGAAATCATACTTGAAATGAACGGGATAAAAACAGAGAATAAAAGCAGGGATATATTAAAGCCTAAGATATGCATTTCATGCAAAAGAATTAACAGTAAAGATTCTTTATTCTGTCAGAACTGCAGCAAGCCTCTTGACTTCAATGCAGTTGCAAAGTTTGACAAGGAAAAGATTGGCTATGAGGATGCTCTGAAGAATGTTCTTAAGAATAACAAGAAAGTAAGAGACGTAATTGTTAAGGCTCTTATGGATGAAGGGGTAGAGTTTTAAGTAATTACTAAATATTTTATATAATTTTTTTATCAAGTATGTTTATAACTGTTTTTGTACAAAATGGATAAATTAACCCTTTTTGAATGATAAAATTTATATACTTTATAAAGATTAAAACAAAAATGGAACAATTTAGTGAAAGAATAAAAAATTTTTGTATAAAAAATAAAATAGAATTTACAGAATCTGTAATCCATAATAAAAAAATTATTAAGAGAATATTACAAGGGAGTATAGATGATATATTTTTAGTTGAAGCTGGAGGTTCTTATGCTGTTTTAAAAATTTATAATCACAGAGATATTTATTGGTCAGGACGTTTGGAAAGGGAAGCATTCGCATTAAATGAATTTTCACAAATAGGTCTTACGCCAAGAGTATATTCTATCAGTGAAAATAGCATTTTAATGGAGTTTTGTAAAGGAGAATCATCAGTACAAGAAAAAGAAGTTTTAAAAAATTCGTCTATTATTTTTGAAACCTTAAAAAAAAATACATAAACATCAATATAAAGAAGAACAAGAAACTCTACAAATTAGTTCACTTATAACTGGTACGGGTCGCATTAAAAATATTGAAAAAAATATAAATGTGATTAAAAAATATATTCCAAAATATTATTTAGATAACATTTGCTCTTTTATATCAAAGGATTTAGACATTTCTATGGGGATTGTTCATGGAGATTATCACCCCGGAAATATAATAATGAACAAGTCTCCTAAAATTATTGATTGGGGGCGTAGCCGACTTGGAGATATAGCTTTTGATATTGGTTATTTTGCATATAGTGCAACATGCGGAACTTATGGTACTTTTAATAGAAAGGGACTTAAATCTTTGAGTACTGCTATTAAGAATAACTTTTCAGAAAAAACAGTTTTTAAAGCCACTCAATACTATTTATACAGTTTACTATTGGACATTCCATGGCTAGTTAAAGAGTCTAGAGAACTTATGGGTAGTGTTCCTTACAATGGAGAATCAATTATAAAAAGAAGTTTGGAAATTATATCAAATGGAGAAGAAAAATGGATATTGGAATAGGAACAATTTGTCATCCGCCGTATATAAGATTATTGGAAGATCATTTAACTTCAATCGAAAATGCTGTATCACAAAGAGAGATTCAAATTTATTTATTCTGTTCTCAAATGAGTTTAGAAGACAATTTAAGAGTTAAAAAAATTCTTGAAAATCATCCTAAAACTAATTTTGAACTAACTCAAGAAAAAATAACAATAGGAGCTGCGCGAAATAGGCTTTTTACTATGAGTAATTCTGAATGGATGTTATTTTTGGATTCTGACGTTGAACTTGTTGCTAACTATTTTTCTGAATTGGAACTCTTTTTTGAATTGCACAACTTAAAAGATGTTTGGGGAATTGCAGGAGGTATTGGTTTGCATAAAGCGTCATTATGGGGAAGATATGAGGGATTAATGGACTTGAATGCACTTGTAGGAAAAATTGAAAAATTAGACACTCGTATTTATGAAGATATATTTGAAAAATTTTATGTAAATAAATCTGAACGTGATTTATGGATATCACTAAATAATCAACTTCGTAGATTTGATGGGAGTAGGATAAAATATATGCAAGGATTTAATCAAATTATTCATCGCGATCAATTTTTAATTGGTGGTGGTTTTGATAACTCTTTTATGAGCGCTGAAGATAGAGATATAGCTGCATGTATTTATTCTCATGGAAAAGAAGTTTTATTTGCTCCTGCATCCCTTGCATTGCATTCATATGATTTAACATTTAAACAGATTATGCACAGAAAAATGATTCATGGAATATGGTCTGCAAAATTTAGAAAAAAGTATAAAAATCATCCAAAAATAGTAAATCAATATGAGTTTAATGATTGGGCAAATTATGCGCTATCAACATTGAATCCCCCAAAAATGTTTCAATCATTAATAGGAAAGATTTATTACACATCAGCATTCATTTCTTACGCATATGGGGGGTTATTGGGGAGTTTAAATGATTCCTGATCATGAATTATTTTTATTAAAAAATGGAATTTTTTTAGATACAATTGGGTATTGGTCAAATGATATTCATGGAATTTTGACTTATACTCCAGATATTATTGGAAATAAGAATATAAATGGTAAAACATACAGGAAACGTTTTTTAAAAAATGATGAAAATAATAAAATTTATCTTCCCTCAAACTTTGAACCTTCTTTTTGTGATACTTACTGTTTTAAGATTCCAATTGATTTTGTGGAAAAAAGATTTGATTCAAAAAAAGGTTATGCAATAATTAAGAATTCTGGGTTATTTGGAAATTTATGCGAATCTATTGAAGAAAGATTAGGTAATTCTAATTTAGGCATAACTGGGAGTGTTCTTGCAGGATGTAATAATCCCCAAGATATTGATCTACTTGTTTATGGTATTGAGGAATTTAGAAATTTACTCCATGAAAAAGAATCACGTAATATTCAAAATAAAATAAAAAGCAAAACTTTTTTTTATCCATTGGTAACCTCACATTCATTAGAACTAATCTATTTAAATAAGAGTAAATACAAATTTGATATATGCGGTTTCGAAGTTAGTTTATGGGCAAGATATACAAAACCATTGGAATTTGACATTCAACTTACTGGAAAAGTGGTTAAACAGTTTTTAATAATTGAGTCAGATGAGCACTCTTTTTTTTCACCAGTTATTTATGGATGTAATAAAGGAATAATGCTTATTTCGTACGACCGTTTATTAAAAGGAGCATTGACCTTAGGTCAAAAATTGCATGTCACTGGTGAAAAAGTGCGTATAAATATTGATAGGATTGAGCATGATGGTGTTTTATTCAGACACAATTGTGCATTGGAGTTGGTATAAAATGATTAGCATAGGTATTCCAACAATTGGACGTCCTTCATTATATACCTTGTTTGAATCAATAGAAATTGCTGGAAAGAACGCAAATTTTATGCCGGAAGTAATTATTGCAGATTCATCAGGAAGAGTAAGCTTACCAAAAGCAAAGGTGTTATATAATAAAAATGGGGATGCATCTAATGGTCGTAATATATGTGCATTAAATGCACAAAATAAATTTATTTTATTTGTTGATGATGATTGTGCTCTTTATCCAAACAGTTTAAAAGTTATATCTGATGTATTGAATCTAAAATCGAAAGGGAAAGGTTTTGCAGGGTTAGTCAAAAAAAAAGAATCGTCTAATAAGCTGAATATAGCATGGAGAGAAGCGGGATTTGACAAATATTTTTCACTTTCATTGAAATTTGATTATTTAAGATGGGCACCCACAGCATGTTTAATTGTTGATAGGGAAGCATGTATTTCTACAAAATTTAATGATCTTAATCTTCCTGTCGGAGGAGAAGATGTTGATTTTGGCATGAGGTTCACAATGAATTATGGTCCATTTATGTCCTTACCTGAAATGAAAATTTCTCATGAAGCAATTGAACATGATGATGTCATATCTATTCTTAGAAAAGCATTTCTTTATGGAATGAGTGAAAAAATCTTAACTTCAATTTATCCACAATATTGTGTCACCAGAGATTTCAAACCATCCAACAATGATTTAGCCATAAGGCTACGGTCTGAGTTTAATATTGGAAGAGGTTTAGTTGATAATCTACATGCACTTTCATTAACAGAGATGGCAAATGTTTACAATGGACTTGATGGACGTTTAACTTTTATGATGATAAAACCACATGGACTTAATTTTGCGGAAGATATTATTAGTGATGTTGAAGATGCAGGATTTAAATTATTAAAAAAAAAGAGATTATATCTTAATTATAATGACATAACTTTTTTATATAAAGATGTTTTTGATAAAATATTAGCTGATGAATTACCTAGTGAGTACATTGACAAACATATTAATTATCTCTGCTCAAATGAAGTTTTAGCCCTATTAGCTTATAACACAAATAGTTTAGGTTATGAAGCAGTTAGATTGATTAGGGGAGAAGGTATTAAGTCTAATGAATGCAACCATAAAAGTATTCGTAGAAAATATCCTGGAAAAGGAGTGTTTAACTCATTTCATGCTGCAATTGGATTTGATGAAACTTTAAAACAAGCAAGTTATTTTTTTAAGGAAGTGCAAAATGTATGAAGGGTTGTTTACTTGCGTAAAAAATTTTCCGGAATATGGAAGTGCAATAATGGATGTATCTTCATACTTTGCAGATGCAAATGCTTTTAATTATGCAATTGATGAATTGCATGGCTCACTTTCACATTCAGATATTGTTGTTGGAGTAGAAGCATATGGTTTTGTCTTGGGTACTGCATTTGCTATGAAAAGGGGTATGGGGATTGTATGTTTACGAAAAGATAGAAAACTAGCTCTAGCCGATTTAATCGTAGAGTATTCCATGAAGTATAGACCTAAAAATATTATGTGTGCTAATTCTATGCTCTTGAAAGGAAGGGATTGTGTTATAATTGATGATGTAATAGACACAACTGGGACTATCAGCGCTGCTATTGAATTAGTAGAAAAATCAGGGGCTAGGGTTGTAGGGATTGGCTCGCTTATTGCAGAAAAATCTGACAATTTGGCTCAACTATCAAAAGATTATCCGTTTTATTCAGTCTATTACTTTCAAGATATTTTAAGTAAAGTTAGAAAGCAAAAGTGAAAACATTTTCTTCATAGCTTCTGATCTAATTTTTTTTCCATTATACAAGTGCTCTTCTTTTGTATCACTAATAATCAATAAACCAGCTGATTTAATTTTAAGCTTTTTGCTAAAGTAATATATTGAAGATAGCTCCATTTCAAGTGCATTAATTTTTCCTACTCTTAATCTTATCTTTTTAGTACGATGAAACAATGATGAAACACTTACTGAGTGACCCTTTTTAAAAAGTATATCATTTTTTTTAAGGGTTAACATAATTCTTTCCTTAAGATTGTAATCTGGATAAGAATACTTAATATTCTTTTGTAATAAATTTGTAAGTCCATCAAAACAATATGTTTTTGTTGGTATAAAATAATCTCCAATAGACAATGTTTCACTGTATGCATAACCTAAAAAAATTACATTTTTGCACCCTCCATCATTAAGGGTATAAATAATATCAATTGCAAGAGGGGCACCATAAACATGAAAAATAATAGCATAATCTTTTCCTTTATATGTTGCAATAAAGTTATGACTAACAGCATCCTTTCTGAAGAGAACATTATCAAATAATGAAAGAATTTCTTTCTGATATTTTATGGGTGTAGTTCCTGCAACTATGAATGCAGTTTCAGGCAATAATTCCCTACCAAAATTTCTAAGCGCCCAATTTCCCATATCTAAAAATTCTTTAAATTCTATTTAAATCTTCGTTTTAAGATATTATAATTATTTTTTACCCCCTCTTAATAACAAAACCTTTAAATATTCTAAAATCTATGCATTTTAGGAGCAAATATGAAAAGAAATAGAGTTCCATTGATAGCATCATTATTGACAGCAGGAGCTATATTATTTAATCCTATAAAAGATTATGCTCAGACAAT
>ORJL011914451.1_pt1 | contig 14185 bp, 13 predicted proteins | sample 1779941 | NCBI WGS metagenome assembly ORJL01 (sample SAMEA104232317, study PRJEB22302) | groundwater metagenome | biome: forest; feature: aquifer; material: groundwater | place: USA | collected 2011-08-07 | depth 5.8 m
CTATGATACGAATCTGCGAATACCTACGAATGGGAACACCTAGTCTGCGACTATCCCACTGCGGTGTCGTTTTTTAGTCTTTACTTTTTAGCGTTACGCTCTCGGCTCGGTATGTTAGAAAATACTTACGATCGTAAGTACTTGCTAACTATGCGAAGAATGTTGTTGGAATCTTGGAATTGGAAGTGGTGTTTCCGGTTTCTTTTTTTCACGCTCATCTCATTGACAACACTATCCTAGTGTGCTACCATACCAGAGAAGGTTCTTTACAAAATCTTTTTTCGGTTAATTGTGGATTTGAGTCCAGATTTTTCCGGTTTCAAACCCACAATTAACAAAAAAAAGAAAAAAGTGAAAATAAAAACATTGAAAATAAGTTTTTTGGTTTTGTTGGCCATACTCCTCTCCGTTGCTGGTGTTGTCTTCGCCGCAAGTTTTGCGGTAGAGAAGCTCCAGAGCTGGCCGAAGGCGTTGCTGGAGGCGCGGGTGGTGCTGTGCGGGCAGATCATGCTCGGAGTAAGCATCGGGCTTGCCTCGTGGAGGTGGCAGAAGTGGATACACCGGGCGATCCTCGGCATGATGCTGGTGTCACTCGTAGGATTCTCCTGGTCTCTAGGGACGTCGTCGCGGTTCGGGGTGTGTGTTTGGGGGATGCTCCTGTTCGTTTGGATGGGAGGGGGAATCTTCGCCGAATTGGGGCGGGAGATTTTCTCCTCAAGCAGGAAGCTTCCGACGATACCAGCGACAGATCCCTCTCTCAACTAGGAGAAGGTTGCACGAGAACCTCTAAAACGTGCATCGTCCGCGATTGTTACGGCGTCATCACCGACGAGACCGGTGCGTAATTTACTTCGGGGAAGTTCCGGAGCGCCTGACGAGCGGAAACTGTTGGCAAGCGAAAGTTTGCCGCCTTTTTCAAGTCCGTGAACTGGTTCGCGGATTTGTAGAGGATAGTTCTTTTAAAAGGAGGGGTTTTTCTGTTCAGCCGACAAGTTGTGGGTGGCTTTGAAGTCGCCCGTTCACAAGCGGGAATGAATCTCGCTTTGAACAGAAAAATATGGAACAAAAAAACAAGGATGTTCAGGCGACATCCCAAGAAATCGCCTATGTTTCCGACATTTACACCCTTCCTCGGGCAAAGTGGAATGGTGTAAGGGAGACAACCGCCTTCCAGCCAGGGAATCCCTACGGGGAACTTCTTCTGGTGTCCTTAGATCAGAAGATTCTGGTGCCTATCCCTGCTTTCAAGGAGGAGGGAGGACCAGACGACATCTTGATTGGGGAGGTGCTCGCCACCGGCGAGGGAATTACGGGGTCCGGACAAAGAAAGCTGGTGGTCCTTGCGGAAGGACAATACCAGGCAACCCTCCTCAAAAGAGGAGACACGGAGCATTGGATGGAGTTCCTGGTGGTCAGCAGCAGCAGGTAAGTCAGGATTGTCTTGTCGCGGGGGGATTACGTTCTATCCGTAACCCTCCACTTTATTGAGTTCACAAGTGAAAGATTCTTGCGGATTCATAGAGTTCCAAACAACAAAAGATTTGGAGGGAACAATGATTTCAGTAAAATGTGTCGGCGGACAGTACGACGGAAAGGTACAAACACCGCCGTCTGATATGAACCCAGCCTCTTTGCTTTTTGATATGGTGAATCACGGCTGGGGCTGGGAGATTGATTTCTCCGAAGCCAGTCGTGAAGAAGCCATCGCGTGGGGCGGAGCGGACTTGATGGCGCGGGCATATCGCGCCGTCAGAAACGGACGAATCGTAACTTTCCTCGGGACCGAGTATGCGACGATTGAGGAGTTACAGGCGTTTGAAGACGCCCTCGTTGATTCCGGGTATGAAGTGCAGGTTACCCGGGACAATGAAGAGGGGTTGGAGGTACAGATCGTCCAACCCGAGTAGTTCTTTCGGGGGCTTGCATATCCCCCGACAACAGATTTTCACCAAAAGCCCAGAGGCAACCTCTGGGCTTTTTCATTTCTATAAAAGTTTTTTTTGGCTCGTTGTCACGTTTTTGATTTTGAGATGCTCATACGCTTTCGGTGTGGCGCGCCTTCCGCGAGGGGTGCGTTCCAAGAGACCGAGTTGAATGAGGTAGGGCTCGTGGACATCCTCAATGGTCGCTTCTTCTTCCGAGAGAGCGGCGCCGAGGGTGTTTAATCCCACCGGACCTCCGGCGAATTTTTCTATGAGTACGGTGAGGAGCGCGCGGTCGGACGGCTGGAGTCCAAGCGTATCAACGCCGAGGAGTTTGAGCGCCTCCATGACCGCGTCCGCGGTGAGAGCGCTCCGCTTGATTTGGGCGAAGTCGCGCGCGCGTTTCAAAAGGTAGTTCGCCGTGCGGGGCGTGAAGCGGCTTCGTCGTGAAAGCTCCTGAAGCGCGGTGCCCTCCGCGCGTATTCCGAGAATTTGCGCCGAGCGCGTGAGGATTTTCTCAATCTCTTCGTTCGTGTAGAACTCAAGACGGAACGTTCCGCCACTGAAGCGAGAGCGTAGGGGCGAGGAGAGGAGCGCGACGCGGGTGGTGGCGGCTATGAGGGTGAAGGGAGGAATTTCAAGCTGAACCGTTCGCGCCGAAGGCCCTTTGCCGATGATGATGTCCAAGCGTCCGGACTCCATTGCCGGGTAGAGAATTTCCTCAACCTGTTTTGAGAGGCGGTGAATCTCGTCAATGAAAAGAATGTCTCCTTTGTCAAGATTGGTGAGGAGGGAAGCGAGGTCGCCGACTCGTTCAATGGCGGGTCCCGACGTTATCTTTATTTGCGCGTTCATCTCTTTCGCGATGAGGTACGCGAGTGTGGTTTTGCCGAGTCCCGGCGGACCATAAAAGAGGAGATGCTCCGGTGCGTGACTTCGTTCCCGCGCCGCGGTGAGGAGAATTCGTAAATTTTCTTTGATATTTTCCTGACCGATGTACTCGTTCCAGTGGGAAGGACGCAGGGTTTGATCCAAGAACGCGTCCCCTTCTTCTTTGATAGCCGAACGGGTATCGGCGGGTTTTGTTTTTGTGGGCATACACCTATTCTAACGCATTCTCAAACGAAACGCGTCACGGTTTTCGCCGGAAAATGGCGACAGAGCGGGAAAAAAACGCACCGCCCCCATTTCATAGCCGTACTGTGGAGACTGTTGACAGTATTTCTTTTCTATGCTAGACTTCTGCCACCGTGGTCAGGAGAACCACGGTTTACTTATGAAGAGGTTTTCAGAGTATCCCACCGACTCACAACGAGAAAACAGGGTTCAGAATAAGAATCTCTAAGCGATCGGCCCGTTCACGCGGGTTAAAACATTTTTCCGAGGATGATTTGGAGTCCGCTTCGGCGGATCCTCTGAATCTCTCCTTAGGCTCCATGTTAACTTTTGGTACTCGTATTGAAAGTTTGATTGCTTAGAGATTCTTGTTCCGAACATCTCCCAAACAACGTAACCGTCCTTGCTTTTCTCATCTTACCCTTCGCGCGCATCCGCGCAATGTGGAGAACGCAACAAGGCACTCAAACCAACCTCCGTCAAACGGAGGTTGGTAATTTTAAAGTATCAATTTCCCAAATCTATAACTCGCTCAAGTTCTTCAAGAGAGGTAACTCCGCTCAACACTTTCAAGACGCCGTCCTGCGACATGGTGGGGATGTGCTGGGGGAGAGCGGCGATGTTTATTTCGCGCTCGCTTGGGTTCTCCCGCACCACTTTTTCTATCGATTCATTGGAGAGAATGGCTTCGTAAATGCCGGTACGACCCTTGAAGCCGGTCATGTGGCACTTCTCGCACCCTTTGGGTGTCCACATGGAGGAATGTTCCGAAAGCGCGGGAGCTTCGGGTAATCCCTCAAGAATTTTTACTATTCGCACCCGGTCTTTTTCCGGAATCGGCGCTTCAACTTTGCAGACTTCACAGAGTTTGCGAATTAGCCGTTGCGCCATAGCGACATTGATGGCGGAGGTGATGACCTTCGGATTGACGCCGAGGTCAATGAGTCGCGGGTAGGTGCCGGCTGCGTTGTTGGTGTGGAGTGTTGAGAACACCAAGTGACCGGTGAGCGCGGAGTTGATGGCGATTTCGGCCGTTTCTTCGTCTCTGATTTCGCCGACCATGATGACATCCGGGTCTTGACGGAGCGCGGCGCGGAGTCCCGACGCGAAGGTGTACCCTTCCTCACGGTTGGTTTGAGTTTGAGTAATACCCGCGAGGTGGTACTCAATAGGGTCTTCAATGGTGATGATTTTTACTCCGGGCGTGTGGATTCTTCGGAGGAACGCGTAGAGGGTGGTGGTTTTTCCGCTTCCGGTCGGACCGGTGGTGAGAAGCATCCCGTTCGGCTTGGAAATTTCTTTTTCAACCGCCGCGAGGAGCTTCGGTTGCATACCGAGGTCGGGCAACTCCACGGAAATACTTTTCGGGTTGAGGAGACGCAGGACGATGGATTCGCCGTACGCGCCGGGCAGGAGCGAAACACGGATTTCAATGGTGGTGTCTTTGAGTCCCACGCTGAAGCGTCCATCTTGGGCTTCGGCGCGGACATTTAACTTCAGTGTCGCGAGAAGCTTGATGCGGGAGTTTATGAGTCGGTAGGTGGGATGATCAAAGGTGATCACCTCGTGGAGGATTCCGTCAAGGCGGAAGCGCAGACGCACCTCCTTTTCTTCCGGTTCAATATGGATGTCCGATGCGTCAACGGCAATGGCTCCTCCGAGAATGATTTCGCTGAGTCGAGAGATGCGGTTCGGCAGTTTTGAAGAAAGAACCTCCCGAATCTGGGTTGCCATATCTTCCAGCGTTTTGATGGCGGCCGCGGTTTCGGCTACGGCTCCACCTCGAAGCTCAACTTCGCCGGAGTAGGTCGCGGTGAAACTTCGGAGCTCCTGGTAGTGGTGCCACGCCTTCTCCATACTTTTCGTTGTGGCCATGTGGAGTGTCGGGAGGTATCCCTCTTTTGAAAGTTTGTCTATGATCGCGCGCGTCGCCTCCGTATCGGGAGAAAAAACCGCGACTCCGACTTTCTTTCCGGAAACCGAAAATGCGACGACTTTTGCGTTCCGTGATTCTTCTTCGGTGATAAGTTTGAGCGCGTCGTTTTCAATGGGAATCGGCATGAGGTCAATGTAAGGGAGACCATGCTTCTCCGCGAGGTACTGGATAACCTCCTCTTCTTCTTTCAGTTTCAGTTCCGCCAACTCTTTTTCTTCTTTTTCGTCGTCAAAGGTAACCATGGCCTTAATCATAGCAGATACCACACCGCGAATGAAATACCAATTTCCAAACGCTTTCCTTTTTCGCGTGTCGGAACTATGGGAAGGGTATTGGCAGATTGAGGGGAATCGGTATGATTGATACCTAATGAAGCGGATAACGAACAGTCTTGAAGAATTTAAGAATACGGCGCGGGACTTCGCGCGAGGTCTCAGTCCGCGTATTGACCGCGCAACGGTAGTTGGACTGTACGGCGACCTCGGCGCGGGCAAGACGACATTTACGCAGGCAGTCGGAGAGGAGCTCGGAGTCGGAGAAAAGATGACCAGCCCCACGTTTGTGATTATGAAAAGATTTAAGATTAAAGATTTGGGATTCAAGTTTGAGAATCTAATACATATAGACAGTTATCGGCTAAAGAGCGGGGAAGACCTAATAAGACTTGGTTGGAACGAAATAGTTACCAATCCCGGCAATCTTATTTTGGTGGAGTGGGCGGATCGCATAACGGATATTCTTCCGGAGGACCGTCTGGAAGTGCGACTAACGTTCATTGACGAACACACACGCTGCATAACGACAGAGAGGTAACGCTTTTGCTCCCCCAACTACCATCACTATCACATTTCACAAAAACACCATATGCTACTTCTCTGCTATAGCACAGAAGTAGCATATGGTGTTTTTGTGAGCGTTGTGAACTAGGAAACTAAAAACCTTCAGCGAAGATTCATTTTGTATATACTTCAAAATAATCGCGTAGTTTTCGGTCGTTTTCCACTGCCTCAGCGATGAGATAGAGAACATCTTTTCCTATTTTGAAATCAGCCTTAAGCAAGGTTATGAAGTTCTCGCAGTCAAAGGGATAAATCCAGACGCTGTCTTGCAACCATTTGAATCCGATGGAGTGAAGGGTGTTGCGAAGTTTTTCTCGAAGAACTTTTCGTTTTTCCGGTATGTCAAAAATAAGAACACGCCATTTGCCGTCCCATTGTTTGAGGCGGGGAAGCTTGTAATCACACTTTTCCCATTCACGCAGTTTCTCCCTTCCCTTCGCGGTTAATTCAACGAACTTCCCGTTTCGGCGAAGGAGACCATTTTTAACGAGCCGTTCGCGAGCGGCAAGAATTGAACGATATTTCTTTTTTTGTTCCGTGCGATCAGCAAACTTGTACATTTTATAGATGCTTCCTGTGAGCATTCCTGTCGTGAGTTCCGCAACGGATTCAACAACAGCAAGTACCGACCGCTGTAATCGCGAATTATGCAAACGCTGTCGCGCTTTCTGCTCTAACTGCCCCATCAGTCTATTATAGGATATATGCTACTTCTCTGCTATAGCACAGAAGTAGCATATATAGCCCACCTCTTCTTTCCGCAACAAGCGTGTCGTTTACCAAAGGGTAATCAAGAGGAATCTATTAGCCGAAGGGATGCAAGAAGTAACGAGGGGAAAAGATTACCCACAGGGAGGTTCGCAGACTTTTGCGAACCGCTTTTTGTTTGCGGAAATGCTACAATTTCATTACGCTTATATCTTTAATCCTGAATCTTGAATCATAAACCCGCACAACGCCTTGTTTTGATTGACGCGCACGCGATACTGCACCGCGCGTACCACGCCCTTCCGCAATTCAGCAACTCACGAGGGGAGCCGACCGGTGGGCTCTACGGACTCGCCGCCATGCTCATTAAAATTATCGGCGACCTGAAGCCCGATTATATCGTGGCGGCATACGATTTGCCGAAACCGACCTTTAGGCACGAAGCGTACAAAGAGTACAAAGCGGGGCGCGCCAAAGCGGATGACGCGCTCGTCTCGCAGATGATTCGTTCTCGCGAGATTTTTGAGGTATTCGGTATTCCCATCTACGATAAGGAAGGGTTTGAGGCGGATGATATTCTCGGAACCATCGTAGAAAAACTACAAACCACAAACCACAAACCACAAACTGAAATTATCATTGCCTCCGGCGATATGGATATTCTCCAACTCGCGGACGGCACGCGGGTGCAGGTGTTTACCCTGAAGAAAGGAATCAACGATACGGTGCTCTATGATGAAGAAAAAGTAAGAGAACGCTTTGGGTTCGGTCCAACACTTCTGCCCGATTTCAAGGGACTCAAAGGCGACCCGTCGGATAACATCAAGGGCATTGCCGGCATCGGGGACAAGACCGCGACCGAGCTCATTTCAAAGTTCGGGTCAATTGAAGATATTTATAAAATACTCTCAAAAAATCGGAATAAACTTACTGACGCGGGTATTAAAGAGAGGGTGGTTGGGCTTCTTGAAACAGGAAAGGAGGAAGCGGAGTTCAGCAAGATTTTGGCGACTATACGAAGAGATGTGCCCATTACCTTTTCTCTTCCCGAGAAACGATGGAACGAAGGAGTTGACTTCACCAAGGTGGAGGCGCTTTTCGGTACGCTTGAGTTTCGCGGGCTTAGACAACGACTTAAGGATGCGATTGCTTCTGTCCACGGATCGCAAACCAACGGGACTTCATCGGGAAATGGTGAGGTTTCTTCTCCGGACACCACGGAGAAACCGGCGCAGGCGTCCTTCAATGACGCCCTGCAAAGCATGGGTATTTCAGAAGACGAGCTTAAGGAAACCGCGGTGGCGCTCTGGCTCATCAACTCAAATCTCACCAACCCCACCCTTGATGACATTTTGGGTTTTGCGCAAACACGCGATTGGCGAAAGGCGCGAGAAAAGATTCTCGCGGAGATTAACGAACGAAAACTCTCTCGGGTATTTGAGGAGATAGAAAAACCACTGGTGCCCGTGGTGGAGAAGATGAACAAAAAAGGGGTGAGGGTGGACACAGAGTATCTCAAGGGGCTCTCGCGCGAGTATCATACGCAGTTGAACGCGCTTGAAAAGGAAGTGTTCGTTCTGTCGGGAAAGGAGTTCAACCTCAATTCCCCGAAGCAGGTCGGCGAGATTCTTTTCGTGACGATGGGACTTAAAACGGCGAGACAGAAGAAAACCGCGACGGGCGCGTTCTCCACGCGCGAGAGCGAGCTTGAGAAACTGCGGGACGCGCATCCGATCATCGGAAAACTTTTGGAGTACCGCGAGTTTCAAAAACTTCTCTCCACCTACATTGATAATATCCCCGCCATGGTCGCGACCGACAAGCGCCTCCACGCCAATTTTCTGCAAGCGGGCACCACCACCGGCAGGATGGCGTCTGAGCATCCGAATCTGCAAAACATTCCGATTCAGACGAAGCTCGGGCGGCGCATCCGTAACGCCTTCACGGCGGAAAAAGGACGGAAACTTCTCTCGTTTGATTATTCGCAGATGGAACTTCGCATCGCGGCGATTCTATCCGGAGACCGCAAACTTACCGAGATTTTCAAAAACGGCGAGGATGTGCACACGGCGGTGGCGGCGGAAGTCTTTCATGTTACGCACGATAAGGTGACCAAAGAGATGCGTCGTCAGGCAAAGGTGATTAACTTCGGCATTCTCTATGGTATGGGGGTCAATGCTCTGCGACAGGCTCTCTCCGAGGGTGGGACGCCGGTGTCCCGCGAAGACGCGCAGGCGTTTTTTGACGAGTACTTCGCGGATTTTTATGAACTTGCCACGTACCTGGAGTCGGTGAAAGCGAAAGCGTACGCGGACGGATACACCGAGACGCTGTTCGGCAGGCGCCGGTATCACGAGGCGGTACGCTCGCACATTCCCTACATTCGCGCCGCGGCGGAACGTGCCGCGATTAATGCCCCGATTCAGGGAACGGCATCCGCGGACATCATCAAACTCGCCATGGTTTCGGTGGACCGATATTTGAAGGAACAAAAACGCTCCGGAGATGTTGCGTTGATTTTACAGGTGCACGACGAACTCGTGTATGAGGTTACCGCATCCGTTGCGAAAACAGTCGCGAGGGATATAAAAAAGTTGATGGAACATGTTGTCCCATTAAACGAAACCAAAGGGGTGCCGATTGTGGTTGATGTGGCGATAGGGGACAACTGGGGGGAGATGAAAAAACTGGAGAAATAACTCCGGTTTTTTTCATACAGTTGACCACTGACCGTTAACAATTGACAGGAAGTAGTATGGTGGTAGGGTGTAAGAGGATAGGACATCCGAAGCGCTTGGTTGCCTGTTGGCAATTGAATGAATTGGATATTGCTGTTCCAAAAACAAATAGGAAAGAATACTCGTATGGGTACTGAATCCTCAGAAATAGTCAGCGTAAGTCAAGAATCCATAGCAAGGGCTACAACCGCAGGTCAAGTAATTGACATCGGTACGGAAATCATGCGTCACTGCTCGCCCGCGTTAGCAGGTCTCACAAAGGAGGAGGCCAAAAAACTCCATGACAATCCAGTGTGGCTGGATATGTGGGCGATTGCCGCTCTGCGGTTACGACTGCACGGGTTGCTTGTTGGGGTTGATCCGAGTGAACAAAAATTAGCGTGGATTGTGCATCGATTTAATGACGCCACTGCAAAAAACTGGGGTTTGAGGAAAAGAATAACCTGGGTAGCTGGATTAGGATGCGAATCACTGTTGATGGTTTCCGACAGTCGGATGCTTCCCAGACAGCGTTCGGACGATCACCCTTGTTTCTACTTGCTGGTGGAAGAGAAGCCGACGAACACGGCGTTGCTTTCTCCCCCAAGTGTTTTTTGGGTAAAGCCCTCGGATTGCCCCGGGGCAATAGTCCCGGTTCTTTCGCGATTACTCGCGATGCGCTAGACGCAATTTCAGTCTCAATCTACACCCCAACTGACACCTCGTGTCGGCTGGGATTTTTCTTTTGCTGTTTTCTGGTAAGCTAGAAGCTATCAGCTAGAAGCTAACAGCTGTTTTCCATGCTTTACTTCTTCTACGGTTCCGACACCGACACGACCCGCGCGAAGGCGAACGCGCTTGTCGCGAGTTTGCAAAAAAAGAAACCGGACGCGGAGCTGTTTCGGCTTGACGCCGATTCGGCCACCCCGTCGCGACTTGATGAACTTATCGCAGGTCAGGGGCTTTTCCAGAAGGTGTACCTTGTGTACACGACCGACCTGTTTGAAAGCGAGGAGCGAAAAGCCGAATTTCTTTCGCGACTCCCTCGCATCGCCGAATCCCCGAACATCTTTGTGGCGCGGGAGGGGAAACTGGATAAAGAAACGGCGCTTAAAATTTCGGAGAAAGCTGAAAAGGTTCAGCTGTTTGATAAAAAAGGAGGAAAGAAAAGGCCCGAATTTGATATCTTTTCCCTGACTGACGCGTTCGGCAGAAGAAACCGAAAGAAGCTATGGGTGCTGTTTCAACAAGCGGTCGCGAGTGGAGCCGTACCGGAGGAAATTCACGGAATTCTGTTTTGGCAGGTAAAGAGCATCTTGCTCGCGCACGCATGTAAAACCGCCGAAGAGGCAGAGGTGAAGCCCTACACGTGGAGTAAAGCACAGTCGTTTGCGAAAAATTGGAGTGAGGCGGAACTCAAGACACTCTCGTCAAAACTGATCACCATGTACCATGACTCTCACCGTGGAATACATGATTTTGAAATCGCGCTTGAGAAGATGGTGATGACTATGTAACAAAGAAAAGAAAAAGGCCGCGGTTTCCCGTGGCCTCTGTGCGATTTTCACATCCTCCTTATCACCCCACGATTTTCACCGGAAGCGTTTCTCCCGCGAGAAACGGAGTTGCCGCTTCGTCGATGTAGGTACTCGGAAAGTACAGTCTGGGCACTTCCCACGGTGTACGGGCGAGCCAGATGACATCCTCCTGTTTGGGTGGTTCCAGATTATACGCGACACACCCATTCAAGGTAGTGAACGATTCCAGAGAGACGAGTTTTGCCGCGTCGGTCGCCCCGCCGTGCTGTTCCCACAGCGTTACGAGCCAGGGGATGGCGACTGCCGCAGGATTAAATATCCCCGCGCAACCGCACGCGAGAAGGTGTTTGCGCGACCACGAGTGATACGCGCTGTCGGTGATTGAGATGACTTTCTTGTTTCCCGACAGAGCGATTTCTACCAGCGCATCGCGATCTTCCGGCTCTTTGGCATTAGGGCGACAAAAGTGATCGCTCTGACCGAGCACATCATCCAGTGTCAGACGAAGGTGGTGTCCGGTGATGGTTCCGTACACATTCGGCAGTTCAAGGAGCGAAAGACTTCGGCGGTCCGAGAGGTGTTCCGCGAAAATCCGAAGTGTGGGGAAGGCCTCCGCGTGGCGTCTCACCACGTTGCCGTACTCCCACTCGCGTCGCATTGAGAATGCGCGGGGCAACTCGGGGTGCTCCTGAAGAATTGCCTTCCGTTCCTCCAGGACGTGCAGGCAGTCGTAGAGTTGCGGAGTATGGAAATCGGAAACACCTCCGTGCTCGGAGCCGGTGGTTACCCCATCGGGGTACAGCTTGAAGCCGATAGCTCCCGCCTCAAGCACCTGTTCAACCATGCGCGGTGTGGTTCGGGGAGTGAGTTTTGCCAAGAAGAGAAACGTGCAATGAGGGTTGCGATTCGGCACCTGAAGTACCTGGTCGCGGTACCGCTTCACATCCTCGGCTGTCTCGATGTGGTGTTTGGGGTCGTTGGCGTCAAGGTGGGTATTCGGCTCTGCCACGACATATCGGTAGTGAGCCGTGTTATGCCGGACGACCATCTTAAAGGCCGATTTGCCGATCTCGGCGATACTTCGCAGATGTGTGTGGAAATCACAGGGTCTGCGTATTGGGAATGTGCTTGCGTTCATAGGTATCTTTCATATAGTGGGTTCAGTACGATAACGTTCTTTCCCTATCCTACTTTTCTGTCACAAATATGCAAGCGTTTCGCGTATTACGCGCGAGGTGTTCAATATAGTATATTTTTAGGCATATGCTACTTCTCTGCTATAGCATAGAAGTAGCATATGACATGACAGAGAACAATCGTGGTGGAGAAAAGGAGAAAGAAAGAGAAAAGAAAAAAGACGCGATGCAAAGCACCACGTCTCTCAAGAAAAAAGAACCTTCTCGTTATACGGAATGTCCGCCGAAGCTCAACTGGTCGCGTGTTCGCTCAGGAAAAAAGTCGTGTCTCTGTCCTGCATACCGGTGTACCGCGCGAATCGTTTGCCGAACTCTCGTCGGCGCGAGCATCGCGATGGAGCCAAGAAAAACCGCGTCAGCTCCCACCTTCAAAACTTCAAGCGCGGTTTCGGGGGAGAGGATACCGCCTCCGGCACATATCGGTTTTGTAATGCCGTAGCGGTGGCGTGCCTTATCAAGCCACTCAAATAGGAACTGCCGAAGTGGCGCTCCCGAGAGTCCTCCCTTGAAACCCGGGAAACGCTTCTCCAGAGGCGATACCTCAGCGCTTCCGAACAATTCCTTCCAATCAACGGGAGGCGTCATGCTTGCCCACCGTGGATGTTTGCCGTAGGGAAGCGTATTGAAGACACAGATTGCGTCACATCTGGGATGTTGCGCGATTTTCCACACCGACTCGGGATACGCTTCCGGACCGAACTTCGGCATGACGGGGACGGTGTTCGGGAGGGTCTTGTCCGCCACTTCAAGCGCGGGCACCACCTCATCCAGGAGAGCGTTCGGGTCAATCCCGCCATTCGGACACGAGAAGTTTATCTGCACCCCGAAATCCGCTCGGAATCGCTCATGCTTCTTTGCCGCCGCGAGACGCTCAAGAAGTCCCTCAAGTTCCGCTCGTCTTCCCTCCGGAGTCGGCGCAAGCGACATGACGGAGATGAAAAACGGCTCGGTTTTCCTCTGCCATTCTCCGGAAGTGATGAGGGATTCAATCCCTGGACCACTCAAGGAGACAGCATTGAGCACCACCTGTTCCTTCCGATTGACGATGATGCATCGGGGGATCCACTCTTTGGGAGTAACCCCGTCGGCTTTGAGCGGCATGTTTCCCTTTCTCGCCAGGAGTGTCGTTGTTTTGGTAACGACGGTTGAGCCCGCGAAGTTGAGCCCGAAAGGGTAGAGCAGTTTGTGGTACCACCACCCATGTCCCCGACCTAATCCGTGACCAAAAAAGTTCGTGGCGCCGGATGCCTGGTGCACCGGTCCGAAACGAATACCTCGTAGTATCATACCAAAGACCTTTCCGTTAGGGGTTGATTATTGCCGTTTTTCATCTTACTCTCTATGGTCAAAAAGGCAACATCCTTTAATTTAGTCAGGAAATATGATATAAAATCGGAATGCCGCCCATAGCTCAATGGTAGAGCAGTTGCCTTTTAAGCAATTGATTTTGGTTCGATTCCAAGTGGGCGGATAATAACGAGAGTTATAGTAGATACGCTTAGCGAATGGCGCATGCGAATGAGAACGCCTAGTCTACGACTATTTCACTGCGGTATCGCTCTTCAATTTACTGAAATTGAAACTAGAGAGGAAGGTCAAACGCGAAGAAACCGGCTCCCGAGAAAAGGAGCGAGAGTGACACCACTGCCAACAGGAGGAAGAAGTTTTTAGTATTTGATAAGCTGTCCGGATGTTTTCCTTTGAGATAGTATGAAACGATGGAGATAAGAAAAGCGAGTAACGCAACTATCTGCGTGAAGAGACCAATGAAGAGAAGGGTACCGATTGCCAGCTCAAGAACACCAAGCGTTATTGCAAAATGAACGCCCGGTTTCAGCCCGAGTGTTTCAAAGAAGGCGCTTTTTCCCGCTCTCTCGCTCCCGAGTTTTTTCCAGCCGAACACCACGAACACGACTCCAACCGCAATCCGCAAGAGAAACGGCGCGATGAGTCCAAACGCGAGAAGGTAGGGAAAGAAGTTAAGCATGGTATAACTATAACATCACCTATAATCCATAACAAATAACTGACTGACTGAATAACAGCATCCAGTCTCGTTATTCAGTTATTGGTTATTCAGTTATATGTCCCACGTTTATATCATCCTGCACAACATCCGCAGTGTCCATAATGTCGGCTCTATTTTCCGCACCGCGGACGCTGTCGGGGTTTCCAAGGTGTACTTGACGGGATTTACACCGACGCCGGTAGAC
>ORJL010815470.1_pt1 | contig 14182 bp, 12 predicted proteins | sample 1779941 | NCBI WGS metagenome assembly ORJL01 (sample SAMEA104232317, study PRJEB22302) | groundwater metagenome | biome: forest; feature: aquifer; material: groundwater | place: USA | collected 2011-08-07 | depth 5.8 m
CGCGCGGGTGCAGGCCGGCGATTGCGCGCGCGCCGAGCCCGAGCTCCACGCGGCCGTCGCCGCGGGCCTGCCGTCCGCGGACGTCTATCTCGGCCTCGCATCGTGTCTCGGGGGGCGGCGCGATCTGGCCGGCGCGGAGCGCGCGCTCGGCGAGGCGCGGCGCCTCGAGCCGGATAACCCGGCCGTTGCGGCGAATCTCGGCATCCTCATGGCCGCCAGGGGCAACCTCCCCGCTGCGATCGAGTCGCTCGAGCGGGCGGTCGCCGCCGACCCCGGCCTCCACGAGGCGCGATTCAACCTCGCGCTCGCGTACGCGAAGTCGGGTCGTCGGATCGAGGCCGCCGCGGCAGCGCGCGAGCTGCTGGCTCGGCTGGCTGCGAATGCTCCCCAGCGAGCCGAGGTCGAGCGGCTGCTCAAGGCCGTCCAGTGACGCGATGGATCCAATTCCCCGGATTACACTCTGGGACATTTTCAAGATTTCGTGGTTCTTCTCACGCTTGCCTGGTTCGTCATTCCCCCTAAAGTACGGCAAGAAAACGGGGTTCTCGCATTTGACACAAAGGCGTTAAGCTTTGGTGTTCCGATTGCACACACTGATGAATACAGCTCACTGTTCTGTGTTCGGCAATGTCGCTTTTCGCATTTTTCTGGAGGCGTTGGATGAGAAGGCATTCTTTTGGAGCAGTCGTACTCTTGCTGCTCAGCTGCGCGTCGGTCTTCGCGCAGCAGACGACGGGCAACGTCACGGGTCGAGTGGTCGACCAGCAAGGTGGCGCAATCCCCGGCGCGACGCTCACGGCCAGGAGCCCGTCGACCGGTTTCACCCGCACTGAGGCGAGCGACGCCGAAGGCGTGTACCGCTTGAATGCGCTACCGGTTGGCATTTACGAGGTCACCGCGGAGCTTCAGGGCTTCACCACCCTCTCCAAGAAAGACATCGAAGTGAACGTCGCGCAAACGACGGCGGTCGATTTCGCCCTCAAGGTCGCGGCGCTCGCCGAGACGGTCAACGTGACCGGCGCCTCGCCGCTCATTCAGACGACATCGTCGTCGGTTGGTGGCGTCGTCGACATCAAGCGCATCGAGAGCATCCCGCTCAACGGCCGGCAGTTCGCGAATCTCGCCGCCACGATTCCGGGCGTCGGTCTCGCCTTCCATACCGATCCGACCAAGAGCACGCAGTATTCACCGCAGATCAACGGCGGCAACGGCCGCAACCTGAACTACCAGATTGACGGCGGCGACAACAACGACGACACCGTCGGCGGACTCCTCCAGGCGTTCCCGCTCGAGGCGATCGAACAGTTCAACATCCAGACCCAGCGGTTCAAGGCCGAGTACGGCCGCAGCAACGGCGGCGTCATGAACGTCGTCACCAAGAGCGGCACGAACCTGTGGGCCGGCAGCTTCTTCGAGATGTTCCGCGACAAGTCGATGAACGCGGCGACGGAGAATGAGACGCTCGCGGCCCTGGCGAAGCAGGATTACCGTCGCAACCAGTTCGGCGGCAGCTTCGGCGGCCCGATCGCGAGAGACAAGGCGCACTTCTTCTTTGCGATCGAGCGGACGCAGCAGGACACGACTCAAGTGGTCAACACCAAGGGCCTGTTTCCCGACAAGGACGGCGTGTTTGCGGTTCCCTATCGCGAAAACATCGGCACCGGCAAGATGACGGTGAACCTGAATTCCGCGCAGTACCTCTCGGTGCGCTACGGCCGGAACAACAACTCGCAGCCGTACAACGCGGCCGTCAACAGCACGTTCGACAACTGGGGCGACAGCACCAACAAGCTCAATTCGATCAACCTGAACCACAACTGGGTGGTCGGCGGCACGAAGCTGAACGAGTTCATCTTCCAGTACGCCGACTTCGGCAACCAGATCCTGTCGCGCAGTTCAGCGCCGGCCGAGGGCTTCCCGAACGGCGTGTCGATCGGCGCCAATGGCAACACGCCGCAGACGACCCAGCAGAAGAAATATCAGTTCCGCGACGACTTCTCGTGGCACGTCACCGGCCACGGCGGCCTCGGCCACGACTTCAAGGTCGGCGTGAACCTCATCAACGAGCCGCACCTGTACGTCACGTTCAACACCGGGAAAGGCGCCGTCTTCTACACGCACGTCGACAATACGCTGGCCGGGCCGATCTCGACCGTCAGTCTCAGCGACGGCAATGCGGAGGCGAACATCCCGACGAAGCAGTTCGGGACCTACTTCCAGGATGACTGGCGCGTGTCCGACAGGCTGACCATCAACGTCGGCTTGCGCTGGGATATCGTCACGGGGCTGAGCGACGTCGATCAGTCGAAGAACGCGAACTACGTGCTCATCCGGAACGCGGCGATTGCCGGCAAGTTCAACTCGCTGCCTGGGCCGGTTGCCGAAGTCATGAACCATTTCGCCAGCGATCCGCAGAATGACAGGAACAACTACCAGCCGCGCATCGGCGCGGTGTACGACGTCCGGGGCAACGGCAAGGACATCATCCGCGGCGGCTGGGGCATCTACACCGACTTCGGCTACACGAACTCGAATGTGCTCTTCGCAGCTGCCGACGGCAGCGGTCAGGGCTTCGGCAACACGTTCAACGTGAATACCGCATCGGGGATCAGGAACCCGGACGGCACCTTCTTCAGGGTCGGCCAGCCGCTGAGCAATATCGAGAGCCAGAACCAGGCGGTCATCGCACCTGGCACCTATCCGCTGTTCGGCCAGTGGATCGATCCGCTGCTGCAGATGCCCTATCAGATCCAGACCAACGCCGGATGGTCGCACGAACTGGACGCCAATACGGTCTTCAACGCCGACTTCGTCTACTCGCTGGGGCGGGACCTGAACACCCGGCCGCGCGTGAATCAGCGCATCCCGGGGACGACAATCCGACGCATCTCGGCGCTGCTGCCCACCGCACTGAACCCGAATTCTAACGGCAACCGCCCGGCGCTCAGCGTCGGCAAGAGCGAGTACGACGCGTTGATTCTCAGCGTGCGGCGTCGTCTGTCGAAGGGCGTCGACTTCACGGCGTCCTATACGGCGGCGCGCGCGCTCAGCAACATCGGCACAGCGGTCGACCAGCTCAACACGGCCAACATCCAGGACCCGAACAATCCGTTCGACGCGCCGGTGCAGTTCGGGCCAACGACCGACACCGACGCGCGGCATCGCATCGGCCTGTCGGCAGTGTTCCAGCTGCCGGGGGGGTTCCGCGTGTCGCCGGTCTATCACTGGCGCTCGGCGCTGCCGGTGAACCTGATTGACGGCCGCGACCTGAACCTCGACGGCGACGCGACGGAGATCCCGTCCAAGGCGTACGCCGTGGACACCTTCAACGCGGACACCGGCGTCACGACGTTCAAGGAAATCGGCACGTGCGCGACGGTGAACTGCGGCCGCGGCATGTCGCAGCAGCAGACGAACGTGCGCGTGTCGAAGGTCTTCCACCTGGCCGGCCGCGCGAACGTGGAGGCGATCGGCGAGGTGTTCAACCTGTTCAACAACGTCAACGCGAGCGGCTTCCGCGCCCGCGTCAACATTCCGTCGACCGGCGCGGCGGATCCGGCGTTGCTTCAGCCCACGAACTTCTCCGGCGACTTCCGTCGTCCGGAACAGCGCGTCGGACAGATCGGCTTCAGGTTCTCGTTCTAACGTAGGTCGGGTAGGTCAGGTAGGTCAGGTAGGTCAGGTAGGTCAGGTAGGTCAGGTAGGTATTCCGTCAGGTGGGTTGGGTTCGCCCAGCCCACCTGTTTTCTTGTACGCTCCGCTCCGCCCCGACCGACTCACCCGGCTCACCCGACCCACCCGGCTCACCAAGCCGTCCGTCAGCGAGTCGCGATGACTTCGAGCTGTTTCAGATGATGGATGTGGTGGCCCGCCATCTGGTGGATGATCCAGTCCACCGTCAGCGTTCCATATTCGGGATGTGAGAGCGGCGTCGCGCGATCCGCGGGCGAGAGCGTGGCGAACAGCGCGGCGTTCATCGCCCCGGCGCCGAGAAACGCGCTGAGGGCATCCTGGGCGCTCGTCGTCGACTCGCGGGCGATCCACGCGTCCTGGTCGAAGGATTGCGCGGCGTAACCGGGCGATGTGAGCGCCATCCGCGCGCGGTAGCCGAGCGCGATTTCCGATTGCGCGAGGTGCGTCAGGATCTGCCGCGCGCTCCACTTGCCGGATGCGTAGCTGCGCTCGAAATCGGCGGGCGTCCAGCCACCGGTCAACGCGCGAACGCGCGCCAGGCTGTCGCGCATCGCTGCCAGCGGATCCCGTCCATCGAGATCGGCGCTGTAAGGTGTGGTGGGTGACATACGCTGACGAATCTATCACGGCATCCAAATGCAACCACGAAGGGCACGAAAACACGAAGCAGACACGAAGAAGACCCCCCTTCTTCTTCGTGGTACCTCGTGACCTTCGCGTCTTCGTGGTCCCGGATTGTGGGAAAGTGTGTGTCGTGAGATCACGCGCGTGAAGGCCTGGGAGCTGCTCGGCCAGACTCGCACGCCCGGCGGCGACGACTTGACGCTGACCCGCCGCGATCGCGAGTACGTCATCCTCGCCAATGGCAAGAGCCTCATGTCGAGCCGCATGCATGGTTCGGAGGAGGCGCTGGCCACGCTGGCCTGCCGGCGGGCGCGGACGCTCGACGCGCCCTCGGTCCTCGTCGGTGGCCTCGGCATGGGCTTCACGCTGCGCGCAACGCTCGATCTCCTCCCGCCGGACGCGAGTGTCATCGTCGCGGAGCTGGTGCCAGCGGTGGTGGAGTGGAACCGTGGTCCGCTCGGGCCGCTGGCGGATTACCCGCTGAAGGACGAGCGCGTTCGCGTCGAGCTGGGCGACGTCGCCGCCACGCTCCGATCGAGCTCAGGCCGCTTCGACGCGGTGCTGCTCGACGTCGACAACGGGCCGTCCGCGTTCACCGCGTCGGACAACACCGGGCTCTACGACGATCGCGGCCTGGCCGCCGCGCGCGCGGCGCTCAAGATTGGCGGCGTGCTGGCCGTCTGGTCCGCCTGGGAGGATCGAAAATTCGAGCAGCGCCTCCGCTACGGCGGGTTCACCGTCGAAGTGGAGCGCGTCCGCGGTCGCCTGCAAAAAGGCGGACCGCGCCACACGATCTTCCTCGGCCACAACCAGGCGATGCCCGTCGCTCGCACACGCGACAAGCAGCGTCTCCGGTAGCCTCGGCGGCCAGGGCAAGCAGGATGTGCGGGAGAACCCGTTCAGACCGGCATCTGGACGACGGCCTTTTTGCTGCGGTGCCTCGAGATCATTTCGGGGTGGAGCTTCTTGCTGAGGTACACCTTGGACTCGGCGTTGTCGGTCGCGTTACGCTCGTACTTGCAGACCTCGAAGCGCAGGTGGTCCAGGGTGCCGCGCATGTCGTAGAACCTGTTCTTGGTCTTGACGACGATCTCGTCAAAGCTCTGTTCGATCGCCCAGATCTCCTGCTGTTCGGTGAGCGCGCGGAAGAAGCCCTGGCCGCGCCAGTCGCGCCGCGTGCCGCCGATCCAGGTGTAGAGCACGCGCCGGCCGACGAACCTCACATAGTCGCTCAGCCGATCCACGAGATCGACGAGCTTGGGCTCGCTCTCCGGCACTTCGATTTCGTGCGCGACCTTGAAGGACACGGGCACCACCGTGCCGGGGTCGTCGGGCAGCGCCGCCGTCGCCAGCAGAATCAGGTGCCTGCGCCCCTGGAGACGGCGGATGATTTCCGATGCGGTCTTCTTGCGGGGAAACTCGCCGAAGAACTCTTCGATGTACTGAATCTCCAGCGCGCCTTGCTCGAGATCGTACTGCGTGATGTGATATTGCACGGAAGTCGATATTTTATATGATCACGCGCCGCCAGTTCCTGCAATTCGCCGCGGCCGCGACATGCTGGTCGAGATCGAAGCCGACGCCGTCATCCCCGTATAGGAAGCGTCGGCGGGTCCTGTCCGCGATCAGCCCCATCGGGTGCTCGGCGAAGTGCGCTTGCCACGGGTGACGCCTCCGCGCCCGGCGGGTGCGGTAACCGGGCAATGTGAAGGCCTGCACTGCGGCCTCGGGTCTCAGGTCCGGCTGAAGCCGGACACTGCCGACGCAGGTCAGCCGGATCCGGGTTCGGGAATCCCCAGATTCCGGCAGATCTTGTTCGCCAGGATGTTGCTGATTTCGGTATGGCGGGGCACCGCTTCCACAGCGCCGTTGGCAGGGTTCGTCCAAAGCGAGTGCGAACCGCCCTCGCGCTCAGCGTCCGGCGGAACACCGCGGAGACCATCTTCGCGGCGGTCCTCGAGAATCAACGCAATCGCGTCAGCGAGGTTGGCGCGCGCTTCTTCTTTGGTGCGTCCTTGGCCATTCGCGCCAGGAATTTCCGGGCAGTACGCCAGGTACCATTCGCCGTCGCGCTCAAAGACGGCGGTGAACTCGTTGTGCATGAACACCTGGCCCTCCACCTTACCGTCGTCGAGGGGCTGCTGTCTAACATGGCGTACACTCGCCGCCTGCGGATCGGGCAGGCCTGAAAAGGCCTGCACGACACGTGGGCCAATTTCTCCAATCAATCACCCGATTACCCAATCACCCGATTACCCAATCACCCGATTACCCAATCACCCGATTACCCAATCACCCGATTCGTGATCGCTAGTCCCCCATCTGCTCGAGCGCGCGGACGCCGGATCGCATGGCCAGCCACCAGATCGCCAGGCTCAACGCCGCGGCGCTGACGAAGCAGAGCACCATCAGCACCTCGCGGCCGAGTGGGAGCGGCACGTGCCGAAGCTGCTGGAAGAGATAGACCGATGACGGCCATCCGAGCAGCGCGATCATCACGAGGATGTAGAGCACGGCTTGCATCATGAACGCGACCCCGCCGTACGAGCCAGCCACCTGGCTCGGGTCCGCGCCGAATCGCGGATAGCGGGCGCCGAGGCCCATCGCCAGGCCCACCAGCGCGAAGCCCATGAAGACGATGGCGAACGCCGCCATCGTCTTCAGAAACGGATCGACGCCGAGGAACTCGTTGGCGGCGACGGTCAGGAGCTCGGTCAGCACCAGCACCGGCACGAGGCCCGTCCAGAATTTGGACCACAGAAAATCGCGCAGCGAAATCGGCGCGGTGCGAATGATCCAGAACGCCGAGCCTTCGGCGGAGACCGCGGGAAACACGAAGCGCACGGCGACGGTCGCCATCACGAATCCGGCCATGCCCAGGTTGACGAACGCGTACACGTTCTTGACGAACCCGGTCATGTACGGGATGCGCTGGAGATCCAGCACGCGGAAGTTGTAGAGGTACACGAGCACCAGCGCGAGCAGCAGCAGGAGCTGCGACCACTGGCTGACGTCGCGCAGGAAGATCTTGAGATCCTTGATCAGCAGCTGTCGCCGCACGCCGGACATCGGCAACGCGCCGGCGAGTCGATCGAGCGCCCGCAGGCGCGTGAAGCGGGCCTTCGACGCTTCCTGCGACCGGCTGAAGCCCGAGAAATACCATCGCTCGCTCGCCGCCCGCACGACCACGATCGACGCCAGGGCCGTCGTCCACAGCGCGCCGGCGTGAAGCAGATCGCGGCCGCCGCGAAGCGACGCGAACAGCGTCTCGCCGGCCCAGAACGACGGCAGGAGCGGCGTGATCGGCGACTGCAGCGTCGCAAAGAAGTCCGTGAGGTCCGGCAGCGACTCCACCTTCAGCAGCTGTTCCGGCCGGATGAAGCGCAGCAGGATGACGAGGCTCCCCGCGAACAGCAGCCCCATGAACATGAGGATGTCGCGCGCGCGGCGCGCCGGAAACGTGTTCACCAGCAGCAGCGTGATCGCGGTGCCGGCCGCCACCGGAATCACCGCGAACGGCACCACGGTGAGGATCGCCGTCGCGTAGAAGGCGGGCCCCGCGCAGCGCGCGTAGCCGACGCCCACCAGCACCGGCGCGAGAAAAATCACGACCATCCACGACGCCTGGGCGACGGTCCGCAGGAAGCGCGCGTGGAAGAGGCGCCGCACCGCAACGGGCGCCGCCAGCAGCAGCCGCAGATCCTCCGCGAGGAAGAACGTGGACAACGCGGTGACGACACCGCTGAACGCGAGGAACGACAGGAAGGTGAGGAACAGCCAGGACAAACCGAGCCGGAGCAGGTAGTCGCCGAGCTCCGCGTAGTCGTCCAGCTGAAGGGTGAGCCACGACGCGCCCTGGAAGAGCGCGCCGCACACCACGAGCCCGACCGTGCCGAACAGCAGCGCACGCCTGAGATCGCCGCGCTCGCGGCGCCGCGCGCGGTTGCGCGCGGACAACAGATGCGGCCGCAGCAGATACGTGAACGGGACCATCAGATGATCTCGTCGATCTCCTGCAGCGCGCTGCCGCCGGTCAGCTTCAGGAACACCTCGGTCAGCTCGCCGTCGCCACCGCCCGATTGCGTCCGGAGCTCCGCGACCGTGCCGCTGGCGATGATGCGGCCTTTCAGGATGATGCTGATGCGGTCGCACATCTCCTGCGCGACTTCCAGCGTGTGCGTGCTCATCAGGATCGCCACGCCGCGCGCGCTCATGCGGCGGAACACGTCCTTGATGAGGCGCGCGCCCCGCGGATCGAGGCCCACCATCGGCTCGTCCACGACGACCGACTGCGGACGATGGAGGAAGGCGGCGCTCATCACGAGCCGCTGCTTCATGCCGTGCGAGAAGCTCTCCACGAGCTCGTCTTCCCAGCCTCCGAGCTCGAACAGCTCCAGCATCTCGTGCACGCGCTCGCGCACCCCGTCGCCGTTCATCCCGTAGAGCCCGGCGTGAAAACGCAGGAACTCGCCGGCGGTGAGCTTCTCGTAGATGAACGGCCGATCGGGAATGAAGCCGAGCGAGCCTTTGGCCGCTTCGGGCTCCGTCGCCAGATCGTGTCCGTTCACGACAATGCGGCCCGAGGTCGGCTTCAGCAGCCCGGCGATCAGGCAGAGTGTGGTGGTCTTCCCCGCGCCGTTGGGCCCGAGAAACCCGTGAATCTCACCGGGCTTCACGTCGAGGCTGATGCCGTCGACCGCCGTGAACGCCCCGTACTGCTTGACCAGATCGTGAATGGCAATCATCGAGAGCACCGGCAGCACGACGCGCGCGTCGGAATGGGAATCGCGAGCGCGCCGAGGTCGACGGGCTGCCGGCCCACGAGCGTCGGCGTCGAGTTGGGCGCGAGCTCCAGATCGAGCACGGTGATCTTCAGCCGGCCCACGAGCGGCAGAATCACCATCTGCTTGTCGAGGCCGCCGCGCGCGAGGCGCAGATGCGTGCCGTCGGCCGGGAACTGGTTCAGCGTCGGATCGACGGGCAGCCACAACCCGCGGCCGCCGCCCTCGTCCACGTACGCTTCGGGCCACGCGTGGTAGTAGAAGGCCCCGTGCACGAAGACGAGGCCGACCGCGATGCGCGACGGAATCCCCAGCGCGCGGGCCATGGCCACGTAGAGCGCGGTGTGCTCGTTGCAGTCGCCCACCTTCGTGCGCAGGACCTCGCGCGCCGACGGCAGGCTCACCGTCGGCTTCTTCTCGAGCAACGCATTCACGTAGCGGGTCAGGCGCTCCGCGCGATCCCGATTGCCCGTCACGCCGCGCACCGCGATCTCCGCTTCGGCGCGGATCTCGGGCGCGTCGCTCTCGATGAACGGCTCCGGCGCCAGATGGCGCGTCACGTCCGGGTCGGCCTTCCCTGCCCGCAGGCTCTGTGGATCCAGGATCTCGACGATGTCGCCGGTGACGGTCTGCGCGACACCCTGCAGATCGGGGCTGGTGAGATCGGCGCCCGTCAGCCGCATGCGAATGCGGCGGACGTCGCGCGGCTGATCGATGCGCGCCTTCATCACGGGCACCACGGCCGCGGCGTCCAGCAGGTCCGTCTGCATGCGCCGCGACACCGCCATCGCCCGGGCGCCCTCCGCCGATTCGCGGACGGTGATGAGGCCCAGCGGGCTCTCCTCGCGAACGACCTCGCCGGTATCGGTCACCCACGATGTCGTGCGCAGGCCGGCAAACTCCATGTCGACACGGAACGCGGGCACCGGAACACCCGCGCCGCGCACCAGCTCGCGCCGCCCGACATCCACGACGACCGGTGAATTCCTGAGCGTCGCCGGATCGAACATGGTCCATTGGTGCCGGGCGCCCGGCACGAGTCCGCCGTTGGCGAGGCGACGCGAGAGATTCAGCGACAAGGCCGGCGGCTCGGCAAGATCGCGCTCTTCGGTGCGCGTGCCGCCCGACGTGGTGACGCTGAGCGTGAGATGCCGGCCCGTCACCTGACCGCGGACTTCGACGGGGCCCGTGCCAGGGTCCAGCGAGAACTCGAAGGAGCGAAGCGCGAAGTCGCGGTCCACGCGCGCGGTCGTGTGGATCGTCGCGGCGGTCGTCGCGCCGAGCAGCGACATCTGCAGCCGGCCGTCCTCTTCGAGCTCGAAACCCTCGTCCTTCGGAACGGTTTGGCTGACGGTGAAGCCGATCTTTTCGCCGCGGTAGTAGACGCCGCGCCACACCGCAGCCGTGCCGTAGCGCGCAAGGTCGGTGGCGAGGCGCGCGGACGAGGCCCGGATGTAGGAACGGTTCACCAGGACCGCCATGACGGCGACCCAGGCAATCAAGGCGAGATACGATGCAGGCCGCGTGACGGCACGCGGCAGGGGTCTCAAAATTGCGCGCATTTTCCACTATCTTTATCGGCAGGCCGCGCGCGTCACGGTAGCCCCGACCAGCGGAACATGGAATCGAGTCGACACATGCGGGAAAACTTTTCGAGCGGTGCGCGGTGGGAGCCGATCGTGGGCGTCGGAGACGCCTACGCCCAGGCGAAACAGACGTTGAAGAACATCGAGTCCGCGCTCACGAAGGCGGGCGCGCGCCTGGAGGACGTCGTCCGCACGCGCATGTTCGCCGTCAACATTGCCGGCGACTGGGAGAAAGTGGGTCGGGCCCACGGCGAGGTGTTCGGGACGATCCGGCCGGCGACGGCGATGGTCGAAGTCCGCGCCCTGATCAGCCCGGAGATCCTGGTCGAAATCGAAGCGGACGCCGTCATTGGCGCGGGAGGTGCAAAGTGAGGCGGCTCCAGCGCGATGCGGAGGAAATCCTTCGGCGTCATCGCGCACGAGACCGCCGGCGAAATCGACCTCATCCTGAGCTCGTCGCGAAGGCGGGAGGCGAGGCGTTGCGCCTCGTCGAACGACATCGCCGAAATTGTATCAGCTCGCCTGGGCCTCCACGGCAGGCCTGAAGGCCTGCACTACAGCTGTATCTGTTGAAGGCCTGCACTACTTCTGCTCTTTGTGCGCGATGCGGGCCCAGGTGTCGCGCAGCGAGACCGTGCGGTTGAACACGAGCGCGCCGGGACGCGAATCGGTGTCCACACAGAAATACCCGAGCCGCTCGAACTGCACGCGCGCGCCCGCCTCAGCCGACGCGAGGCTCGGCTCGGCCTGGCAGCCGCGCAGGACCTCGAGCGACTGCGGATTGAGGAGGTCGAGAAACGTCTTCCCGTCCGAGCCGTTCTCCGGATCCTCGATCGAGAACAGGCGGTCGTACAGCCGGACCTCGACGGGAATGGCATGCGCCACCGACACCCAGTGCATCGTCGCCTTCACGCGGCGGCCGTCTGGCGAATCGCCCCCGCGCGTCGCCGGATCGTAGGTGCAGCGGACTTCGACCACCGCGCCGCGATCGTCCTTCACGACCTCGGTGCACGTGATGAAGTACGCGCAGCGCAGCCGCACTTCTTTCCCGGGCGAGAGGCGGAAGAACTTCTTCGGCGGATCCTCGCGAAAGTCGTCCTGCTCGATGTAGAGCACGCGCGAAAACGGGACCTTGCGGGTGCCGGCCGACGCGTCCTCGGGGTTGTTGATGACGTCGACCTCCTCGACCTGTCCCTCGGGATAGTTCGTCAGGACGACCTTCAGCGGTCTGAGCACCGCCATCACGCGCGGCGCGCGGCGGTTCAGGTCCTCGCGCACGCTGTGCTCGAGCTGCGCGACGTCGATCACGTTCTCCTTCTTCGCCACGCCGATGCGCGCGCAGAAATCGCGGATCGACTCCGGCGTGTACCCCCGGCGCCGCAGGCCGCTGATCGTCGGCATGCGCGGGTCGTTCCAGCCGGTGACGTGCCCCTGCTGCACGAGCTGCAGCAGCTTGCGCTTGCTCATCACGGTGTAATTGAGGTTCAGCCGCGCGAACTCGATTTGCCGCGGGCGGTCGCCGTCGATGAGCGTGTTCACCAGCCAGTCGTACAGCGGGCGGTGGTCCTCGAACTCCAGCGTGCAGATCGAATGCGTGATCCGCTCGAGGGCATCCGACAGCGGATGCGCGAAGTCGTACATCGGGTAGATGCACCACGCGTCGCCGGTGCGATGGTGCGACGCGCGGCGGATGCGGTACAGCGTCGGGTCGCGCATGTTGAAGTTCGGCGACGCCATGTCGATCTTCGCGCGCAGGACGTGCGCGCCGTCGGGAAACCGACCGGCCCGCATGCGCGCGAACAGGTCGAGGTTCTCCTCGGCCCCCCGATCGCGAAACGGGCTGTTCTTCCCCGGCTCGGTCAGCGTCCCGCGGTATGCGCGAATCTGGTCGGCGGTCAGGCTGTCGACGTAGGCCTTCCCCAGCTTGATCAGCTCCACGGCGAACTCGTAGAGCCGCTCGAAGTAGTCCGACGCGTACAGCTCCGCGTTCCATGTGAACCCGAGCCACGCGACGTCGTCCTTGATCGCGTCAACGTACTCGACGTCCTCTCTGGCGGGATTCGTGTCGTCGAATCTGAGGTTGCAGGTGCCGCCCCGCTCTTCGGCAATCCCGAAGTTCAGGCAGATCGATTTCGCGTGGCCGATGTGCAGGTAGCCGTTCGGCTCCGGCGGAAACCGGGTGGCGACACGGCCGTGATGTTTGCCCGACGCGAGGTCCTCGTCGACGATCGCGCGAATGAAGTCGACCGGCGCCGCGCCGGCCGATCCCTGGTCGTCCGTCATGTTGTGGAAACTATTCTAGTGCGGCAGGTGCGGGCGCAGAAAGGTGTAGCCCCAAGCGCTCAGCTCAATAGGATAGCCAGGCGCGCAAGCGTCAGCTCACCCGCGTGCGCGACCCTGAGGTCGGCGCCGCTCAGGTCATGACGCTCGGTCAGCCAGTGCGGGATGACGACGGTCTTCATGCCGGCCGCGCGCGCCGCGGCGATCCCTGGGCCGGAGTCCTCGATCGCGATCGACCGCGCCGGATCGACGCCGAGCCGCCGCGCCGCCTCGAGGTAGAGGTCGGGGGCCGGCTTGCGCCGCGCCACGGCATCGCCGGTGACGATGGCGCCAAACAACGGCCGCACGCCGATACCCTCGACCGCCGGCACCACCCACCGGGCGGGCGCTGACGAAGCGATCGCCGCCGGCACGCCGGCCTCGGCGAGCGCGATCAGCAGATCGCGAATGCCGCGCATCGGTTCGCGCGGCACCACCTCGTCGAAGATGCGGCGCTTCTCGGCGTGATAGTCGTCGCGCGACGGCGCGCCCGGCGCGCGCTCGGCGAGCTGCGTGATCCACCGCTCGTCGTGCCCTTCCGCCCAGAGCCCGATGTGATCGCACCACTCGTCTGGCGTCAGCCCGACACCGCAGCGTTCGTAGATGCGCCGATGCGACTCGAACTCGGGTGTTTCGCTGTCGAGGACGATACCGTCGAAGTCGAAGATCACGGCCGCAAGTGAGACCACCCCCGCCATTGTAGCCGCAGGGCGCACCGAGCCCGCGGAGCCGGCGCCATCCCGCCGGGCGCGAATCTAAGCGCTGCCCGTGCGGCGGGGCCACGCTTTCCGGCCACGCTGACGGCTTGGGGAGCTGTAGGAGAACATGCCGATGAACAATCTCGGCAGTGTGCGGAGAATCTCGGTGTATAACGAGCGCATCCCGAACGGCCAAATTGGGGATGTCGGTTGATTCACCTTTATGAAAAGATACCTGTCCTCTATCACGTTGGCAGCAAGCATGCTGCTGGCTGGCGCCCTCCTCGCCTTCTATCTCCATCAGGACGTCAAAGGACAGGTCCTCTCGCAATTCAACGAGTCTCAACTCCTGATTGCCCAACAGGCCGCGGGACACATCGAATCGTATTTCGATGCCCGCTCTCAAGACATTCGATATCTCTCCTCGCTCACATCTCTGCAGCATCTCGACGCGAAGATGATGCCAGAGGACGTTCAGGCA
>ORJL011296307.1_pt1 | contig 14175 bp, 10 predicted proteins | sample 1779941 | NCBI WGS metagenome assembly ORJL01 (sample SAMEA104232317, study PRJEB22302) | groundwater metagenome | biome: forest; feature: aquifer; material: groundwater | place: USA | collected 2011-08-07 | depth 5.8 m
CTGCCAACTGCTCGTTGTTCGTGACAACAGCACCCCCATCACCAAGTGCTCCCAAATTTTTTGTAGGATAAAAACTGAAACACGATATGTCTCCAAAACTGCCCACTCTTCTTCCTTGGTATAAAGCTCCTGTTGCCTGCGCACAATCTTCAACAAGAGCGATATGATTTTCTTTACAAAAGTTGGCAATTCCCTCAAGATCTACGGGATTACCGTAAAGATGAACAGCTAATACTGCACGGGTGTTTTGATTAACCGCTTCTTTTAAAGTTTCCAGATTAATATTAAGTGTTCTGGGATCAACATCTGCCAATTGAAGTGTAGCGCCAGTTAAGGCTACTCCAAAAGCCGAAGGGTAAACATTAGCAGGAACGACTACTCCATCGCCTTCCTTTATCCCCAACGCTTTCAATGCCAAAGTAATCGCGTCCGTTCCAGAAGCAACTCCGATCGCGTGGTCAACTCCAATATATTCTGCAAATTCTCGCTCAAAACTTTTTACCTCCTCGCCTAAAACATACCATCCACTTTCACACACCCTGTCAATTGCCTGACGGATATCAGCACCAACTTCTCGATACTCCTTCTTAAAATTAACTAGTGAAACACGACGTTCAGGATTTACCATTATTTTCGTAGAAAACAAGCTTTGCCTATCTAAAGTAATATAGTACGCTACTTTTTACTTGCGTCAAGCATGTGTCTGGAGGAGATACAATCAAATGCACGTATCTTGCTTCTTGGCCAGCAAATGGCTCAACAAACTTTCCTGCAAACGGTTGGTTCGCAACCACTCTTATTCTTGTTTCCTCGGGTAATACTCCCGGTATCCTTTGCCAAACCTCCTTATCCTTTGAAATCTCAAGATACGCATATTCTATTTCAGGACAGTTGCTCTCATCGTATGCAAGCTCTAAGCGCGATAGCTTCTCCACCCTCTCTATGTCAAAAAGCAAGCCGCTCTTTTCTCTAGTGTATTTTAATCCCTCCACAACGCCCTCGTTTTTCCACTCAGCTTTTAAGTGTTGCTCGTCGTTTTTCCAAATCTTTAAAATTGGCACACCATCAACTGTGATTTGATGTACAGGGTCAAGCATTCTGTCTAGGTATATATCAAAATATGAACGCTCACCTGCCCCGTCAAATCGTAGGGATATTACATACTCCCCTTGTCTCAAATAACCACTCCTGTTACTTTTGTAATTTATATCCGGCCGTATAAATACGCCCGGAATGTTGCTCAATATTTCAAACCCAAGGGTTAATTTTGCGCCAGGCTCCGCGTTTTTATTTACCCACTCTATCGCCTCCCTGTACGGTGCCCCAAAAGAAACTCCCCAAGAAGGAAAATCGCGTTCTTTTGCGCCCTTTAATCCTCCAATTAACGTATTGAAGTAGGTGTTCTCATTAGGATGGATTTCTATAAGTTTAAAAACTGTTGGCAAAAAGAGGAGAGGGATTATAACCCAAAAAATGCTCCTCTTGAACGTTTTGGCTAAACCCCCTGCGCCTATGCCTGCCAAGATTGCCAGAGCTGGTATAAATTCCATAATTTGCCTTACCCCTCCGTAAATACTTGTTCCTGGCAGACTCACGCGCACTACCGGCACAACTAACCAAAGCAAAATAAGAAGTGATAATTTATCTTTCTCGTTCCTAATCCTTGCTACAGCAACGATAATTCCAATCAGTGCTAAAAATAAAGCCACAAGAGGTGTTGTGTATAAAATCCATTGCGCTGCATATGTGTTAAGGTTTAAAGGTCCTAAGAATTGAGGGTAAGGGATCACCTCGGTCCCAATTGTTTTATAAAAACTTACAACTTGGGTAACCTTGCCCAACGTGTCTTTCCAAAAGTAGGGCCAGGTGCCAAAATATAAAGATAAACCCAAGAAAGGCGCTAACCCCGATGTCAGTAGTAATTTTTTGTGTTTCTGTACAAAGTTCTCGAGCGAGAAATCTTTTTTGTAATTAGAAATAAGATATACCGAGAGCCACGGCAAAATTATGAAAACAGAAAACAGCACATTAAATTTAGTACCCAAAGCCAGACCAAAGAACAACCCTGACGCTAACATCCACTTCCAGCTCTTAGTTGCCACACCTCGCCAAACTGAGAACAAGAGAAAGCTATAATAAACTGCTTGGGGGATATCCTTCTCGGTGTTAAAATGAGATTCTGCCCAAAATAAAGGGTAGCTTGAAAGTGCTAGCGCTGCCACAACTCCAGCAAATCTTCCGTACGCCGAAGAAGTCCACCAAAACACTAATCCAACGAGAACGCTAGCAAGCAAGACGCCATAGACTCGATAAGAATCTATGTCGTTAATTAAACCGAGCTTTTGGAAAAGTACAAAGTTAAATACCGAGGACAAAACATCGCTTACGTGGGGATGTCCGTAGTTATAATGCGAAGCTATATAATTAAGATCCGCGCCAGTATTTTGGTAAAGACTTATTCTAGGAATATCGCTCTTTGGTATGTCCGGGGAGAAAAAAATTGTCCCTGTGTCTTGTAGGTATAACCTGTTCCTTGGCACAACATCTCCTGCAGTCTTAGTCTTAATTTCTTCTTCTTTTTCTCTGTACAAATTCCACTCTTTAAGATCCTTGTAGTCATTATTTCCAGTTAAATAATAGTGTAAATACGCCTGGCCTCTTTGTAAGTGGCTTATTGCGTCCCAATTAACACCATAATGAGGAAGCGTAGCCAAACCTAAAATAAAAAATAATAAGGAGAATACTATCGCCCAAGCCTTCATCTTGATATGATATAAGCAAACTTGCTACTAAAGCAATAACAATCCACATAATGCACGCTACCCACATGAGCAAAATAAAAATCATAAAGACTATCGGCACATTCTTGGTTATATCCTTAGCAATAATCTTTTTTACAAAAACCTTAACAGAATACTACCAACAGCTTCAAACAAGTTTGTTTTCAATTTCTCCCCTCAGAGTAGTTGCTTCTTTTTTGCTTTTTATAGGGTATTTATATCTGCGCGCACTCTCATGGAGATCTCTTATTCATTTCTTAGGCGAAAATGTTAACAAAACAAATAGCCTCTCTGTTTGGTTTTTTTCGGAAGCTACTCGCTACATTCCTGGAAATGTATGGGCTTTTGCTAGCCGGGCATATCTTGCTCGACAAATCATGGTTTCTAAGAATGTTTCTTTTCTGGTGTTGCCTGTAGAAGTTTTAACAGTAACAGCGGTAACATCTTTGCTATCTCTCTATGCAGTTATCAACAACCTTGAAAGACTACCCGTAAATTCAGTTTTCTATGTGGCAATTCTTTCACCCTTGTTTATGTTACTGGGATTTCTTATTTTACAAAAAATAATAAAGAGGGTTGTAGGTAAACTCTTAAGCCTTGAGTTAAACCCACCGGCGTATCTTAAAGCCGTGTTGTTTCAGCTTGCATGCTGGTCGCTGTACAGTGCCGGAACGTTGGTTCTAATCGATGGGAAAATAGATTTCCTGCTCTTTTCTTCAACAATTCTCGCCTGGCTTGTCGGCTACTTAAGTTTAGTCACACCCATGGGTTTAGGAGTTCGCGAAAGTGCGTTTGTATTATTGGTTGGGGAAATTATTGGCACACCTCAATCCTTAGTCGTAGCTATTATTTCTCGAGTAATTTTAATAGTTGCCGAAATGGCAATTCTCGCCTTTTTAAGTGCAAGGAATAAGTTTGCGAAGGACTAGGGAAAAATATAATTCATTTTTTCAAGTTCGTCGTAGGTTAGATAATTCGCGCGAATATTTCCGAAGTTAACTTTAACCGGCTCGGGAACCCTTATTTCAACTTTCTTAAGAATGGTTCCTCCTTGGTTAATTAAAATAGAGTCTTGGGTGTTTCCCAGCCGGAAGCTGTGCTTCTCGCAAAGTGGGCTTTGTCGGTTGTATTTATCCGTGTAGACACAAACTGTTCCCTGAACTCCGTGCTTTGCAAAATAGTTTTTCAGTGCTATCGGAATGTTTGACTGCAGATTAATGAAGTTAAATGGATTCTCTTCAATTTCCTCAGCTTTGGACATATCTAGCTTTGCAAAACGGCCGTCGACAACTTCAATCTCTGATATTTGAGGTGGGCCTCCAGAAGCAGTAGCGGTTATGATTAGTTTTACGTATGTGCAAACTTGGTTACCGGAATCTTCTAGCTCGTCCCATGTTTTAAGGTCTTTAGAGCACTCGTAACTATAGCTTGTGGGTACGCGAGCTGGACTGGCGGGGATTATTATAACTTTACCAACTTCCTGCCCTCTACCCAAATTCACAACCAATTCTTCTCTGTGGTTGGCAGCCCATTTCGTATCATCCGCTCTCCAACTAGTTTCTGCCTTACGATCTGAAATATTTTTAACTTCGGCATATTTGACTTCTGTGCTGGCCGAAACTGATACGTTTTTGTAATAATCCTTCTTTGAAGAAAGATAATTTAAATAAACAAAAAAGTCTGCATCAGTTGGAGCTTCCTTGAGACCCGAGTAATCTATCTGAACATTAGAAGAAAAATCTAATAAAACTGGGGAGGTAAAAGGAATATTGATATTGGCAATATCTTCTACCGCTAGGCTTCCCCCTTCAGTAATCGCTCCTTTTGACAGATCTGTAGTATTTACCAAACCTCCGTCCCGACTGTAATAGAAGGTAAAAATATTATCCTTTGCAACTTTTTGTGACTTAATTAAACTAAGAAGTTCTGAAAAATTTTCTGATAAATATATCTCGTCCCATTTACGACCATAGAACACCGCAAACGATGTTGTTGCGCTCATAGACCCTGCAGACAACGATGTGTCTCTAATTGGTTTGCTCAAACCGTCGTTTTTAGTGTCAATGTAAATTACAGACTTGGGTGGAATATTCCCAACATTTTTCCTGAAGTCTTGCCAAAATTCTCGATTTGGGAGGCTTCTATTTTGTAAAATCTTGGCCTGCTCCTGCCGTGCTAAAGTTATATAAAATGCGGCAATTAACAAGCAGGCAAGAAAATATCTACCTTTGTTTTTAAGAACAGCGTTTAAAAAGATTCCTAAAAAGGCCGCAATCCCAACAAATGACACGGTCAAGTATCTGTGTGTAGTTTCTTGGGGTCCACTTGGAGAATAATAAAAGTACACCAAATAATTAGCAACTGCAAAAATCAAACAATAAAGTAACACTTTACTTCTTTTCCACAACAAGACTCCCGCCAGTACGGCAACGAAAGCGAACAGAGGGAAACTAAACTTATCTGGTATAAATAAATTCTGAAGAGTCTTTACCGGCGTGAGAAGATAGAGATAATTTCTTTCTTGAAAGATTATTCTAATAAATGACGCAGTTTTCGACACTTGGTCAATATTGGGTAGAGAGTAAACATAAAAATAATAATAAGCCAGTGCAAAAGGAGTCATGCGAGCAATAGATTTTACCCGATTAAAATTAAACAGTAATTCAATACCAAGAATAAGAAGGACTATGCCGTGCGCTCTGTAAAACGAAAATTCACAAGTTACAAGATAAACGGCAAAAGCTAAGACATAATATTTTAATTTAGGAGTTTTTACATACTTAAAATACAGGGCCGCAGAAAGTGATATAAAGATTGCTGCGAGCAGGTTCTGCCAGCCAACTGCCATTCTATATAGCGACCCTGAACCAACATACCCGGATGCGAAAATCAGTGCAGAGCCAAAGGCTGCTTTTTTATTACCCGTAAAAGTTTTAGCGAAAAAATATACGGATATTGACGCCGCAAAATACAGAAGAACTTCAATCAAATAATATCCTTGAGGTTCAAGGCCAAAAAGGTGATAAAAAGGGATAAAAGGTGTTACTGCCCAACCAAAAGGCCTACCAAACACCCCGGAACCGTACCCGGCTTCCGGCGAGTCAGGGTTTTGTATGGAATAAAGCACCAAGTAATCTTCCAAATAGAAATACATCCCGAGAATTTTTCCATATGCGAGAAATGTGATTAGTAGTAAAACTAGACCACCCAATAACAACTTGTAACTTTTAAATATTCTTTTAATCATTTACCCACGTGGAGATTTCGAGGTCTTTTAGTATGCATGGGTTGGGTAGTTCTGTGTCCAAAATTATTATACGCGCAGTTCTTGCCGGAAACATAAAAACAAATGTATCCTCGTCCATCTCGGGCGATACATAAGGAGATTCCGGATCAATAAGTAAATCCTGCTCACGATTAAAACTTTGACCGTCCGGGGAAACAGTCATATATCCCAATCCTTCTTGCCGTTGGCAGTCTTTTTCGGAGTGATTTATAACCAAACTCATCAAAGACACTTCTTTCTCAAATTCTACTCTTAAACGCTTATTTCCAGAGCCAGGTACAATTTCAACTTTTACTATTGTGGGTTTTATTTTTCTGATTTCTTCGTTTATATCTCTTAAGAACTCTCTGTCATTTTTCCAAATTTTTAGTAGCGGCACACCGTCAACTTTTACTTCGTGTACTGGATTGAGAAACTTTTCGTAATATGCAAATTTATACCGTTTTTGAAGCGGGTTATTAAAATACATTTCCATAACATACTCGCCCTTGTGGTCCGGTCCGCTCCAGTGTGCATTATTTAAATCTATATCTTTTCTAAGTTTTAGCCTTGGAATAGAGCTTATGTAATTCCATCCTAGTGCTACTTTTGCGTCTAGCTTTGCATTTTCGTTAAGCCAGTTTATTCCTTGCAAGTAAACGTTCCCGTAAGTATTTCCCCACAACGGCATCTCTTTGTTTTTTGCTCCGGATAGACCTCCAATCAGCTGATTGAAATACACATTTTCGTTTGGATGGATTTTAACCAGCTCATACACCACGAAGGTTAACGAAGCAAAAATTATAACAACCGTTAGATTTATCAATGATTTGGAATTATAGATGTAAGTTTTTACTAAATTCAAAACAGCGTATGCTCCTAATCCAGAGAAAATAGCAAAAGGGACAGTAAATTCTAAAATATGGCGAATATCTCCAAGAATATTCATTCCAGGCCAGATGGCACGTAGAAGCGGAACGAAAAACCAAAGAATAAGCAAGAGACTAGTATCACTTTTCTTACGAACAACCAACCACAAAGAATAAGTCAGCCCGATTACAGAAAGTGTTAATACTGGCAAGGGAGTGGTGTATAAAATTAGCAACAGTGGGTAGAAATTCCAGCCATAAAAGACATAGGACTGCTCAGAAGGCGCTCCCGTACCTATCTCTCTGTAGTAATTAATAATATCGAAAAAATGTTTGATTGGGTTTTCCCATAGATAGGGTGAAAAGATAAACAGCACTCCTAAGGAAATAATGGGGAAAAGTAAAAGGCCAAATAACATTCCTGAACCACCTAGTAGTTTTTGCAGATCAAGTAGCGTTATTTTCTTCAATCCATGCTTTTTAATCAGGTAATATACGTACCAAGGAACTACAATTAAAGGAAGGAAGACTGTGTTAAATTTTGTTCCCAATGCTAAACCTGTAAAAATCGCAGAGATAATTACAAAAAGTACCCTACCGCTCTTTACTCCAAACCAAAAAGTCAAGATAGCAAGTCCAAAAAATGCCATCAAAGGAGGGTCTTTTATATTGAAATGAGACTCGCTAAACACTAAAGGGAGCAAAAATAAAGAACTCGAGGCAACAAGAGACGCAAACACTCCCCAGTTGTAGTACACAAACATCGAAACCGCGACTCCGAGCATAAAAACAGGTAGAACAATAAACAGATAATGTGACTCAAGGTCTCCCATCAATCCTAATTTTTGAAAGAAAATGTAGTTTGCAAAGGCTGCAAACAAGTCATTTACTTCGGGGTGAGAATGTTTAGCCTCTGGCGGAACACGCTCGTCTTTATGCATATAGTAATCAAATGTGTAAAAATCTGACTGGAAGTAACTACGACGAATCCCTAATTCCTCGCTGTTTTTACTAACCTCAGTTCTTTTAGAAGGAGAGGCGTTATTATCGATATAGTCAGGTGCTCCCTTTAGAGTTGGATAGGGCGGCATGTCTAAAAAATCATGCTTACCAGTCTGGATGTAGTGAAGATATGAATGACCGCGAATGAGATGCTTAGGGGTATCCCAATTAACACCATATTTGTCTAAGGTAAATAAGGTTAAAAACAGATAAATTACGGGTATCGTCAAGGTTACATAAAGTAGTTTCCAGTTCTTCATTATTTTGTTTGTATACAGAAAACATTGTACATCAAACCAACAAACATGTTTTTGAGCCTTAGTTTATACAGTGTTATGACGTTCTCCGCGGACTAAGGGTCCGCGGTTTCTCGCCTAAGCGAGAACGACATATCAAGCTCAATTCATCCGCGAATTGAAAATTCGCGGTTTTTTTGAGATTTGCTATAATGTTCCAATTGCTTAATCTTTCTTTTACTCCTTTCGGCTACGAGGTTTCCTTTCTTAACACTACTGTTACCACAGCCATTCACACACGGTTCAATCTCAAAAACAAAAAGCTTGTCAAATTTATCCTGAGAATCATAGGCTTACCTCACTTTGGAGCTAGATTGAGGGCTTATTATCTAAACAAGCTGCTGTCTCATTTAGCGCCGAGCTCAAGAATTCTAGACGCCGGTTGTGGCATAGGGCTTAATTCGTTTCTTTTAGGAAGAAAGGGTTTTACAGTCGTTGGCGTTGATAGTGATAAAGAAAAGATTTACTCCGCAAAGCACATGCTTGCCAATTTTCATAAACTCTCTGTCCAATTTAAACTGGGAAATTTACTTGATCTAAAGTCTGAAAACAAAAACTTTGATTGTGTGGTTTGCTTTGAAGTTCTAGAGCACATCGAAAATGACAAAAAGGCGCTTGAAGAGATTTCTAAGGTACTAAAACAGAACGGTATTTTAATCTTAAGCGTCCCTGGTAAGGGTTTTATTTCTTTTATAAACCAACAAAGCAAACACCACGTTAGGGAAGGTTATAGTTTGAGAGAAATAAAAGAACTACTTGGACGCTCAAACCTTAGTATAAAAAAAGCTATCGGGATTGAACATACTCCCCTAGGCCTTTTCTTAAGGTTAACAAATGATGCTTTGCACAAACGATCACTCTTTATAACAACGCTTTCCTTCTTTGTCTTTCTACCACTAGCAATTATCGACGGTTTTTTACCTAAAATAATTACTCCGCAAAATTGGATTATTCTTGCTAAAAAGCAAAGGCGCTCTCTTTAGTCTACCTCGTAATAGTCTCGTACAGCTGACAAAATCTTGTGCTTGCGACTTTCCAGGCGAAGTTTTCTTTTACGTACTTATAACCATTTCTTGCAAATCCGTCGTGCGCCTTCTTGTCTAAAAGTAAATATTTTATATGTTTTGCAAGTTGTTGGTAATCCCTCTCCTCAAATTGAAGGCCGTTTGTCTTTCCGTCGACAGTGTCTTTAAGACCTCCCGAACGACTAGCAATTACCGGCACACCCGACGCCCTTGCCTCTAAGACCACATTTCCCATGCCTTCTTTTTCACCGGTCTTTGCAATCGTAACTGAAGGAGAAACAACGATATCGACAGATGCATAAATATTCGGCAGCTTATCTGGACCGAACGTTCCCAGAAAAAATATGTTTTTATCTAACTCGAGCCCTAGTTTTTGTGCAATTTTCTTCAAATTATCTTCTTCTGGACCTTTTCCTATCAACAACAGCTTTGCCGAAGGAACTTCCTCAAGCACCTTTGGAAAAGCTCTTACTAAGTATTCAAATCCTTTCCATTTTATTAATCTGCCCACACTAAGAATGAGTTTCGCATCTTCGCCAAACGCTTGCCGCCATTTGTTGTCAATATTCTCTGGGCGGAATGTTTTCAGATCTACTCCCATATAGACAATTTTATTTTTTGGGCTTGAATATATTTCGTTTACTGCTTCAAGAGTTGCAGAACTGTTGGCAGTACAAACATCACAAAACCTAAGAATAAATTTTTTAACGATATTCAGTTTCTTAAGTGCAAAAACGTCTGTGCCGTGTACAGTTATCACAACTGGCTTTCTAAAGATAAATTTGGCAATTATTGCAACCAATCCTTGAGGCAGAATCCAATTAGCATGAATAACATCAAAGTCCCGCGATGCCAGAAGTGATATAGTTTTTACAAACTCGGCTATGACGAAAGTTATAACCTGTATCTTGCCTAAATACTTATTTTTCTTGCTCGAATAAAGGACACCTTCGCCAGAAGTTAGTAACTGAAGAGATTTGGGGTAGAAATAAGTAAATCTTTCAATATAAATTCCATTAATCTTCTCGGAAGACTTTGCTCCCGGGGCACTTGGAGCAACAACCGTTACGTGGTACTTTTTTAAATCCATGTTGTCGTAGATACTTAACACTGCTCTTTGCCACCAATCATCTTTACTTCTCGGGAACGAGCTTGCTAATACGAGTATTTTCACTTTGCTTTTCTCCTTGCTACAACTATGTATTGCAGAAGAAAATAGTTTGGGTATTTCGGAAGGGCCTTTACAATAAACCCAAAAGCTATTATCAGCAAGTTATTGATCACAATAACCGGGATGGAAAAAAGGACCATGGGTAAAAGTAGAATTATGGACAACACGTCCATACGTTTAACCATGTCGTAAACCCTCTTTACTAAAAAAGTGTTTAGTAGCTGAAGCCAAAATTCAACAAATCCACCTTGTTCAACAATCTTAGTTACCTCAAACCCAGATTCATTCAGCATTCCCTTCAATGCAGAGCTTGTATATCTCGCCCAATCGTGCGGCATATCATGCAGTGGATAAAGAAAGGGTACCGAGATAACGATTGCGCCATTCGGCTTCAATACTCTTGCTGCTTCTTTTATAACTTCTCTTGGTGAGTCGACATGTTCAAGTACTTGAAACAATAAGGCGATGTTAAATTCCTTGTCTTTGAATGGGAGCTTTTTTGCGTCTGCAAGTATGTCCGGCTTAATTGTTGAGCTGTAAAGTTTTGAAACATTTGGATGATCAACACCGGTATAAGAATCAACTAACGGTTCAAACTCGCTCCTGTAAGGCATTCGTCCACATCCAATATCCACGAGCTTTCCGTGAGCATGTTTTTTTGCTTCTTCAATTGCTTGTCTTTGGAACCTAATTAAAAGAGCTTGGGGGTGAATAATACTCGTACCAAAGGATTCAGTAAATATGATCCATAAACTTTTACTTAATTTGCTAAACATATAGCTATTATGGCCGATTAAATAGTGCGAAGCGCAAGTGGCCATATGAAATCTTGCATCCGCAAGATTGATTATATAGAATTATGACTGTGAAATACAAAAAGGTACTTGTTACAGGAGGAGCAGGCTTTATCGGTTCTCACACTGTCGATTTGCTTCTTAAAAAGGGCTACCAAGTTAAAGTTTTAGACAACCTTCAAGAACGGGTCCACCCCAAAGGTAAACCTAAGTATGTTTCCAAAGAAGTAGAATTTATTAAAGGTGATGCAGCAAATCCCAAAGATCTCTTAAAAGGACTAACGGGAGTTGACTCGGTTTACCATTTAGCAGCATACCAAGACTATCTTCCGGATTTTTCGCATTTTATTCACACTAACACTGAGAGCTCTGCTTTAATATTCGAACTTATATTACAACATAAATTACCCATTAATAAGATTGTTTTTGCTTCATCCCAAGCAGTTGCAGGAGACGGAAAATGGAAATGTTTGCAGCATGGTGAGTTTTTGGCAGGCCAACGTCCTTTAGCTCAGCTAGAGAGGGGTCTTTGGGACTTGAGATGTCCCAGGTGTGACAAGAAAGCACAGAGCGTTTTAATGACTGAAGACGTTGCGAGACCAATTACTACTTACGGTATCTCAAAATACACTATTGAACAACTAGCCGATGTTTTAGGGAAAAAGTACAACATACCAACTGTTTGTATACGCTACACGTATGTACAAGGACCCAGAAATTCAATTTATAATGCTTACTCTGGAATAGCTCGTATTTTTGCGCAAAGAATTCTAAATAATAAACAACCAATTTTATTCGAAGACGGTTTAGGTCTTAGGGACTACGTCAGCGTTTTTGACGTGGCTCATGCCAACGTTCTTGCTCTCGAAGACGATAGGGCAAATCATCAAGTGTTGTTTGTTGGTGGCGGAAAAGCTTATACCAATATTGATTTTGCCAAAATTATGCTCAATGTATTTGGAAGCAAACTAGAAGTATCCATACCTGGCATTTTCCGTCTTGGAGACACAAGGTCCACCGTATCGAGTATTAAAAAGATTAGCAAGTTGGGATGGAAACCTAAAATAAACTTGAAAGAATCTATGCAGCAGTATAGAGAATATATAGAGAGTCTGGGTAAAATTGAAGACAGATCTGAAGAAGCCTTTAGAAAAATGATACAGCTCGGAATTATACGTAAAGTAAAAATCACATGATTGGAATATTACTCGCAGGGGGTGCTGGTACTCGATTATTTCCAGTTACTAAAATAGTGAGCAAGTTTGTCTTGCCAGTATTCGACCGACCTATGATTTTTTATCCTCTTCAAACCTTAGTCGATTCAGGTATTACTAAAATAATTATTGTCTGCAGGAGTACTTTTCAAAATCAAATTAAATCTATTGTTAAGTATTTTCTAACACAAAAAAAAATAAGCTTCATATTTATCAATCAGTCTAAAACACTAGGCATGGCAGACGCTATAAAACGTTGTAAAAAGGTCGTTGGTACTGATAATATTATGGTTATTGCAGGCGATAATATTTATGAACATGATTTTAAAGAGGAAGTAAATAATTTCAAAAAAGGCGCTTTATCTTTCTTGCGCAAAGTAAAAGATACTGAGCGTTTTGGGGTACCGATTTATGAAGGAAAAAAGTTAATCAAAATTATAGAGAAGCCTAAAAATCCTCTAACTCACTGGATCGTATCCGGTCCGCATTTTTTTGATTCCGACGTTTTTAAATATATCGAAACTTTAAAACCATCTGAGCGGGGAGAGTTGGAAATTACTGATTTAAACAGCCGGTATATTAATCAGGGACTGTTAAAATTAAAAAGGCGGCGGGACTGCTGGACTGACGCTGGTACATTTGATTCGCTCCTGGAAGCAGGAATAAAGGTGCGAAGGAATAGTAAAAAATAACTTATGAATATTGGTATCATCGGAACTGGTTTAATAGGGAATAAAAGAGCCCAAGCGTTTGTTAAATCTAAAACAGATTCGATACTTGCCGTAGCTGATATAAATGAAGAAAAAGCTAAGAATTTAGGCGAACTTATCGGATGTGATTATTTCACTAATCCACAAAAAATTATAAAAAATCCTAAAATCGATGTCGTTATTGTTTCAACCATAAATAAATATTTATCGCCTTTATCTCTACAAGCGCTACAAGCAGGAAAACACGTTTTATGCGAAAAACCACTCGGAGTAAACACGGCAGAGGTAAAAAGATGTATTCAAGTTGCAGAGAAAAACAAACTAATCTATAAAGCCGGATACAATCATCGTTTTCACCCAGCAATTTTTAAGGCTTATCAATTAACTAGACAAAATAAAATTGGAAAACTTATGTTTATCAAGGCCAGTTATGGTCACGGCGGGAGGGTTGGATACGAAAAAGAGTGGCGTACACAAAAAAAACTCTCGGGTGGAGGAGAGTTACTTGACCAAGGTTGTCATATTCTAGACCTAATCCTTTGGTTCAGCCAAAAAAAAGTGTCTAACATCCGTTCTTCTCTTTCAACGCAATTTTGGCCTATCAAGCCACTAGAAGATAATGCTTTTGTCTTACTGGAACTTGGCGGCATCACGGCAAGTTTTCATACTAGCTTGGTTCAATGGAAAAATGAGTTTATTTTCGAAGTCTACGGTCAAAATGGTTACATTAAAATAAACGGCTTGGGTGGATCTTATGGTAAAGAAACACTCATCTTCGGCAAACGGGTTCCCGGAAAAGTACCGATTGAACAAATATATCACTTTGATGAGCCAGACAACTCATGGGAACTTGAGTGGGTAAATTTTAAACAGGCGATTAAAAATCCACAAAAATTGTTGAGCTCAGGAAAAGAAAGTTTAGAAGTATTGAACCTAATCAAAAAAATTTACAATCAGTGACTACGAAAATGGAATTATTTCTGTGCTTTAATCCCCCCGACTCCCTCTCCAATACCTTCATATAAAAAACCAGCTTTTTCCCAAAGTTC
>ORJL010093848.1_pt1 | contig 14169 bp, 17 predicted proteins | sample 1779941 | NCBI WGS metagenome assembly ORJL01 (sample SAMEA104232317, study PRJEB22302) | groundwater metagenome | biome: forest; feature: aquifer; material: groundwater | place: USA | collected 2011-08-07 | depth 5.8 m
CCGATCCAGGCTCAACAGCAACCAACGGCACAGTTGTTGGTCAAGCGCATGGTAAGACTGGTGGTCGGTAAATATAAGTAGCCGAGCTGGCCGCCGGATTCGTAGACCGCCCATCCCAACGGCATCGGAATGAGTTCCAGATCAGGAAGCAGGCGCGCGTAGTCCTCCGCGGGCAAGGCCGCCAGAATATGGTTTTGTCTTGGCGAATGCGGGGAAGCCATGCAGGCAGTGTCCTTACGGCGTGGGCTCGTTACCGATACGGACAAAACTGAAAACGCGGCAAAGCTGCGAAGATCGCATTGAATTATTTTATCGGAATGTGCGGTAACGCACAGTGCAGCCAGATTCGAGCGCGAATAATCCAATCTCCTCTCCCGCCAAACGTTTCTCCTCCTCCCTTATTGTTTGGCGGATTCTAGCCCCCGGTTACACTTATTTCCGGGGGCTGTTTTTTGTGTCGGACAGGGTCTGCAAGTGCATTTGCTCCAGCACTGGCCGCTTTCTGGCACGGGCCTCAACTTCCGCTTCTGGCTCGGTAAGCCAGGGCAAGACGCTAGCAGTCATGCCATTTTCAAGACCCCCTGGCCTGGCGATCCGCGTGTCAACATCCAGAACGCGAAAGGCAAGGCCAAACCTTATCAGGTCAGGCAAGTCCTGCAGGCGATAGACAAACTGGAAGGTAAGCGATGAACATCAAGCACTATACGTACCGTGTGACCTGGTCGACCGAAGACGGAGAGCACGTGGGCCTGTGCGCAGAGTTTCCGTCGCTGAGCTGGCTGGCGAAGACGCCCGAGGCCGCGCTCAAGGGTATTCAGAAAGTGGTGGCCGGCGTGGTAGCCGACATGCAGGCGAGCGGCGAAGCGGTGCCCGAAGCGCTGGCCGAAAAACGCTACAGCGGCGAATTTCGAGTCCGCATCCCGCCTCAACTGCACCGCGCTCTGGCATTGACTGCGGCCGAGCAGGGGGTGAGCCTGAACCGGTTGGCGAGCGCGAAATTGGCGGCATGAGACACACGGGAGCCGTCCACCGCGTCGGCATTACGCGCTCGTCGCGCCGGCGCAGAAGCGCGCCCGCGTGACTGCGATCGCGCACGCCTCTACTTCAGAATTGCCTTGAGGGTCCTGCCCATGTCAGCCGGGTTGCGCGTGGTCTTGATGCCGCACGCCTCCATCACCGCGATCTTCTCCTGCGCCGTGCCCTTGCCGCCGGAGATGATGGCGCCCGCGTGGCCCATGCGCTTGCCCGCCGGAGCGGTGGCGCCTGCGATGAAACCGACCACGGGCTTTTTCATGTTGTCCTTCACCCAAAGGGCGGCCGTCTCCTCGTCCGTGCCGCCGATCTCGCCTACCATGATCACCGCGTCGGTTTGCGGATCGTCGTTGAAGAGTTTGAGGACGTCGATGTGCTTCATGCCGTTTACGGGATCGCCGCCGATGCCGACACAGGACGACTGGCCGATGCCGAGTTCCATCAACTGGCCGACCGCCTCGTAGGTCAGCGTGCCCGAGCGCGAAACCACGCCGATGCGCCCCTTCTTGTGGATATGGCCCGGCATGATGCCTATCTTGATTTCGTCCGGCGTGATGACGCCGGGGCAGTTGGGCCCGACGAGGATGCTTTTCTTCCCCTGCTTGCGCATGCGGTCATTGATCTCGATCATGTCGCGCACCGGAATCCCTTCGGTGATGCAGATCACGAGATCCAGATCGGCGTCGATCGCCTCCCAGATCGCGGCCGCGGCAAAGGGCGGCGGCACGTAGATCACCGAGGTGTTGACGCCCGCTTCCTGTTTCGCCTCCTTGACAGTGGCGTAGATCGGGATGCCCTCGAATTCTTCACCTGCCTTCTTCGGATTCACGCCGGCGACAAAGCAGTTCCTGCCGTTGGCGTAATCGCGCGACATGCGCGTGTGGAATTGACCGGTCTTGCCGGTGATGCCTTGCGTGACCACGCGGGTATTCTTGTTGATCAGGATGGACATATCGTTTCCCTTTTGTATCTGGTGCGGGAGATCCCAAAGGGGTGCCCCCGTACGCCACGGCTATTGCCTATTTGCCCGCTACGGCAGCGACGATTTTTTGCGCCGCGTCGGCCATGTTGTCGGCCGAAATGATGGGCAGGCCGGAATCGGCCAGGATTTTTCGGCCCATTTCGTCGTTGGTGCCTTTCATGCGCACCACCAGCGGCACCGACAGGTTGACTTCGCGCGCCGCTGCCACGACGCCGCGGGCGATGGTGTCGCACTGCATGATGCCGCCGAAGATGTTGACCAGGATGCCCTTCACCTTCGGGTTCTTGAGCATGATCTTGAACGCTTCAGTGACCTTCTCCGCGGTGGCGCCGCCGCCGACATCGAGAAAGTTGGCCGGCTCCGCGCCGTAGAGCTTGATCGTGTCCATGGTCGCCATTGCGAGGCCGGCGCCGTTCACGAGGCATCCTATATTGCCGTCGAGCGAGATGTAGGACAGGTCGAATTTCGATGCCTCGATCTCGGCCAGGTCTTCCTCGTCCAAGTCGCGCATGGCGACGATGTCCGGGTGGCGAAATAGCGCGTTGGCATCGAAGTTTATCTTGGCATCGAGCGCCACCACGCGCCCGTCACCCGTGAGCACCAGCGGGTTGATCTCGGCGAGGCTTGCATCGGTGTCCCAAAACGCCTTGTACAGGCCCTGCAACACCGTGCGCGCCTGCGCCACGGAAGCGCTCGGGATGCCGATCTTCGCGGCGAGCGCGTCGGCCTCGGCGCTCTTCAGTCCGGATTCGGGGTCGACGAATACCTTGTGGATTTTCTCGGGCGTGTGCGCGGCGACTTCCTCGATATCCATGCCGCCCTCGCTCGAAGCCATCAGGCAAACTTTCTGCGTCACACGATCGACCACCATGCCGACGTAGAGCTCCTTTTTGATGTCGGCGCCTTCTTCGATCAACAACCGGCGCACCTTCTGCCCATCGGGGCCCGTCTGGTGCGTCTTCAGCTGCATGCCGAGGATCTGGCCGGCGAAAACCCTGACATCATCTAAGGATTTCGCCACCTTCACCCCGCCGCCCTTGCCGCGGCCGCCAGCGTGAATCTGCGCCTTTACCACCCAGACTTTGCCTGGGATAGCCTGCGCCGCCTTGACTGCCTCATCGACAGAGAAGCAGGGCACGCCGCGCGGAGTCGGAACGCCGTACTTGCGCAGCACTTCCTTGGCCTGATATTCGTGGATTTTCATTTTTCAATTCCTGATTGGATCGCGGGGAAGATGATCATGCAGACGGCGAGCCTCTGCATTGACGAAAATCAATCGCCGTCAATCGCTCTCGGTCTTCGCCACGCGCTGCCAACGCGGATAGTAATGGCGCACAGCCTCTGCGGTGGTTTCGAGGGCGTGACAGCGGTCCAGTTGCAACGGCTTCCTGCCGTCGTCGTAATTGTCGCGCTGCTCGCTCGCGAGCGTCTGGATCGCGGCGGATGGAAACTGGTTGAGCAATTCGGTCAGGTGGGTGCAACCGCGCATGGCGCCGAAGCGCTCGTGCACTGCCTCGCGGAATCCGCGCAGCAGGTTCAACCCGGCGAGCGCCGCGTAAGCCGGAGCGATCGCGTCGCAATACGGCGGATAGGACACTGCGTCCACGCACGCTTCGGTGCGCACCACGTTCATGCGACTATCTATGGTGAGGCGCAGCCACATGTCGTGCACCGGGCTGCCGGCAGGCCGCACGCCGGGCGCGAGCAGATAATCCTGCGGCTTGATGTCGGTGAGATGCGCCTCGATGTCCCACAAGCCGTCGGCGCGGGCGTAGCCTACGAATCGGATGCTGCGGCTGTGCTTGCGGGTGCGGAAAACAGAATCTGCGGAAAGCGGCATTGCTTCTGCGGGAATGTGCCTTGAAACGAGCGATGCATGGTAACACAATCGCATGCGCGCAGAGGCGGCGCGTGAAGTCATGGTTTACCACCAAGGCCGCATGGCGCGGTTCGACAAAGGCGTTCATCGCAACTCAACGTAAGCCCTTGCTTCCATCGAGGGCGGCGCGCGACCATTGCGCGCTACGCGCGCCAACCGCGTTTTCGGTACGGATAAGAACCATCCGTCCCGAAAACGCGGTTATTGGGAAAACCCGAAAGGCTAGGTGTTGCCTTTCTCCAAGATCGTCGATTGCGCACGGATGGCCTTTTCATCCGTGCGCAATCGACGATCCGCGCGGACGGGCCGCCGGCCGCGCAAGTGCTAACGCCGCAGTTCCGACGTGGAACCCATGTCTGTGCCAGACGCTTGGGTTTGCTTTTCTGCCAATTCACAGCTTTACGCCAACCGAAGCGCGATCCGAGTCGCCACGTATAATTGCAACCATCCGCATACAAGGAACAATAAGGATATGAAACACATCCTCGCCCTCGACCAAGGCACCACCAGTTCGCGTGCGATCGTGTTTGCCGAAGACGGCAGCGTGCGTGCACTCGCGCAGCAGGAGTTGCGCCAGATATACCCGCGCCCGGGCTGGGTTGAACACGACCCGAAGGAGATCTGGGCCTCGCAACTGCGCGTCGCGCGCCAGGCGCTCGCGCAGGCCAAACTGAAAGCGGCCGACATCGCGGCGCTCGGCATCGCCAACCAGCGAGAGACCACGCTGGTATGGGAGAGAAAGTCCGGCCTGCCGGTGCATAACGCCATTGTGTGGCAGGACCGGCGCACTGCCGGCGCGTGCGACGCTCTCAAGCGCCGCGGCAAGGCACGCTCGGTGCGCGCGAAGACGGGCTTGGTGCTCGATCCGTATTTCTCCGCCACCAAGCTCGCCTGGCTGCTCGAGCGCATCCCGGGCCTGCGGCTCTCCGCCGAACGCGGCGAGCTCGCATTCGGCACCGTTGACACCTGGTTGGCGTGGAAGCTTTCCGGCGGCGCACTGCACGTCACCGACGTATCGAACGCGTCGCGCACCCTGCTCTACGACATCCACGCGGGCGACTGGGACGAGGCGCTGCTCACCTTGTTCCGCGTGCCGCGCGCGCTGCTGCCGCGCGTGCTGCCTTCCTCGCACGTCTATGGCGAGACGCAAAAGAAGATTTTCGGCGCGCCGATTGCGATCGCCGCGCTCGCCGGCGACCAGCAGGCGGCCCTCTACGGCCAAGCCTGCCACGCCGCGGGCATGGCCAAGAATACATACGGCACCGGCTGTTTCATGCTGCTCAATACCGGCGCCAAAGCCGTACCATCCACGCACGGCTTGCTCACCACGCGCTGCGCGCAGCGCGGAGCCAAGGCGCAGTACGCGCTCGAGGGCAGCGTATTCGCCGGCGGCGCCGTGGTGCAATGGCTGCGCGACGGCTTGCGTTTCATCCGTTCATCGGCCGATGTCGAAGCGCTCGCCGCAAGCGTGCCGGACTCGGGCGGCGTCTATCTGGTGCCGGCCTTCGCCGGGCTCGGCGCGCCGCATTGGGACCCTTACGCGCGCGGCACCATGCAGGGCCTGACACGCGGCACCACGCGCGCGCACATCGCGCGCGCCGCGCTCGAGGCGATTGCCTACCAGTCGGCCGAAGTGCTGCAGGCGATGCAAAATGACGCGGGCATCAGGCTGAAGGAATTGCGCGTCGACGGCGGTGCCGCTGTCAACGACACCTTGCTGCAATTCCAGGCCGACATCCTCGGCGTGCCGGTGGTACGGCCCAAAGTGCTCGAGACCACCGCGCTAGGCGCAGCCTATCTCGCCGGGCTCGCCGCACTCGTGTGGAAAGACGCCGCCGCAATCGGCCGCCAATGGCAGCCCGGACGCCGCTACGAGCCGGCCATGCCGCGCTACCGCGCGCAGGAACTGATGGCGGGATGGGCGCGGGCGCTGGAACGCTCCAAGTACTGGATGCGGAGCTGATGCCCGTCGAAGGTCCGCCAGGCGTTGAGTTGATTCCGCCTTGCCGGACAGGCGGTTCCACCCTGCCGCCTAAGCGGGTCCACCCTACCGCCTAAGCGGTTCCACCCTACCGCCTAAGCGGTTCCACCAACCGTGAGTCCGTCTATCCTGAGCGTGGGCTGGCCCACGCCCACCGGCACGCTCTGGCCTTCCTTGCCGCAGGTGCCGACGCCGGTATCCAGGCGCATGTCGTTGCCGATCATGCGCACGCGCTGCAACGCATCCGGCCCATTGCCGATCAGCGTGGCGCCCTTGACCGGCGCGGTGATTTTTCCGTTCTCGATCAGGTAGGCCTCTGCCGTCGAGAAGACGAACTTGCCGCTGGTGATGTCGACCTGCCCGCCGCCGAAGTTGACGGCGTACAGGCCGCGCTTCACCGAGGCGATGATCTCGCGCGGATCCTTGTCGCCGTTCAGCATATAGGTGTTGGTCATGCGCGGCAGCGTGACGTGCGCATAGGACTCGCGCCGCCCGTTGCCCGTGACCGGCACGCCCATCAGGCGCGCGTTCAGGCTGTCCTGCATGTAGCCGCGCAGGATGCCGTCCTCGATCAGCACCGTGCGCTGGCTCGGGTTGCCTTCGTCGTCGACATTGAGCGATCCGCGCCGGTCCGGGATGGTGCCGTCATCGACGACGGTGACCCCTTTGGCAGCGACGCGCTTGCCGACGCGGCCCGCGAAAGCCGAACTGCCTTTGCGGTTGAAGTCGCCCTCGAGGCCGTGGCCGATCGCCTCGTGCAGCAAGATACCCGGCCAGCCCGGCCCGAGCACCACCGTCATGCTGCCCGCGGGCGCCGGCTGCGCGCGCAAATTCACCAGGGCCTGGTCCACCGCCAGCGCGGCATATTGCTGCAGGCGCTCGTCGTCGAAGAAAGCGTAATCGAAGCGCCCGCCGCCGCCCGCGCTGCCCTGCTCGCGCCGGCCGTTTTCTTCGGCGATCACCGTGAGCGACACACGCACGAGCGGGCGCACGTCCGCAGCCATCAAGCCGTCGGCGCGCGCCACCAGCACCACCTCGTACTCGCCCGCGAGCCCCGCCATCACCTGCACCACGCGCGGGTCGCGCGCGCGTGCGTGCGCTTCGAGTCGTTCGAGCAGCCGCACCTTGTCCGCGTCCGCGAGCGAGGCGAGCGGATCGGACTGGTGGTAGAGGTCGCGTCCGGCGCCGCGCCGCGCGACGTTGGCGCGGCCGCGCGCGCGCACCCGGCCCGTCTGCCCGCGCTGCGCGATCGCGCGCGTGGCACTCGCCGCGTCTTCGAGCGCGGGAAGGCTGATATCGTCGGAAAAGGCAAACGCGGTCTTCTCCCCCGAAATCGCGCGCACGCCCACGCCTTGCTCGATGTTGAACGTGCCCGACTTCACCATGCCCTCCTCCAGGCTCCAGCCCTCCGAGCGCACGTACTGGAAGTACAGATCGGCGTAATCGATGCGGTGCGCCATGATCGAACCGAATACCTGCGCAATCTTGTTCTCGCCGAGGTCGTACGGCGCGAGCAGGCAGGATTCGGCGGTGGTGAAGAGCTGCGACTGGGCGTGGGAGATTTCGGAGGTCTGCATTGATGGGTTCCGGATGCGGGCGGGAGTGGGCATTCTACCTAATTCGACAGCGCGTCCTGCGCAGAGTTTTTCTCGAATCGGGTCAAGGCGTTGAGGGTGGCTGTGCTGCTGCGGCATGCGCCATCACATCGCCAGAAGCGGCCGCGAAGTCTCCGCCTCGGTGCGGTCCAATGCGCGGGGCTGCTTGACGCCGTGAATGCGCAATGCAGCGCGATCGAATGTAAACACGCTTCCTCCGCGCGCTGGCTGCAATGGTTTGCGCAGATACGCTCGCGCACCCGATCGAGCAGTTCGGGTGGCGGCATGGCGGATCCATCCATGGTTGCGATATCGGGTGAACGTACGGATGCGTATCGCGGCTGACTGTTTGCTGAAACAAAGGGTTGCGCGTATTGTTGCCTTACCACACCCCACATTAGGGTCTTTACAAAGCCCCACACATACCAACTCGAAATCTCGTCATGCAGCACAAAGCCACGGCCTCGACCTACCCCGGATTCTCATCCTCGTCGAGGCGGACCGGCCTCGTTTCCTATGCGGGGGCCGCCGCCTACAACGTCCGAGTCCGGGTGTATGGCGGAGTACGCGGGGAGGCGCGCTGGGAGAGGAGCGACGTGAAGACTACCGACGCATTCATCCTGAACAGTGAGCTTGCGTTCCTATCGCGATCCCTGGCAGAAACAGTGGATGACGCTGTGAGTGATCCCGAGTTCCTCCAGGCCCTTCGTCGCGGCTCGGATTAGAATGCCCGACTATCGAGCTCCCGTTTTCCCGCTAAAGTCCAAGCGGTTGCCGCTTGACAGTACGCCGCATGCGGCCGCGCGCGCCGCTGGGCGTGGACATAGGTCCCCGCTCGTCTAATTATCGAGTAATAGACATGATTTCAGACGCCAAATACGGCCACACGAACCTCATTGCTCGAGATTGGCGTGCGCTATCGTCTTTTTATCAGCGTGTCTTCGGCTGTGAACCCGTGCCGCCCGAGCGCAACTACGCGGGCCCGAAGCTGGAAGCTGGGACCGGAGTCAAAGGTTCAACTGTCAAAGGCGTTCATCTTCGGCTTCCGGGCCACGGACCCAACGGGCCAACGCTCGAAATCTACTCGTACAGCATTGGCGCCGACTCCCTTCACCCGGAAGTCAACCGCCCGGGCTTTGGACATATCGCATTCGTGGTGCCGGACGTTCGCGACGCGCAACGCGAGATACTCGCTGCGGGCGGCGCCGCGGTCGGAGAGCTTGTCACGCTCCAGACCGCAACCGGTGCGCGGGTCACCTGGTGTTACATGCGGGATCCCGAAGCCAACATCATCGAACTCCAGTCCTGGTCTTGAGGCATGGCGGCGCGCAACTTTAGCTGCTGCGGACGGGCCGGAAGCGCCGTGTCGAATTTGACCGTCGCTGCGGCCCCCCGTACCCCAATCCGCTCGACATCGTCTGCGCAGACTCAATGACCAGCGCCTACGTGCATGGTTACGATCCGAGAGAAAATCTTCGGCTGCAAGACCAGGCGTCTACGCTCGCGCAGCTATTGCATTCGGATACGACCTACGCGGAAGGAAGCAGCGTTTTGGAGGCCGGGTGTGGGGTTGGCGCGCAAACGATCACATTGGCATCCAATAGCCCGAAAGCGCTGATTACGTCCATAGACGTGTCTGCAGCATCGGTCGCCGAAGCCAGAAGGGTAGTTCAGGCCGCAGGCATCAATAATGTGACGCTACGGCAGGCGGACATCTTCCATTTGCCGTTTCCGCCTGGTTCATTCGATCACGTATTCCTGTGCTTCGTCCTCGAACATCTGGCCCAACCCGTAGAGGCGCTGAGAGCGCTGAAATGCGTCCTCAAGCCCGGTGGAACCATCACGGTGATTGAAGGCGATCATGGCTCCACCTACTTCTATCCGGACAGCGATTATGCGCGCCGGGCCGTTGGTTGCCTGGTGCAATTGCAGGCAAGGGCAAGGGGCGATGCATTGATAGGGCGGGCTCTGTACCCCTTGCTAACGCAAGCCGGATTTAGCGAGATCCACGTCTCGCCGCGCATGGTCTACGTCGACGCGAGCAAGCCCGAACTGGTCGAAGGATTCACAAAGAAGACTTTTACCGCGATGATCGAAGGTATTCGGCAATCCGCCCTCGAAGCGGGGCTCATGAACGCAGCCGACTTCGATAAGGGCATAGCCGACCTGTACCGAACCGCAGAAGCGGACGGTGTTTTTTGCTACACCTTTTTCAAGGCAAGCGCCATAAACAGTTTCCGTGGCGAACAATGCCCCCTTCAGGGGACGCGCCGATGATGCGGGACAACGGAGCGGCAGAGGATCCATGGGGTTTACCTTAGACACCGTCGTGCCGTGGGGACGATCGTATGACGAATACGTCAGCATGTTCGCTCTCACCGAGGATGAGCTCAAGCTTCGCTTCATCGGCTGCGGCGACGGCCCTGCCGCTTTCAATTGCGACCTGACCAAACGCGGCGGAAATGTCGTCTCGGTCGATCCGGCCTATGCTTTTGACGCAGCGCGGATCAGACGCCGCATCTTCGAAACATTCGAGACGGTGATGGCCCAGATGCGCAAGAATCAAGCAGACTACGTTTGGGAAGCCATTCCGTCGCTGGAACAGCTGGGGCGTCGTCGCCTGTCCGCGATGCAGACTTTCCTCGCCGACTTCGAGGCGGGGAAGAAGGAACGCCGCTACGTCGCGGGAGAGTTACCGTCCTTGCCTTTCGCAAGCGGGCAATTCGACATCGCGCTGTCGTCTCATTTCCTGTTCCTGTACAGCGAGCACCTGTCGGCCGAGTTTCATATTCAGGCACTCGAGGAAATGTTGCGCGTGGCGCGCCAAGCGCGCGTGTTTCCGCTGCTTACTGCAGCACCTGGGGAGTTTTCATAACGTTTCCTCGCAAGATCGCGGCGAACACTGTTCGGGATACTCGTTGGGACTGTGGAAGCACCGCAATGAACTCCTCGGCCTGCTCGATGTGCACGCAGGACTGTGCGGCGATCCGCCTTGCGCCGTGATTGACGACGCGGCGCTCGATGCCAAAACCGGCCGCCTAAAGTTCTCAGCGTCGATTTCCGGGCAGAAGATTCAGTTCGAGGGGACGATGACTCAGGCTGCGATCGATGGCCTATTCAACGCACGACGCGCGCGCCTCGCGCGGGACACGCAGGGGGCCGGTGGGGACTTCGAACCGAACCGCAGCCTTGCGGCGTGGGGCCGGTTTTGGGGCTCGGTACCACGCTGCCGCGGCGTGCGTGAGCTGTGCGGATTAACGTTACACTGACGCTGTCTATCTTCTCCATCGTCAATCGGCGCGACAAAAGCGCGGAGGTCTCGCTCCATGAAGCTCTACATCACCCCCGGTTCCCCCTATGCCCGCATTGCACGCATCTTGGTCTTCGAGAAGGGATTGGGCGACCGCGTCGAGATCGTCGCGGCACAGACACGCCTGGCGAATAGTCCCTACTACAGCATCAATCCATCTGGCCGCGTGCCTTATCTCGTGCGTGACGACGGCGTCGGACTCGAAGAATCCGCAGTCATTTGCGCATACCTCGATCAGCTCGACGGCAAGCCCGCTTTCGATTTGCCCGCCGGGGACCAGGCGTGGGAGGCGCGCCGTCTTGAAGCGCGCGCGCGCAGCATGCTGGACGGACTCGCAGTCTGGGTGCGCGAACTCACGCGGCCGCAATACGAACGCTCGCCGACCATCCTGCGGCACGAAGCAGACCGTGCCAAGCGCATGGCGGATCTGTGGGAGCAGGAGATCGATCATCCGCTGCTGCAAGGCGCACTCAACCTCGCCCAGATCACGCTCGCCTGTGCGCTCGCGCTCGGCGCGCGCATGCCCGATTTTCAATGGCGGCCGGGGCACCCGAAACTATGCGCGTGGTTCGACCGCATCAGCGCGCGCCCGTCCTTCGCCGCGACTGCGCCGAGCAGCCATCATTGAACGCGCCGCATATTGAGGCCACGATATCGTTCTTCTGGGCTGTTCGGCGCGTCCTGACCGCGGTAAAGTTACACTGACCCAATTTTCCAACCCAATTTTCCAACCCAATTTTCCACAATTTTCCAATTTTCCAATTTTTCCAAACACCAGGCGCCCCAATGGTCGATATCGGGCTTACACACATCGCTCTGCCGGTCCGGTCTTTGGCCGCAAGCATTGCATTTTATGGCCGCTACGCAGACATGCGCGTGGTCCATAGCCGCGAGCACGTCGCCTGGCTCAGCGATGAAACGCGTCCCTTCGTCATCGTCTTGTTGGAGTCCATGCAAGCGATCTCCCCGTTGGTTGCGCCTGCCCACTTGGGTGTCGGCCTGGCGTCGCGGCAGGAGATCGAACACAAAGCGCAGATGGCGCGAGAGGAGGGATGCCTCGCCGCCGAGCCGAAAGATTCGGGTCCGCCCGTCGGTTACTGGCTATTGCTGCGTGATCCGGACGGCCACATATTGGAGCTTGCCCACGGTCAGGAGGTCGGGCTCACAGTCGGGCGCGCGGGTGCCTAGAGTCTGTTGACATTCACCGCATGAGGCGCGTTGCCTCCAGATGCGATCGACCTGGATTACCGTTCCAGAAATTGGTGCTGGTCGCATTGCACTGCGCCGGGCAAATCGAACCGCGCGGCGCGTGAGTGCATCGGGCAGAGCACGCGCGCCCGGAAATGAAAGCCGTGCACCTTTGCGAAACGCCCGGGTGGGGACGCGCTATAGTTTGTCCGGGTGACCGTCATAATCGCCGCGATGGAGGCGCCGCAATGGCAAAGCGTTCCTTTCCCCTGTCCCAGGTCTACGGCCTGCTCGAGCCGGGCCCGGTGGTGCTGGTCACGACCGCTCGCAACGGGCAACCCAACGTCATGGCCATGTCCTGGCACACGATGATCGAATTCGAACCGCCGCTCGTAGGCTGCGTCATCAGCGACCGCAATTACACATATCAGGTGCTCAAAGCGACCAAGGAATGCGTGATCAATATCCCGACACTGGAACTGGCGCCCAAGGTAGTGCGCTGCGGCAACGCCTCGGGGCGCAAGCTCGACAAGTTCGCCGCGTTCGGGCTCACGCCGGTTACCGCCGCGCTTGTCGGCGCGCCGCTAATCGACGAATGCTATGCCAATCTCGAATGCAAGCTCGTCGACACGCGGCTGGCGAACAGCTACTGCTTTTTCATCCTCGAAGTGCAGAAGGCGTGGATCGACCCCGCGCGCAAACACCCGCGCACGCTGCATCATCAAGGCAGAGGCGCGTTCATGATTGCCGGCGAGACCATCAAGCTGCCTTCGAAAATGAAATAGACTTGCGCTGCGTGCCGATGCGCGGCCAACGCCATCAGCGCGAGCGCTGCGCCGGATGCGATGATCTGCAATCTTTTGCCTTACAATAGGCTGCGCGAGGTTCTTGTGAGCTGAACTCGACCGTCGTCGAAGGACGTTAGCCACGTCAAGGGAGTCCCAAATGGCACTTACTCTTCCCAAGCTTGCCCTCAGCAAGAAGCAGATCCTGACCGTCGCGGGCGCCGTAGCCCTGCTCGCCGCCGTCTGGCTCGTCTGGCAATTCGTGTTCGAGGAGGCCGCGCCGCCACCGCCGCCCGCAAAGATCGCCGCCCGTCCCGCGGGCGCAAAGCCCGCCGCTGCGGCGAAGGCCGCGCCGCTCGCGGGCCCGGCGCAGGACAAGCTGATCGAAGATGTGCTGGTTACCTCGGGGTTGAAGCAGCAACTAAGCCAGCTGCCTGGCCAAATGGTCACCGGCATCCGTGAATTCGGCCAAGGCAAAACGAAGATCCGGTCCACCTTCGTAAAGAACCTGGAGCAGGCGGTAGCCGATTCCGTTGCGGCGCAGAACTTTCAGGATCGACTGAAAGCGGACCTGAAAAAGCATTTCGATCAGCAGCGCCTGAAAGCCGTCCTTGGCGATCTATCGACGCCGGCGGGAAAGCGCATGGTGGAATTGGAGCAGGCCGCGCCGGCGCGGGCGGAGCTCGACCGGTTCGCCCGCGCTCTGGCCAAGACCCCACTGTCCGCGCAGCGCTTGGCTCTGATCAAGCGCATCGATACGGCGAAAAAGGCAAGCGATCTTGCCGTCCAGGTCTCGGTCATGTACATGGACGCGATAGCTTCGGCCATGGCCGGCGAGGGAGCAAAGACGCCCGCCGCCGTAGCCAAGGCGATCGAAACGCAGCGCGCCGCGGCCACGAACAATATCCGCGACGCGACCTGGCAGAACCTTGCTTTCAGCTACCAGAGCGCGAGCGATGCCGACCTGGAAACCTACGCCAAACTGGCCGAGTCGGATGCCGCAAAATGGCTGACCGGCATCGTCGTCGGCTCGCTCCTCGAACAATTCAAGAGCGCTGCGGCATCGGCCGGGGAGCGCATCGCCGCGTCCGCGAGCAAGCCCGCTGCAGGCGCGGCTAAGCCTGTGCGCTCAAAATCCCGCGAGGATGCAAGAGCCTGCCTAAAGCTGGAGACAAACACCGCAATCATCAAATGCGCGCAGGAGTATTTCTAGCACTGCCGCACAGCACTGGCGAATTTGCGCGCTCGCGCGCCCCAGCCGCCGTTAACAGACAGCATAGGGTTTTTGATAGCAGCGTAGCTCGCGGCCGTAGGTCGCAGCTTCAGCGCGACGCTACGCGACGAGACGTCGATGCGGCACTGCCGCGCGCTGGCGCGATAAATCCGCGCCCCACAGCAGCGTAGCTCGCGGCCGTAG
>ORJL011147942.1_pt1 | contig 14168 bp, 13 predicted proteins | sample 1779941 | NCBI WGS metagenome assembly ORJL01 (sample SAMEA104232317, study PRJEB22302) | groundwater metagenome | biome: forest; feature: aquifer; material: groundwater | place: USA | collected 2011-08-07 | depth 5.8 m
AGCCACTTCTTTTTGCTTATGACCCGCATTTATCAAGGCTTCTATGCGATCTCTATCGTATTGATTGAGATGCCGAAATTGTTTTATTTTCTTCATACAACCTTATTGTACCGAAGTTGCATTTCAAAAGAGAATTTTCGCTCGTATGAGCGAGTCTCTCGTGCAAACGAGAAATTAGCACATTAAAAGGAGGTGTCGTATGACACCGGAAAATAAAAGTAATGATCAAACTGAACGCATCTGTCTCCTAAAAGGAGGACCGAGTAAGTTTGACCTGATGTTTGCCCTCTTCGATGACCGCCACCCCAACTCCTCAGAGCCATATGGCCGCGCACTAATATTCCACACACTAGAGAAATTACCCGCTAAAACGGCTGACTACTCCACATATCGAGAATACAAAGAAGGCAAAATAGCGTTCTATCTCTTCAAAATAGAACGAGATAAAGATAATCCCGAATGGTGGACACTCTGGGGAATATGGGTAGATAATCAAAATAAAATACGGGAGAGAATAAGCGTCAGGATTGTTTACCAAACAGATAAAAGAACGGGAGCTATCTTTAAAGAATAGCTCAATTCAAAACCCCGCTAAGGCTTAGGCCAAGGCGGGGTCTTTTTTTATTTTTAATTGATATTATAATAATTAAATATATGTTCGAAAATTTATTTAGTAAAAAAGAAAAAATAATAAGCTTAGAAGAGGGTGAAAAACTAGCAAAAAAAGTTATTGAAAAAGAGCTGTCTCGCACCATAGATAGACCCTCGATGCATAATGCCTTTAAAAAAGCACGGGAGGAAAATGAATCAAAAAAATTAGGTTTAACTAATAACCATCTTTTAAATATCATTAAGGAATCGGCACTTGGCATGAGTGGCGATATTGAGGATATGATGTATGGAGGCCCAGAACAAACCGCCGCCCTAATTAATGCCGAAATTACAAACCTACGAGAATCTTTGACCGACGAAGAGCGAAGCAGTTAAAAATCAAACTATTATTAAAAACTGTTAATTTACAATATCTTTTATTATCTTAGAAGCTTCTTCTATTTGTTTATTTAAATTGCTTTTAGAAGTATCAAATTCATAAATAAAAGGGAATTTTAAACTTCTATGTAGAGATTTTCTTTGTTTATAATTTTCAATGGCTTGTTTTGAATTTTTAAACAACCAGGTATGCTTATAATTCTTTAGCTTGTTAATAATAAATTTTTCTGGCGGGTTTATATGTATCCAAAATAATTTTGAGCCATACTCCCCCTTGAGTTCATTGATATATTTTTGTAATCTCTCCGAGATACAATCAGCATCAATAGCAATGCTATATCCCTGCCGAATATACTTCTCTGATAATTTTATCGCTAATTCTTCGACCCTATTATAGTCATAAGAATTTTCTTTTAATATCTTTCTTATTTCATCAGTCGAAATACGAAGCAGTGATAACTTTTCACTTAATGGTTTAATGACTGTTGTTTTTCCTGAGCCAACTAGGCCAATCGGACACAACATAATTAATTTTGCCGGTTTATTTTTTGGAATATCTAATTGCTTTTCGTATTCCCCCATTATTCTCTCCGCTTCCTCGTCAGATAAATTACTTTCTACTTTGTCAATTTTAATATTCATAAGCAATTATTTAGTATTGGTCGCGCCATAGCGCTCCTTCGGTGTCACCCAAAAACCAAGTTTAAATCTCCCCCCAAGAGCTAGACGAGTTTGCGCTTCTAGCCCAGGAATAGCGCCAAAAATAATTAGAGTGAGCGGCATTAAGATCCATTGTAAAAAATAAAGGGCATAGCGCCTTATTTTAATACCTCCTGGCTTTTTAGGTAAAAGCATAATACTTAAAACAGCTGAGCTAGCAACACCTATCATAGATAGAGACAAGATCCAGCGGGTTATTACCGGAAGATTATAAGCCAAAATAGTTTTATCAAAATCAGCACCCCCAATTAAAACCGGAAGCCAACCCAAAGCAAAGATAAATATGGCATTAGTGGCCCAAGAATGAAAACCCTCAATTACATTGAAAGCCCAATAAAATTTTGTCTTAAAATCAATGTTTTTATTTTTTCTAAAACCATCCAGCATATAAGGCACATTTTCTGCGCCAAAGCCCCAACGTCTTTGTTGTTTGTAAATATTTATTACTGTCTTCCAAAAACCCTGAGCAACATTGGCATCCATAGAAACCGGGTAGAACATCGGCTCTACTCTCCAATCTCCATCGTAGTGCAAAAACAATTGCCAAAAAATTCTAGAATCTTCTGAAACTACATCTTTTTGCCAATATCCAATTTCAACCAATGCTTTAAATGGCATTGAATGCGAAGAAAAGGTGGTCATTCTTTCCGGTCTAGCTTGCTGCATCATATGCCAAAAAGTTGCCGAAAAGGAAACCACCCTAGCCAGTGCCGGAGCTTCATAAATATTATTAATAAAAAGTGGGATTGGCTGAAAACTAGTTCTCTGTGGTTTTTCACAAGTTAAAAACTTATAAGTTAAAAGTGCAAAATATTCCCCACCTATCTGTGTATCAACATCAAAAACAGAAACCAAGACATCTTCATATCTGATATTTAAAGGATCAATGATCAACTTCTTTACTTCTCTAGCCGCATAATTTTCGTTTGATCCCTTACCAGGAATTTCACCCAAAAGATTCATTGGATGCGTGGTTACCAAAAATTTATAAAATTTATTACCAAATTCAGATTCTATTTTTTTGGCTATTTCTCCGGCTTGCCCTGAGCCGTGTCGAAGGGCTCTCTCCTCTGTAGCCAAAACAACAATTATTTTTTCTTTTGGATAATTTATCTTTGTAAGGCTCTCAAAAGAATCTCTTACTACTTCGTATGGCTCATTATACATAGGCAAAATTACCAAGTGGTATAAATTTTGCCAATTCCCAATGTTGTGGGTCGTCGGTCGTTTGTCGTTAGTCAACGAATGTAATTCGTTTAGCCAATTTATTTTTTCAATTTCCCTCATCTTATTGAAAGCATGTCTTAAGTGTAGGGATAAATACAGAGTTTTTAAAAGCCAATACGAATCAAAAAGAATAATAAAAATAGCCGCCCAAAAAGCAGCCTTCCAAGAAATTAAAACCATCAATACAAGAGTTAACCAAGATAAAGTTGCCGGCAAGACCTCAAAAAATTTGATCATGTCAATAAGAATAATAATTAAAACACTAAATAAACACTATATCAATTATAACCCTGGATTTTTTTAATAAAAAATGCTTAAATGACTCTAGGTTTTCTGGTCCCATCGTCTAATGGCTAGGACATGTCCCTTTCACGGACAAAATACGGGTCCGATTCCCGTTGGGACTACGCTTCAGTAAAACTTCAGTGCGAGCCGATAAAAAATATCTTTATGGATATTCTTAACCAAACTCGTGGTGAGTGCGTCGAACCATTCCCGTTGGGACTACAATTAAACTTTATTTTAATAAAATGCTCACTGGCATTGATTTTTTGTTTAGCTCGTATTAATCTTCAAAACAGAATCTTTACAATCTAAGTCGGAGGAAAAATGCTTAAAAACTCGATGAGTGATTTTGTTCTAGGAATTTTAACGGTAATGCTGGGAGTGATTGTAATTATTGCTATCACTACCACGTTTAAGCAGTACAATATACTCATAGCGATTCCGATAATAATACTTGGATTTTTTCTTATAGGGTCTTCTTTATTTACCATTGGCGAACATCAACGCTTGATGTTGAAATGTTTTTTAAAAAATATCTCAGCAAATAAAGTACCGAGCCTAATTGCCAAGGCTCGTCTGATTTGTTTTTTTGAAAATTATGATGAGTGGTGGAAATCCCAGAAAGAACTAGGCTTAAATAGTAACCATGTAAGCCTTGGTATTTTTATAGTTATTCTAGCTGGCAACGCAGATAAAACAGATATCGTCGCATACTCAAGACATTTAGACGGATGTCCTATTTGCCAGAATTATTCTAAATCTTGGATTACCAAGGTAAGAAAAGACCCTCTTACAAAACAAAGCAGCCCCTACTAGGGCTGCTTTTTATTTTTATGAATTTGCAATTAACCTAAGAATTGTTAAGATATTTATATAAAAGCATTGAAGCTGCAAACACAGCTGAGCTGGAAGAAGAAATACCCACCAATTTATCGAAGCCCGCCTTCGCTAAAGCTATGGCGGGCGCAGTAGACCTTCCCGGGTTTGCCCGTTATAGCATAAGGCCCTAGAGCCTGAGGCTTATCTAAAAATAAGCAAAGTAAGGTGGTACCGCAATTATAAAAGACTTACAATTGCCCTTACAAAATTATCAATTCGTCATTGGTAATCTTGTAAGGGCATTTTAATTAATAAAAATATGGAAAGAACATATATAAAAGATCTAAAAAATAAAGTCGGCGAGGAAGTAAAAGTATCTTGCTGGGTTGATGTTCGCCGAGACCACGGTAAATTAATTTTCGTGGACCTAAGAGATATATCAGGAAAAGTACAAGCCGTTGCTCTCCCCAACCATAAAGAAGCCGTTGCCGTAGCCAGCACTATCCGATCTGAATGGGTTGTTGAAGTTTTGGGCAAAGTAAATCCACGCCCGGAAAAACTAGTAAACAAGAATGAGGAAAATGGAGCTATTGAAATGGAAATCATTTCTATAACCGTTTTGAACGAAGCAGTCACTCCGGTCATGGATATAAGCGGAGACGGCAAGGAAATAGACGAAGAAGTTCGATTGAAGAATAGATATCTAGATCTGCGCAGGCCAAGAATGCAAAAAAATATCCGCAATAGGCATAAAGTAATGATGCTAACCAGAAACATACTGGATAAAGAAGGATTCTGCGAAATAGAAACTCCAAATCTTACGATTGCTACCGCAGAAGGCTCAAAGAATTTTATCGTACCATCCAGGCTTGAGATCGGTAAATTTTATGCTCTTCCTCAGGCACCACAGCAATACAAACAGCTTTTAATGACTTCGGGATTTGAAAGATATTTTCAATTTGCCAGATGCTTTAGAGACGAGGATACCAGGGGCGACAGACAGCCGGAATTTACCCAAATGGATCTTGAAATGAGTTTTGCCACCGAGCAAGACGTTATGAGAATTAACGAAAAAGCTCTTATTGAAATAATTCAAACTATCTATCCTCATAAAAAAATCCAACAAATTCCATTTCCTATAATTCCCTACAAAGAAGCAATAGAAAAATACGGATCCGATAAACCAGATATAAGAACCGACAAAAACGATCCAGACCTTCTAGCTTTTGCCTGGATAGTAGATTTTCCTATGTTTGAAAAAGGAGATGATGGCAAATGGACATTTACACACAATCCATTTTCTGGAACAAAACCGGAATCTTTCAGTGACTTAATGAATAAAACAAACATTGAAAAAATAATGGCCGCACAATATGACATTACTTTAAATGGCAGTGAAGTTGGCGGAGGAAGCATTAGAAATCACAGACCAGAAGCTCTAAGAAAAGTTCTAGAGATAATGGGCTTTAGCGATGAAAAAATTGAAAAAGAATATGGACACATGCTCAAGGCCTTTGAAACCGGAACACCTCCGCACGGTGGAATCGCTTGGGGCTTAGATAGGCTAATTATGATACTTGAAAACGAACCAAATATCCGCGAAGTAATTGCTTTTGCCAAAACCGGCGAAGGAAAAGATCTTATGATGAATGCGCCTTCTGAAGTTTCTCCAGAACAGTTAAGGGAACTACATCTCAAAATAGACAAGCCGGCTCCAAAAAAATAATAAACTCATCTGTATTTTCTAGTGGCTAACTTCTAGTGGCTAGTCATTTTTTTCGCTATAGACATTTATCCCTATTTATTGTATTAATAATTTTAGCACCTTAGAAAAGGGTGGCTTAAAAAGGAGGATTATTATGGACCATAATAATTCAGATAAATGTGCCTGCGGCAAAGACAAGAGTTATTGCGCGCAGTGCAAGGAATGCAAAATTAAACAGGAAGCTATTCCCGCGAAAAAGTATTGTATGTGCCCTCATGGAATGTGTAAAGATCACAGCCCGGAATGGATAAATGATGGTGAGGCAATTCTTATGCCATACCCATTAGGCACTTTCGAATCTGTGCTTGGCTGGTCATACAGACGCTGCTGTGAAAAAGTGATGACTCGCTATAAAAAAGTTCAGCCTCAGAAATGCAAAAAATGCGGCAGAATAAGAGAACTCGAAACCGAGACGCTCGTACGCTGCGAATGTTGCGGCTATCGCTATAGCCACAATACCGACTGGCCTGGTCCCAAATAATAAATTCTTAAGACCCATAGAGAGATCTATGGGTCTTTTTCTTTTTAGTCTTTACTGTTAATATTTTGCTATTACTCAATGACAAAAAAATAAATATTCTACCTGGTCTCACGCGTAAGACCAAGAGCCTAGATTGCAAAATGAAAAAAATAAATATAAAAACGATTTTAGCTATCGAAACCAGTTGCGATGAAACAGCTATCGCTGTATTAAGCTGCTCAGGCAATTTAAAAGGTAAACTTAATTTTAAAATTTTAGCCAATGAAGTTTCTTCTCAAATAAAGATCCATAGACCATTTGGTGGCGTAGTGCCAAACCTTGCTAAACGAGAACACATAAAAAATCTTCCTAAGATATATCAGAAAATAAAAAAAGAAATTCGCGGACTCGAAAAGAAAATTGATCTGATCACCGTCACGGTTGGACCAGGACTAGAACCAGCGCTTTGGACTGGAATTAATTTTGCAGAAAATTTGTCCAAGGAAATTAAAAAGCCTCTTATTGGAGTTAATCATATGGAAGGACATCTCTACGGTTTTTTGTTGAAACAAAAAACCGTAAACCCGAAACTCGAAACTCGAAACTCGAAAAATTTCGGATTTCGGATTTCGGATTTCGGATTTCCAGCCATAGGGCTAGTTGTAAGCGGCGGACATACCATTCTTTTGAAAATGGAAAGCCTAACAAAGTGGGAAAAACTCGGCGAAACAGTTGATGATGCTGCGGGTGAAGCCTTTGATAAAGTAGCCAGAATTTTAAGTCTGCAATATCCCGGTGGCCCGGAGATTGAAAAACTTTCAAAACAGGGAAATCCTAAAGCCATTGCATTCCCCCGCCCGATGCTGAATCAACGCAATTATGACTTTAGTTTTTCCGGATTAAAAACTTCCGTGCTTTATTATTTACGAGATAACCCTATAGCCAATAAAGCCGACATCGCCGCCTCGTTCCAGCAAGCAGCCATTGATGTCTTAACTAAAAAAACTATGAAAGCTACCGAGGAATTTTCTGCTAGATCTGTAATTTTATGTGGAGGCGTAGCTTGTAATAAAACATTACGTGAAACAATTAAAAAAGAATCTGAAAGAAGAGGTTTGAATTTCTTTGCTCCGGAAATGAAATTTAACACCGACAATGCCGCTATGGTTGGCGTAGCTGCATTTATTCATTCTCTAGCCAAAAAGAAAACATATAAAATTGAAGCTGATTCAAATTTGAATTTATAAATACTTGCAAAAAGGTTTATTTGCTATTAATATCGTTGTATCAATACGCACATTAAAAAGGAGGTGGTATTATGAAAAAATATCGTCTGATAGGACGCGATACTTCCCAACACGGAACCAGCAGAATCGACCGCAGCTTTAATGCAAAAGATAAAAAAGATGCTGTCAAAAAGGCGAAAGAATTCATCAAGTTAGTCGTTGACTATCCCTCACACCACAGCTCTTCGTTCGAACTTTGTGAGCGAATCTGCAAGATAAAAGAACCTAAAATTAAGAAGCGCGAAGAACTCAGCCGCGAAGCTTTTGCGGCCAGAACCATGAAAATGGTTAAAATGAATAATAATGCTTAGTTAATATATCCCAAACAAACCCGCCAGCTTAAAAGCTACGCGGGTTTTTTATTTTTCTATAAATCTACATTGGCCATTTTGTCGTCCTGGCCCCTGAGCCTGGATCCAGTTCTTGTTTCTAGATTCCCGTTTTCACGGGAATGACAGAAAAGAAATCAAGACGGCTTCATTTTTTGTTTAAAAATCTCTATAATGTAATTTATGAACAAAGAACTTTCTTCACAGTACAATTCTAAAGAAATTGAAGACAATATTTACAAACTCTGGGAAGATTCTGGTTATTTCAATCCAGACAATCTGCCCGCCAGGCATAAAAAGCCATTCACTATCATAATGCCTCCGCCAAATGCCAATGGCTCGCTTCATATCGGCCACGCTCTATTTGTAACCCTGGAAGATATAATGATCCGCTATCAAAGAATGCAGGGCAGAAAAACCCTTTGGCTTCCGGGCGCTGACCATGCTGGATTCGAGACTCAAGTTGTTTACCATAAAAAAATGGAAAAAGAAGGACGGTCTTTATGGGAAATGCCTCGCGAACAACTTTATAACGAGATCAAAGACTTCACTTTAGCCAATAAAAAATATATGGAAGGCCAACTTAAAAAACTTGGCGCCAGCTGTGATTGGTCTAGAGAGAAATTTACTTTAGATGAAAGCATTAAAGAAGTAGTAAATGAAACTTTTGAAAAACTTTATAACGATGGTTTGGTTTATCGTGCGGAAAAACCAGTTAATTGGTGCACAAAACATCAAACTACCCTTTCAGATCTGGAAATAGGACACGAAGAAAGGGCCGACAAACTTTATTATATAAAATATAAACTCTCTGACTCTGACGAATATATTGAAGTGGCCACTACCCGCCCAGAAACCATCCCGGCAGATATCGCCGTTGCTGTTCATCCAAAATCCAAGTGGGCAAAATATATCGACAAAAAACTGATCAATCCACTTACAAAAAAAGAAGTTCCCGTACTCTCCGATATGATAGTAGATCTAACTTTCGGTACCGGAGCATTAAAGATCACTCCATTTCATGACCCAATAGACTTTTTGGTTTGGATCAATCACAAAAAAGAAATAGATATCCAACCTTTTTCAGTTATAAACCAGTACGGAAAAATGACCGAGCAAGCCGGACCGGAACTTGCCGGACTCAAGGTAAAAGAAGCCCGTGAAAAATCAGTTGAACTTTTAAGGCCCAATCTTGTTAAAGAACCGGAAGACTACAAACACCAAGTCTCTGTCTGTTATAAATGCAACACAGCCATTGAACCAAGAATAATGATGCAATGGTTCGTAAAAATGACAGAAAAACCAATTAAGGGCAAAAGTTCTTTGCGCGATCTAGCCGTAAGCGCCGTTAAGTCTAAAAAAATAAAATTTATCCCATCTAGATTTGAAAAAGTTTATATGCACTGGATGAAAAATGTACACGACTGGAATATTTCTAGACAGATCGTTTGGGGCATTCAAATTCCGGCTTGGTATTGCATGTTTTGCAATGATATAAAAATTAATCCTAAAATAAAATCACGCTGGTTTATTGTACGTCACGGAGAAACAAATTGGAATAAAGAAGGAAGGAGTATGGGTCATAAAGATATCCCCTTAAACGAATTAGGCAAAAAACAAGCCCTAGAAACCGCGCAAAAACTTGAAAATAATAAAATAGATCTAATAATAAGTTCTGATTTATTACGAGCAAAAGAAACTGCCGAAATTATAGCCAAACACCTTGGTGTAGAATTAATTATTGATAAAGAATTACGAGAGAAAAATGGCGGAGTAATAGAGGGCCTGACAAAACAAGAAAGAGAAGAAAAATTCGGAAAAGATGCTCTGGAAAAATGGCGAATATATGATAATAAACCGGAAAATGGGGAGAGTTGGAAAGAATTTGAAGAAAGAGTAATCAAAGCATTTAAAAATCATAAATCAGCGCATCATCATAAAAATATAGTTATAGTGACCCACGGCGGAACAATAGGATTAATAGAGAAAAATCTTAAGAATTTACAACTCGATGATGTGTTCAGTAAAAATGCCATTATAAATGGCGGAATCTTTGAATTAGTATCGACTAAAGAAGAATGTAAAAAATGCGGCAATGATTTTTTTGAACAGGAAACCGATGTATTTGATACTTGGTTTTCTTCCGGACAATGGCCATATGCCACTTTAATGACTGGTAAACCGGATGATTTCAAAAAATATTACCCAACAGATGTTATGGAAACCGGCTGGGATATTTTATTCTTTTGGGTCGCCAGAATGATAATGTTCGGACTTTACCGTACCGGAAAAATTCCATTTAAAGATGTTTATTTGCATGGCTTGATTCGTGATAAAGATAGGCAAAAAATGTCTAAATCTAAAGGCAATGTTATTAATCCCCTGGAAATGGCTGAAACCTACGGAACCGACGCCGTACGCATGGCTCTTATTATTGGTTCGACCGCAGGAAACGATCCAATCATTTCAGAAGATAAAATTCGCGGATATAGAAATTTCGCCACAAAGATCTGGAACGCTTCCCGCTTCGTACTAATGAACTATAAAAAAATTGATACTAAGCCAAAACTTACCGCGGCTGATAAGAAGAATCTAAAAGACCTAGAAAATATCAAAAAGAAAATAACTAAATATCTAGATAAATACGACTTTAATCATGCTGGAGAAACCGCCTACCATTATTTTTGGCATACTTTTGCCGATAAAGTAATTGAACAGTCAAAATCAAGAATTAACCCCGTTAGAAATAGCTCGCCCATAGGCCCCTTGGGCGCGTCTAACGCGGGCGTGATTTCTAACGGGGTAAATTCTGAAAATCTGGCAGATGCGGCAGCAGCTCAAGAAACCTTAATCAAAATATTGCGCGAGTCTTTGAAGTTCTTACATCCTTTTATGCCCTTTATTACCGAACAAATCTTTAAAATGCTTCCTACTACGAAAGAGGGATCTCTTTTGATGATAGAAAAGTGGTAGAAATCATCTAATAACGAATTGGTTACGAATTTACGAATGATATAAGCGCATATACCCGCTGCTTGACTATTCGGATGTGTGTTTTGCCCTAGAGGCGCGCTCTCCGTTCACGCGACTTAGCGAAGCGGTTGTCGCGTTTTCTGCGCGCCTCTTGTCCGCAAAACTACAATCTGGTAGGCAGGCGGCAGGCATATTTTATTTAACGGGATGAATACTAATTCGTTATTAAATGATAAAATATAATTATGAAATACTGGCCACTTATATTGGGACTCTTGCCTTCCATTGCTTGGTTAATTTTCTATTTAAGCGAGGATAAAAATCCTGAACCCAAAAAAACTTTATTCTTTACTTTTTTAGCCGGTGGCGTTGCAACGTTTATAGTTTTAGCCATACAAATGTTCATAAATAATGTCGCTGTAGACGCCGGAATTCAAGAGCATAGTCCGCTTTCATTTTTAATTTTAGGAGGACTGGAAGAAATATTTAAATTCTTAGCCGTATACTTGGTAATTAGTAAAAGACCAGAATTTGATGAGCCTATAGATGCTATGATCTATATGATTACGGCCGCACTTGGTTTTGCCGCCGTAGAAAATGTGGCCGCCGCTTATACATCTTCAATCCCAAATATTCTGGAAACAACCACCCTAAGATTTTTTGGCGCAACGCTTCTTCACACGCTAAGTTCGGGCTTAATTGGCTATTACTGGGCAAAATCGATACTCTCTCATAACAGTAAAAGAATTTTAATATTTGGATTAATGCTCGGAACTTCTTTGCACGCCGTGTTCAACTATCTTATAATTAGATATGAACCAGTCATAGTTCCAACCATCTTCTTAATAATTTTTGCGCTTTTCATTTTACATAATTTTGAGAAGCTCAAAAAAAATTCTTAGCAAAATAGTTTTAAATATAAATAAGTCGAAATTAAATTAATCTAGTGACTAAATACTAGTCGCTAAACACTATTCTTATGGATCAAGACGACAAAAAATTTTTTGAGAAATTAGCAGGAGCCACCTCTGATGAACCTAAAACATTGAGACCAGAAGATGAAGACGAAGACGACAACGGCAAGGAAGAAAACAAAGGACACAAACCCGCCGCCGCTAAAGCTATGGCGGGCAAGGATAAAAAAATATCCGCCAGAAGCGGATCCGCCTTCGGCGGAAAAGATGACGCCATCGACGAAAAAAAAGAAAATGAATCAGCGGAGGGTATTTTTGAAGAAGGAGAGGGTCAGCTAACAATTGATGTTTATCAAACTCCAGACGAAATAGTTATAGAATCAACAATCGCAGGTGTTAAACCGGAAGATTTGGATATTTCTATAACAAATGAAGCTGTGGTTATTCATGGAAAAAGAGAAAAAACTGAAACTATTAAAGATGAAGATTATTTTTACCAGGAATGTTATTGGGGTAAGTTTTCCAGATCAATCATCTTACCTCAAGAAGTAGACGCTGATAAGGCAGTTGCCTCTCTTAAAAACGGCATCTTACTCATCAAGCTTCCTAAATTAAATCGGGAGAAAACCAAAAAACTTAAAGTAAAATTCGATTAACTAAAACCCCCGTAATGCGGGGGTTTTAGTTTTAATTGATTAAATTATTTTTCCAGATCCAAAGTTTCATCGATTCTAATTTGTTTTACAAATTCAGGAATGTGACTAACCAAGATCATTGCTCCCGCAAACTTATTCAAAGCCGCGGCAATAATCGGCAAATGGCGGAAGTTAATGTGGTTGGTAGGCTCGTCCAGGATTAATAATCCCGGTCTCTGGAGCACGAGTTGAGCAAAAGCAACCAAACCCTTTTGCCCCTCTGATAAACTGCCAATTTTAGCCTTCATCATTTCGCCGTTTATTAAAAATCCAGCTGCAACCGAACGAACAGAATCGTCGTCTCTCTTATCCAAAGCATTAATTAGTGTTTCATAAACAGTCTCTTCAAAATCAAGGGTGGAAAAATCTTGCCTATAATAACCAACCTTAACTCCGGGAATTATTATATTTCCTTTCACTTTTCCAAGAACCAAAGATTCAAGCAAGGTGCTTTTTCCTATTCCATTTGGACCGGCAACTAACCAATGTTCGCCCTTTTTAATAGAAATGGCTCTTTTGTGAGAAGATTTTTTATGATCTTTAAAAACATCAACTGAGGATAAATGAGCGACTTCGCCGATCAGATCCGGTTGAGTAGGTATTATAAAATCTCTTATCGGCTTATCTTCTTTTCGAACATCTACCATTTGCTCTTCAAGCTCTTCAACCTTATCCCTCATTTTTCTAGCTACTAATCTCATTTGTCCTCCTTTATGTGCAAAGAAATTGGCCTTATCTTTATTGGCCTGAATAACCGCAGCCAATCTGGAATTTTTTACATTTTCTCTTTCAATACGAACCGCAATTTCTGCAACCACATCAAGGTATGTTCCCCAATACTGTTCAACTTTGTGAGTAAAAATATCTAAGTATAAAACTCCGTGAGTAAATGCATTGAGAAAATCAGCATCGTGAGAAATAACCACGCAAGTTTTTTTATAATCAATAAGGAATTTTGTAAGATGAGCTATACCTACTTTATCTAGATTATTGGTTGGTTCATCAAGTAAAAGGATGTCAGGGTTTTGAATTAGAGCTGAAGCTAAAAGAAGACGAGCCTGCTGGCCCCCTGAAAATGACTTTATAATTCTGTCATGTGGTGCATTCAAATTTACAACCTCGCAAACAGCATCAATGCGCGGATCTATATCGTATATTTTCTTAGAAAATCTTTTTTCAAAAAATTCACGCACTGTTAAACCCATTTCATCTCTTGGAATTACCTGTTGTGCTGTAGCGATAGTGATACCGGGATTGGTGCTAATTTTTCCTGATTCCGGATGTAGGACGCCGGTAATAAGTTTAAAAATAGTACTTTTTCCCGATCCATTTTGACCCATGATGGTTATCTTAGAATGTTTACGAATTGAAAAACTAACCTCCTTTAATATGGGGTGGCCGTATTTATACTCGAATGAAACTTCGTTGAATCTTAATATAACTTGGTCTTGCATATAATCATCTAATAACTAATTGGTACGAATTTACGAATCAAATACATTAATTCAGTTTTGTATTTTAATCAGAATACTAATACTAACTTATATAAGACCATTTTTCAATTATTTGTATAACCGCACCCAATTCTGGACTCCTGAGGCAATTTAATTAATAACGACTTTTGCAAAGACATCATGTATTGTACAGGTGACATTTTATTTTGAAAAGCACAGTGAACTCTCTTGGTATTGTACCAGATAAGCCA
>ORJL010305479.1_pt1 | contig 14167 bp, 13 predicted proteins | sample 1779941 | NCBI WGS metagenome assembly ORJL01 (sample SAMEA104232317, study PRJEB22302) | groundwater metagenome | biome: forest; feature: aquifer; material: groundwater | place: USA | collected 2011-08-07 | depth 5.8 m
AACTTGACCTGGTTGCTGAGGCCCAGGTCTCGCATGCGCCGCTCAATCTGGGGGAAGAAGTTGTTGAGACTACCTGGGCAAACCAGAGGTATCAAAAGCTGGTACCTGTCACGGAGCAGGGCCAGTGATTCCAGGAGCCGGATGTGATTCTTGTGTCCCCAAGTCTGAGCCGGATACAGCATAAACTGTTCGGGCAAAGAGTACTTGCGCCGCGTTGCGGCCAACTCTGAGTCGGACGGCTTGGCGTAGACGTCCAGCATCGGGGCCCACGGCACCACCACCACTTTGTTCACGGGAACTCCATATTGCCTGATCAAGTCTTGCTTGCCCCAGGACGTCATCACCGCAACAAGGCTGGCCCGGTCACAGTAAGTGCGATATTGGATTTCTCGGGCCAACCGTTCACGTGGAGTGAAGAACTGCGGCAGGTAGAGGTGCTGGAGGTCGTAAATCTGGTAAAGGTTCGGCACATCCGTAAGGAATGCCCTCTGAAGCGTGAAATGCATGACATCAACCGCGTTCCGCTCAATCGTACCATCGGACTGCGGTATTGGGACGCTGCTGCGGCCAAGGGCCGGGCTGAGGTGATGGAAAGCACGGCGTAGGAACGGCCGCGCCCGTCTGAGCAAGGCGCCCCCCGCGCCAGGTTGCTTTAGCGCCGCGGCAGCTCTCAAAGTCCTGCAGGGGCCGCGCAGGTAGGGCTCAAGCCACTCGTCGCGGTTGGGATTCGTCAAAAAGAAATACTCTTCATCGCCGTCATTGAGTTCGGACAGGCCATGAGCCAGTCCGATGATGACCTGCTCCACGCCTCCGGCCGTGCCAGTCGTCAAACGTGCGTCCAGGCAGACGCGCAGGCGCTTCATGATTTCACGCCCAGGAATGTATACAGCCTCCCGGGTACCGGACGCTTGAGCCAGCGCCACACCATCCGGCGGACCAACTGCCGCTTGCCAAGCCAAGTCCCCGCAGCGCCCAGATGCCGCTGAAGGAACCGAATGGGGTAGTACTCGAGGTCGGCCTGCGCCACGACGCCGGGGAAAGCGTTAATCACCGAGTCCCATGGGCCGAAAACGCCCTTCAATTCTATGCCCGCCAACCTTATGGCGTTCAGGTACTCCTCCAGCCGAAAAGCGCTCTCGTTCCCCAGGAGCTGATGGATCGGGTGCTGGCGCAAGAACGAACGGAGTTGGGCATCGTTATCAACCACGTGCTCCCGGCAACCAAGGATGGCGCCCCCTCGCTTGAGCACCCGCGCACATTCTCGCAAGACCTGTCTTAAGTCCCTGGTGTGGTGTAATACCTGCCTCGCGTAGACCATGTCTACGCTGTTACTAAGCAAAGGAATCTCTTCGCCCCAGCCGTCGATCACTTCTACCGCCAACCCCTCGGTCAGGCGGTGGATCGCGCCGCGTCCGGCGTTTTCTCCTGGGTCGGGTTCCAGGGCACAGACCAGTCGCGCCTCGTTCATGGCAAAGGCATAGGACGCTATCCCGTTGCCAGCCCCGAGATCCAGGACCACTCCCTTGGCGCTGTCTCCGGCGATCCGTCGAACTTCCGCGAATTCGCCGGATTGCCGGAAGCGTTCGGCGCAAGAGCGCGTGTCGGTTTCCAGGTAGGAGTTTCGCAGGTAGTCGGCGAAACGGGGATTCTGCCTGAGCCAGAGCACCGCCTCATCCATAGTCATGGGCATCTTAACCTGCCCAGGGCACGGTTTAGCGCTTTCAAATTCCCAAAACTTCACACAAGGCGCCACGGAGACGGGTAGCATATCTAGCCACCGAATGGTTCTCGGCAAAATACGCTCCGCTCTCCATGCTCCGCTTCTTAATGTCATCTAGGGGAAGTGCTGAAGCTTTGAGAACAGCTTCTCTTACTCCAGAATGTGACAGGCCCCGTATCTCCAGTCCGAACTCGCCAACGTGGATGGACGACTCTCGAGTGACCACCGGAATTAGACCACCGTTGCCCGTCACGTTGAGGACGGACGAGGGGCCTCCTTCCGCACAGGATGGGAATATAGCGAACCCGCACTTCAGAAGCAGTTCGCGGAAGAGTGGTGAGTCGATGGACACGTAGCCGTAGGTGTGTATGTTAGGTGTTTCGTACAATTCCTTCCGGTAGCAAGCAGCAAACGCGGGTTCTCCGCTAATGGGGCCGCAAACGTGCAAGTCCAGCTCTGGAAGCTCGGCGAATACTTCCAAGACAAGATCAAGCCCCTTGTGGAGCAGTCCGCTACCGCCAAACCAGAGAAACTGCTTCGCCTCGGCCTTGCCGTCCTTGTTAGCAACGATTTCTCGGTAATCCATGATCTCGAAAAGCATCGCTGGCAACATGTAGATGGGTTTGGAAGTGTGTTTCTGGTAACTCTCCAATACGGCGTCGTCACCGATCGCGAACACTGCATCAGAAATGCAGGTAATGGAGGTCCAGTCTTGGGGCACGAACCGGCTAGAAGCCAAGAGCCAAATCTTCCGTTTCTTGTAGACATCCTCGGTGCGTCTCAAGGTAGCGAGGTTGCTAACGTAATTATGCATTCCAGGAAGGTACGAGATCACCGTGATAGCTTTGTCTCGTGACCGGTAGCTATTGACCACCGGGTATCCAAACCCGAATACCACATCATACTTATCATAGTGCAGCGCTCTGCCGTCATCATAGTTCACTATATCTACGTTGTATCCCAGATCGTGGAATATGCTAGCGATTTGTTGGGACTCCAGTACATTGATATGTATCAGCGGATTGTGACTTGTGAACGGATATGTGACATAAGACACGAGAACGTTCTTTTGATGACCTGCATGGAAGTGGTTCACAATTCGCTTCTTGGGGGCGCGGTGACGCCAGGCGCGAAGAACGTCTCTCAGTACCGTCCCGGCTTTCTCCGTGACCATTCGGTACCTCACGAATTCCTGCCTCTGTCGACCGAGCTGTCCGTTCGCCAGTAGACAAACGGAACAACCGTGGAGACCGCCACTGGGAATAGGCTCGCTACCCGCAACTGGAAGTCCCGGTCGGAGTAGCTCACAACCCGCATGGACTTGTTTGGGTAATATCCTCCTGCAACCTCCCAAACCACTTTGAAGAAAGTGCTACCGGAGTGAGTCATATTGAGATCGTTGGGGCTGACGAAACCGCCAACATCAGCGGGCATGTATCGTGTTAGGGGTATGGCCGCATAGTCAGGATGAGAACTCCGAATGAACGGGACGGAATCTCCAGGGGACGGAGGGCCTCCATCGCCCGAAAACGGGAGCGCGGTGGTCCCAAAGAGAAAGACATCTGCGTTGAGGCGCAGTATCTCCAAGGTGGCTTCCAATGCGTCGGGCATCAAGTAGTCGTCGTCATTATGGACCATGATCACGGAAGCTTGAGAGGCGTCGATTCCCTGGTTTATAGCGTTGGCCTGCCCGGAGTTGCGCGGCACTTGAATCAAGGTCGGATAGATCCCCTTGGGACAACTCTGGCAGAACCTCCTCAGGCGAGGCAGGGTGTCGTCGGTGGAGTGGTCATCTACAAATACGGCCTCGAAGGGCCGGTAGGTCTGCTGGGCCAGGCTGGTAAACGTCGCCTCCAGATACTCAGCATGGTTGTAGCAGGGCACGATGACGGCGACGCCTCCACTCCAAATGCGCTCTACCCTCAAGAACGTTCTATGGGTTTCCTGAAAACGAAGGAGGGCCCTCCGGTCGAATCGGTCCACCAGGTATGCCGTCAACCAAGCCTGTGCCGCCCGTGGCAGCATCCTCCACAAGACACCTTTGGGGTTCACTTTATCCTTCTCTTCTTGCGGTCGCTCACCTTTTCCCGGCCTTCAATCCAGTGTCAGGTAGACCAGAGACGTGCCCTCGATGTGTCTGAGCTCTCCGAATTCCTGGCCTTCAGAATAGAGTTGATTGAGCGCTTGCGTTGTGCCTTCCCAATCCCACGAGTCGTAATCGTGCCATACTATAGTGCCCCGTCCGTTGCGAAGCAACCTGATCGCCTGCCGCGAATCACTCAACACATAATCGTAGGAGTGGTCGGCGTCAATGAAGATGAAGTCCAGAGCGCCATAAAAGGGGGAAAAATCGAACTTGGCCGAGTCGCCGTACAGTTGCACGATTCTGCCGGCCGGGCCATCGCCGGCGGCAGATGCGAACCGGGCGCCAGATGACTGGACTTCCGGTAAATCCAGGGTGTAAACTTGCGCGCTCGGGCCGGCGCTGGCCGCCATGTTCAATGTGGTCCGGCCGTCGAGGGTGCCAATCTCCAGCAGGCGGTCTGGGCGGCGGCTCTGAATCAGGCTGGCGATGGCCGTGAGCTCTGTCAGGGATACCGTGCCGGCGGCGGCCAGGGGATCGTAGATTTCCAGCACCATGCCGGCCGGGATGACTTCGCGCAGGCTTACTTTGGGGATAGCCGTTCTCACGGGCAAATAGCCCAAGAGGGCGCAGATTCTATAAAGCATACTGCGCTGCCTCTTTGAGAGAATACCAAAAGTAAAGAGCCATAATATGCGCACGGCAACATAGAGATAGCGCCCCACAACTCGCCAGGCCCTCTTCACCACAGTGTTGTGCAACCTCCTACTTGTGTCCCGTGTCCGGCAACCGCCCGTAACGGTCCTTCGGGCTGCTCGTAAGAGTTCTCCCTTCCACTGGGGCGCCACCGGGGATGAAAATGAGTTGCTTCGGAACGCCAGCGCGTCGGCGACAACGGGGTGGGGCCGGCAAGATGCCAGCGCTCCCAGCGGGCCATGTCCCGGAGAGACGTTTTCATACCAGCCTTCCTACGGCTTTCCGGGCAGGATTCGGTGTCCCAATGAGTGAGCTTTTCGCTTTAATAGACCTAGCGCTGACGTTCTTATCCTTCTCTCATATAAGGCGTTGTCATGCACGCTGCTGGCAAAGACCCGTTTAGGGTGGCGCAGGCTTTCGGTCTCCAGAGCAAATACCGGCAGTGGCTCAGAGGTCCCTCCAACGACATGAGTGCCAACCGCTCCTCCGATGTTAGAAATCAGGTTGACTCGCGGGACCACGCTCAGGCCATGGTTGAACAAGCAGGAATAGAACCACTGGATATCCCATGTGTCAATGCGGTGGTGATAGACGAGGTCGAACATCTTGGTAACGTGCTTTGCGGCGTAAGCCTGGCGATAAAAGCTGTCAACCTGGTTTTGCTCTCTCAGTACTTCCCAGTCTGCCATGTCGAAGTCGTATTTCTCCCAGGCCCGTTTCCAGGTCGCCCAACCCCATACGGCGAAATATCGGGAGAAGAGGTAACTCTCCGGAATGTCAAGCCTCTCCAGATAGTTGGTCCCAGCGATCATCATTACGCGCTCGTCCTCTCGGTACCTGGAAAGGAGCTCTTCACAGAACGGGAAGAAGCTTTGGTGAGGCACACAGTCATCTTCAAGGATGATCGCCTCTTCGACCGAGTCGAATACCCATCTAAGCCCGCTTGACACTCTTTTTCCGCAGCCCAGATTGGAGGGGGCGAAGTTGGTCATCACTTCGCAAGGCCAGTCCACAGCCTCCACAATGCCGCGGGCGGCCTCACACTTCGCCGCCTCGCCTGGGTAATCGGGACGGGGTCCATCCGCCACCACCAGGAGCTTGGACGGCCTGGCCCGGGCGATTTGAGCGAACGCCCTGGCAGTGAAATCAGGGCGGTTAAAGATTATGAAGGCAACGGGTGTCTTTAGTTGCCGTTCAGCCATCTGCCAGTTCCTTGCCCAGGGAGTAGTCTCCCCGAATCGCGACGATGTTCTGGTAGGCAAAAATCTCGCAGGTGGTTGGCCTGTACGTGCCCATTGGCGCCAACCCGTCAGGAAGCATTCGGTAAAAGAGATAGCCAGGCAGCAGGTCGTAGAAATCACGGAAGAAAACCCGGCTTATCACGTTCATCTCATTGAATTCAAACTGAATGGTGTGTACTAAGCCCTGGTCAATGGACCGCTTAGCGCCCTGGAGGACCCGGAGCTCGTGGCCTTCCGCATCGATTTTCAAGAGATGGATTTCCCGCAGGCCTTTTGCCTCAATGAACCGGTCCAGCGTGGTTACTTCTATCTCGCGCCAGGAAGCTTCCCCTCCATGAGTTTTCTCGATTACCTCCTTGTAGAGCGAGGCGTGCTGGGAGCCGCCTTCTTGCGTTGCATAGTCGTACAGCTTCACCCGCCCGGCAGTCTCACCGCACGCCAGATTAATGGCGGTGTAGGCGTAACGCCTCGACTCGTTTTGAAGCCGTGCAAAAGCTGTCGGGCTTGGCTCAAACGCGAAGATGACCGGGTTAGCGGCCAAAGCTGCGATTCTGTTTGAATACTGCCCAACATTGGCCCCCACGTCAATGACAACCAACTGAGGCACGTGTCGCACGAAGCGTCGCAGAAAGGCATCTTCTCCACTGATACGATCGTCTTCGTAATTCAAAACGCCTAAACCCCTTAGGGTCAAGCCATGCAGCCGCTCATTAAACCTATATAGGGACCTCCTGCAAAAGCACCACCGGTACACGGCTAGCAAACCCTTCACAAACGGATGCCTCCCCATAGCAGCACCGCCTTCGCCTGCATTCGGAAAACCGGTCGGGTCTCGTGACGGAAGAGGGTAGACAGACTCACGGCCGCCCACTGCGCGACGAGCGTCGCAACGGCTGCGCCCATCGCTCCATATCTTGGGATAAGAAGCAGGTTTAGCGCCACGTTGCAGACTGCTCCGACGATCGTCGTCGCGAGTGAGAAGGGCGCCAGCCCTTCGGTAACAATCCAGGCTTCGCGAGCTACGCCCAGTGAGACAAAGAGTCCAGACCACATCAACACCAGGAGTATGGGAGCGGCCTCTAAATAGCTGGGGCCAAACAGCAGTGTGATTATTGGGCCGGCCAGAAATGAGGTAGGGATAACCACGGCATAGGATAGAGCGGACATAAGGTTAAAAAGCTTTTGGACCCTCTGGTAATAAAGGTGCGGGTCCTGATTTTTCAGTTGCACGATGGATGGGAAAACCGAGCTAACGATCACCATCGGCACAAAATACCAGGCCTCTGCCAGTCTCACGGCCGCTGAGTAAATGCCAAGGGTCCGGTCATCCGCCATTGTTCCTAGCATCAACTGGTCCACACGCATGTAGACCCATACCCCCAAACTGGATAACATCAAAGGCCAGCTCCCGGCGAGGAGAGTTCGGGCGCGCACCAGGCCGCCGCGGAGTTTGAGTATGATGTGACCCAACCGTTGGTAGGTCACCAGCAGCCCAATCGCACCCAAGGCGATCTCAGCCGATGCGGCGCACGCAAAGGCTAAAAGGGGTGCGCCCATGTAAAGCAACGCGATTCTGACAATGGTCATGATGGCAAAGGCTGTGTTACGGGCAACTACCGTGTATCTCGACTTAAGCTGCGCCTGGAATAAGTAGTCAATCGCATCAAAGGCTTGAAACACTATTCCGGCCCCTACCACGGCGACCAACCACCGGCTCAGACTGTCGTCGGGACGAAGGACTTGGATGGTGGCAACGCTGACCCCGATTACAACAATGCCGCCTACGAACTTCAACGCAAAGGTTGTCGCGAGAATTTCGTCCTTGCTCTCTGGCGTGCGGACTAGCTCGCGGACCACAATGCTATCCAGCCCGAGAGCTGCCAGAAAACCGAACATGCCAACGAAGGCAATGGCGTAGCTGTAAAGGCCGAACTGCTCCGGTCCAAGGTAACGGGCGATCCAGGCGCCCACGATTAGCCCGACTCCGATGCGCAAGACTCGATCGGCCAGTAGCCATCCAGCGTTGGAAATAATCTGAGGTAGGCCGGAGATTTCGTCGAGTTTGGTTTGCATCAGAAGGGGCTGTCTCTCCATCGCCAGTCTACAGCACAGGGTGCAGGCAAAGAAGGAAAGTCCAAACCGCTACTCCCTGCGTGCCCGACGCATTCGTCAGCGGCTTGGCGCGCGCTGTGAGACGCGTGCCAAAAGCTGCGCGTACTGCTCTCCCACTTTCTCCCGAGTGTAATGCTTCTCAACGTACTTGCGTCCATTGACGCCCAGACGATCACAAAGAAGCGTATTGGAATAGAGCGTGCGCACAGCGTCGGCCAGAGCGACGGGTTCCTCCGGAGGAACGCACACGCCGCATTCTCCTTCTTGGACTATTCTCCACACTTCGCTGCCGGCGTCCACGCAGGCGATCAGGGGCCGCCCGCTGGCCAGGATCGTGTACGCCCTGGATGGGGTAGATTCCGCGCTCATCCCTTTCCTGAGAAGCACCAGCGAGGCATCCGCACTGGCATACATCATAGGGACATCCTCGGTTGGCTGAAACGGCAAGAATTTGAGGTTGACCAGCCCTCTGGCAGCCGCCCCCTGGACCAGGGCTGCATATTGGGCTCCTCCACCAACCACTAGTATCCGAAGCCGGTTAAGGTCTCTCAGCCGGTCGGCGGCCTCCAAGAGGGTCTCTACGCTATGAGACAGGCCGATGTTGCCGGCAAAGAGCACAACAAAGTCATCGTTGAGTCCGTGTCTGGCGCTAAAGGGGTTTATCCTGGGCAAGACCCGGATGAAGTCGATGTCTACGAAATTGGGGATGACGGCCAGCTTCGAGGCCGGCACGCCCTTGGAAGCTAGATTGGAGCGGAAATCCTCGGAAATTACGGATACAGCCGCAGCTTTCCTGTAAATGAAATCCTCGACAGAGCGGAACAGGCGAATCAACCTGGGATTCCGGAGTACTCCGAGTCGCACAGCCGCATCTGGATATACGTCTTGCACGTTATAAACATACGGTGCTTTCGTTAATCGGCTGACAATATACGCACACAGCCCTATGGTCAGTGGTGGTGAAGGGACAAGTATCGCATCCGGCCGGCCGCTTAGCGAGGCAAGGATTGTAGACAGAATATGGAAAGAAACGTAACTTACGGCTCTCCCGAGTATATTCCTCTTGTTGGAAGGCACGAACAGGTAGGTTCGGAAGACGGTTACCGATTCGCCCTCTTCCTTGTGAACCAGTTTTCCTTTGTACCCCTGCCAGATACGGCCCTGATCGTAGTGTGGCATAGCCGTGACCACAGTTACCTGGTGACCCAGCTTAGCCAGTTCTTCCGTGAGCTGGCTCATTATCACTGCGTTGGCAGCAAAGTCTGGGGCAAAATAAAGTGTAAGCAGAAGTATTCTCATCAAAAGCAAGGTGTTCTAATATGGCTATGGTTCCCCCTTTTCCATGCGCCTGTCTCCACATGGGCAGTCCCATGCTTGGTAGGGGGAGGCGCGCCAAATCTACGAAGTAGTATACCACACGGCCTCTAGGTGAACATGGCGCGGGGCACATGGTGCCGAATGAGCGTCAAGATTCGGCGGAAGTTGCCGGCAATGTAGTTGGGGGCTTCTCCCTGGGGCCGGGAGCAATGTAGTGCGGGGGCTTGAGCCTGTCTCAGAAGTATGTTTCCAAACCTGGTAGCTATGGCGGGTCCTGCTACGCATGACTGTGACACGCTGTTGCTCAAGATGCTGCAGCGTTGTTTGAGGTACAGGAGACGCCCCACCGGGGCGTCTCTACATTGGATTGTCGCTACCGCACACGTGTAGAGACGCCTCGGTGAGGCGTCTCCCGCGGCGTCTCCCGCGGCGTCTCCCGCGGCGTTTCCCGCGGCGTGTGATCGCGCGCCAATGCAGCGTCCATTAGTCGCCTTCGCGCGGCCATATGTGGTAGCAAGACCCGCTGACGGAAGCCGATCACGGTTTGACGCGGTCGCCCTACAGCACCACCCCGGCTTTGGAGAATGGCTTATGAGACAAGCCCAAAAGCCCTTGCACTGCATGGCCAGGTTCCAGGGAGAGAATCCCCCGCACTACCTGCTCTTCTCCAGCGCGAAATTCTGAAGCCCACCCAATGTGCCTGACCTCACTGACCGTCCCGTGCTTGACAGCAAAGGCCCGTCCCAGGTAGAATTCAGCCACTTCCCCCGGAAAGCCCCAGACGCAGGCTATAGGGGCGGGTTTCTGACGCGCCTTGTAGGCGTTGACGCTATACGGCTGGTCGCGACCAGACGCAGGCTGTAGGGGCGGGTTTCAAACCCGCCCCTACGAAATGAATCAAGCCAGGAAGGAGTGACATGAGCTATAAGGACGTGCGAGGCTGGATCCAAGAAGTAGAGAAGATGGGACAGCTCAAGACGATCGAAGGGGCGGACTGGGACCTGGAGATTGGGGCCATCATCGAGATCACCAGTCGGGAAAACAAGAACCGGCCAGCCCTGATGTTCGACAACATCCGGGGCTACCCCTCGGGCTACCGGGTCCTGGCCGGCCTCCTCAACAGAATGCCGCGCCTGGCCTTGACAACCGAAATAAGGCCGGACGCCACCGGCCTCCAGTTCGTCCAGGAATGGCGTAACAAGATGCGTAACCTGGTCCCCATTCCGCCCATGCTGGTGAGCTGGGGTCCGGTGATGGAGAACGTCATGGAGGGGGATGACGTGGACCTGCTGAAGTTCCCGGCGCCCAGATACCACGAGAAGGATGGGGGCCGCTACATCGGCACCGCCAGCCTCACCATCACCAAGGACCCGGAGAGCGATTGGGTCAACCTGGGCACCTACCGGGTTATGGTCCACGACAAGAATACCCTGGGCTTCTATATGTCCCCGGGCAAGCACGGGCGCATCCACCGGGAAAAGTACTTCGCCATGAACCAGCCCTGCCAGGTGGCCATCTCCTTTGGCCACGACCCTCTCCTCTTCGTGATAGCCTCCCTGCAGATGCCTCCTGGGGTGTGCGAGTACGACATCGCCGGGGGCGTGAAGGGGGAGCCCATCGAGATCATAAAAGGAGGAGTGACGGGGCTGCCCTTGCCCGCCCACGCGGAGATAGTCATCGAAGGGGAGTCTCTGCCGGATGAGACGAAGATTGAGGGACCCTTTGGGGAATTCACTGGCTACTACGGCAGCGCTGAGAGACCGGAGCCCTTCATCAGGGTGAAGCGGATCTACCACCGCAACAATCCCATCATAACTGGGGCTCCCCCCTTCCGCCCGCCCAGCGACAGCAGCTTCTTCCACGGCCCGTGCACCTCCGCGGTCATCTGGGAGAACATGGAGAAGGCGGGCATCCCGGATGTCCGGGGCGTCTGGCAGCATGAGGCCGCCTCCAACTGGGCCTTCACCGTGGTGAGCATCAAGCAGCGCTATCCCGGCCATGCCCGCCAGGCGGGCGTTCTCGCCTGCCAGGTCCAGGGCGGCGCCTATATGGGGCGGTACGTAGTCGTGGTGGATGAAGATATCGACCCTTCGGACATAGACGATGTCCTTTGGGCCATGTCCACCCGGGCCGACCCGGCGCGGTCTTGTGAGATACTCCACCGCTGTTGGAGCGGGGCCTTGGACCCGGCCATTCCTGTTGGCCAGAAGGGGTTCAACTCCCGTCTCATCATAGACGCCTGCAGGCCCTATGAGTGGATGGACAAGTTCCCCGAAGTGGTGGGGACCAGCCCGGGGCTGCGGGACCGCGTGCTGCAGAAGTTCGGGAAGGAGAATATCCTACAGTAAAGGGAGGGTACCATGGCTGACTTCTTCGAGGTGGTCAAGGCACGCCGGAGCGTTCGGCGTTACACTACAGACCAGGTCTCTGACGAGGATATTCAAAAGGTGCTGGAAGCGGGCCGCTGGGCGCCCACTGGGGGCAATACGCAGCCATGCGAGTTCATCCTGGTGCGGGACAAGCACCTGCTGCAGTCCATCGGTTCGCTGCTGGTAGCTGACCGGGAGAAGCTTTTCGCCTATGATCCGCTCTTTCCCGGCAGCAGGGTGGACTACCTGAAGAACATCGGGGCTATGATCGTGGTCTGCGCTGATCCGCGCTTCACGGAGTTCTATCCCCTGGGGGACCGGAGGGACTCCATCCTTTACCTGAGCGTGGGAGCGGTAGTGGAGAACATGTTCCTGGCAGCCACGGCCCTGGGGCTGGGAACAGTCTGGATCACCATCAAGGACGGCGCCGAGCGAGAGCTGCGGGACCTTCTGGGGATACCCCGGGACATGGAGGTGCACGTGGTCATGCCCCTGGGCTACCCGGGGGTTGAGGAGAAACACCTCTACCGCCGGGAGCTGTCGGAGGTGGTGCACCGGGACCGCTATGAGTCCGGCAAGCGTGTGCCGGATGCCGTCCTGGAGCAAGCCCTTTCATCGAAGGAGAGCCGGCGCCAATACCGCTTGAAAGGGCCGGGGTCGTTCAAATAGCTGCCAGTGGTCAGTGGTGAGAGGTGAGACGTGAGAGGTGAGAGGCATGAAGCTCCTGCGTGAGAACCTCGGCATACCGGCAGCTACCTGGCCACGGTTTGGTGAACGTAAATGTAGCCGGAGGCTTCATGCCTGCGCAGCCTGGCAGAAGGACTTCCATGACCATGTTATCCGCCGATCCGAAGATTTCACCGCCCATGTCCGCCATATACTGGACCATCCCTGTTGCAAAAGGCCATGGCATCGGAGTGGCAGGATTTACCCCTTCAAAGGGGCATAGCATGCAAGCTTGAGCACGTGCTTGAGGGCACCCAGTGGTAGCCGCAGGCTTTATGCCTGCGCAGGGGTGAACCGGAGCATGAGTAAACCGCAGGCAGGCATGAAGCGCAGGCATGAAGCGCAGGCATGAAGCCTGCGGCTACGGTTGGGGCTGATCAGGCCGCCCAGGAGGGAAGAAATACGTGACCGCATTTATGAAACGGTGCACTAAGGGCTGACGGCTGGCGGCTGATAGCTGATAACTTAACGGAGGCAATAAATGCTAAGGAAGGCCATATCGCCCCGGGCCGCTGGGAGCCGTTACTGGGATGAGCACTGGCAGACCATGCCAAGGGAAGACCTGGACCGGGTGCATCTGCAGAGGAACCAGCGCCTTATCAAGTACGCCTACGAGAACGTTCCCCTTTACCGGCGTCTCTACGAACAGGCCGATCTCAAGCCGGAGGACGTGCGGACCTGGGATGATTTCTACCGCCGGGTCCCCTTCACCGACAAGCCCCACTTTCTGGCAGATCAGGCGGCAGGCGGCTCTGAAACGGACCAGGGTAGGGGCGGGTCTGAGACGGACCAGGGCAGGGGCGGGTTTCAAACCCGCCCTTACGGGGGCCAGGGGCTGGACCTGGAACACGGGCTGCACGTCTTCCAGACCACGGGCACTACGGGTACGCCTCTGCGGGAGTTGGTCTCTCGCTACGACGAGCACAGCCTGGCCGATCCCATCCTGGTGGAGTTATGGGACCTGGGCCTGAGGCCCGGAGACAGCATCTACTACTGTTTCAACTTTGGCATCTGGATAGGTCTCTGGGCCTTTTACTGGTGTGCCAGGCGGCTCGGCTTGCAGGGGCTCTCCGGTGGCGGCTCCGCCCACCTACCTGTTGCACCTGGCCGATGTCCACAGGGGCATGGGCCTGGACCCGCGGGAGGCCGGCGTGAAGTACTTGATCGGTGGAGGCGAGCCTGGATTCGGCATCGAGGCCACCCGGAGAGCCCTGGCCGAGAATTGGGGGGTCGGTAACAACATTGGAGACACGTACGGGATCGGCGAGTGCATGCACGCCGGAATAGAGTGCGCCGCCCACCCCGGTGGAGTGCATGCTCCGGAGAAGGTTCTCCATAGCTATAGCGTAGACCCTGAGACCGGCGAGAAGGTAGGCGACGGCCAGGTGGGAGAAAACGTCGTGACCTCCCATTGCCGGTCGGCCCAGATATTCATCAAGTACCGTACCCATGACCTGGTGGAGAGGCATGAGAGTTTTGACCACGGCTGCGGCTGGACCTGGGCCTTCCTGAAAGGTGGAGTTCTGGGGCGCACCGACAACATGATGGTAATCCGGGGAGTCAACGTCTTTCCAACCGCCGTCGAAGACCTCCTGGGCCGGGTGCCCGGCGCCACCAACTACTATGAGATGCACGTGACCCGGGAAGGGGGCATGGACCGGCTCAAGGTAAAGGTGGAGGCGGCCGGCGACGTTGAGGCCGCCCACTACCCTGAACTGGCCCGCCGGGCTGAGGAGGTCTACCGGACCGTGATGGGGCTCAGGTTGGAGGTGGAAGTGGTCTCTCCCAAGACCCTTCCCCGCTACGAGCTAAAGACCACCCGCTTCTTCGACCACCGGCCGCTGGAGGTGCGTCGGAAGCTGGACAGGCGGTAATCGCCGGTAGGCCGGGGGGTTCGGGGGGT
>ORJL010679627.1_pt1 | contig 14167 bp, 17 predicted proteins | sample 1779941 | NCBI WGS metagenome assembly ORJL01 (sample SAMEA104232317, study PRJEB22302) | groundwater metagenome | biome: forest; feature: aquifer; material: groundwater | place: USA | collected 2011-08-07 | depth 5.8 m
CAACGCCCTCTGGCAACGCAACAGCCACGCCAACGCCCTCTGGCAACGCAACAGCCACGCCAACGCCCTCTGGCAACGCAACAGCCACGCCAACGCCCTCTGGCAACGCAACAGCCACGCCAACGCCCTCTCCGAGTTCGACGCCTTCGCCTACGCCCTCACCTACCCCCACGCCCTATCCCGACCACCTGCTCGGATGGTACGACGTGATAGAACAGCCGCCGTTCACGAATCTCACCAAGCTCTCGCAGGAAAACTCTAACTTCGTGCTCGCTTACTCTTGGGCCGGCCATGCGGGAGGATGGGGGCCGGCGTTCAACGCAACGGCCATCCGCAACTACCTCGACGCGGCGCAACAGCGGGGAATGAAAGTGGTCCTCGAAATCCCGCGCAACCTGATTAACGTAAACAACCTGACCGGCCTCGGCGATTACGTCAGGGCAGTCCGGGGCCACCCCGCGCTCGCCGGCTACTACTCCGCCGACGAGCCGGACTTATGGCGCCAGAGCGACGCGAACTACTCGCCATCCAACCTCCAAGCGATATATTCGTCCATAAAGCAGGAGGACGCCCAAACGCCCGTTTCGCACGTCCTGATGTTCCTCACGCGACCAAACACTTCGGTCTACGACTGCAGCGCTTACGGCAACCCCGCCGCGCACCAGTGGAGCTGCATAATGTCTTACGGCGCCAACCGCTCGCTCTACAACGCGAGCCGGTGCGGCGAACTCGACTTGTGCAACCTCGGGTATTTCGAGCCTTCTGCCGACGTGGTGATGGCCGACTATTACGCCTTCAACTACGACAACTGGACCGGCGCGGTGCGGAACTACACGTTCTTTCCCTACTGGCCGATGGACCGCACTCGCGCCTGGGGCGCCTATGCCCGCCAAAGGGGAAAGAAGTTCGTCGCAGTCGTGCAGGGAACCTATTACCTGGACTACAGGGTGGCACTGCCTCCCGGTAGCGAGCTTGACCATCCCACCGGGGCCGAATTCCGCTTCTACTCCATCGGCAACATGCTCGCCGGCGCGGACGGAATACTCGCGTTCGTACGCTACCGCGTGCCCCTGCAGGTGGCAACAGGAATCGTCGCGCCCGCCTACGGCGACATCAAGCGCTTCAAGCGCCTCTTCTACGAGGGAACGACGCTGCCGTGCACGCCAGCTGGCGAGTGCGGGGAAGTCACCGCGCGGGGCGCTTTTGACGCCGGCGGGGAGTACCTGCTCGGCATTATGAACGAGAACCTGACGAACGCGCGCACAGTAACGCTCACGCTTCCGTTCCAGCCATCGGCAGTGAAGGAGTATCACGCGGGAAGCGAACGCGATTTCACCGGCCTTCTCGGCATCGGAAGCAACTCCGTGACACTGCAAGTAAACCCCCAGCACGCGGCCCTCTTGGTCGCGCGATAGCGTTAAATGCGTGCATGGCAACAGCCTAGCTTATGAAGCTCCCCGTCTGCGAAATGTGCGCAGCGACAGACGGCCTGTGCGCCTGTCCCTCGGCATCAACCACGCATATCACGGCGGCAAGGAAGGCATTAAAATCCGCCTGCCCAAGAAACAGGCGCAAGCTGCCCACGAACCTGCCGGCGCTCAAGCAAGTCTTCGAGGCAGTGCTGCAAAAGCCCGTAATGATTGCGTTCGAGTAAAACATTAGACGCGCAAGCCAGACTGCCGCATTGCCTTGCGCAGCTCCTCAATGCCCTGCTTGTTTGAGTTGTAGTCTATGCCGCAAATGCCTAGCTTGCGGGCGGTTGCAACGTTCTCGGCAGTGTCGTCGACGAACACCACGCGGTTGGCGGGAATGCCGAAGCGCTTGAGGAAAACGCGGAAAATCTGCTCGTCGGGCTTTTTCGAGCCGACTTGGCTCGAGAAGATGACTTCGTCAAAGAGGCTCTCGAAGCCGAACGCCTTTTGCATGCCGTGGCGGAAGAGCTCGTTGTTGTTGCTCAAGATGACGATGACGTAGTTCTCGCGCAGTTCCTTGAGCAGCTTGCGCATGCCAGGCGTCTCGGCCAGGCGCTCGAGGTCGGTCACGCCGGTGACTAGCACGCCGCCAAAGTCAAAGCCAACGACGCGCCTGTTGACGTAAAGGCGTTGGGCGAAGTGAAGGTAGTAGGCAAGCAGGTAAGAGAGCACTGCCAGGACGGCCATGCCCCAGCCTTCGAAGAACTCTGGCCACGCGTAAAGGCCGGCGGCGAAAACCGCGAGTGCCCAAAGCAGTTGCCCTCGGCGGAAGCTCAAGGGGCGCATCAAGTTCATTGCAAACAGCAAAATCATGCGGCTGGGAGCTATTAAAATTGTCTCATTAGCCCCAAATGCGGCTTGCGGGGTCCTGGGGCTCCTGCTCTTTTTGTCTTGGGAAAACGAGCCACAAGAGCAGCAGGACGACGACTGCAACAACGGCAACAAGCCCGTCATCGCTCATCCGCCAATCCTCCTGACAACGCCGTTAGTGGCATCCACCTCGACAACATCGCCGTCATGCAGCACTTTCGTCGCCGACTTCGTGCCAATCACGCACGGGATGCCGAGTTCGCGGCTGATGATTGCAGCATGGCAGGTGATGCCTCCAAGGTCAGTCACTATTGCCGCGGCCTTCGTCATGGCCGGCACGATGTCCGGGTTAGTAGAGTGCGCCACGAGAATGTCGCCTTGCGGCATTTTCTCCATTTGCCCCGCCCGCTCGACTAGCTTCACCACACCCCTTGCAGTGCCGGGGCACGCGCAGTAGCCCTTAAGCTCGCTTGCGGCAGCATCGTGCTTGACCTCTTCCCAATCCAGGCCGGCCATGAAATCGCGCGCCGCTTTGCCGGAAAGGACGCGAACTGCGGGCTTGAGGGCATCAGTGTAGTAGAGCGAATAGCCAAAGCGCTCATTTAGCACGTTGGCATCAGCCTTCCTCGCCCTGATGGCATCGACGAGCTCGTAGGGAGTCAAGCGGCGCAGTTGCCCGAGGGAAATGCCCATGCGCTTGGCCGCCTCCTTCAAGAGCGGGTCGATGCAGTAAAAGCCGTGGTAAATCCCGTCCTTCCTAAAGCCCTTGGTAAAGACGATGTCGCGGCCAATGCCGAAAAGCCGCTCGTGCCGCTCGTCAATGCCAAGATCGGCCGCCAAGCGCTCCTGCCTCTGGCCAAGCTCGTGCAAATCGGCATCCTCTTTTTCCAAAAGCGGCCGGCAATCACTTTGCTTTACAAGGCCGCCTAGCACTTCGGCAAAATAGTCGTGGCCCCAGGCCGGGCCTTCGTACATGTAAGGCAACCAGCAGAACTGTTCGTAATGGCGGTTGAATGCAGCGGCAAGCTCGGGCGAAGCTGAAGCGAGTTGTTCAACAGCCCGCAGCGCAGGCAATTCCTTGAAGAGCTGCATCGCTTTTTCATTTGCCTGAACTGCCGTTGCGAGTGCCAGCATGCTGCGTTCCTCCTTCTGCGCGAAACTCGGACGAAGGGGCGACGTTAGCAGGCTAAACGCCTCTGCGGCCTTTCCCTTGTCGCCTGCGAGTTTCTCCAAATAGCCCGTCAGGCAGTTCGTGAAGAGCGGCTTGTCGAACTCGAGCGTGTTCCACACCATGCCGAGCCAATGGCTCTCCTTCTGCAAAAGCAGGTGCTTGGCGTAGTTTTCGGACAACTCTGCATCCGACATTTTCGAAAAGTCCCTGCCCCTTAGCGACTCGTCAAAGTCAAAGAGTTGTTGGTTGAGGGACGCGAGGCCGGAACTGAGCTTCTCGGCCCACTCGGGCTCGGCCAAAAGCCGGTTCAGGATGAACTTGCTTGAGGCATCCATCCTCTCGCGCACGAAATAGAGCCGCTCGAGGCCCTTTTCGCAGTCTACTATGGAGTAGCCCGGCGTGACATCGACGCCGAATTTGCGCAAGTCCGCCCAGCCGCTGACCGGAAACACGGTCATCAGCCAGTGGGAGTGGGGAATCTCTTCGAGTAAGAACCACTTCAAGACAGCCAGCCTTCCAATAAATAGTGAAGACGGCGGCTTAAATGCCCTGTGCCGCGCTTCCGCGGCTCGCTTAAAAAGCCCACATTCAGCCGGCACTCACGGCGCTTCTCCCTTTTCGCAACAGCCTGCCTGATGCACCTAACCTCTAGTTAGAGTCCTTCACGCGAAGGCATCTAGCCCGTGTCTCGAAGCCTGCCCGGGGCGCTTCTTCTCGAAGTATAAGCGCCCATACGGAAGCATTCATTAGGCCGGCAAGCCACGGTCTGCTAGCGTTTTTAAGGCGGGCCAGCCAAAGTAAGTTAGGGTAGGTGAGGGCGGATGGACAATTACGAGTTCTATGTTTCTGCCAATCTTGAGAAGTACGTCGGCCAGTGGATAGCCGTTGTTGACGGCAAGGTTGTCGCCCACGGCGAGGACGCCAAGGTCGTCTACGACACGTCCAGAAAGGCTTTTCCAGCCAAAACCCCACTTTTGACTTGCGTTCCCAAGTCCATTGCCATGATTCTTTGAGAGTGGGCAGGTGGTTTTGTGGCACTCCGATTCCGTTACCGCTCCATCGAGAGGCCAGAGCCGCTTGGGCCAAAGGCGCTGCCAGTAATTCCCATCACTTACCTAGGCAAGGGGCGGCGAGTCGTTTGAAAGCGCGCCAATCCTCGATTCGGGCGCAGACTTTTCAGTCATTTTCAAGGAACACGCCGAAATCCTCGGGATCGACTTAGGCAGGAACACGCCGAAATCCTCGGGATCGACTTAGGCAAGTGCGAGGAAACCGAATGCCAGGGAATAGGCGGCAAGGTAAAGGCCTGGAAAACAAAAACACCAATCCGCCTGAAGGGAAAAGGCGAGCACCGGGCGTTCAACCTGGAAATCTCCGTGATGATACTGGAGAGGCAAGCCGTAAACCACCCGCTCCTCCTTGGCCGGGGCTGGCTTTTTCGAACACTTCGAAATATGCTTCAACGAGAAAGAGCGCACCATAACCCTAAAGCCAATCCAATAGCACAAAGTGCCGAATTCAGCACGCCAATGCACGGAAACAACCGCCCCCAGCCAGCAGCTAGCGGCTTGCGCGCCAAACGCCAATTTCGCTACACTTGGCTTGCAGTCGGCTCGAGCATCATGTCCTGCGCGAGCCGCGGCAATAGCTTTGCTTCCGCCTTGCGCAGGTGCTCGCGGAAAGTCGCTTCGGGAACGCCCTGCCTCGTCGCCAGCTGCTTGAGGGAGGCGCCGTGCGGGTAGGAATAGTAGCCGCCGTTGACTGCTGCGAGGAAGGCCGCAAGCTGCTTGTGCGTTAGTTTCTCGAAGAGTGCGGGCATGAAGAGGTTGACGGGCGCGCGCCGCATGCTCAAGAGCTCTATCGTCGCCTTGCCCTTGAGCCGCGCAATCCTCTTTTTCAGCTCGAGAAGCTCGCGTTTGTCCCAGCTCGCTATTGTCCAGTACTCGAAGCCGCGCTTCATCACGAACGGCTTGACGAAAAAGACTTTCGAGTTGAACACGTGCGCGTGGAACAGGCTCTTTGACGTGTTCTCGTAAAAAACCTGGTTGCCTTCGACGTGCGTGATGCGCAGGCGGGGGTCGCGCTTGATGGCGCCTACCATCTTGACCGCCTGCCTTCCGCCGGCGACAAGCACTTTAGTCACGTAATCCTTGCCCCCGCGGCTTATCATGTTTAGGTACACTGAAGTGCAGAAGGCGTCCATGCCCCGACTCTCTTCAAGCAGCCTGCTGCCCGAATGCCAGACCTTGAACTCGGCAATCCACATGAAAAGACTGTAGTAAAACGCGCTTTTAACCCCAAATGCGGCTTGAGGGGTCCTGGGGTTCGGGCTCTTTTTGCCTTGGGAACACGTGCCACAACAAGAGCAAAATCACGACTGCAACGCCGGCTACGGCCAAGTCGTCGCTCATGCAGTCACTTTCCGGATGACGCCGTTAGTGGCGTCAACTTCCACCAAATCGCCGTCCTTGAGCGCCTTTGTCGCAACTTTGGTGCCGACAACGCACGGGATGTGCAGCTCGCGGCTGACAATGGCCGCGTGACACAGCACACCCCCGTCGTCGGTGACTATTGCGCAAGCGCGCTGCATGGCGGGAACGAATTCGGGAGTGGTGTTGGCCGTTACGAGGACATCGCCCTTCCTGACCTTGTCGAGCTCCCGCGTGGTTGCAATGACCGCGACCCTGCCGCTGGCCTTGCCCGGAGAGGCTGAAGTGCCCCTGAATTCCTTGAGGTGGTGAAGCGATTCCTCTTCCTTTAGTTCGACAGCGTAATATTCCTCAAGCGGCTTGCCAACCAGCACACGAACCTCGCCGTTCTCGAGTATGATCGCGTGGTCCTTGAAACGCTCGCGCAGAACAGCCTTGAAACTGTCAGCTAGCGGCTCGTCGGACCGGATGGCCGCGATTATCTCGGCACCCTGCATGGACGCGAGTTCGTTCCACGAGCAGCCCAGCCGCCGGCAAATTTCGTTCAGGAGAGGCCGGTGGCAGTAGATGAAGTAGTTGAAGCACTCGTCGGAAAAGTTGCTGTCAAAGGCGAATTGCTTGATGACGCGGATTTTCTCCACAGTCGCCTCGGGCAGGCCGAACCTCTTGACGAGCGCCTCGGTTTCTTGCGCGTTGTTTTCCTGGCTGGCAAACTCTTCCTTCTTCTGGCTTATCTCGGCGCCGGTAATGTGCGCAACCCTCTGTGCAATCTGGCCGCGGCTGTAGGGCAGCGAGCGGAAGTAGTACATGCCGAGGTGCGCGTACCTGGAGAGGTGGCTTGCGATTGCCGCGTCGGCCGCAGGCGAGAGCGGGTCGACGCCCCTTGCTTTTAGCCCCTCCGCAAGCGCAATCAAGGCGATGCTCTCCTCCCGCGTTTCCGTGGGCTTGTCGCTTGCAAAGAGCGTCAGCAGGCACTTGGTCTGCTCCTCGAGGTCCGGAACCCGGGAAGCGACTTCGGCCGTCACTTCGTCGGGCAGGAAGCGGTTGAGGAAAATGTAGTGGTAGGCGTGGCCCCAGTGGCTGGCGCACTCGTTGTAAAACCACTCGAACTCCTTCACCAGGCCGGCGTTGTCAAATCCCGCAAAATCGCGGCCCCGCGCCTTTTCCGCAAGCTCGCGCGTGAGGCGGATGCGTCTTTCGTAGGCCTCGCCTATCGCAAGCAGCCTCCCCTCGTCCAGCGCTTGGCGCAGCAGCGAAACGTAGCGCTCGCCGTCCTCGCGCGAGAACCACCGCGCGCCGGCAAACTGGCGGTAATGGCGGGGGACGAACTCCACGCCCTCGCCGAAGGTCCTGCCGCAGTCGTTGCGGAGGTAGCCGGCCATGACCAGGTCTATCATGAGCAGGTTGTGGTTCTCGCCCCTGCGTGCGACTTCCTCCCATTCAGTATTCATAATAAAACTCGCCCCAACTGGTATGGACGGCCGGGTTAAAATCAGTTGTGCCGTAACGTTACGGCTTTGCGATTGCGGTTAGGGCCAGTGGCATTATTTTCGCCTCGGCCTTGCGCAGGTGCTCGGTGAGGGTGGTGCGCGGCACTCCGAGGCGCTTTGCCAGCTTCTTCAAGTCGGCCTTGCGGGGGTACTCGTAGTAGCCGGCGTTGAAGGCCGCGAGGACCGCCTCGCGCTGGAGGCGCGTGAGGCTCTCGAGTGCGCCCTGGGCGAAGAAATTGGGGTCCTCCTCGCGAAGCGACAGGAGCTCGATGCCGGCCTTGCCCTTGAGGGAATTGACTTTCTTCACCAGGTCCAAAAGCGCCTTCTTCTGCGTGCTGCCCAGCGTCCAGTACTCGAATCCCTTCTCCGCGTACTGGGGCTTGAGCGAAATCACGGTCCTGTCGAGGATGCTGGCGTGGAAGCTCTCGAGCTCGGGAATCGAGTAAAGCATCTGGTTGCCCTTGAGGTAAATCACGCGTATGCGCGGGTCGGCGGCAAGCTCCTTGAGAGCCGCCTCCCAGTCGCGGCCCTCGATGAAGAGCAGCTTGTTCACGAACCGCTTGCCCCGGTCGGTAAACCAGTTCAGGTAGTACGCGCCGAACCTCACCTCGTGCTTGCGCGTGACGTCAAGCATGTGCGACTCGTGCCACATCCGAAAGTCGGCGACCCACATGAATAGCACTTAGCGGCCAAGGGCAATTTAATACTCGGTATCGTAGTGCCTTATGCCGCGCTCTTTTAGAAACGCTTTTGGCGTGCGGTATTCCCGAAAGGGCTTGAAGTCCCGGTCAATAGCGACTATGACGGGCAGGCGGAGGGCTTTTGCGGTCGCCAAGTGCGCCAGGTCCTTTTCCTTTATCTTGCCGCGCCATTTTAGCAGCTGCTCCCCTACTTCGGTCACTGGCACTACCGTAAAAGACTGAATCACAAATCGCTCTGAAAGATACGCTTCGCGCCGGGTGTATGAACGGAGAAAGTGGTTGCTTACCTCGAGCAAGGTTTTATCGGAAGTGAAAGCATGCAGGCGCCTCTCACTTATCAGCCTCAGAATTAGAGCAGAGTTCGAGTGCTGATGGTGCAGTCCGGTGATGATTACCGAACTGTCAACGTACAGTTTCTCGCTTGGCTCGCTCAACGCTTGCCAGCACCTCGTCCACGCCCATCGGTCTCTTGGAAAGCTCCTTCTGCAAAGTCTTAAGCACCTTCCTGGAATCTACAACCCCAAAATCAAGTGCCAGCCTAAACAACGCGAGCCTTAGAGCCTCGGCCTTTGTCTCGACCACGCCCGCCTTAATCAGCGCGTCAATGATTTCCTCTTGCCAGCCAGTAAAACGCATGGTTATAGCCGTCACAACATCACCACAAAAGTTTATAGCAAAATGCTATATAAATAGTTTTGGCTAGAGCGTCGTAATCGGCCGCGACTGCACGACGTAGAACTTGCCGGCCTCAAGGGCCCACTCGATGTCCTGGGGCGAGCCGTAGTGCGACTCGATGCGCTTGCACAGGCGGGCGAGCTCTAGGGCCTGCATGCCGGAAAGCTTTTGCCTGCTGCGCTCGTCTTGCGGCACGGTAACGTGCTGCGTGCCGCCCGTCGGCCCGCGGACAATCATCTCCTCCTGCTCGTTCACCTGCACGTCGAGAAGCATTTCCTCGGCCTTGTCGATGACGAAATTGTCGGGAGTAATCAAGCCGCCGACTATTGCCTCGCCAAGGCCCAAGCCAGCTTCAATCACCATTTGGCCGCGGTCCTTGGTGACGGGGTTGACGGTGAAGGCAACGCCGCTTACCTCGCTGTCAACCATCTTCATCACAACAACGCCCACGCTCACCTGCGCCTTCGCCATTCCCTTCTCGAAGCGGTAGAAAATCGCGCGGGGAGTGAAGAGCGACGCCCAGCACTTCTTGACCGTGTCGAGGAGCGTGTCTTTTGTCGTGTTGAGGTAGCTCTCAAGCTCGCCCGCCCAGCTTGCAGTGCCGGCGTCCTCGGCAGTGGCGCTCGAGCGAACAGCAACAAAGCGGGCACCCAAGGAATCAAATTGGGAAACAATTGCCTGCTCCACTGCAGCCGGCGTCTTGCCGGCCATTATCATGCCGCGGATTTTCTCGCTCGCCGCGTCCACGCTCGCCATGTCGTGCTGGTCTACCTTGGAAAGTTCAGCCGCAATCCGCTCGCCAAGGGCGTTGACCTTGATGAACTCGTCGAAAGAGGCGACGGTGACGACAAAGCCGGGCGGGACTGGAATGCCTGCGCTAGTCATTTCGCCAAGCTGCGCGCCCTTGCCCCCGGCGATTGCAACGCTGGCTTTTGAGAGGGAAGAGAATGGCAAAACTAGTTCATTCATTGGACGGCGACCCCCAGTTTATTGAGCTCTAATTCTAGTGCCGCCAGGCCATTAAATAGGATTGCGTGAATTCCAAGCTCGCTGGCAGGCGCGAGGTTCTTTTCCTCGTCGTCAATGTAGGCAGTTTCCGCCGCAGGCACGCCGAACCTTTGCGAAAACAATTCGTAAACGCGCTTGTCGGGCTTAAGCAAGTGCGCCTCGAAAGAGTAGATGCCGAAATTGAATTGCGCTGCAACCCCGAACTTTTCCTCCAGGTAGGCCGCGCGGTCGGCGGGGCTGTTGGAAAGAAAGGCGACTTTAGTCCCTCTAGAGCGAAGGCGGCGGACAAATGCAATTGACTCTGGCCAAGGCTCGAAGCAGTCGAAATACTCCTGCCGGAGTGCCGAAACGTCCTGCACGCCCAATTCTTTCCCGGCACTCTGCCAAAACGAGGCAGGTTCCTCGAGCCCAAGGCGGTATTCCCGCGCGAAAGAGCCGTCAAGCACGGTCTTTAGCTTGGCAGCGTCAAGGCCGCGGGAGGCGCTGATGGCCGCCACTGCAGTAGCCAAGCCGTCGTTGAAAACCACGCCACTAAGGTCGAAAACAGGCAGCACGGTTTATCCCCAAATCCTATCGTAATCGTGGCCTGCAACGACTGCGGGCTTTTGCTCGCGGGGAGCGCCCTGCCACAGTTGCATTAGGAATATGATGACGAGAAGCGTGAAAATCAAGTCACTCTCGCTCATGTTCCTCTACCCCTCGAGTTTCCTTACAATGCCCTTTACTGCATCCACTTCAACCAAGTCCCCGTCCTTGAGCACTTTAGTCGCGATTTTAGTGCCAATCACGCAAGGCACGCCCAACTCGCGGCTGACAATTGCCGCGTGCGAAGTGACTCCACCCTGCTCGGTGACTATGGCTCCGGCCTTCTTCATGGCGGGCACGACGTCGGGGTTGGTTGCAATTGCGACTAGGATGTCGCCCTGCTGCATTTTCGGCAAGTCGGCAGGCGAGAGCACGATTTTCACCCGGCCTATCGCCTTGCCGAGGCACGCGCACTGGCCGTGAAGCTCGCTGATGTTGCTGTCAACCTTCACCACGGCGGTTGCGGCGAGTAGTTTCGCGTCCTCGCCGGTCACAAGCAGGTCGCGGCCCTCCTCGGAATAGAGGACGAACTCGCCGCGCGACTGGAGCTTTTCCAAGTCGAAACTGCCGGTAAGCAGCGCCTCGTACTCTATAGGCAGCATGGTGCGCGCAGCGTCGAGGGTGATGCCCTTGCGCTTGGCGATTTCCTTGAACACGGCGCGCAGGGCGTAAACTGCTCGTAACTGGCGGTAACGGCGGTAGACTTTGGTGAGCATGAACTGGCCGAAAACGTGGAAAAGCCGCTTGTGCTTTCCGTCCACGCCAATTTTCTCCTCTAGGTCGGCCTTCTCAAGCGCCCTTACTTTCAAGTCGTTCTCAATGCCCTCGAGTTCCTCAGCAGGCGACTTGCCTGACTTGAGGTAGTCGGAGAGCTCGGTTATGTAGTGCCTAACTGGCGCTTTTTCGCCAACCCAGAGGGCGGAAATGGGCGAGTACTCTCCGTAGTACGCCAGGAGCATGTCCTTGACTTTCCCGCGCATCTCGGCCTCTACCACTTCGGCAGGCTGGTGGAGAAAGAGCTGCTTGTGAAAATCGTCGTTCTCGATTTCGATGGCGATAGCTAGGAGCCGCTCGTGTTGCTCGGCCTCTTCGCTGCGGTCGGAGGGCGTGGTGAGGGCGACGAAGAGAGTATTGACTTCATCCTCGCCCTTGGCTTTAGTGCGCAGGTAGCGCTTGAGGAGTTCGGTGAACTCGGGGTAGAACATGTCGGTCGCGTTCGACAGCCAGCCCCACTCGTAGAGCGCGGAATGCACTTCAAGGTGGTCTTTCAGCAGGAGCCAAAGCTGCTCGTCGGAGAGGGGCTTGAGGTCGGCAGGAATCTTCTTGGCGCTCGCCTCGAGTGCATCCGAGTGCCTGACGATTTCGGCGTTGATTTTCTCGCCGTAGGCGGGGTCGGCGTCCATCTTGTTGACCAGGTTGAGCGTGAAGTCCAGGCAGCTTTGCTTGCCGTAGTAGAAGCTCATGTCACGGCCCTTGAAGGCGGCGAGAATTTTGGAGTAGTTGCTGCCGCAGCTGTGGTGCATTCTGTTGACGAACGCGCGCAGCCAGATTTGGCAGAAGAAAAAGTCGATGTTGGGAATGTCTTCCGCCACCATCCACTCGTCGCCGTCGGTCAAGTGCTTGAGTCCGTTCTCGTTTGAGAGTTGTTCGATTCTTTCCATGACATAGTGTATGGAGCGAACCTTCCGAACTACCTTTAGCCAGCCTACGCTGGGGGGTATAAGAACTACCCTCGGACGCGGTCACGGCCGTCGGATTGCGGCGGCTTTCCTTGAGGCAAAGAGCGCCAGAGCAGCAACAGCAAGCCGACTGCTGCAAGGCCGTAGAGAAAATCGTCGCCCAAACTCAACAACCCGCCTAAACCTTCCTTACTATGCCTTTTGCCGCGTCAACCTCGAGCAAGTCGCCGTCCTTGAAAAGCAAGGAAGCGATTTTCACGCCAGTGACGCAAGGCACTTTCAGCTCGCGGCTGACTATGGCAGCGTGGCAAGTGATTCCCCCCTGGTCAGTGACAATGGCGCCTGCGCGCTTCATTGCCATAACCATGTTGGGATTCGTCGAGTGAGAGACAAGAATGTCGCCCTTCTCGAGCCGGCCCGACTCCTCAGCCTTCATGATGATGCGCGCGCGGCCGACAACAGGCGCTCGGCCGGGGTACGCGCACTGGCCGCGCAGTTCCTTGAGCGTAGGGTCAATTTCCTCTGCCGCAATCTGGCGCTCGACGGCCTCTGCTTCGGCGCCAACCATGACGCTGACCTTCTCTCCCTCAATCAAGTAGGCGACGAACTTCATGCGCTCGTTGGCAAGGCCCGCCAGGTCCTCGCCGGCCAACAGCCGCGAGACTTCCTCTGGAGTGAAGTAACGCAATTGCTTGAGGGACAGGCCGCTTCGGCGCGCGATTTCCTTCTGGAGCCCCTCGACTGCTGCGAAAGCCCGGTAGCTCAACTGCTTTCGGTACTCTTTCTTGAACATGAACTGCCGCCCCATGCACAGCCAGGAGAGAATTTCGGGGCTCAGGCGCAGCTCCATTGCCATGCGAGCGTGCTTGTCGAGCGTGCGCAGCTCCTCTCCTTCAAATTCCTTGAGCTCCCGCTCGCTTAGTTCGGACAAGTTCTTTACTTCAAGCTCGAAGTGCTCTTTGGGCAGCACGGGCCCGGCGTAGCCGTACGAAAGCCACTTGAACGACTGCCACAAAGAAGCGATTTCGCCGGAAACATCTTTACCACGCTTGGATGCAAGGGCAATCCGGGCAGCCTCAACGCGCTCGTGGCGCATGAAAGTAGGCTGGAAGGGAGTGGCCAAGTCGCTTAGGACTTGCGTGGCAATCCCGTCGCTGCCGATTGACTGCAAGTGCTCGGAAAGCAGAGAGTGCAGCTTGTCTGAAACGAAGCTGCTTTTCGCGTACTCCATTAGCGTAATCATCATCCCAAAAGTGTTGAGCCGCTGCATCGTTTCGCAGTAGCCGCTGAAGGCGGCGTCAAGCTCACCGTTCGAGGCGTTCTTCCAATCGCTGCGCGACTCTAGCTCGCCGCACAACCCGGCCAGGCGCTCTAGCCAGAAGTCGGTCATTTCCATGTAGCGCGGGAACGCCGCCGGCAGGCTCTCGAAAACCTTGCGCCCGACGCGCTCGTACTGCGATTGGATGACGCACTCGCGCATGTGCCCATCGCGAATGACGACGAGCAGGTCAAGGTTCTCGCCGAGGATTGGCTTGAGGCGGCGGCCCCATGGCTCGACGTAGAAGTAGAACGGGAAGAGGTCGCAATCGCCCTCCTCGTGCATCACAATCCACTTGTGCATACAATATTAGTAGGGATCCAGGCCAAAAGCGTTTGACCGAACATGTTCGGGTGGTTGAAAGGAATTGCTTAAAATCAGGGGGGAGCCAAACTATTGTAGGCGCATTAGAGTGTGGCAAATGAAGGTCAAGGTAAGGCACGACGACTGCCCAGTCACCACCCGCACTCAGAAGTTCGGCGTGAAAGTCTACTCGTACCCCAGCACGTGGTATCCAAAGCAAGGCGAGAAGAGGGCGACGACCATTTGCTTCCTGCAGGGGCCGCCCGAGGGCAAGACGGCTTTTCTCAACGACTTTGCCAAGGACCGGCTCGTCTCTCGGCTTGAAACCGAGGGCGACATGTTCACCTACGAGTACCGCATCGGCAAGGGCGGGCAGCACGTGCAGCTCTACTACAACAACAAGATGGTGTTCGTCGAGCCGGTTGAGAACTCAAGCGACGGATTCGAGTACTGGCACGTGGCAAGCTGGGAAAAGCAAGTGCTCAGCCGCTTCTACCGCGACCTCGTCAAGAACATGAGCCACTGC
>ORJL011634701.1_pt1 | contig 14165 bp, 9 predicted proteins | sample 1779941 | NCBI WGS metagenome assembly ORJL01 (sample SAMEA104232317, study PRJEB22302) | groundwater metagenome | biome: forest; feature: aquifer; material: groundwater | place: USA | collected 2011-08-07 | depth 5.8 m
CCGGTGACGGCAAGCTGACGCCGCTGCCCGCGAAACACGTCGACACGGGCATGGGCTTCGAGCGTTTGTGTTCCGTGCTGCAAGGCATGGAGCGCAATCGCCTAGGCCGGTTCAGCAATTACGACACGGACGTGTTTACGCCGATCTTCGACGCGATCCGCAAACGGACGAACGCGCCGGAGTATCGTGGGACGCTGCCGAGCGACACTCCGACTCCCCCCCTTACTAAGGGGGGGCAGGGGGGGGTCGAATCGCAAATAATGGTCGACGTTTCCTACCGCGTCATCGGCGACCACATCCGCTGCCTCACCTTCGCATTGACCGACGGCGCCACTCCGAGCAATGAGGGGCGGGGGTACGTCCTGCGGCGCATCCTCCGCCGCGCCGTTCGCTACGGTCGACAATACCTCAACATGCACGAACCGTTCCTCTGCGACCTCGTCGAACCGCTGATAAACCACATGGCCGAGGCATTCCCGGAGCTGCGCACCGCGCATCGCGGGAAGAACACCGAACACGTGCGCGACCTCATCCGCGACGAAGAGGCGTCGTTCCTGAAAACGCTTGATCGAGGAATCAAGCTCTTCGCCGAGGCGGCGGACTACGCGACCAGTCATCATCATGGAAAGATCAGTGGGGAGGACGCGTTCAAACTGCATGACACGTATGGGTTTCCTATCGATCTCACGGAGCTGATGGCGGAAGAGCACGGATTGACGATCGATGTGGGGGAATATGAGAGGTTGATGGAAGCGGCAAAGGCTCTCGCGCGTGGCGGCACCGGTCTGAAGGAATTGGCTGGTCTGTGGGAAGGTTTGTTCGTGACGGATGAAGCGCGACCGCGTGCGAAAGCGTCCGCCTCAATTGGAGCGTTTAGGAAGGGCTCCGCCCCCACGATATTCCTTGGATACGACCGATTGGATGTGTTTCCAACGTGCGTCGTGGAGCTCCGGAGCCAGTCCGCGGACGACAATGAGCTAGCGGAAGGCGAACGCGGGGCCTTAGTTCTCGACAGCACGCCATTCTATGCCGAGCAAGGCGGGCAAGTGGGGGATACAGGTACTATTTTCGCACCGTTTGGCGGGTGGAGATTTCGCGTCACGGACACGAAGAAAGTAGGAGGTGCTCACGTTCACATCGGCCTTTGCGAAAACGGTCGGATTCAAGTTATGCCGCCTGGGGCGGACGATCGACCGTTCGCGGCGCAAGCGATCGTAGACCAGTCCAAGCGCCATCCCACGATGCAGAACCACACCTCCACGCACATTCTCAACTGGGCATTGCGTGAGGTGTTGGAGATCGGGGGCGGGGGGAAGGTGGATCAGAAGGGGTCTTTGGTTGATCCGGAGAAGACGCGGTTTGATTTTTCGCACAACAAGCCGCTGACGGATGAGGAGCTTGTTCGCATCGAGGAGCTTTGCAATCAACAAGTCGCCGCGGGTCTGCGCGTGTATTCCAAGGAAGTGGATCAGAAGAAGGCGCGGGAGATCAATACGCTGCGGGCGGTGTTTGGGGAGAAGTATCCCGATGTCGTGCGTGTTGTCTCTGTCGGTGCGGATATTGACGAAATGTTGCGCGATCCGTCGAACGCGAAGTGGATGAAGTATTCCGTGGAGTTCTGCGGCGGGACGCACGTTGCGAACACGTCGGAGATCGGGCGGTTTGTGTTGACGCACGAGGAGGGTGTGGCCAAAGGCGTGCGCCGCGTCATTGGGATTTCCGGCGAAAAGGCCAAGAAGGCGATCGCCGAGGGAGAGTCGCTTCTCGGCGAGGCGAAGAGGATGGTGGGCGCAAGCGGGCGATCGACCCCCCCCTTGGTGAGGGGGGGAGCAGGAGGCGGCGAAAGTGATTTGGCCGCGTGGGCCGCGGGTTTCCAGACGCGATTGGCGGATGCGGAGATCCCGTTACGCACGCGGCGGGAGATACAAGCCGTCCTTGCGGACGTGCAGAAGATCGTGAAAGAGCGGGAAAAACAGGCCGCGAGTGCGTCGGGCGGGGCGGTGATGGATCGCGTGGCGGCGCTCTTTGCGGAGGCGACGACGATCGGCGGGGTGACGGTGGTCGTCGGGGAAGTTCCGTCGGCGCCGATCGATGCGCTCCGCGGGGCGATCGACTGGGTGCGGAACAAAACATCCGCCGCCGCCGGGTCGGCCGCGCTGCTCGCGTCGGTGAGTGACGGGAAGGTGACACTCATGGCGGGGATGAGCAAGGCCGTCGTGGATCGCGGCGTGAAGGCGGGGGATCTCATTAAGGAGATCAGCCCGCTGGTGGGCGGCAAGGGCGGCGGTCGACCGGACATGGCCCAGGGCGGCGGTACGGACGTGTCGGGCGTGAGCAAGGCGATCGATGCAGGCAAGAAATGGATAAGTCAACGACTCAGCGCGAAATGACTACCTTGCGCATCGACCGCCGGGAGCCCGACTGAGCCCAAGGAGTCACGCGGACATGCGCTGTCTCGACTGCGACTATCAGATCGACCACCTGACTGACCGGCGATGCCCGGAATGTGGGCGAGCATTCGACCTGAACCATCCGCGCACCTTCGCACCCGATACGATCCGCAGCTTGCGGTCGTTCGCTATCGCCGCGTCGTTCGCCGGAACGCTTCTGGGGTGGTGCGTCGCGCAGAGCCTGCACATCGTGCGCCAGGTTTCGTCGGGCTTTGGATACGTTACGGATCAAAAGTTCTGGTTGTCCTATACCACGGGAACAATCGTCGTGTGGTGGACCATCGGCGTAGTACCAGCACTCATGCTACCGGGGGTGCTACGATTGCTTCGAAAGCACTCCGTGCGCGCGACATTGTGGGGAATCCTGTTCGGAGTCGTCGGGTACTGCGTGATCATAGGATGGATGGCGGGCTTCGGGTGGTACATGCTGACTTTCGCCGGCGTCGTTGGAGGTTTCACCGGACTGGCGACCGGAATCGTGCTGTCATCACGACGCGTGTTGTCCGCCGCTCCGCCGAGGTTCCTCGTATCCACGCTCGTGCTGTTGCCAACCGTCGCGCTTCTGACCTGGTTTCTCGCGGTCTGGCCTTTGATCTGCTTTGTATCACCGCGAGTTCAACACAAGTTTGGCGATGCCCTTGTGAGGGGGTCCGCCGTCCACCGTGTGCTCTCTCTGGTCCAGGTAGGAGACTCATACGACAAACTGCACCAATTACTTCCTGCCGAGTTTCAACACGTCGAGGGCGTCGGATACTCGGGCTCGCGATCGTCGTCTGGCTCATTTTCCTACGACCTGGTCGTCAAGGATGGCATCATCCAGGAACTACAGCTACACGATGGAAACAAGTGATCGGCGCCGTTCGGGCGGTGGACGTCGCGTCGAACTCTCGTGCCTGCTTCTGTCGAATCCGTGCCTCAGCTTCCGGCCGCGACTTCGGCTGTCATGCCTTCGGGTAGCGGTTTCGCGGCGCGACACTTCGGGTACTTGCTGCAACCGAGGAACGGTCCGGTGCGTCCTGTGCGGATGACCATGTTCTCGCCGCATTCGTCGCAGGGAATGTCCGTAGGAACCGGTTTCGGTTTGGCGGCGCCGGGGACTTCGATCTCGGCGCGCTTCTTGGCGTCGCCGCGGAGGTTGGCGACGAAGGAACACTTCGGATAGTTCGTGCAACTGAAATACGGCCCGTAGCGCCCGGGCTTGATGATAACCTCGGACTTGCAATCCGGGCAATTCAGATGGTCCTCGGGCCACGTCTCGACGACCGGACGCCCCGTGCGCGTCCACGCGAACCCCTTCGGCGGAGCACCGAGCGTGCTGACATCGACGACGGTACGACTGCTCTTCGCGCCCGCTTTCTTGCGACCGTTTTTTCCGGCGCGCCCGTTGGTTTCCGCCGGCGCATCAGGGATCGCGCCGGATTCGTTCAATGCCTTCAGATGATCGAGCTTCTCCATCGGCATGGCGTTGCGACAGCGCGGGAACCCCGAACAACTGAGGAACGGTCCGCGGCGACTCTTGCGGATCACCATCGCCCGGCCGCACTTGTCGCAGCGAACGCCCGCTTGCTCCGGGGGAGGTTTCACGACGTGGATTCCCGCGGGGATCGGTGTCGTGGCGCGACACTTGGGATAATTCGTGCAGCCCAGGAACGCCTTTCCGCGAGCGAACTTCACGGACATTTTCGAGCTGCAATCCGGGCAGATCTCGTGTACGTCCTCCGGTTTGACCTTCTTGAGCGGCACGCCGGCTTCGTCGCACGGCAGCGTCGACGTGCAGTCCGGATAGCCTGTGCATCCCAGGAACGGACCGAGCCGACTGCGGCGGAGCATCATCGGCTTGCCGCATTCCGAACAAGGTTGCTCGGCGAAAACAGCGGCGACCGGCTTCCCGGCGACGTCCAAGTTCATCGCGGCGCGACATTCGGGATAGCCGGAGCAGGACAGAAAGCGACCATTCTTGCTCCAGCGGTAGACCATCGGTCGACTGCAATCTTTGCACGTGTATTCGCTGGGTTCGGCGCGGCCACGTTCCATTCCCGTCTGCGCCTTGTCGAGGGCGGCCTTGAATGGTTCGTAGAACTCTTCAAGCACCCGCACCCAGTCGAGGTGGGCTTCCTCGATCTTGTCGAGTTCCTCTTCCATGTAGGACGTGAACTTGAAGTCCATGATGGCGGGGAAATGCTCGACCAGTTTCTCGGTCACCATTTCGCCGAGCGGAGTCGGATAGAGACGTTTCTCGCGCAGCTCGACGTATCCGCGATCCTGCACGGTCTGAATGATCGCGGCGTACGTGCTCGGGCGACCGATGCCTTCGGCTTCGAGCTTCTTCACCAGCGCTGCTTCCGAATAGCGCGCCGGCGGAGAACTGAACAACTGCTGTGGATCCACTTGAAGCAGGCCGACCTTCGCGCTGGTCTGCAATTCCGGCAGCAAGGACTCGCCATCGTCGCCGCTGCCCATCACGCGGAGGAAACCGTCGAACGCGAGCGTGCGCCCTGAAGCGCGGAAGACGGCCTCCCCTTGTTTCGTGGTCGCGCCGACGAGCACCGTCGTGTTGTCCCACTGCGCGGGCGTCATCTGACACGCGACGAAACGCCGCCAGATCAAGTCGTAGAGCTTGTGCTGTTCCGCCGTGAGCGCGCTGCGCACGGAGTCGGGATGTCGCGCGGCGTCGGTCGGACGAATGGCTTCGTGCGCCTCTTGAGCGCTCTTGCGACTCGCGTAGACGTTCGGTTTTTCCGGTAAATAGGCGTCGCCGAACTCGGAGCGGATCAGGTCGCGGGCGGCGGAGATCGAATCCTTGCTGAGATTCGTCGAATCCGTACGCATGTAGGTGATGAGACCGACCGGACCGTCCTTGTCGCCGAGATCGACGCCCTCGTACAACGCTTGGGCGATGCGCATGGTGCGCGAGGGGGCGAACCCCAGCGCGGTCGAAGCGGCCTGCTGGATACTTGCGGTGGTAAACGGCGCGTTGGGTTTGCTGCTCGTACGTTTCTTCTGGATGTCGAGAATGGAATACGGCGGCGCTTTCGACGCGTCGGTTCGACCGTGTACGGCGATCTGCTTGAGACCCTTGTCGGCATGGCCGGGAAGATCCGAGGCGTCTGTGCGGTCGATCACGAACCCGAGCGCTTCGATTTTTTCCTTGGCTTGATCGAAGGACTTGGCGTCGAACTCCGCCCCGGCGAACTTCACCAGCTCGGCACTGAAGCTGCCGTGTTTGGACAGCCAGGCGCTGCGGTCCTTCTGCGTCCGACCGTTCTTCTCTTGCTTCCCGCCCTCCAGGAATTTCTCCCAGGCCGCACGATGCGTGTCCGCCTTGAGTGCATCCCCGTCGAAGCAGGCGACGATGCGCCACGACTCTTCCGGAATGAACGCACGTATCTCCTTCTCCCGATCCACGATGAGGCGGACGGCGACCGACTGCACTCGCCCCGCGGAGAGTCCCTTGCTGAGCTTCGCTTGCAGGAGCGGGCTGAGCTGGTACCCGACGATCCGGTCAAGCAAGCGGCGGGCCTGCTGGGCGTTGACCTTGTCCATGTCCAGCTTGTGTGGGTCCGAGAACGCGGCCTTGATCGCGGACTCGGTGATCTCGTTGAACACAACGCGGTGCGTACGTTCCAGGTCGAGGTCCAGGGCGTGAACCAGGTGCCAAGCGATGGCTTCGCCCTCGCGGTCCAAGTCGGTGGCGAGGTAGACGGTGTGGGCCTGGTCGGCGACCTTCTTCAACTCGCGGACGGTTTTCCGCTTAGCGGGTAGAACCTCATATACGGGCTCGAAGCCTCGGTCGATCTGAATGCCGAGGTCGCTCTCCGGGAGGTCGCGGACGTGGCCCATGCTGGCCATGACCGTGTAGCCCGAGCCGAGATAGCGGTTGATCGTCTTCGCCTTGGCGGGCGACTCGACGATAACCAATGATTTTGCCGAAGTTTGTGACTTCGTTGCCACGGGTACCCCCACGCGCCGCGTTCGTGGGCGGGTATCGTTCCCGTCCCCACGGCGGTCCTTTGTATCGACTAGGACCGGGAAAACCTCCAGCGGCGGATTATAGGCCCGAACGGGTCGGGCGGTCGCACCCCGGTCGAGCTGTGCGTTATAGCCCCCATCGCATGATAAGCTGCGGGGGTTTAGCAAGATGAGGATAGGTTGTCAATCCGATGAGCGAAAGGGGGCCGCCGACCGGACGGTGAAATCGACCCCCGCCGAAGCGTGGGTGGCCCATTCTCACTACTGCGAGGGCGGAGGACGGATCGTCGAGAATCCGCACGGCAGGTATTGATATCGCGGGCGAATCGCGTATGATGGTCTGTTTCGCGTCCTATAATCGTAACCTTTGGCTTGACAAGGAATTACGTCGCCATGATGAAGTTTTTTCGCAAGTACAACAAACAGCTCCTCGCCTTTTTCATGGCCGCACTGATGATTGTCTTCATCGGCGGCAGTGCTCTGCAGGGAATGCTGACGCCCAAGCAAAACAGCGTTCTTGCTCGGACCCGCTACGGCAACATCACGCTGACGGACCATGAAGACGCGCGGTCGAAGACGCACATTTTGTCGAGCATGGGGCTCGGGTGGCAGCAGCCTCTCGGCGGAAACGGAAAACCGCTGACGGAGCTTGATTGGATTCTGTTGGTGCGCGAAGCGTCGCGTCTCGGCATTTCGCCGAACGAGGCCGCGGCGCGAACCGTGATCCCTGCGGAAACCGTCGAGAGCCGAGCCGCAGCCTTGCGCATGCGTCCGACGCATTTGTACGCCGCGCTCGCGGAGCTTCGCGCGGTCACTCGCTCCGGTGAAGCGATCGGCATGTCGACGATTCCGAGCGAGGCCGTGGTGCAGTCGGTCGCTCGTGACGTCTTGGAGACGACGAAGGTCAACGCGGTGGTCCTGCCCGCCAAGGCGTTCGTGAGTGCGGATCAGACCTTCGCGGACGCGGAGATTCAGGCCCATTTCCAGGCTCATCGACAAAAGGAGGCGGGCGCCGGTCTGAACTTCGGGTACTACCTCGAGCCATCGGTGACGGTGCAGTTCTTCCAGATCGCCCGCGACAAGATCGCGGAAAACCTCAACCTCACGCCCGAAACCCTGGCGAAAAAAGCGAGGACGTACTACGACGAGAAACGGGCCGTCGACCCGGCGTTCCGACGGTCGCCGGAACAGTTGACCACGCCGCCGGACGCACAGGGTCCGCCGCCCGATCTCTTCCTTGCATGGGATGAAGCCAAGGACGCGGCCATGAAGATCGCCCGCAATCAGCAAGCGGACCAAATCGCGGAAGAGATCGCCAAGTGGTTGATCAACGCCGAGGCGGAGGCCTGGTCCGAGGCGGAGAAAAAAGAGGACGGCTACCGAACGACTCCGGAGAAGGTGAAAGTATCGGGCTACTACGAAACGCTCGCCAAGCGACTTCCGTCACAGTTCAACTACCCAGGTGCCGTTCGGGTCTATAATTCCAAGCCTTTCACGCGAAAGGGCGCGTCGGAATCTTCCATGATCGGTGCCGCCGCGTATCGTCCGGACCGTTCCATGCCGCGTCCCTTCGGCGACCTGGCGTTCTTGAACCAGGGGATGATCCCGAAGGTTCCCGTCAAGGAAGAGGGCGTCAACCCAGCGGACTACCTGGCGATGTTCCAGACCTGCCCGTACGTCCTGAAAGACAGGAAGCAGAACGAGGTCTTCGTGTTCCGCGTGGTGGAAACGCAGGCGGGCCGTGCGCCCGAGGCGGTCGACGAAGTGCGGGACCGGGTCGTCGCGGACCTGCGTTTCCTCAAGGGCTATGAAGCGGCCAAGGCCCACGCGGCGCATCTGTTGGAATGTGATCCCTCGCAGTCGCTCAAGCAGGCGTATGACGCCGACGCTGAGCTGACGGCGCTTCGCAACGCGCCGGATCCCAAGGGAGGATATTTTACGTCCTCGGCGTTCTCCCGGATTCCGCGATACAGTGCAGCCAAGGGTCGCCCGGCGCTGGGCGTGTTCGCGGGAAGCGGGATCGGGACGTTGCCGAACCCGGTCGTCGATGCATGTTTCGCCCTGGCCGACGCCGAGAAGAAAACGACGGTCGCGGAGCTTTCCGACCGAGCGGACGTGCTGGTGCTGGAGTGGGTCGAGACGAAACATCCGGAAGAGGAGACGTTCCAATCCACCCGCAAGGAATTTCTGGATCAGATCGCGCAACAGCGGTTCGAGGACGCCGTTGTTTCCTGGTTCGATCCGGAAACCGTGCGAGCGCGAAACGGGTTCGAGTTTGAGAAGTAGACCGCGACGCCGTCCGGGTGCCGCCGCTGCGTGTACCGCTTCACCGTGTGCCACTGCTCTGTGAGCAGTGGGCGTGCTGGTGCGAGAATCCTTTCTCGCACCCCGTTGGGCCGGAATCCTTTCCTGCTCTCCTCTTCCGGCATTCCGCGGGAAGAGATTCCCGCGGCGATGGGTGCGAGATGGGAATCTCGTACCAGTGTGAACCCAAGAATCGGCTGAGCGTAGGCACATTCGCCCCATCCACTGCTCACAGAGCAGTGGCACACAACGGGAGCGCCCCGATTCAGCGGGATGCGTTCTACTCCGGACGGAAGACTTTCCACGCGACGATCAGCGACATGCCGAGCGCCAGCGCGACCTTGACGGCCATGCCGAGAGCGAACCCGACCGCCGCGACGAAGCCCACTTTCATGCTCTGATCGAAGCGATCCCGTTTCCACAGCTCGCCGATCGTCGCCCCGACGAAACATCCCAGCACGGCGCCGCCGATCGGTGCGAGCAAGGGAGGCGGCAGGGATACGGTCGCGATCATCCCGATCAGACCGCCGATCATGCCGAAGAGCGCCGCGCGTCGGCTCCCGCCGGCGCGCCTCGCGGTCAGAATCGAAACACCGAATTCGGCGGCCTCGCCGATCGCGGCGAGCGACACGAGCAGCCAGACGGAGTTCGCGGAAACCGTTTTCCATTCGCTCCACCATCCCAGTCCGAGTCCGACCAAAACGATCATCCACGTCCCGGGCAGGCGCAGCGCGGTCATCAGCACTCCGAGGAGGCAACCGACGATCGCCAGCGTTGCGATAAGGATGCTCTGCATTTCGGATCTCCGCGCGAAACTCCACGGGTGGGCAAGCCACCCGGGGCACGCTGCGCGACCAAGAAAAGCACTGCTCACAGAGCAGTGCCACACCGACGTAGGCGCTGTGACTCGGCCGCTCGTGCCGCGATGGAGATTATGGGGCCGATGTCGTTTCTCACCAACGCTCGTCGACGCTCGGCGACGTGCCTACAATTCCGCGTAGGAGTCGTTACGCAACGAAGCGAACGACGCAGCGGCCCTTGGAGGACGCAATCGTTGAATAAGAAATTCTATGGTGTCATTGTTCTCGCAATGGTCGCGCTCGTGGCGCCGCGGATCGTGCAGGGAACGTTCCTTTGCGGTGCACGAATGCAAGGCAGTCTCGCGTCCGTTCTCCCGGCGGATGTATTGGCCGACCCCGTGATCGAAGAACCGATCCGCCCGTTGACGCCTCCGAGTTCGCCCGGAACTTCGGTCGTCGCGGCGCGATGCGGTCCCGTCGAGGCGTTCACGCTCCTCGGCGGTCTCGCCATGCTGGTCCCGCTAGGGATCCTTCGACGACGCAACGGGCATTGAGGCGCCAAAGCGGTCCAGCTCGAAGTCGCGGGTGGGTCGCGGTCACACATCCTCAGTGATTCGTCGCCCGTTCTCGTAGTGGCGAGAATGGGGACACTCGGTGCTCGACGTTCCGACGTCCGGATGACATGACATTTCGACGTTTGGGCAATCGGTCCCCCACCCTCGCTGGAGCGAGGATGGGGCACCCGCGCAACACCAAGTAGGAAGCACCCGTCGCCCGCGTGCCCTGGAGTTCTCCGGTTCAATTCGCTATCCTGCTTGTCCCTCCGAGGAGCCTTGTCTCCACGGAGCGGGCGCTCCGGGGGAGCGTCGACGCACTTGTGCCGAGGCGCCGTCATGAAGTTCGGGCTGATCGATTCGATCTTGGAGCTCACGCGGGGCGAGCGGATTGTCGCCTTGAAGGCGGTTTCGCTGGCCGAGGAGTACCTCGCCGATCATTTTCCGACGTTCCCCGTCCTTCCGGGCGTTCTCATGTTGGAAGCGATGGCGGAGGCGGCGGCGTGGCTGGTTCGAGACGCGACCGATTTTGGTTCCAGCCTCATCTTGCTAAGGGAGGCCAAGAACGTAACATATAAGAGCTTCGTGAAACCGGGGAACGTGCTCCGGGTCGAGATTCAGTGTCGCCGCCTGGCGAGTGACCAGAGCGACTTTTCGGGCGCGGGCTTTTGCAACCAGGACGAGGTCGTGCGAGGTCGGTTCGGACTTCGTCATGCTTCGTTGAAAGATCGAGGTCCGTCCTGGGCGACGACGGACCGTCGCGTGACCGCCGCCCTTCGCGCCCGGTTCGCACTGCTGCGTTCGCCGACCTTGTCCGAGGTCGTCCGTTGACGTGTTTCGAGGAGGTCGTTTGTCGAGGTCGGCGACATCGTCCACGGGTCAAGGAAAACGAAGAGCGGAGGTTGATCGCGCATGGCTCCCAGCCGTGATGAATTGTTCACCAAAGTCCGTTGCGTGTTGACCGATGCGCTCGGCGTCGACGAATCAGAGGTCCAGCCCGATGCGGTCCTGCAAAAGGATCTCGGCGCGGAGAGCATCGATTTTCTGGACATCGTGTTCCGCCTGGAGAAGGAATTCAGCATCAAAATTCCGAAGGGAGAACTCTTTCCGGATGAGATTCTGAACAACCCGGAATACGTGTCCGGCGACGGGATCACGCCGACGGGCTTGCAGAAGCTGAAATCCGCGATGCCCCATGCCGACTTCACCAAGTTCGAGCGAAATCCGTCGGTCTCGCGGATGCCCGAGCTCTTCACCGTCAACACGATCGTGAACTACGTCGAGACCAAACTAAAGGCGGCGTAGGGCACATCGGCGCGTCGGACGTGTTCCGTCAGGATCCATGAGACGTGCGCTGGATCTGGATTGATCGATTCGTGGCGTTTGAGTCCGGGCGGCGGGCGTCGGCGGTGAAGAACGTCACGTTGGCCGAGGAACACCTGCACGACCATTTCCCGGGTTATCCCGTGATGCCGCCGTCTTTGATGATCGAGGGGATGGCGCAGACCGCGGGGATCCTCGTGGGCGAGGCGCGGGGATTCGCCGAGAAGGTCGTGCTCGCCAAAATCCGCGAGGCGGTGTTCGAGGATTACGCCGTACCGGGGGATCAGCTTCGCTACGACGCCGAAGTCGAATCGCTCGATGAGCGCGCGGGGGTCACGGCGGGCACGGTGTCAAAGAACGGTGTGGCGATCGGTCGAGTGAATCTGATGTTCTCTCACGTAGACCGCGCCGACCGAAAGCTTGACCTCCCCGCACACAACTTCGTTTTCACCGACCAGTTCTTGGGTCTTCTCGCCGCGTTCCGAGATGGATTGGACGCAGGCACCGGGAATCGTCATGGCGGATAAGCGGCGAGTCGTAGTGACGGGACTCGGCGTGGCCACGCCGATCGGTCTGGGGATCGAGGCCTTCTGGGATGGGCTCACGCAACGGCGTTGCGGCATCGCCCCGGTTCGAGCCTTCGACGCTTCCGGGTTCGAGGCCCGCATCGCCGGCGAACTCCCCGCGTTCCAACTCGGCGACTACATTCCCAAGGCGTATCGAAAGAGTGCCAAGGTGATGTCCCGCGACATCATCATCGCGGTCGTGTGCGCCTATCACGCGGTGAAGGATGCGGGTCTTCGCACGCGATGTTTGATCGAGCGCGACGAGGTCGCCGGTCCCGCGAATTTTGACGCCACTCGCTTCGGTGCCAACATCGGGGCCGGATTGGTTTGTGCCGATCTGGCCGAACTGAGCTCGGCGTTTGCGACCGCCGTCGACGCCGACGGCTCGTTCAGCTTCAAGAAGTGGGGCGGCGACGGAATGACCAACCTCACGCCGCTGTGGCTGCTGAAGTTTCTTCCCAACATGCTGGCGTGCCATGTGACGATCGTGCATGACGCCCAGGGTCCGTCGAACACCATCACCTGCGGGGAGGCATCGAGTCACCTGGCGATCGGCGAGGCGTTCCGAACCATCGCCCGCGGAGATGTGGACGTTTGTGTGTGCGGCGGCGCGGAGAGTTGGGTGAACCCCATCGCGTTCGCTCGTTCGCAACTGATCGCGCGGCAGTGCAAAGATCCTGACGTCGCGCCCGCGGAAGCGCTGCGGCCTTTCGGCGCGGATCGTAGCGGGCTGGTCGCATCCGACGGGGGCGGACTCGTGATCCTGGAGTCGTTGGAACACGCTCGCTCGCGGAGCGCGAGAATCTACGCGGAGCTTGTTGGCTTCGGCGCCGCTACCGACGTCAAGAATTGGACCGAGCCGGATCCGCAGGGCGAAGCGCTCTCGCAAGCGATGCGCGCGGCCCTCCGCGACGCCGGCGTCGAACCGGCGCGATTGGATCTCGCCGTTCCCGCGGGCGTGGGAACGCGGGCCCACGACGCGATGGAAATGGCCGCCTGGAATCGGGTGCTCGGCGATCGACTTCCTTCGGCCACGGCGATCGCCACGCGCGGCGCAATCGGCGTGTGCGGCGCTGGCGCCGGCGCGATCGACTTCGCGGCGATGGTGATGGCCGTGCATCGCGGCGCTGCGCCGCATTCGAGAGGTACGACGAACCCGGATCGGGCGTCCCGCTTCCGCTTCGTGGAAGCGGACGTGGTCGACGTGCGCGCCGGGTGTGCCATGAGCACGGGATATTCGCTCGCGGGTGGGCAGACCGCGGCGCTGGTCGTCAAACGGTTTGAGGGTTGATGCACATGCGTCGTCGAGTCGTCATCACGGGCATGGGTTGGGTCACGCCGCTGGGGCATGACATCGACCGCGTATGGTCGCGCATGTTGGCGGGCGAGAGCGGAATCGGACCGACCACCCTGTTCGATGCCTCGACCTATCCCACGCGGTTCTCCGGCGAAATAAGGGGTTTCGACCTCGCGGAGTTTCTCGGCGACGGCGCTCGTCGACATCAGCGCGCCAGTCGGAACGCGCAGTTCGCGCTCGCCGCCGCGAAACAGGCGTGGCGTGGCGCTCGCCTCGACCTCACGCCGCCGCCCGATCCGACACGTGTCGGCGTCTACATGGGAAGCGGCGAGGGTCCGTCCGACTTCAACAACTTCGTCATCGCCGCTGTTGCAGCCGCGCGTCCCGGCGGCACGGTGGACACCGTCCGCTGGGCGACGAGAGCACGCGAGGTGTTCGATCCGGTATACGAACAAGAGCAAGAGCCCAACATGGCCTGTGGGCATCTAGCGGTCGAGTTCAACGCCCAAGGACCGAGTTTCAACACGCTGACCGCGTGCGCCGCGAGCACCCAAGCGATCGGCGAAGCCACGAATCGAATCCGCTTCGGCGAGACCGACGTGATGCTCACCGGCGGCGCCCACAGCATGTTGCATCCGCTCGGCGTCACCGGATTCAATCGACTCACCGCCCTCTCCACGCGGAACGACGACTGGGCCACCGCCTCGCGCCCCTTCGATCGCACGCGCGATGGATTTGTCCTTGGTGAAGGATCGGGCATGTTGATCCTGGAAGACCTCGATCACGCGCGAAGGCGCGGCGCGCCGATCCTCGCCGAACTGGTCGGATACGGCTCGACGGCTGACGCCTTCCGGATCACCGACATTCACGAGGACGGTCGCGGGGCGATCGCGGCCATGGAG
>ORJL011153630.1_pt1 | contig 14164 bp, 11 predicted proteins | sample 1779941 | NCBI WGS metagenome assembly ORJL01 (sample SAMEA104232317, study PRJEB22302) | groundwater metagenome | biome: forest; feature: aquifer; material: groundwater | place: USA | collected 2011-08-07 | depth 5.8 m
CAGGTCTTCGCCCGCGACGGCGACCTGGTGCCGATTTCGCTGGCCCGGATCGATGCGCCGCCGCTCGCCGGCAAGCGGGTGTTCTCGGCGCAGACTGCGCGCGAAGTGCGCAGCATGCTGGAAATGGCCGTGCAACCGGGCGGCACGGCGCCACGGGCGCAGGTTTCCGGCTATCGGGTGGCGGGCAAGACCGGCACCGCGCACAAGCTCGAGGGCGGCGCCTATGCCAACAAGTACGTCGCTTCCTTCGTCGGTTTCGCACCGGTCTCCGAACCCCGTCTGATCGTTGCCGTGATGATCGACGAACCTTCCAACGGCAAGCATTACGGCGGCGACGTGGCGGCGCCCGTGTTCGCCCAGGTCATGGCCGGCAGTCTGCGCACCTTGGGCGTGGCGCCCGATGCGCCGCTGAAGTCAATCCTGATGACCAGCGCCGATCCGGTGCGGGAAGAGATGTGAACGCGGCGATGATGGTACTCCACCAGCTCCGCCAACACGGCGTCGTCGCCACGCGTCTGACCGCCGACTCGCGGCGCGTACGGCCGGGCGACGTGTTCGTCGCCTTTCCCGGCGCTCATGCCGATGGCCGCGATTTCGTCGCCCAGGCCGTGCAGCGGGGCGCGGCGGCGGTGATCGCCGAAGCCGGGCGCAACGTCGGCGCTGGCAGTGCGCCGTTCGTGGAAGTCCCTGGCCTCGGTGCGCTAAGCGGCGAGATCGCCCACCTCGTGTATGGCCGGCCTTCCGAAAAACTCTGGCTGGCCGGCGTCACCGGCACCAACGGCAAGACCTCGGTATCGCAGTGGATCGCCCAGGCGCTGGAGGCGATGAGCCAGCGCTGTGCAGTGATTGGCACGCTGGGCAACGGCTTCCTCGATGCGCTCGAGGAAAGCCCCAACACCACGCCCGACGCGATCACGCTGCATGCAGCGCTGGCCGGCTATCTGGCGCGCGGCGCCGCGGCCTGCGCCATGGAGGTGTCGTCGATCGGACTCGACCAGGGGCGGGTCAATGGCGCGGCCTTCGACGTCGCGGTGTTCACCAACCTGACCCGCGACCACCTCGAATACCACGGCAGCATGGACACCTACGCCGCCGCCAAGGAAAAGCTGTTCCTGGTTGCCGGGCTGCGCGCCGCCGTGCTCAATCTCGACGATCCCTGCGGCCTCGCGCTGGCGGCGAAACTGAAGGGCCGCGTGCGCACCATCGGCTACACGCTGGGCGCCGCCGTCGGCGGGGCCGACGAAATCCTGTGTGCCGAAAACCTGCGCATGGGCGCCGCCGGCATCGAGTTCGACCTGTGCGGCGCGCCTATCGCGGCACCCGTGGTGGGCCGCTTCAATGCCGCCAACCTGCTGGGGGTGGTCGGTGCCCTGCTGGCGCGCGGCGAAAGCCTGGACGCCATCGCTGGCGCGCTGCGCGGCATCCATCCGCCGCCGGGACGCATGCAGGCACTGGGCGGTTACGGCCAGCCGCTGGTGGTGGTCGATTACGCCCACACGCCGGACGCCCTGGAAAAGGCCCTCGGCGTGTTGCGCGAAACCGCGGCGGCACGCGGCGGCAAGCTGGTCTGCGTCTTCGGTTGCGGCGGCGAGCGCGATCCCGGCAAGCGGCCCCAGATGGGCGCGATCGCGGAACACCTCGCCGATCGCGTGCTGGTCACCAGCGACAACCCGCGCGGCGAAGGCCCGCACGCCATCGTCGCCGCGATCGTCGCCGGAATGAAGCGCAAGCCGGAGGTGCAGGTCGAGCGCGCCCAGGCCGTGGCGGTCGCCATTGCCACTGCGGATGCGCGCGACGTGGTCCTGATTGCCGGCAAGGGCCACGAGTCCTACCAGGAAATCGCCGGAGTGCGGCATCCGTTCTCCGACATCGAAGTGGCAAAGTCGGCGCTGGAGGCACGGCGATGATGCCGCTTTCCGCCGCCGGCGCGTCCTTGGGTGTTGCCCATCAGGGCGCGGATGTCGAGTTCGACTCGGTGGGTACCGATTCGCGGTCGGTGACGCCGGGCATGCTGTTCGTCGCGCTGAAGGGCGATCGCTTCGACGGCCATTGCTTCGTGCGCGAGGTGCTGGCCGCCGGTGCCGCCGGCGCCATGGTCGAGCGCGCCTGGGCCGATGCGAATCCGGGCCTGCCGCTGATCGCCGTGATCGATACGCGCCTCGCACTGGGCCAGCTCGCCGCGTCCTGGCGCCGGCGCTTCGCGATTCCGCTGATCGGCATCACCGGCAGCAACGGCAAGACCACGGTCAAGGAAATGTGCGCGGCGATCCTGCGCGTGCAGTTCGACAATGCGCCGGACGCCGTGCTGGCGACGACCGGCAATCTCAACAACGACATCGGCCTGCCGCTGACCCTGCTGCGCTTGCGCGCATCGCATCGCGCGGCGGTGATCGAGATGGGCATGAACCACGTCAGCGAGATCGACTACTTGACACGGCTCGCGGCGCCCACGGTGGCGCTGGTGAACAACGCCCAGCGCGCGCACCTGGAGGGGCTGGGCACGGTACAGGACGGGGCGCTGGCCAAGGGCGAGATATTCGCCGGCCTGGCTGCCGATGGTGTCGCGGTATTCAATGCCGACGATGCCCAGGCCGGCATCTGGCGCGAGCTGTCGCGCGAACGGCGCCAGGTGAGTTTCGGCCTCGACCAGCCGGCCGACGTGAGCGGTGGTTTCGAACCCCACGGCCTGGGCGGCGACCTGCGCCTGGCAACGCCATGGGGCGAGGTCGCGCTGTCGCTGGCGGTACCGGGCCGGCACAACGCGCGCAACGCTTGCGCCGCCGCCGCGGCAACGCTGGCGGCCGGCGCCTCGCTGGCCGCCGTGAAGCAGGGCCTCGAATCCTTCGCCGGGGTCAAGGGCCGCCTGCAGCGGCGCGCGGGCCTGAATGGCGCGCTGGTGATCGACGACAGCTACAACGCCAATCCGGATTCGATGCGCGCCGCGATCGACGTGCTGGCGTCGCTGCCCGGCAAGTGCATTTTCGTCATGGGCGACATGGGCGAGGCGGGCGCAGCGGCCGGCCAGTTCCATGACGAGATCGGCGGCTATGCCAAGAGCCACGGCATCGACCGGCTGTTCTGCATCGGCGGGCTGGCGGCCGCGGCGGCCCACAACTTCGGCGCCGGCGGCCAGCATTTCGAGCGCATCGAGGACCTGCTGAAGGCCTTGCCGGGCGAACTCGACGCGCAGACCACGGTGCTGGTCAAGGGCTCGCGCTTCATGAAGATGGAACGCGTGGTTGCCGCGCTGGTGGATGAGGGGAACTCGAATGCTGCTTGAACTCGCTCAATGGCTGGCCAGGGATTTTCGCGGCTTCAATGTCTTTGGCTACATCACGCTGCGCGCAGTGCTGGCGACCATGACCGCGCTGGCGATCTCCTTCATCTTCGGCCCGGCCGTGATCCGCTGGCTGGCGGAAAAGAAGATCGGCCAGTCGGTGCGCACGGATGGCCCGCAGACCCACCTGGTCAAGGCCGGCACGCCGACCATGGGCGGCGCCCTGATCCTGATTTCGCTCGGCGTGTCCACGCTGCTGTGGGCCGATCTCTCCAACCGCTTCGTCTGGATCGTGCTGATCGTCACCCTGGGCTTTGGCGCGGTGGGCTGGGTCGACGACTGGCGCAAGGTGGTCTATCGCAATCCGGACGGCCTTTCGGCGCGCTCCAAGTTTTTCTGGCAGTCGGTGATCGGCGTCGTCGCGGCGATCTACATCGCCTTCTCGATTTCGGCGCCGAACAATGAGAAAGTCATCGAGCTGTTCTTCCAGTGGGTGGGCAGCGGCTTCACGCTGGAACTGCCGAGCAAGACCGACCTCATCGTGCCCTTCTTCAAGACCGTCTCCTACCCGCTGGGCATCTTCGGATTCATGGTGCTGTCCTACCTGGTCATCGTCGGCAGCAGCAACGCGGTGAACCTGACCGACGGCCTCGATGGCCTGGCAATCATGCCGACGGTGCTGGTCGGCGCCGCACTGGGCATCTTCGCCTATGTCGCCGGCAACGCGGTGTTCTCGAAATACCTGCTGCTGCCCTACATTCCCGGCGCCGGCGAGCTGACCGTGTTCTGCGGCGCGTTGGCCGGGGCGGGGCTCGGCTTCCTCTGGTTCAACGCCTACCCGGCCGAGGTCTTCATGGGCGATGTCGGCGCGCTGGCGCTGGGCGCGGCGCTCGGCGCCGTGGCCATCATCGCGCGCCAGGAGATCGTGCTGTTCATCATGGGCGGTGTCTTCGTCGCCGAGACGCTGTCCGTGATGCTGCAGGTCGGCTGGTTCAAGTACACCAAGAAAAAGTACGGCGAAGGCCGGCGCATCCTGCTCATGGCGCCGCTGCACCATCACTTCGAGCAGACCGGCTGGAAGGAGACCCAGGTGGTCGTGCGCTTCTGGATCATCACCATCCTGCTGGTGCTGTTCGGCCTGTCCACGCTGAAGATCAGGTAATGAAGCTGCGCGGCAAACACGTCCTCGTCCTCGGCCTCGGCGAATCCGGGCTGGCCTGCGCACTCTGGTGCGCACGGCAGGGTGCGCGCGTGCGGGTCGCCGATACGCGCGCGGCGCCACCCTATCTCGACGAGTTGCAACGCCGCATGGTCGGCGCCGACTCCCATCCCGAATTCGTTGCCGGCGAATTCACTTCGGCGTTGCTGGCCGGCGTCGACCTGCTGGCTCTGTCGCCGGGACTTCCGGCCGGCCTGCCGCTGGTGCTGGAGGCCCGCGCCCGGAGCATTGCCGTGGTCGGCGAAATCGAACTCTTCGCACAGGGTTTGCGCGACCTCGGCCAGGCGGCAGTGCTGGCGATCACCGGCACCAACGGCAAGACCACCACCACGGCATTGACCGGACATTTGCTGCAGGCCACGGGCATGCGCGTCGGCGTCGCCGGCAACATTTCGCCGGCCGCCCTGGCGGCCCTGATGGACGCGCAGGATGCGCCGGCCCTGCCGCAGATCTGGGTGCTGGAGCTGTCGAGCTTCCAGTTGGAGACTACCGCGACGCTGAACCCGATGGCGGCGACGGTGCTAAACATTTCCGACGATCACCTTGACCGCTATGTCGATCTCGATGACTACGCGGCGACGAAGGCGCGCATCTTTTCCGGCGACGGGGTGCAGGTGCTCAATCGCGACGACGCGCGGGCGCGCGGCATGGCGCTGCCGGGCCGCCGCGTCATCGGCTTCGGCCTCGGCGCGCCGGTTGGCGACGATGACTTCGGTCTGCGCCTCCGGGGCGGCGAAGCCTGGCTGGCGCGGGGCGAAAGCCTGCTGCTGCCGCTGTCCGAACTGCCGCTGGCGGGCCTGCATAACGCCGCCAACGCGATGGCCGCGCTGGCGCTGTGCGTCGCCGCCGGTTTCGATGCACAGAGCCTGCTACCGGCGCTGCGCAGCTTTCGCGGCCTGCCGCATCGCGTGGAGAAGGTCGCGGAGATCGGCGGCGTCACCTGGTACGACGACTCGAAGGGTACGAATGTCGGCGCTACCGTCGCGGCGCTTGCCGGGCTGGGTGGCACAAACAGCCGCAAGAGCGTCGTGATTCTTGGTGGCGATGGCAAGGCCCAGGATTTCTCGCCGCTGCGCGACGCGGTGGCGAAACACGCCCGCGCCGTGATTCTGATCGGGCGCGACGGTCCGGCCATCGGCGTGGCCATTGCGACGGCCGGCATTGCGACCGAAAGCGCGAGGGACATGGACGACGCCGTGCGGCGTGCCGCTGCGCTGGCGCGGCCCGGCGATGCCGTGCTGCTGTCGCCGGCCTGCGCCAGCTTCGACATGTTCCGCAACTATGAACACCGGGCGCAGGCCTTCATCACCGCGGTGCGCGCCATGGAGGCAGCGCCATGAGCCGGGCCTACGCCCTGCCGGCGCGACAGGCGCCGGAGGAACTCGATGCCCTGCTGCTGTGGCCGGCGCTCGGCCTTCTGTTGCTCGGCCTGGTGATGGTGTATTCATCGTCGATCGCGATGGCCGAAGGCAGCCGCTTCACCGGCCACCAGTCGGCCTACTTCCTGTATCGCCATTCCGTTTTCGTGCTGATCGGCTTCATCGCCGGCGTGATGGCTTTCCAGATTCCCCTGCGGCTGTGGCAGCAGGCGGCGCCCTGGCTGTTCCTGGCCGGTTTCGCGCTGCTGTTCCTGGTGCTGATGCCCTATGTCGGCCGCTCGGTCAACGGCGCCCAGCGCTGGATCAATCTCGGTCCGGTGAACCTGCAGCCCTCGGAATTGATGAAGCTGTTCGCCGTGCTCTACGCCGCCGATTACACCACGCGCAAGCTCGACGACATGGGCAGCTTCCTGCGCGGCTTCGGGCCGATGGCGCTGGTCATGGTGCTGGTCGGCTTCCTGCTGCTGAAGGAGCCGGACTTCGGCGCCTTCGTGGTGATCCTTTGCATCGCCACCGGCATCCTGTTCCTCGGCGGCATCAACGTGCGCATCTTCGGCGGCCTGGTGGTGGTGCTGGCGATCAGCTTCGTCATCATGATCTGGGCCTCGCCTTATCGCCGCGAGCGCATCTTCGGTTTCATGGATCCCTGGCAGGACGCCTACGGCAAGGGTTACCAGCTGTCGCACGCGCTGATCGCCTTCGGCCGTGGCGAGTGGTTCGGCGTCGGCCTCGGCGCCAGCGTCGAAAAGCTGTTCTACCTGCCCGAGGCGCACACCGATTTCCTGCTCGCGGTGATTGCCGAGGAGCTGGGCTTCGTCGGCGTCTGCGTCGTGGTCGGCCTGTTCGCGCTGCTGGTGCAACGCTGCTTCGTCATCGGCCGCCAGGCCTTGCTGCTCGGCCGCGTCTATTCCGGCCTGGTCGCGCAGGGCGTGGGCATCTGGCTCGGCGTCCAGGGTTTCATCAACATGGGCGTGAACATGGGCCTCTTGCCGACCAAGGGACTGACCCTGCCGCTGATGAGCTTCGGCGGTTCCGGCATCGTCGCCAACTGCCTGGCCTTGGGAATACTGCTCAGGGTTGACTGGGAGAATCGCCAGCTCATGAGAGGTCAGCAGGTATGACGCAAACCCTCATGATCATGGCGGGCGGCACCGGCGGACATATCATGCCGGGGCTGGCGGTGGCCGAACACCTGCGTCGGCAGGGGTGGAAAGTCGCCTGGATGGGCAACCCGGATGGCATGGAAGCGAAACTCACCGCGGGGCGTGGCTACGAGATGGCCTGGGTGAATTTCTCGGCACTGCGCGGCAAGGGCCTTGCGCGGGCGCTGCTGCTGCCTTTCAACCTGCTGCGCGGCTTCACCCAGGCCTGGCGGCAACTCGCCCGCATCCGCCCTGACGTGGTGCTGGGCATGGGCGGTTACGTCAGCTTTCCGGGCGGCATGATGGCGTCGCTGCGCGGCATTCCGCTGCTATTGCATGAACAGAATTCCGTGGCCGGGCTGGCCAACCGCGTCCTCGCCGGTGTTGCCGACCGCGTCCTGAGCGGCTTCCCGGACGTGCTGCAGAAGGCCTGCTGGGCCGGCAACCCGGTGCGGCCCGAGATCGCCGCACTGCCGGCGCCGACTCTGCGCTACGAGCAGCATGAGGGTCCCTTGCGGGTGCTGGTGGTTGGCGGCAGTCTCGGTGCCCAGGCCCTCAACGAAGCATTGCCCAAGGCGCTGGCCCTGATGCCCGAAAGCGAGCGGCCGCGGGTGATGCACCAGTCGGGCGAAAGGCATTTGCCGATGCTGAAGAGCCTTTACCTCTCGGCGGGTGTCGAGGCCGAGTGCGTGGCCTTCATCGAGGACATGGCCGGCGCCTATGAATGGGCCGACCTGGTGATCTGTCGTGCCGGCGCGCTGACCGTGGCAGAGCTTGCCGCGGCCGGGGTCGCCAGCCTGCTGGTGCCCTTCCCCCATGCGGTGGATGACCACCAGACGTCCAATGCGCGCTTTCTCAGCAGCGCCGGCGCGGCGATCCTGCTGCCGCAGGGCCAACTGAGTCCGGAGCGGCTGGCCGAAATCAGGAAGCTGTCGCGCCAGCAGTTGGCGCAGATGGCCGAAAAGGCACGCGAACTGGCACGGCCGGATGCGACGGCCGTCGTGGCGCAGGCATGCGCTGAATTGGCGCGGAAAGGGAACCCGCAATGAAGCACAAGGTCAAGCGCATCCACTTCGTCGGCATTGGCGGGTCCGGCATGTCGGGCATCGCCGAGGTGCTGGCCAACCAGGGTTTTGACGTCAGCGGTTCCGATCTGGCCGAGAGCGCGACGACGCGCCGGCTGGCGGCGCAGGGCATCCGCATCGCCATCGGCCACCAGGCGCAAAACGCCGCGACAGCGGATGCCGTGGTGGTGTCGACCGCCGTGCGCAACGACAATCCGGAAGTGCTGATGGCGCGCGAGCGGCGCGTGCCGGTGGTGCCCCGGGCGCAGATGCTGGCCGAACTGATGCGCATCAAACAGGGCATCGCGATCGCCGGCACCCATGGCAAGACCACCACCACCAGCCTGGTTGCCAGTTGCCTGGCCGAAGGCGGCTTCGACCCGACTTTCGTCATCGGCGGCCGGCTGAACTCGGCGGGCGCCAATGCGAAGCTGGGCAGCGGCGAATTCCTGGTGGCCGAGGCCGACGAATCGGATGCGTCCTTCCTGTTCCTCTCGCCGGTGGTGTCGGTGGTGACCAACATCGACGCCGACCACATGGAAACCTACGGCCACGATTTCGGCCGGCTCAAGGATGCCTTCGTCGATTTCCTGCACCGCCTGCCCTTTTACGGCGTCGCCGTGGTCTGCGGCGACGATGCCAACGTGCGCGACATCGTTCCGCGCGTGGCCAAGCAGATCGTCACCTACGGCATCGACCGGGATGCCAATTTCCGCGCCGAGGACGTGGTGGCCGACGGCGGCACCATGCGCTTCAACTGCGTGCGCACCAATGGCGGCGTGACGCGACTGCCCATCGTGCTCAACCTGCCGGGGCGGCACAATGTGCTCAATGCGCTGGCGGCGATCGCCGTGGCGACCGAAGTCGGCGTCGGCGACACGGCGATCATCAAGGCGCTGGCCGAGTTCAGGGGTGTCGGCCGGCGCTTCCAGCGCTACGGAGAGATCGCCTGCCCGGCGGGCGGCAGTTTCACCCTGGTCGACGACTATGGCCATCACCCGGTGGAAATGGCGGCGCCCCTGGCGGCGGCGCGCGGCGCCTTCCCCGGTCGCAGGCTGGTGCTGGCCTTCCAGCCGCATCGCTACACCCGCACGCGCGACTGCTTCGAGGATTTCGTCAAGGTGCTGTCCGGCGTCGACGCCCTGCTGCTGGGCGAGGTCTATGCCGCCGGCGAGTCGGCTATCGTCGCCGCCGACGCGCGCGCCCTGGTGCGCGCGCTGCGCGTTGCGGGAAAGATCGAGCCCGTCTTCGTCGAGGACATCGCCGCCATGCCGGCGACGATCCTCGCCGCGGTGCGCGATGGCGACGTGGTGATCACCATGGGCGCGGGTTCCATCGGCGGCGTGCCGGGAAAGCTGGCGGATGGCTGAACTGCGTGGCCAGATCAGGGGAAACGAGCCGATGAGCGGGCATGTGTCATGGCGCGCCGGCGGTCCCGTGGCGCGCGCCTTCTTTCCGGTCGATCTCGACGATCTTGCTGCCTTCCTTGCCGGCATGCGTCATGACGAGCCGCTGCTGCTGGTGGGTCTCGGCAGCAACCTGCTGGTGCGCGACGGCGGTTTCGACGGCACCGCGATCTTTACCCACGGCGCATTGGACATCCTGCGCCGCGAGCCGGACGGCAGCTTCTATGCCGAGGCCGGCGTCGCCTCGCCCAAGCTGGCGCGCTTCGTCGGCAAGCAGGCTTGCGCCGAGGCCGAGTTCCTCGCCGGCATCCCCGGCACCGTCGGCGGCGCGCTGACGATGAACGCCGGCTGTCACGGCGGCGAAACCTGGCGCTACGTGGAGAAGGTGCTGATGCTGAACCGCCGTGGCGAACAGATCGTGCGCGGTCCGGAGGATTTCGCCATCGGCTATCGCCATGCCGGGCTGAAGCGCGCCACCGACGAGATCTTCGCCGCCGCCTGGTTCCGCTTTCCGCCGGGGGATGCGGCGGTGGCGCGCGAGCGCATGAAGGAGCTGCTGGAGCGGCGCGTGGCGACGCAGCCGCTGCAATTGCCGAACGCCGGTTCGGTGTTCCGCAATCCGCCGGGTGATCATGCCGCGCGCCTGATCGAGGCGGCTGGCCTCAAGGGCACACAGTTGGGTGGCGCGCAGGTTTCCGAAAAGCATGCGAATTTCATCGTTAATCGGGAAGGCGAAGCGACAGCGAGTGCGATAGAAATGCTAATCGGCCGGATTCAGGTGGAAATAGCGCAGAAGTTCGGAGTTTCGCTGGTGCGCGAAGTGCGCATCATTGGCGTTGGGATGGGACAGTCAGGGCAGTACGGAGAAGGAGTTTGATGGAATTCGGCAAGGTGGCGGTGATGATGGGCGGCAAGTCGGCCGAGCGCGAGGTCTCGCTGAAAAGCGGCGGTGCGGTGCTCGCCGCCCTGCGCTCATCCGGGGTCGATGCCGAAGCCTTCGACCCGCGGGAAAAGCCGCTCGAGGCACTGCATGGCGAGGGCTTTCAGCGCGTGTTCATCGCCCTGCACGGACGCGGCGGCGAAGACGGCAGCCTGCAGGGCGCGCTCGACCTGCTCGACATTCCCTATACCGGCAGCGGCGTGCTGGCCTCCGCCCTGGCGATGGACAAGTGGCGCTCCAAACTGGTCTGGCAGGCCGCCGGCCTGCCGGTGCCGGATTTCGCCGTGCTCGATGCCGCCAGCGATTTCGCCGCCGTCGAGCAGCAGTTGGGTCTGCCGCTGTTCGTCAAGCCGGCCAACGAAGGTTCCAGCATCGGCATCAGCAAGGTCAAGCAGGCCGGCGGGCTGCGCGCCGCCTTCGAGCTGGCGGCCCGTTACGACAACTGCGTGCTGGCCGAACGCTTCCTCGACGGCGGCGAGTTCACCGTCGGCATCCTGGCCGGCGCCGCCTTGCCGGTGATCCGCATCGTGCCGGCCACCGAGTTCTACGACTACGACGCCAAGTACCTGCGCGACGACACCGAGTACCGGATTCCCAGCGGCCTGGGCGACGTGCGCGAAAGCGAGATGCGCGAGCTGGCCCTGCGCGCCTATGCGGTCCTGGGCGGACGCGGCTGGGGCCGCATGGATCTGATGCTGGACGACGCGGGGCGCATGTTCTGCCTGGAAGCCAACACCTCGCCCGGCATGACCGACCACTCGCTGGTGCCGATGGCGGCGCGGGCAGCGGGGATTGCATTTTCGCAACTGGTGCTGAAGCTGCTCGCCGAGGCGCGCCATGGCTAAGCCGCGCAACCCGAACGGCAATGCCCGCAACGGCGCCGGCGGCGAAGGCTTCTGGGATCGGCCGATGCTGATCGATCTGCTCGCCGACGTGCTGTTTCTGGCCGGCGGCGCCCTGCTGGCCTGGGCTGGTCTGCTCGCCTTGCAGCGCCTGCCGCTGTTGCCCCTCAACCAACTGGTGGTGGCGAGTGCGCCGGAGCAGGTGTCGCGGGCGCAGATCGAGCACACGGCGCGCAGCGCCCTGGCCGGAAATTTCTTCACCGTGAACCTGGACGCCGCGCGCACGGCTTTCGAGCGCATGCCCTGGGTGCGGTCGGCCTCGCTGCGCCGACTTTGGCCGGACGGCGTGGAGCTGACGCTGGAGGAGCATCACGCCGCCGCGCGCTGGACCCCGCAGGACGGCGAAGCGCGCCTGGTCAGCACGCGCGGCGAAGTCTTCGCCGCCGCCGCCGAACAGACGCTGCCGCTGCTGGCCGGTCCCGAGGGCACGGCGGCGCGGGTGCTGGAGCGCTACCGGGCGTTCAGCGATGCCCTCGCGCCAACCGGCCGGCGGCCGGTTGCCGTGCGGCTCTCGCCACGCGAGGCCTGGCAGCTCAAGCTCGACGACGGCGTGGTGCTGGAACTGGGCCGCGACCAGGCCAAGCATCCGCTGGCGGAAAGGGTGGAACGCTTTGCGGCCCACTATACGGCCGCGAGCAGCGCGGCGAGGGGTCGCCTGGCTGGCATCGGCGCGGTCGATATGCGTTATCCCAACGGCTTCGCGTTGCGGCCGAAGGCAGCAGGACAGTCATGAGCAAAGAAACAAAACGCGAACTGATCGTCGGCCTCGACATCGGCACTTCCAAGATCGTCGCCATCGTCGGCGAACTGGATGCCGAAGGGCGCCTTGGCGTGCTCGGAATCGGCACCCAGGAATCGAGCGGCCTCAAGCGCGGCATGGTGATCAACATCGAGGCCACGGTGAATTCGATTTCGCGGGCGATCGCCGAAGTCGAAATGATGGCCGGCTGCAAGGTGCGCGAGGTGTATACCGGCATCGCCGGCAGCCATATCAAGAGCAAGGATTCCACGGGCATGACCGTGGTGCGCGACAAGGAAGTCACCCAGTTCGACGTCGAGCGCGCCATCGAGGCCGCCAACGCGACATCGATTTCGGCCGACGACCAGATCCTGCACACCCTGGTGCAGGAATTCACGGTCGACGGCCAGGACGGCGTCAAGGAGCCGATCGGCATGGATGCGCGGCGGCTCGACGGCAAGGTGCACCTGGTGACCGGCGCCGGGGCGGCGGAGCAGAACATCGTCAAGTGCGAGCATCGCTGCGGCTTCGAAGTGGTCGACCTGGTGCTGCAACCGCTGGCCTCGGGCTATGCGGTGCTGACCGAGGACGAGAAGGATGTCGGCGTCTGCCTGGTCGACATCGGCGGCGGTACCACGGACGTCGCCGTCTTCGTCCATGGCGCGATCCGCCACACGGCGGTGATCCCGATCGCCGGCGACCAGTTGACCAACGACATCGCGATCGCCCTGCGCACCTCGACCCAGGATGCCGAGGACATCAAGATCCGCTACGGCGTGGCGCTGCAGCAACTGGCCGATCCGGACGACATGATCGAGGTGCCCGGCGTCGGCGACCGGCCGTCGACCCAGCTCTCGCGCCAGACCCTGGCCGGTTTCATCCAGCCGCGGGTCGAGGAGATTTTCCAGAAGGTGCAGGAGGAGTTGCAGCGCAGCGGCAAGGAGCGCCTGTTGCGCGCCGGCATCGTGCTGACCGGCGGCGCGGCGCAGATGCCGGGCATGGCCGAACTGGGCGAGGAGATTTTTCACAATACCGTGAAGCTGGCTATGCCGTACTACGACGGCAATTTGCGCGATTACGTGCGCAATCCGCGCTACTCCACGGCGATGGGTTTGTTGCTGGAGGGGGTGAAGCAGCGTCACCGCGGCATGAAGGCGCAGAGTCCGAGAAGTTTCGGGCAGGTTCTGGCGCGGATGAAGGCGTGGTTTACCCGGAATTTTTGATGTGGTGGGTCTTTTCAGGAGGCGAAAATGTTTGAACTCGAGGAAGTAGGGACGGAAGCGGAGGGCGGCGCGACGGTGATCAAGGTGGTCGGCGTCGGCGGTGCCGGTGGCAACGCGGTGGAACACATGATTCGCGAGGGCGTCGGCGGCGTCGAGTTCATCTGCTGCAATACCGACGCGCAGGCCTTGAAAAAGAGCACCGCCCACGTCAAGCTGCAGCTCGGACCCGGCTTGGGCGCCGGCGGCAAACCCGAGAAGGCCAGGGATCTGGCCGTGCAGGATCGCGAGCGGATCGCCGAGGCCCTGACCGGCGCGCACATGGTCTTCATCACCGCCGGCATGGGCGGTGGCACCGGCACCGGGGCCGGCCCGGTGGTGGCCGAGGTGGCGCGCGAACTGGGCATCCTCACTGTCGCCGTGGTGACCAAGCCCTTCGAGTACGAAGGCAAGCGCAAGCGCCTGGCCGAGGAAGGCGTCGCCGAACTAGCGCGCCATGTCGATTCGTTGATCGTGATCCTCAACGAAAAGCTGGAAGAAGTGCTGGGCGACGAGGTCAGCATGCTGGAAGCCTTCAAGGCTGCGGACAACGTGTTGCGCAACGCGGTCGGCGGCATCGCCGAGATCATCAACGTGCCGGGCCTGGTCAACGTCGACTTCGAGGACGTGCGTACCGTGATGGGCGAGATGGGCAAGGCGATGATGGGTTCCGCCGTCGCAGCCGGCGTCGATCGCGCCCGCGTCGCGGCCGAAGAGGCGGTGGCCAGCCCGCTGCTGGAAGGCATCGAGCTTTCCGGCGCGCGCGGCGTGCTGGTCAACATCACCGCCAGCACCACCCTGGGCCTCAAGGAGGACAAGGAAGTCATGAGGACCATC
>ORJL011296632.1_pt1 | contig 14162 bp, 3 predicted proteins | sample 1779941 | NCBI WGS metagenome assembly ORJL01 (sample SAMEA104232317, study PRJEB22302) | groundwater metagenome | biome: forest; feature: aquifer; material: groundwater | place: USA | collected 2011-08-07 | depth 5.8 m
ATCGCCATCCGTTCGTTCCGCCGCTGACCTGGGCATCGACGAGGCGAATGCGGATCCAGCGTCGATAGCCGTGCACGCGCACCACACGCTCGTCAGGATAAAGACCGGTGGCGTGCGCCCAGGCAGTGATGTCACTCGGATGCACTCCGTGAGTAAAAAGAGGCCCGTACAGTAGGCATCCACGACGGTTCTCGCCGTCTTTGGCGAGGGACACATCCACGTCCCAATCATTCGGCGCTATCCGCCACACGCCAAGGATGAACCCACGCTCGGGATGGACCGCCAGATGCTCGTTCGTTGCAGTCAGGCTGAACGTGAGCACCGGCTTCGGCTTTGCGTCCGCACCCGAGGCTGATACCGCGAGGAGCGCAAGCAGGGGCACGGCCTGGCATACGCGCCAGATCCGGTGACCTCGTGGCGTCTGTTGTCGCGCCTTGTCACACCGTGCAGGCACCACCATCGTAAGAAACGTAAACATACTTGCACCCGTTCCGGTTAGCGCTTGAGCGCCCGGAAGAACTCCATTCGGTTGGTCGCCGCTGGGTGAAGGATTTGCCAGAGATTCGTCATAATCACCTCCTCGCCGGGTGTCCAGAAGGCTGGTGGCAGAGCAAGAGTTGATTCGAGCCGGTTGGTACTGCCGGGTTGACCATACAGAACCAGTGCCGGTTGGTTGCTCTCGGTCAGAAACGCGTCAAGCAAAGGCTCGCGCCCGATTGCTACCACGCGCCCGGCCTGGCCAAACGAGTTGCCCACCGGTGTGCCGTCGAGTTTGATGCCTCGGATGTCGGTCGGCAGCAAGGGCAGAAACGCTGACGCACCGGGTAACGCGTCGAACTCAAGTGATCCAAGGAGCGCGGGGCCGTGCAACGTCTCGCCGTCCTTGACCTTGAGGTTGAAGACGGTCTGCGAGGAACCGATGGTCTCAACCGACACCGTCGCAACCGCGGTGTTGCTCACGGCCATGGCCCAGTTGGTGAAGCGGTCGGGCCACGTGCTGACCGTGAAGTTCAGGTTGGTTAGGCCCAGCGTGGACACAAGGGTAACTGGAACGGTCCCGCTGTCACCGACCTGCAAGACTGTCGAGCCGACCCTGACCTCAATGCACTCACTCACGGCGACCTGGAACGTGATGGAGTTGCTGAGTCGCGGCGTATAGCTGTCGGTGGCCCAAATCCTGATCAAGCTGGTGGTGCTTCCATAGGAGCAGCCCGGCGTCCACGCGAAGACCCCATCGGATGTGATCGAGGCTCCAGCGGGGGCGGTCGCATCAAGGCTGAACACGATTGGCAGGTCGGGATCACCGTGCACGGAGTTCGTGACGATGAGCGTCCGGCCCACGGCGACGAATCGGTTCGTCACAAGGTCAATCTGCGGCGCCAGATGGGGCGCGATGATCGTGGTCGCGCCAGCCCCGTGAGGCGGTGGCCCGCTGTTACCGACAGCGTCGTGGGCAACACTGTAGAAACCGTACATCGTCCCCATCTGGCCGACGAAGGTGTCGCAGGTGTTGGTTGTGCTTCCGAGCCAGAGCCCCCAAGGCCCGCCGTTCGTGGCCACGTACACGTCGAAGCCGGTAATGGGTGAGAATACGTCCCTGGCCGACCAACAAACCTGAAAGTTGGCATTGGTCTGGACCATGGGCAGGCTGGTCACGGCGGCTATCGGCAAGGTGCTCTCAATGGTCACCAGAGCCTGTTTGTTCGGGTCAACACCTTGCGAAGGGTCGTGTGGCGCCACTTGGTCAGTGGCGATCACTTCACCGTTGGCGAAATCGACCAGCGCAACGTTCCGGATTTCTGTCCCGCTCGGCAACCCGGCCTTGGGCCGGATTAGAAACGAGACATGCCCCTGCCCTCGCCCCATGCCGTCGTCCGGTGGGAGAAAACCGATGTTCGCCGGCGGAGGAAGATCGGTGGAGGGATCCACCGAGCGGAACGTCGCGAGTGCCTGCCCACTCGGCAGCCGGATGCCAGCCTGGATTTGCACCGTAAAGCTGACCCCATTCATGGTCATGGGCAGGTTCGTCTCAAAGTGTTGGGTGTTGGGTGGCAGCGCGAGCAACTGGTCACCAAAGCTGATTTCCGTGAGCTCGAATGTTGACCAGTCGAGGGTGCTGGCGAGCTGATCCGTAATCAGGACTTGTTGGGCAGGAGCGGTTGCGTTAGTCGCGTTCTCGAAATCGATTCGGTAGGGCAGCAACGTGTTGCACGCCACATAGCCTTTGTCGCCAATCCCGGCCAGCACGATTTTTTGGTTCGGGTCGTACGCGAAGATCGGGACAAGACTTTTAGTTGCCAGCGGATTGAGGACCATATCCTTCAAAATATCGCCCCAATCAAGGCTCCAGAGATCAGAAAGATGGTCGTTTAGATGTCTCCCATCGCCAATTCCCACCAACGATTCAATTAACAAGGCCGATTCATACCCGGCAGTAAATGCTGCCAAAACACCCGAACCAAGAAGAACAATATCTGCCGCCAACGTTTGTTCGCCCGCAACAACGAGCAAGTTACCATTGCCGGTTAATATCTGATATGCTCTTAGCGCGCGAACACTGTCGGCAATCCTCTTGGCTGTGGATGCAGAGCCAACAATCGTTACAATATTGACAAGCGGCGATTTTAATCCAGAGGGGTCGATAAAATCTACCGGATTGTTGAGTGTGTAGCGATACAGGTTCGGATCGCCGCCAACTAAACCGATTGGATCTTCACTCAGGAATCGGCCTGCTTTGCGGTTGTAATAGCGATTCCGCATGAAGTGAGTACCGTTGGCTTCAGAAGTGACTCCGAACTCGCCGACAAACGCAAAGCGGTTCTGAATTGTTCCCACAGTTTCGATCTGCTCACCGAACGGCCCGTAAGCATATCTATTCGCGGTCGTGCCGTTCTCTTCCACAAGCTCCTGAACATTTCCAATCGCGTCAAAAGTGAAAGCGGCGAAGCTGCCTGGAGCATCTGAACGAGACACGAGTCCAAGCCCATGCGAAAAGCGAGAAGTGAGACTTCCAGAGCTATTGAAGTCAGCTACGACATCGCCAAGCCTACTCGGGTCGATTATACTCTCGGTCAGGATGCCGTTCTCGATCGTCGCGACTCGGTTTCCAAGCGCATCGTATGCATATTGCCAGTCGTTCGTGCCTTGGCTCACTTCCACGAGGCGATTCTCTTCGTCGAAGGAGAGTGTGCGGCTTTGCGGACCGGTTTCCTGGTTCAGATTTCCGTCGGCATCGAAAACGTAACCGCTTTCGCCGACCTTTGTGTATTGGTTCAGGTTGTTGGCCGCGTAGGCTGTCGTGACGCCATTTTCGATCGTCCGGATCCGGTTGCCGAGCGCATCGTAAACGTAGGTCAAGTCCTGGTTCGGAATCTGTGGGTCAGTCGAGGCGAGCACCGCGTGGGTCAGTTGGCCCAAATCATCGTAATCGTAAGTCCAAACACCAATGTGGGTGGCGGCCTGCCTCCGGCGACCACGATCGTCGTAGGCGTAATTGAAGAAAGACAGGACAGAGTGGGTCGCCAGCGAGTTGGTCAACGTTGCGAGCCGACCGGCAGCGTCGTAGCTGTAGGTGGTGTAAACCCGTTTAGCGCGTGTCTTCCGCGCAAGACGACCTGCTGGGTCGTACTCGTAGAGAACGACACGAGTGGTTGCCGAGTTCGTCATGCTGCGCAGACGTCCCGTCGTATCGTAGTCGTAGCTGAGCCAGTAGCCGAGCTGGTCGGTCATGGTTTGTCGGCGCCCGGCGGCGTCGTAGGCGTACTCGAGCCAGCGTTCGCCTGGATAGGTGATCCGCTTGAGACGGTCGTTGCCGGGAAAGTAATCCAGAGTGATGCGCCCGGTATAGTTTGAGGCAGCCGTGAGGTTTCCGCGTGGGTCGTATTCGTAGGTGGCCTTCGAGCCATCGGCGTAGGTCTTGGAGAGAAGTTGGCCGGTCGCCGGATCGTACTCATAGGCGAGTTTGTTTCCCCGGCGGTTGACCCATGAACTCGGGGTGCAGCAGGTATCGTACCCCCAAGTTTCGGCACTGCCGTTGGCGTAGGTAATCCCGAGCAGGTTGCCGTTCGGATCGTAGCCGTATTTCGTGACGTTCCCGTTGGCGTCGGTCAATTGGCTCAAGCGCTGCAAACTCGGTTCGTAAGCGAACCGAGTGACGTTCCCCAGCGGATCGGTGATCTGCGCTGCATTGCCCTGGGCATCGTAGGCGTACTTGACCGCGCGCCCGGCCGGATCGGTGAGCCCCGTGAGGTTGAAGCGCGGATCGTACGCCATCTGCGTCACATCCCCCTTCGGATTCTCGGTCCGCACGAGCAGCCCGTGCACGTCAAAGAAGAACTTGGACGTGTTCGCCAGCGCGTCTGTGGCAAAGATGGTCCCCGCATCATCGTAGGTATAGGTAACGCGTTCAGCCCCAGCGTCGCGGCTGGCGCTTGCCAGGCGTCCGTGATCGTCGTAGGTGAAAGTCTGGTGGGACAGGTCCGGATTCTGAATCTCGGTGATCCCATGCTCCCGAGCAGCGCCATTACCGATTGAATACTGGTAGCTGAAGACTCTCCCGTCGTAATATTGGGCGCTCAGCAGGTGTTCTCCGCTAGCATCATACGTGAATGTGGTCGTCCTGGCGACGGGGTCGGAGATGGACTGAATGCGTCCCTGTCCGTTGTAGGCGATGCTCAACTGCGGTCCCGAGGAATGAGTCAAGCTCGTCAGAAAGGCGCCGGTGTACCCGCATGTGATCTGGTTTCCATTTGGGTCTTGGACTGAGCTGAGTTTTCCACCGGCATCGAACACTCGGACCAAGCCGCCCTTCTCACGAAGGCTGAACTGCCCACCAGGAAGCGCAACAAGCTGACCATGATCCCCCAAGTCGGGGGAGTAACCGCCGCGAAGATCAGGCTTGAAAGTTCGAAAGCCGCCTCCGGGTTGTGAAATCGTGACGTCGCCATTTGTGGCGATGGAGAGACGATAATCCCAATTATGGGACCAGCCTCTTCCGAATGTCCCGAGCCGGTAACGTCCGGAGATGGTGTTGGGGAAACTTCGCTCAAAACTGAGCCGCAAGCCGCGAGTGGCGGTGTAGCCGTCTGTTGCCGAGGCCAGCGTCCGGAGGGTATGGATTCCATCAGCCCGTAGGATCTGGAAAGTGCTCAGGTCATTCACCCCGCTGACGGACGTGCCGAGGACTCCCAGGCGATAGAGGTAATCCACGGTGTGCTGCAACATGCCGAAGTACGAATAGAAGGTGCCGCCCGCCGCGTTGGTGTAGTTCATCCAGATGGCCTGCCACGCATCGGGCGGGATGCTGGGGGGAACATTCGTTCTGAGGCTCTCCCAATTCATCGGCTGATCGCGTTGGGTTTGGCCGTCGCCGGTTCCGGCAAGGGAGGGTGGCAGGAACTGGAGCAGTTGGAAATTGAAGTTGGGCCCGCCCGCGCCTCCCCCAGAGGCCGGCACAGTTACGATCCGCCAACCGATGATACGGGCGCCAGGCGGAAGGGTATAACCCACGAATTCAGATGGAGGTGGGGGCGTCCAGCCCAGGAAGTAAACAGGGATACGCCCTGACTCCCCAGGCAGCAGCACCCCCGGAATCTTGCCGGAAGCAAAGAAGGTGACCCGTTCAGACGCGGCAGACGGCCCGCTCTGTGCCCAAAAATCTCTCGACAGTTGAGACGGATCAAGCGAGAACCGGGCCACTCCCCAACTGGCGAGTCCGACCGCTCCGCTGTTCGCCGTGACCATGAGCATCGGTGCGACGATCGGAGTGTCACCGGTATTGGAGTATTCCACGTAGAAAGTGTTGACCGTATTAAGTCCAATCCCCTGTGGTGTGATTAGTTGGGCCTGGAACTTGGGACCAAGGGCGCTGATCACTTTGAACGGAACGGCTGCCGTGTTGCCGCCCTCCGTAACCGCAATTTGGTAATCGTTGCTCGGGACGCCTGTTAAATCGAAATCCGCCACGACCTGGCTTGGGGAAACCCAGGACACTTTGGTCGCGGATAAGGGGGTCATCCCGCTGCCCTTAAGGGACACCTGTGCATCCGAGCGGAATCCTGCGCCCTGAATCTGGACGGTGGCTTTCCCGCCATTGGCGCCCTGAGCCGGTGTCACGTTGTTGACGAACAACGCTTCCGACTCGACAGTCAGGCTGAAGCTCCCCGGGCTCGGGACATGGTCACCGTAAACCAGAACATACCACGTGCCGGCATAGGCGTTGTCAACGAGGACTTCCCGGTTTGCCCCCGGCCCGTCTTTCGCCGCTTGATTGAATGTGCCTCGGGTGGGCGGGAGGCCAAAACCGGCGTAAAGTTCGGCTCGATTGTTGGCGCCTGCATTCTGGAGCGTTATCCGAAGCGGGTGGTTGCCCGGGTTGGCAATCTTGAACAACTGCGCCTGGCCGTTGCCGGCGAAACTGCCGTTGAAGCTTGCTCCAATGGCGATGTCGGTTTGCGCGGTTTGGTCAAGTTCGAAGGCATAATCGATGCCGTATTGGCCCCCGGTGGAGTGGGCGGTGACAGCGTAGTTCCCAGCCTGCGGTAGATCCACCAACCCGGAATCGGCCGTCGCGTTGGTGAACCCCATCCAGCCGTTTGGTCCGTGCAGGTCAAACGCCAAACCTGGCGCCGAGGCGTTCATGAAATGAAAACGCACCTGCTGGCCGGCGGCGGCAGAGAAATTCCACTGGTCCAGGCTGAACGGTGTGTTGATGCGGCCATTCGCCCGCTGGTTCAGGACAAGGGAATTCGCGCTAGGGGTCACGTCCCAGACGGTAACCTGGTAATTGCCGGCACTGGCGAGTTGGCTGGCCGGTGCACCTATGCGAACCCGGTAAACGCCGTCCGCTGGCAAAGGCACGTTGATCAACGCGGCAGATGCGTCGGCCACCGCGTTGCTCGCGAACGCCACCAGATTCGTCAACGGACCGAGCAGTTGCACCCCGACATACCCGAGGTGGGGCTCCAAGGTGTTCCTGCTGCCTGGATCCACGGTCACCGTCACAAAATGCCCAGCGCGGCCGAAGAAGGTCCAGTCATCGACTTGGCCAGGGACGGAAATCGAGCCGCTAATCGGCGTGCCCAGGGCGACCGACCCGCCATCAGGGACTGGCAAAATGACGCCGCCAAGAACCGCCCCTGCGATCTGGGCCGCACGCGCGTAAACGTGAAACCCGTTGAGGTCGAGGGTGGTTCCACTGGGCACAACGAGCGAATTGACGTACAGAGCCTCCGCATTCGTTCCCGGAGCATTGTCCGACAAGTCAACCAGGCGGACATACGTGTTGTTCGCCAGCGCGATCGCGCCGTAGGCGAAGTTGTGGTCGAACCCTGCCGTCCCCGAGCCCAAGTCTTGTGCCATCACCTCCAGGAGCTGCGGGTTGGCGGCGGTCCCCGAGCCATCCAACACGAGAGTGCCGAGTGGTGAATAATCGTCACTGTTGGAGGCATTCCCGAGCAGGTTCCCACCGACCTGCACGGTCGCACCCGCTTGTGACACCAGCGTATGAATGCCATCGAACTGGACTGCTCCGCCGAACTCAAGAACTGCGCCTGCCACCACCTCCAAGTCTCCCTCGTTGGTTTTTGAACCCGATGAGACAGTTCGGAGCGCGGCTCCGTTAACATCCACGGCAAGGAGCCCTTGATTCAAGAAATCTCCGCTCAGGTAAATCAATCCAGAGGGCTCATCGCTGGCGATGACGCCATGATTGATAATCGTGCCGGCACCACCGCTTGGGTAACCAACATATCCAGCCAGGCCGTGCATGGTCAGCCCCGCACCCACGTCCAGAATTGAGCCACTGCCCGCAAAGAGACTGCTGCTGGAGTTGCCAAGGAGCACGGCGCCTGTTCCGCTCAAGCTCTGGTTGCCTATGAACTGCACCCGTCCATAGTCGGCGGCGAAGTTCGTGGTCCCGAGGGTCATGACGCTGTTCAACGTCAGTCCATTGATTATTTGCAGCGTCCTGGCGTTTGCCACGAGTGTCGGCACATCCAACGTCACGCCATCCAACGTGTTGCCGCCGATGTCACCGAGCACCAAGGCGTTCGTGCCCGTAATCCTCCCGCCTCGGATCGTGCTGCCCGACAAATTCAACTTGCCAAGTGCATCGACATTCAGAGTCTGCCCCGTGTTGTCGAGGCTGCCTTGCAGATTGAGTTGGCCGCTCGTTGCCACAAAGCCAGCGAAGTTCAGCGCGGCTGTGGAGAAGGTGCCGATGAGGTTCACCGTGCCCCCGTTAACTCCGACCGTGCCTGTTGGATTGCTGAAGTTCCCTCGGATCTCAATTGTGCCGAAAGGTGCGCTCACGCTCCCCGAGTTCGTGAAATTTCCAAATATACGGATCACAGCAAAAGTGATGTCCGACACAACATGTCCGAAATTGATAATCGTCCCACCGCAACCTCCGATGTTTCCGCCTGTGCCGTGGATGGTTATGCCGACGCCAATAGTCAAGACTGCGTCCGTGCAGAGGGTACTGGCGTCGCGGTTGTCAAGAACTATCTCGGCCGTCCCACTCAGCGTCTGATCGCCGTGGAAATAGACGTATCCAACGCCGTGGCCCGGTGTTGCGATCGACATCCTCTGGTTTAGCACCAAGCCGTGCGTGACGTTCAGAGCTGCTAAGCCCTGTACTGTTATCGGTGCATTGAGAGTGACTCCATCTAATGTGCCACTGCTTACGCCACCTGGCAGGTCGGCGACCAGCAACGTGTTCGTGCCAATAACGGTTCCGCCGCGTATCGTGCCGCCGGACAGGCGCTGCAAGCCAACCACGTCCAAGTCCAGAGTAGTGCCGGTGTTGTCCCATGTGCCGATCAGAGCAACACTACTCCCGCTTTGATGGACCGTTCCGAGGGCTTCCCCTGAAAGAAAACCGCCAAGGTTAATGACGGAGTTGGTCGCATGGATCGTGCCCGTGTTGCGCCACGGATGATCGAAGTTACCCAAATCGAGCGTAGCATCATTGGCGGTAATTGCGCCGCTGTTGGTCCAGGCGTTGGCGTTGACCGTCAACCTTCCCCCACCGCTGGCCGCTATACTTCCCTGGTTCAGAAAGGCACCGGTAATAAAGAACAGCCCGCGGCCGGCCTGGTTGGCAACATCCGCGAGGATTGCGCCCTGGTTGATGGTCGGGCCGACGCCGCCGAGCGTCCCCTGTATCCCGTGAAGGGTAATACCCGGCCCAATGGTCAGCGTCGATCCGCTCGTTGCTCCGAGCTGGGAGTCGTACTTTTCCAGAAACACCTGGCCCGACCCGCTCAGGCTTCGGTCCCCAGTGAATATTACAGACCCACCGTCGATATTCATCACGCCGTTGAGCACCAGCCCGTTGGTCACCGTCAAGCTTGGCGTGGCCCCCACAAACGGACCGTATGTCAACCTTATGGGCGCATTCATCGTCACCCCGTCCAATGTGCCACTGTTTACGCCTCCTGGCAGGCCGGGGACCAGCAAGGTGTTCGTGCCAATAACGGTTCCGCCGCGTATCGTGCCGCCAGCCATCGACAGATTCCCGAGCGCATCGAAGTTTAGAGTCGCTCCGGTGTTATCAATCGTGCCCAGGAGGTTCACGGTGCCACCCGTACGAACAAAGCCCGCCGGATTAAGCCCAGCGGCCGTGAAGGTGCCGTTAAGGTTCAGCGTCCCGTCGCTGACGCTGATCTTCCCGGCATTCGTGAAACTCCCCCACAGGTCGAGCTGTCCGTTGGCGATATCCAAGACGATGGTCCCCTGGTTGATGATCGTCCCCTCACCTGGCTGACCGAGGGTTCCCCGCAGTCCGTGAATCGTTATTTTTGGCCCGATGGTCAAAGTCGCACCGGGATCCGCATAGAACAGAGCACCCGACCCGTTGGCGGCGTTGAGCAATACTTGCCCGGTGCCGGCCAACGTCTGGTTCCCCAGAAACGCCACCCGGCCCGACTCGAAGGGAGCGCCGATGCGCAGCACACTGTTGAGCACCAACCCGTTTGTCACCGTCAAAAAGGCTCCGAGGGAGTTATTGACATAGATCGGCGCATTGAGCGTGACCCCATCCAAAGTGCCACTGGCATATTGTGCCGTGAGCAGCAGCGCGTTCGTGCTCGTGACCGTGCCTCCCCGGATCGTGCCGCCAGCCATCGACAGGTTCCCGAGGGCATCGAAGTTCAGCGTCGCTCCGGTGTTATCAATCGTTCCCAGGAGGTTCACGGTGCCACCCGTACGAACAAAGCCCGCCGGATTAAGCTCAGCGGTCGTGAAGGTGCCGTTCAGGATCAGCGTCCCGTCGCTGACGCTGACCGTCCCCGCATTTGTGAAACTTCCCCATAGCTCTAGGTGTCCGTTGGGAGCATCTGACGCAATAATCCCCTGGTTGATGATCGTGGCCATGCTCGGCGTCGTCGCATCCCCAACTCTTCCCCCAGACCCGTGAATCGTTATTCCTGGAGCGATAGTCAGGGTCGCGCCTGCATCCGCAGAGAACAGAGCACTCGAGTTGACCATGTCGGCGTTGAGCAACACCTGCCCGGTGCCGCCCAGAGTCTGATTGCCCAGGAAGTCCAGCCGCCCGGAGGTGAAACGACCTCCAATGGTCAGTACACTATTGAGCACCAACCCGTTGGTGATGTTCAGCGAAGCACTATTCACCACCAGCACTGGCGCGTTGAGCGTTACCCCGTCCAACGTGCCATTTGTATCGGGAACCAGGATATTGGTGCCGACAATCGTTCCTCCCCGAATCGTGCCATCTCCCGCCACAACCCCGGGGGCACCGAAGTTCAACTTCCCGATAGCATTTAAATCCAGTATGGCACCAGTGTTGTCGAGTGTGCCGGTCAGGTTGACGGTGCCACCCGTGCGAACAAAGCCTTCCGGATTCAGCCCGGCGGTCGTGAAGGAGCCGTTCAGGCTCAGCGTCCCGTCGCTGACGCTGATCGTCCCGACATTCGTGAAACTTCCCCATAGGTCGAGCTTTCCGTTGGCGACATCCGACGCGATGGTCCCCTGGTTGATGATAGCGGACGTGCTCGGCAGCGTCGGATAGCCAACAGTTCCCCCGGACCCGTGGATCGTTATTCCAGCACCGATAGTCAACGTTGCGCCGGGATCCGCAAAGAACTGAGCACTCGAGTTGACTGGGTTGCCGGCATTGAGCAACACCTGCCCGGAGCCGCCCAGAGTCTGACTACCCAGAAAGTCCACCCGTCCACCTGCGAAAGGAGCGCCAATGGTCAGCACACTATTGAGCACCAACCCGTTCGTCACCGTCAAGAGAGCCTGGCTTCCGCTGCTAACCTGGATTGGCATATCTAGCGTAACCCCGTCGAGCGTGCTGCCGTTTGCCGTGATGACCTCGCCGTTTGCGCTTTTCAACACGGTGGCGTGGGCGAGTGTTCCGCCGGACAGAGTAAAGGTGTTGTTTACCTGAATCGTGCCTGATACCGTGAGTGATCCCCCGGAAAGGACGAAGCCTTCCTGGCTCTGAACGCTTTTCACCGTATGGGCGCCGGAGGAGTGCGTCACGGTGGAGTCGCCAGGGCGGTCAATGACGACGTCATCATCGGGGCCGGGCAGTGCGCCGCTGCTCCAATTGGTGGGGGTGTTCCAATCCCCGCTGCCTCCAATCCAGGAAACCGTCGCGGCTTTCGACTGATAAACAACAAGAACGGCCATCGCGATCAAGAGAGCCGGAAGTAGAACTGACGTCTTCATAAGCACATTAATTCTGTTGAAACAGAAAACCGAATGGGCAGCACCGATACTCCAAAGAATCCGTTCGACCACTGCCTGGGATTGAGAGTTTGTTGGCCGCCCGTTTCACCGAGGAGTACGTCAGAAACGGTAGTGCCGGTGCTGACTGCCAAGGTGGTCGTCCGTTGTTGGTAACGACCGCGCGGTCGGATGGTCCCGGCACTCGATGGGGACTCCAATTTTCGTCACTCAAGTGTGCCACACGAGTATAAAGAGGCCCGTACAGGAGAAATCCACGACGGCGTTCGCCGTCCTTGGCGAGGGACACATCAACGTCCCGATCATTCGGCGGTATCCGCCACGCGCCAAGGATGAACCCACGCTCAGGATGGACCGCCAGATGCTCGTTCGTTGCAGTCAGGCTGAACGTGAGAACCGGCTTCGGTTTTGCGCCCGCACCCCAGGCTGATACCGCGAGGATCGCAAGCAGGGGCACGGCCTGGCATACGCGCCAGATCGGTCGTTCCCGATTGTGGAGACACAGTGGCAGCGCGAAGGTTCGGCGTTGGACCGTGAGCTTACTGGACGCGGACATGATAGTAACGCTGGTTCACCAGGTTTGTTTCGCTGACTGACCCGCTGTTGTGCGGCCCATTCGGAAGCGGCTGCCAAGAATCGACTGGCCCGAGGTCACCGCGGTATTCGACCGTGTAGTTCTTTCCAGGTTGTACGGGATAGGTGAGCTTTACTTGGCTGCCGATTCCCGTTTGAACCAGGGTTGCTTCGAGAGTTACTAGAGACGGCGGGTTGCCAACCGTGGTGCTGGTCTGGCCAGAGGTGGGAGGCTTTTCGGTATTTCCGGCGTAATCACGGGCGATGCTGTAGTAGGCGTAGGTGCTGCCGACCGTTCCCGAGAACGTCGCGAAGGTGTTCGTGGTGCCGACCCGCCATGGCCCGAACGGGCCGCCGTTTGTGGACGCGTAGATGTCGTAACTCGCAATGCCGCTGCCGCCAAGGTCGTCATGCCCGGACCATTGTAGGAGGAGGGATGGTCCGCTTGCGGATGGAAGCAGGGCCATGCTGCTTGAGGGAGCACCGGCATCGATAGTCACTCGGGCTTGCTTGTTTGGATCGATGCCTTGAGCGGGGTCGTGCGGAGCGACTTGGTCGGTGGCGATTAGCTCACCGTTATCGAAATCGATCAGAGCGACATTGCGGATCTCGGTGCCAGTGGGCAGTTCGGCTTTCGGGCGGACAACAAAACTGACGAAGCCCTGGCCCCGTCCGGTGCCATCTTCGGGCGGAAGGAAACCAGTCTGGAGCGGTGGTGGCAATTCGGTGAGCGGATCAAGCGAGCGAAACGTGCAGGACACCTCACCCGTGTCCCACCGAATTCCGGCCTGGATGTGGACGACGAAGCCTGCGCCGTTGATCGTCACGGGCAGGTTTGTCTCGAAGTGCTGGGTTTGAGGAGGCAGTATGATGCGTTCATCGCCGAAACCAATTTCAGTTAGTTCAAACGCCTGCCAATCGAGGCTGCTCGACAGACGATCGGTGACAAATACCGTTTGCGCCGGGGCTGTCGCTTTGGACTCATTTTCGAACTCGATTCGATAGGGGATGAGCGCGGCTGCCTCAATGTAGCCTCGCGCCCCCACGCCGGCTAGGGCGAGCTTTTGGTTCGGGTCGGAAATAACAGCAAAGATTGGGACGAGGATCTTTTGGGCGGCAGTTTCCCAGCTTGTGAGGTCAAAAAAACCTAGGTGATTGGCTATCAGGGTCCAAGCGTAACCCCTCTCCCCGGCCAATGAGCCTGTAGGCGAATACGGAGTTGGATTAATGGCGAGCAATCCCCCTAAAATGAAATCGACGTAAGGGTTGAAGGGAGCTGTGAGGAGAACTCCAGTCACCCAGGGTGCCCAAGCTGGCGCGGTGACAACGACTCCGACGGCGATAGCTCCCCCTCCAACGATCACTTTAATCACGGTTGGAGTAGGACCATTGTCTGGATGAAAGTCCGAACGATCACCCAGCTCAATTCGTGGACCCAAACCCGAAGGGTCGTTGAAAGTAAGTGGATTGTTAAACACGTATCGATAAGAGTTTAAGTCCCCACCAGCTAACCTAATCGGATCCTGACTGGTAAACCGCGCCGTACTGTTGTCGTAAAAGCGATTCCTCATGAAGTGTAATCCGTTTGCTTCTGAGGCAGTACCCAACTCGCCAACCCATTCGAACGCATTTGCAATATTACGTGTGGCTTTCAGCAATCCGCCGAAGGGCACATAGGCATAGCCGTTGGCGGTTGCGCCAGAAGCATTTACCAGTTCCTGAACATTGCCGATTGCATTGGCTGCAAAGTTTAGTTGGATTTTGTTCTCTCCGGTTTTCGAAACAGGCCACAGAGCGAATCAGCGAAGTTTGGGTCGGCGATGAGTTGACGGATTTTCCGGGGCACTTTGTCGAGCCACTGCTGCGCCGCCTTG